>Ga0209182_10000073_pt1 | contig 22222 bp, 14 predicted proteins | sample LakBais05cmmetaG_FD_185474 | JGI IMG/M metagenome (GOLD analysis project Ga0209182, IMG submission 185474) | Lake sediment microbial communities from Lake Baikal, Russia to study Microbial Dark Matter (Phase II) - Lake Baikal sediment 0-5 cm... | ecosystem: Environmental > Aquatic > Freshwater...
TCCGCACTTCCTCACCCAGATTCTGGCCATATAAAAGCATCTCACCGTAGAGCCGGATCAAAGTCAGCGGCGTTTTCAATTCATGCGAGACACCGCTCACGAAATCGCCTCGAAGACGAGCCAGCTGCATTTCCCGCGAAGCATCTCGTATGAGGAGAAATACACCCAGGCCCAGCACACTCAGAACGAACAAAATAGCCCCGACGAAGACCAGCGTTTGGCGGAGGACGATAGATTGTTGCGTTTTCACCGAGGACAGCTCCCAGAATGGAAAGAGGGCTTTAAAGGTTACGATTACTCCTGAGGGACTCTCGGACAGAGTCGCACTTTGCATGGTTTTCCATGTAACCCCAAAACTTCCGGCCATCCCCAGCTCGCTCCTGCATTGGGGAAGAAGCTGGTTTTCGACCCAATTCAGGTCTACAGCAAAACCTAACAAGTGATCTTGCCCGCTACCAGATGGAATTGGAGTGTAAAAAATTTGGCAACTCGCTTCTCCTCGGGTGACCGCACAGGCGTACACCTGATTCGGCTGTAGGGGACCTTGATGACGAAAGCCATCCTGTATGGCACGCGCCAGTTTGAGATGATTAAGGTATTCCGTTTCAGGGATTGGCGGCTCCTTCACCTGTTCCTTGAGCTTGACTAAGAAATAATCCATTTGCTCAGCGCTCAGTTCCCAACGACCTTGGACGAGATCGTTGTAAAGGTCAAAAAGAGGCGGAGGCGAAGAAACTTCCTGTGTAATGGCCGAATCATTCAGCTCAAGCGCGGCGATGATAGCATAGGGTCGGTGAAAGGGGTCATAAAGGTCTCCGTAGCGCGCTAAAATTGTGTGGTAGGCTTGCTCAGCTTCCGCAACCTGTTTTATTTTCCGGTGGCAGCGAGCCACGCGAGACAATGCCAGGGCTTTCAACGGATCTGAGACTGGAAGCTTATAGCTTTGCTGATAGGCAGGAAGGGCAAGTTCTGGCCGCTGTTTGAGGAGCTCTTCGTCCTCTCCTTTAGCAAACAGCGCCTCAAACTGTTGCCTGACTCCAAGATTCTCTCGAGCTAGATGCCCGCCGAATGGCTGAGGCAGAGGAGATTCGAGCAAGGGAAAGCGCACCCCATTACCCTGCAAGACAAAAAAGTGGCGCGCGATCGGATGCCGATGTCTGACCGGATCCAGCAGAGCGCGTATCTCTCTTGCTGCCTCAGGGGCGTCAGAATTACCGAGAGCCGATCGAAGCCGAGAGAGCTCATTATCTCGAAAGCAGGCCTCCGCGAGTTGCCAGGTACGGCGTTCGAGCTCGCCTGCGAGTTTTTCCCCGGAAAGACGCAGATTAGAAATAGTCAAACTTGCGACAGCTTGTCGCTGGCGTTGAACTGCTTGCAGCCCGAGATAAAGAAACACCACGGCGGGGCCTACGATCGCCAGAAGGAAGATTAGAATAGGATGTAGATAGCGGCGAGAAAGGGGGAAGATTCGATGTACTTTAACCTTCATGGGTATGTCGAATATCTTTTTTAATTTTATTTTTGTGCTAGCGAAAAATTTTTCCATTGCTTGTTCAGTTCCTCAATGATTGACATCCTTTTCTAATAATTTTAGAAACATATCTCTCCATTAAAGGATCGTTTAAGATGCCAAATCATAATGAGAGAACATGTCAAATGAAGCATCTGGGATTGCCGCAGTCTAAATAGCTCCCTGCATCTTCATTGATAAGAGGACAAAAGTCGATGTCACTTGTTCCGCGGCGATCCCCCTATTCCTCATGAAACCTCTAGAAGGAATGGAAAAACACTGGATATAATACGGTGCGCTACGGATGCGGAATTTCGTTTTTCCCGCTGCGCAATGTCCATCCCCCTTTTTTAGAAATCCATCGTGCCAAGCACATCAAAAGTATATTGCAGGCCGATACGTGAAGTCAACCTTGACGTCTTTTTGAGTCGTGATTTACCATTCCCCTCGATGATTGAGGGGAAAGTTAAGTCAAAGACGCCCCCTCGGCCAGCGCAGCCAAAAACCAAATTCTTATTCTCGAGGAACGTTGTCAAGGACAGAAAAAGCAAAGAATAGGCAAACCAACCCCTTTTTTCCGGCCGTATCCTGGTCTGTATTTTTTTCTGAGTTTTCGTCAGGTCCGAGGGATTATGGACGGATATCCAACTCGGGGTCAATGATCAAGATTTCGCGATTGGAATAGACGGCGACAATGTACTTGAACTTTTTTGGCCCACATAGACCGGCATTATACTTCACGATTCCTATGGCCCGTCTCTTGTAGAAAATTTTAGCATCGAGGGGGGAGACGTAGCCAAAGTAGACGCAAAACGGCAAAGCGCTTTTCCATTGGATTTGATCCTTGTATTTGGCCCTGCAGGTGTTCCGCGTCACCTTAATCCTGCCCTTGACAACCTCGATTTTGATTGTCTTCATCGAAAAACCTCCTTACGTTTCTCCGCGTTTTCGAAGAAACATTCTAAGAAATTTCATCTAGCTTAAACTCATTTCTGAGTTGGGACTCCCTTGACCCTTTTCATGATGGCCGCATACCGTGGGTCCCGGCGAAACTTTTCCAGATCGGGACTCAGCACGATCATTTGTAAGGAGCCTCCGGTCCGGACCAAGTCCTCGAGCGCTTGAATCGCTTCGTTCCTTTTTCCGAGAAGCTCATAGACCTGGATGCTCGATTCCAGAACAAGAGCATTATTCGGCGCCAGCTCTCTGGCTTTCCGGATTTCGGCCAAGGCCTCCTCCTGGAAGCCGAGCTGGGCGCAATAACGGGCCGACCTCCGGAGCAGCCCTTCATCTTTTGGATTGCGGGACAATCCTTCCCGAGCCAGAACGATGGCTTCTTCATAGGCCTGTTTCGCCTTCGCTTCGAGACCGGGAACATAGCGATAAGCATCCGCCAGGTTCCCCCAGATCGAGGGATTCTTCCTCCCCAGTTCGACGGCCTGTTCGTATGTCCGGACGGCATCGGCATAGCGTTTTTCAAAGAAGTAATAGGTGCCGAGATTGTTGTAAACCTCCCGGGTAGCCTTAATGCTGAGCGCTTTCTCCGTTGCCTGGACGGCCTGGCGCAGGTCATAGAGATAAAAGTAAGCCGTTCCCAGAAGAGAATAGCCACGGGTATTATCGGGCGTCAGCTCGATGACCTTCTGAAAATTCTGGACCGCCTTGGCATATTCCTTCCTGATCAGATAGAAATAGCCCAGATGGCTGTATCCCGACCAAGCGTCCTTGTTGAGGTCGATGGCTGTCTTAAAGGCGGCTTCCGCTTTTTCGGGCTGATTGAGCTGAATGAAGGCATAGCCCAATTCCCGGTAAGCGTCCGCGCTCTTGGGATCCAAACGAATGGCCTCGGTCAGCTCACGGCGAGAGTCCTCGTTCTGACCCATTTCCCGCAAGATGATCCCTACCGTGATATGGACCTCGGGCGATTCCCGATTCAGCTCCTTGGCCCGTTGGGCCGCGTTGAAGGCTTCGTTCAGAAATTCGGTTTGGAGGGACTCCTGGTACTGGCGAAGGCAGGCTTCTCCCAATCCTGCGTAAGCGGGAGCACAGGCCGGATCGATTTTGATCACCTTTTTGAATTGGTCGACGGCGATGATGAGATTCTCCTTGGCTTCATACCGCCCCAGATAGCCCCGCGCTTGACGGTATAGGGAATTCGTCTCAGGGAGGCAGCTCGTCTGGGCGGTCAGCGCCCGCCTGGCCTCGGGACCGGGGTGGAAGCCTAACCAGCGGATGGCCAAGTCCGTCACTGTGTTCGGCAATTCTGCGTCGCTCACTGCGGTCACTGGGATCGTTTCGGAATATAACGTCCGAATGTCTTCTGCGTCAATGAGGCTAATCGTCAAGGAAGCCTTCTCGGCTGTGTAGTTCACGCTCCCAGCGAGCATCCGATTGACCCGCAAAGACCTATGAAGCTTGTCGGCGCTGAGATTTTCGATAAGGCGCACTTCGGCGGCGGGGACGACACGGAGGGATTCTTCGTAGCGCTGCATCTGGGTCATGATGCGCGTGACGATGTCTACGAGACCGTCACAGGATGCCCGGTCCTCTTCGGTGCCTCCGTTGACTGCGAACGGCAATACGGCCAGACGGATTTCTGAGGGGCCCCCCAACCCCAGCCAGCCCTGGATCATCCGCCGGGAGGAGGGAATGAGCAGGGCAGCTGCTAGGACAGCAACCGCGCCCCCGGCCGGCAGCCAGGCTCTCCGCAGCCGACTCTTGGCCGTCCGGCGGACGAGCGTCCGGGTCAGCGTCATTGCGGCCAGCTCAGGGCTGATCGTCCGGCCGAACGCAACCAAGTCGGCCTTGAGCGCGGCGGCCGATGAATAACGGTCTTTGGGATTCTTCTTCAGGCACATACCGACAATCTTCTCGACCTCGACGGGCACATCGCCGCGCAAGCTGGCCAGGGGCGCTGGCTCCTTGTTCAGAATGCAATGGATGACGGCCTGATCTCGGTCGCCACGGAAGGGAAGAAAGCCGGTCAACATCTCATAGAGAACGACGCCCAAGGACCAGATATCCGTGCGATGGTCCACAGGCTCGCCCGACGCCTGTTCGGGGGACATGAAGACGACGGTTCCCTGGATCCCCACCGTCAGGGTCTGGGAGACCTCGCTCAGCCGGGCCAGTCCGAAATCCATGAGCTTGACCCGGTTTTTCCCGGTGACCATGATGTTGGAGGACTTGATGTCCCGGTGGATGATTCCTTTGTCGTGAGCTTCTTCCAGGCCGTCGGCCAGCTGAATAGCCATCTCCATCACTTCGCCCAAGACGAGGGGACCCGACTGGATCCGCTCTTTCAGGGTCACGCCGTCCAGATATTCCATGGCGATGAAGGTCCGTCCTTCTGCTTCGCCGACCTCATAGACGGTCGTGATGTGGGGATGGTTCAGCGCGGCCGCGGCCTGGGCCTCCCGGAGAAAACGCGTTTTCTCCGCGGAGATATGAAGGGCGCTCGGCTGGATGAACTTGAGCGCTACCGTCCTGTTAAGGGCCAGGTCCTGGGCCTTATAGACGACGCCCATTCCTCCCTCGCCGAGGAATTTAAGAATCTTGAAATGGGAGATAGACTGTCCGGCAATAAGGTCAATACTCATTTAGCGGGGCGGGAGTTCCTCTTCCTCTAGCGATAAAAATTTCGTTTTTTCGGATCGCGCTCAGTTTCCCCTCTGAGCGATGATTCCCTCCTCTTGATCACGCGGTATTAAATATATTGCCGATCGAACCGTGATGTCAATACTCCACTCTCCGGCCATCGGTCGGGGACATCGTAGATCAGAAGCCAAAAAATAACCCAGACGAACCCGGTAAAAGGGAATGAACACAAGAATAACCGCAAACAGAAGGCTGAAATAATATTTGTTAATTCCCAGGCTCTTGCTTAAATCATTCCTTCGAAACCTTCCCCAGGGGCATAATGGCCAGCGGGAATTCGTCGTTGGGCAGGGCGAGAACCGTCTTTACACCTTCGTCTTGAAAAGCACCGATCATGACCGTGCCGAGCCCTAAGGCAACCGCCTGTAAACAGACATTTTCCCCGACAAATCCGGCTTCCATGTGGACATATCTCTCGGCTCTATCGCCGTATTTATATGACGTCCGCTCGTAGACACCGGACATGATAAGCACGGCGGCTGCGTCTTTGATAGAGGTCTGCTGTAAGGCAACCTTGTAGATCTCCATTCTCTTGTCCTCGCTAAAGATTCTCTTGAGCGAATGTGTCTTGGGAATATATTTATAGACTCCATTCGAGAGACCGTTGACTTTGCCGGCCAGGACATAGACTTCCATGGCATAGAGAGCGCCTGCTGACGGAGCCGTTCGATATCCGCCCTGCCATTCGTATTTCGGATTCCACTTCGAGGGGGGCGCGTCCGTCCTCTTGGTGATGCCCTGGGCAGCCCAGAGAATTTGAGAAATATCCGAAAGTGAAAGCGGCTCATCCACAAAGGATCTGACCGATCTTCTTGAATTCAGCGCTTTTTCCACGGAAGTGCCGCTGTCATAGCGCGGATTCGGCAGTTGGATGAGGTCGGTTATAGAGGTTTGCGAAGCATTTTGCCCAGCGCTTCCGTCAACGACAACACTGAGCGGGAAAACGGCTGCAGCCAAAAAAATGAAAATGGATGCCAGACTAACTTTTTTCATCGAAATCCTCCTCCAGGCTGGATAAATAATTTACTTTATTTTATGGCCCAAAGTTTAATCGCCGTTTAAGCCCGAAATCGAGGCCTTCCCTCGCGAAAAGATTGTATCTCTAGGAGACGGTCGGTGTCAAAGAAGCGAGAATGTGGGTCATGATAACCTGAATATTTCCTCTTTTCGCCCAGCCCAGATTTCCCAAGACTTGTCCTTGATGTTGATCGTCGGCAAGAAGCACGAGAGGACGGATGGGGCGATCAATTCGCGGCCGAGGATCTCGTGTCATCTTGACGTTGTTTTTGAAATGAGAGTATTATTCCGGATGATGGGAAAGGTAAAAACCGCGGCGACGATGCGTCTTGCGGTGCTAAGCGCAAAATGCAAAACCTTACCCGTAAAACGGGATGATGTTGGCAAAAGATCGGGAAATCAAAACTTGTGTTTGAGGAGGTCATCATGAAGATGCGTATTGCGGTGTTCTGCTCCCTTTTGGCTGTCTTGGCTGCCGGGCTGTCGGTCGGGCAGCAGAAATCGCCGGTCACGGCAATCAAAGCAGGCCGGCTTATCGATCCGGAAACGGGGACGATAACCACCAATCAGGTAATTCTCATCGAGGGCGAAAGGATCACTGAGGTTGGTTCGAACCTTGCCATTCCTTCCGGAGCGACGGTTATCGATTTGTCCCAGCTGACGGTCCTGCCCGGTCTTGTTGACGCGCACACGCACATGGCGATAACCTATAAGGAAGAGCCGGAGAACAATTATTACTATCTCACCTACATTACGGACTCGACGCCGCTGCGCGCCATTCAGGCTGCATCCAACGGCATGCAGCTGCTCAACTCGGGTTTCACCGTAGTCCGGGACGTGGGAAACAACGCGCTCTACGCAGATGCAGCGCTCCGGCAGGCCATTGAGCAGGGTTGGCTGCCGGGACCTACCGTGATCCCGTCGGGGCCGATGATCGGCAGCACGGGGGGGCAGTTCTGGCCAACGCCGGAAATGTACAAGTACCACAACATCATGTTCCCTGAATACATCGACGCCAACAGCCCGGATGAGATCGTGCGCGCAGTCCGGGAGAACATGCTGTTCGGCGCCCGGACGGTCAAATTGTGCGTCGACTGCAAGCCTTGGGGCTACTCTGTTGGCGATATCAAGCTGGCTATCCGCGAGGCAGCCACGGGCGGATGCAAGGTCGAGGCGCATGTCCAGACTGCTGACGGCGCGCAGCGGGCTATCGACGCCGGAGTCTATATCATCGCCCACAACAATGCGCTCACGCCGGAACACCACCGCCAGATGGCCGAGAAGGGGATTTTCCTGGCAGGCACTGACACCCCCTTCACGCCCTATCGGGGCAGTGAGGCTGCGTTCAAACGGACGGTCGCAAATTTGCGTGATGCCTGGGAAAAAAAGGTGCTCCTCACCTTTTCAACCGATTTCGATTACTGGAACGAACGGATGAAGGATCCGAAGACTGGCGAGTGGCTGACCCGCGGAGAGCTGACCATCAACTTTCTCGAAACCTGGAAGGCCGCCGGCATCCCTCAGGCCGACATTCTGCGCGCGATGACGATCAACGGCTACAAGGCCGCGGACATCATCAGCCAGCGCGGTCCGATCAAGCCTGGATTTTTCGCCGACATCATTGCGGTTCCCGGCAATCCCCTCGGCGACATCGACGCGTTGCGCAACGTGCAGTTTGTGATGAAGAACGGAATGGTGTTCAAGAAAGACGGGGTGATGACACCGGAAAAGTTCTTTCATCCCGGCCCGGTTAAAACACCGAACGGAAGATGGAGCCGGTAGTATAGCTGAAGCTGCAATGAGAGGTCAGACAGACATATAAACAGATGATGTAGAAAACTCGCGGACCTCTATTTCTTCGCTTCGGTTTTGTTCCAATCCGGAGGCTCAACGCCAAGCAGGTTGTGGACGAAAAAGTCATTCCGCTTCCGATCGCCGTACTCCGGAACCTCGCTGGACCTGCCGGCACCGTGGCTGCCGCCCGGTATGACCAGCAGGTCGAAGGTCTTATTCGCCTTGATCAGGGCGTTGACGACCTGCATCGTCGACGCTGGATCCACGTTCGTATCGAGCTCGCCGACGATTAGAAAGAGCTTCCCCTGCAACCGCCAGGCATTGTCGACGTTCGACGAGGCGGCATATTCCGGACCAATCGGCCAGCCCATCCACTGCTCATTCCAGGAGATCTTGTCCATTCGGTTGTCGTGGCAGCCGGCGAATGACACCGCCACCTTGTAGAACTCCGGGTGGAAGAGCAACGCGCCCGTCGAGTTCTGCCCCCCAGCCGATCCGCCATAGATGCCCACCCGGCTAATATCATAATAGGGATATTTTGCGGCGATGGCCTTGTGCCAGAGGATGCGATCGGGGAACCCGGCGTCGCCGATGTTCTTCCAGCAGATATCATGAAAGGCTTTGGACCGGTTGTTTGTCCCCATTCCGTCGCACTGCGCGACGATAAACCCCAGCTCAGCCAGGGACTGCATCGCGTTATAGGCGCTGAACGTCTTGGAAACGAACGACCCATGGGGCCCGGCGTAAATATATTCTATGACCGGATATTTTTTCTTGGGGTTGAAAGTCATCGGACGGAAGATGACACCCCAAATATCGGTCTGGCCGTCGCGTCCCTTGGCCAAGAAGACCTCGGGAGCGTGCCATCCGGCCTTGACCAGCTCTTGGATGTCCGTTTTCTCGACCTGCATCAAGATCTTCTTATCCGATGTCCGGCGGAGCTCCATCACCGGCGGGAGATCCACCCGCGACCAGGTATCGACGTAATAGGCCATGTCCGGAGAGAACGAGACTAAGTGACTGCCGTCGCCCTCGGTGAATACGGTCAGGCCGGAGCCGTCGAAGTTGATGCGGCAATAATGGATAAAATACGGGTCTTGACCCGGTTTCATCACGCCCGCCCGGAACCAGACCTGACGCGCAGCCTCATCCACTTTGTCAACGCCGCGCACCCTCCAGCTGCCTTTCGTAATCTGATTTTTGACGGTTCCTGTTGGGCCGTCATAGAGGTAGAGATGATTCCAGCCGTCCCGCTCCGAGGCCCAGATGATCTCTTTCCCGTCCTGCACGTCGAAGCGATATTTATTGGAGTAATAACAAAAGAACGTCTTGCTCTCCTCGTTGACTATTGCGCGCGGCTTTCCGGTCGCGGCATCGACTTCGATGATGCGATAGACTTGGTGACCGCGCTGGTTGTATTCAAAGGTAAAGGCGCGGCTGTCCTTCCACCAGACGGCGTCAGGCATGGAGTATTCGTTGGGACCGAGGCCTGGAGTGTAATAGGGATTGGGGAACAGAGAGTCATCGATAATGATTTGCTTCTTGGCCTCCACCTGAAAAAGAACGGGCTGGCAGCTGTCGAGCACGTCCCCGGGCTTTTCGTATTCATACATAGAATATTTCGGCTGGAGCTGGTCGGCTGGAGAAGATTCAACATACTGGATCTTGCGGTGATACCCAGGCCGGATCCGGTAGGCGGCCAGCTTTTTCGAATCCGGAGACCATCTGAGGGACTGCAGCTCGTAATGATCGCCCTCAGTGCCATCCCAGCTCAAGGGAAACTCCTCTTTTTTATCCTTTGACCGCAGCCAGACATTGTAATTTTTGATGAAGCCTTCCCATTTTCCATCCGGCGAAACTTTCGGCTCCTGGGAGGGAGCAGGAGGCCGTCCGGGTCCGCCCCCGAAACCGAACCGGCCGCGTCGTTCAGCTGGGCCGATCCTTGTACAGGCATAAGTCGAAAGATCGACCCTCCATCTTGAGGCGCCGACATCGACCGCGACGGCTTTTTCATTATCGACAAAGTCTATCGCCTGGAACGGAAACTTCTGGCCTTCGAACTTCTCTCCCGTAGCGGCGACAAGCGAAGCCGCGAGCTTGGCATGGTCGAAAGCCGGCTTCTTGGCCAGCGTCACGGCATCGACGACATCGAACTCGAAGCCCGCCTTGACTGTCTTCCTGTACCAAAAGCGGCCGGTCTTATCGATCCAAGACGGCCGCTCCGGAAGGTTGAAAGCGAGGCCTTGGAGCTTCGCCCGCAGACCCGCGGCGCGCTCGTAATCGGCTCTCGTGCCCTGGGCCGAAAGGAGCGAGGGTAAAAAAGCGAGGCTCAGAAGAAGAACCATAAAAATCGCGAGACCTTTGCGTTTCATGAAACCTCCTTTGGAAAGATGATGGAAAGAGAAAACGGCAACCATTTTTTCCCTAAATGACGATTTGGTCCATTCCCTGAATGTTCTTAGAGATTATAGCTAAGGCTGGCTAAATCTACAAAACGATATTTTTGAGTTCTGCCCGAACTTCGAAATTAATTTTCTTCGACTTCGTATTCCCGGCTGAGCTCCTGCTTTGACCTTTTCCTTGAGCCGATTGAATTGCCCTTGATGTCGATCTTCTTAAAATTAAGAGAGGATGAGTTTGGATGTTAGTCTGAATTATTCATAAATTGCGTCGTTTCATCGAGAAGAGAATTCGCAGATGGCGCCGAATTCGGGGACATGACCTAAATTCTCCGGAATTTGGGATCGTGTCCCCCTCGTCTTGAATTCGTAATTCATGAATAATTCAGATTAGCCCAAAATTGCCGATAGGATTCTTTCTTCTCTGATCAGATCAAAAATAGGGGTGAAGTCCGGAATTCCCGGGACACGATACCAAATCTAGAGATTTGGTTCATGTCCCGGAATTCCGTCTTGCTTTCTATCGGCAAATTTGGGATTAGCCATCGTATTGCAAAAATATTTCATTTCGGACAATATCAACATGGGAGGACAAAATCATGGCCTTCAAAACACTCTTTCTCGCCCATGCTCCAGACGGGGACAAGGAAAAACATCACTGTTTCATCGACACCGGCAAATATCAGCTGGATGTGGTCATCGTCAAAAACCAGGCTGAAGCCTTGGAAGTCAGTGCCCGCTTGTTCAGGGAGAAAAAGATCGAGTCCATTCTGCTCTGTCCGGGATTCAGCCACAAGGACATCGCTGAGATTGTCGGCGCTACAGAGAACAAAGTTTCTGTCTGCGTAGCCAGGGGCGATGGCCCTTCTAACAGGATCTCCCAGGAAGCGCTGAAGCGGGCGGGATTCTTTTAGATCAATATCTCTAATACGGCATCGCGGCTGAGTCAGAATATCTTTTCTGACTCTCTTTTTTAGGAGAAGAGATTTAGGGAATTTCCAGAACTTTCAGCCCGGCCAGCCTCTTTCTGGCATCCCCGACTTCGGGGAGGCCGGGGTCGGCGTCTCTCCAGAGGTCGAGGAAGCGCTCGTATTGCGCCTTGGCCTTCGCCACCTCTTTCGCTCTCTCATACAAAATACCCAGCCGGAAATGATAGAGGGGATGGACAAAATAAACCGATTTGTAGGTAAAGGGTATTTTGAACAGGCGCTCGTATTCCGAGATAGCCTTAGCCACATCTCCTTTTTTAGCGAAAATCCTGGCAATGAGGTCCATGGAGTACGATATGTTTGCATTGAACTGCCAACTGTAGCCCGTGATTAAAATGAGAGATTCGGGTCCACAGGCCTTTTGGCCGGCGGCCAGAGCGTCATCCAGGTCTCCTTGAGTGAGCAACGCCTCGCCTTGGAGCAGATCAACAAGGACAGTTATGCGTTCTTTGTTTTTGCCCTCGACCTCCGGCAGCAACGCTTTCATTTCTGAAATCTTGGCCTTGGCCAAGCCGATCTGCCCTTGCTCCAACCCCAGAACACCCAGCCGCCAGGCCATATAGGCCTTATAAAATGGGACCAAGGCTCGGACGCCTCCGATAAGGATCTTGAGCTCATTCTCGAACGAAGCCCGGCTGAGTTCCAACTCGCCTGTCGCCAGGTAAACGATGCCTTTCCCCTCTAAAGCGGTGGCTTTATTAATCCAGTTTTCGGCTTCTTCCGCCATCTTGTTCGCTATTGTAAAATCGCCCAGCGCCGCTTTAAAATTCCCCAGCCAGTAGTGATAAAAACCTCTCTGGCAATAGGCATCGGATTTCAACCCGGCCGAGGAGGCGCGGGATACATACTCGTTGGCCCACTTCAGGGATTCTTCAAATTCTTCCCGCACGGAATAATTCAGGACCAAGAACAAAAACGCATAATTAAAATCAGGCTGGATCTCGAGAGCTTCCTTGCATTTAGCGACGCCTTTGTCAAACTGACCCATCATGCTGTACATCATTCCCTGTAAAGTCAAATTATAGGGATCTGGGGGAGCGACGGCATCATGCTTTTTAACATATTCCGCCGCTTTCTTGAAATCGCCCATCAAGTAGCTCCCACCGATGAGATGGCTCATCGCATTGGCATCCTGCGGGTCGAGTTTATGCCATTTTTCAAATTGATTGACCGCCCCAGCGAAATCCTCTCGATACTGCATAAGAAAATCGCCCAGGTAGTGAAAGGACCATTTCTCATCGGGATATTTTTCGACCAGCTCTTTGAAGAGGGCATAATGTTTGTCAAGATCCTGCTGGATAAATAGGGCATAGCCGGCTTCAAGATAAAGCCTGTCTCTTTGAGACGTCTTGTTTGATAAAGCCATCGCCTTCTCGATTGTCTCGTTTCTGGCTTTATCATCGCCCGTGTTATGGTACGCCCAGGCCAGGTAGACATAAGCCATGGCAAAGCTCGGGTCTATCTCCAAAGCCGTTTTGAAATTTTTCTTTGCTTCTTGCCAGTCGATCAAGGCATAAGCTTGTTTTCCTTTGATGAAATAATCATAGGCTTGCAGAGATTGAGTGGTGATATCTTTGACTTTAAGCGGCGTCGCTTCGATCTTGGATTTGTCTATTCCCAGACCGAGAGAAATTACCCGGCTGATGGCATCGATCTGGCTGTCGAGAATACTATCAACGCCCGTCCCTTTGATATTGGCGCTCTTGAGGAGGCGCTTGGTCTCGGCGTTGAGGACTTTCACATCCGTACGGAAAACATCCCCCGCCTTGGTGAAGCTGCCGATGGCAATCGCTTTGATCCCCTCCCGCCGGCAGAGCTCGAACCCGAGGTCACTGTCGATCGTCCGCGCTCGCTTGACGCCCATTTGTTTAAGAATGTCCTGCATTCGTTCCCAAGTGGCGACATAAAACAACCCGGTGTTTTCCAGGTTGGTGATCAAAAGGTTGGGGATGGCCTCCTGCAAATAGTCATAGGCGGGGTCGCCGGTCTGATTTTTGAAGCTGATGACAGCGATCGAGTTCTCGATTTTGGGCGCGGCCGGCGCCTTTTTATGAGGGAAGAATTTCCAAAGAAGGACGGCAGCGGCGGCAAGCACGATGAGGGCAGATAGAGGAACGGCGAGTTTTTTTAAATTGAATTTGACGGTGATTTCACGGGAGGTGAAGGGCTTCTTTTCAGCCGCGATGCGCTCGGTTGTCGGTAAGCCCTGCTCAATCTTCTCCAGGTCGGCCCGCAATTCCTCGGCCCTCTGATACCGCTTATCCTTGTCCTTCTCCAGACACCGCAAAATCACCCGGCTCAGTTCCTCGGGCAACTGGGCGTTGAGCTCGCGGGGATTCCGCGGCTGTTCGCTCTTGTGTTTCACCCCGATCGTGAAGGGCGTATCTCCCTCAAAGGGCACCCGGCCGGTGATCATCTCGTAGAGAATCACTCCCAGCGAATAGATATCCGACCTTTGGTCGACGTCTTTGCCCTCCACCTGCTCCGGGCTCATATACTCCGGCGTGCCGATGATCATGCCCTCCCCGGTGATGCTCTTTGTCCGAAGCGACCGGGCGATCCCAAAATCCATAATCCTCGCGTTCCCGTCTTTATCGATGATGATGTTCGAGGGTTTGAGGTCCCGATGAATCACTCCCAGGCGATGGGCTTCGGCGAGTCCTTCGCAGACGTCCTTGGCAATGGCCACGGCCGTCCCCACAGTCAGCCGCTTGGACCGGTGGAGAAAGCTCCTTAGGTCCTCGCCCGGGACGTATTCCATGGTGATGAAATGGAGGCCCTGGTCCTCCATGAGCTCGTACATCCGGCCGACATTCCTGTGGCTGATTTTGCGGGCGACTTTCAGCTCGTTCTGGAAGCGCACCAGGGTGCCTTTGTCCAGGGCGATCTCGGGCTTAATTAGTTTTATGGCGACTTCCTCGTTCAGCTTCTTGTCCACGGCCCGATAGACCTTGCCCATGCCGCCTTTTCCCAGTTCCTCGATAATCTGATAGCGGCCGGCGAACGTCGAGCCTGTGGACAGCTCGCGGGCGGATGTTTCAAGAGTTTCCGTGACGTTAGGGCGAATGTCTTTGGAAGGGGGCAGCTGTGTGCCGCAATCGGCACAAAAACGGGATGTATCCGGGTTGGATAAACGGCATTTCGGGCACGTAACGGCCATCGCTGATCCCTTAAATTAGGAGTGGCTTAAGATTATCAAAGAATCGAGGAAACGTCAATTCGCCCTCCTTTTCCTTATTCATAAGAGGCCAGACAAAGGCAAGAGGAACAACCAACTGGTATAAAAAAGCCGAACGCTTCGCTTCATATTAAAAATAGGACCGTCCCCTTTTGGGAAAAAAGGACCGTCCCCTCTTCATTCTGAACGGATTCTGAACGAAAATTCAGATGATTTTTGGCAGCTATTGTTTTATGTTGGGATTCGATGATTACAAGAAAAGCGCATCTCGCACAAAAACAATGCTGCCTGGGACTTGTTCTATGCCTGGCCGGCTTCTTCTTCGTTCCTCCGCTTCAAGCCCAGCGCAGCCAACCGGACACGTTGAAAGCCATGAAGACCGGAGCGGCGATCAAGCTCGATGGCGTTCTGGACGAGCCCGAATGGGCCAAGGCTCCGTGCATCTCGAATTTCACCCAGCGCGAGCTCAACGAGAACGCCCCCGCGACCGAACGGACCGAGGTCGCCTTGTTGTTCACTAAGACCGATCTCTTCATCGGCGTTTGGTGCTTCGATTCCGAGCCGGCCAAGATCATCGCCCAGAAGATGAAGTGGGACTTCGATCCCGACACTGAGGACGATTTCGAGATCATTCTGGACACATACCTGGATAAACGCAACGGCTATCTCTTCATCGTCAACCCCAACGCCGCCCAGTTCGATGCCCTTATCATGGACAACGGCCGCAAGACCAATTCCGATTGGAACGGCGTCTGGTATGTCGCTACGGCGCGGACGGACCGGGGCTGGTTCGCCGAGGTCAAAATCCCCTTCTCGACGCTCAAGTTCAGCGCGGCGAACGAACAGACGTGGGGGATCAATTTCATGCGCAACATCCGGCGCAAGCGCGAGCAGGTCCTCTGGCAGGGCTGGTCGCGCGATGCGAACCTCGAGCAGGTCAACCGGGCCGGGACGCTCGCCGGCCTTCAAGACCTGACCCGGATGCGGGTCTTCGAGTTTCGGCCGTACGTGCTTGGCGGGGCGGAGAAGTCGAGGGGAGCGACGGCGACGACCACGAGCGGCCTGGGCCTGGACTTCAACTATATCATCAACCCGACGGTGAAACTGGATTTCACCATCGACCCGGACTTCGCCCAGGTCGAATCGGATGATATGATCGTCAACCTGACCCGCTTTTCCATATCCCTTCCCGAAAAGCGGCAGTTCTTCCTCGAAGCCCAGAATTTCTTTGATTTCCCGCTCGGCCGCGCCCGGCCGTTTTACAGCCGGCGGATCGGCATTTACAAGGGTCAGGAAACGCCCATCCTCGGCGGTGTCCGTTTTCTGGGCAAGATAAACCACACCACGCTCGGGGCCATGGTCCTTCAGACCGAGACGACGGATATCGCGAGCGCCAAAAACTTTTCCCTCGTCCGCTGGCAACAGGACATCGGGGAACAGTCCTCGGTCGGCCTGATGGCCATTGGCGCTGCCCAGGCGGGCCGTTTCAACGGGACCGGCGGCGTGGACGCGCTCTATTCGACGTCCAAGCTCTTCGGCGATAAAAATTTCCAGATCGGCGGGGCCTTCGCCGCGACCTATACCTCGGACCGGGAAGCGTCGACCGGAAGCGCCCACCGCCTCTTTCTCAGCTACCCGAACGATCTGATCGAACTTGACGCATCCTGGGAGCGGGCGGGAAAGGATTTCAATCCCGAAGTGGGATTTCTGAGCCGGACGAGCTACCAGATCTTTGGGGCGAAATGGCGGATCAATCCCCGGCCGAGTTTCCTTCCCTGGGTCCAGAAGCTCCAATTCAAACCGATCGAGCTTAGCTATTATATCGACGACGTAACGCATAAGATGCAGTCCGTCTATATGGAATTCCGTCCCCTGGCCGTCTTCTTTAAGAGCGGTGAAACGCTGGAGATCAACATCCAGCGCAACGCCGAGAACTTGATCGAGGATTTCGAGATCCGGGACGGCCACATCATCCGCGCCGGCCGCTATTGGACGACCCGGGGCGAGATCCAGTTCGAAACGTTCGATGGGCGGCCGCTAGTCGCATCGCTCGGGATCAACTGGGGAAAATTCTACGATGGCTCGAGCACGGAGTGGGAAGCCGACCTGTCCTGGAAGATGAACAAGTATTTCAGCACCAGCCTGGCCTACCAGCGGAGCGATATCCGCCTTCCCGATGGCAGCTTCGCTATCGACGAGGTCGTCGGCCGGATGAACTTTTCCGTGACGCCGAAGCTCTTCGGCTCGGTTTTCGCCCAGTGGAACAACGACGAGAACAGGATCCTCTTCAATTTTCGCGTCACCTGGATCCCCAAGCCGGGGGCCAATCTTTATTTTGTCCTGAATCAGTTCGGCGACACGCTCGATCCGCACGGGAACTGGCGGCTGAACAAGACAGTGGCCATGCTGAAGTTCGTTTGGTATTTCAGCCTGCCCTGACGGAGAGGGTCGAATTGGTGCTATCATTATGAAATAGGGCGCTTATGAAGATCCTGGTCATCGAGGACGACAAGAAAGTGGCTCAAGCCCTCAAGAAAGGCTTGGAATCCGAGCGCTATGAGGTCGAACTCGCCCAGACGGGGGAGGAGGGATTCTTCCTCATCAGCGCGCGGAAATTCGATCTGATCATCCTCGATCTCATGCTTCCGGGCCGGGACGGCTTGGAGATCCTGGCCGCCGTGCGCGGCCGCAATGACAAAACGCCAGTCCTGATCCTCACCGCGAAAGACGCCGTCGAGGACAAGGTCGTCGGGCTGGACGCCGGCGCAGACGATTATCTGGTCAAGCCGTTTGCCTTTCCGGAACTCCTGGCCCGGGTGCGGGCCCTGCTCCGGCGGGGAACGAACGGCCAAGCTACGAAACTCAAGCTGGCCGACCTGGACATGGATCTGGTCCGGCGGGTCGTGACGCGCGCCGGGCGGTCCATCTCCCTGACGGTCCGGGAATTCGAGCTTCTCGAATACCTTCTCCGCAATCAGGGGCGGATCGTGACGCGCGAAATGCTGGCCCGTGATGTTTGGAAGGAAACTCAGCGGGCCACTCCTCTCGACAACGTCATCGACGTCCTCATCGCCCGCCTCCGGAAAAAGATCGACGAACCGTCTGCAATGAGGCTTCTCCGGACGGTCCGCGGCGTTGGCTTCATCCTCACGGAGAAAGACGGATGAAGATCCACGGCTCGGGCGTCCGAAGGAGGCTGACCCTCTGGTACACGATGGCCTTGGCCTTCATCGTTCTCATCTTCTCCGTTTCGGTCTATGTTTTCGTCAAGGGCCGATTGTTCCGGCAATTGGACCAACAGCTGGACCGGGAATTTTCCGTGATCTCGGGAGAAATCAGCGAGGAACCCGGCGACCTGCGCGAATTGGACCCGGATGGGTCCACCAGGCTTTTCCAGCTACTCCAGGGGAACAAGGTCCTTTTCCGGAGCGATGCCTATCTAAAGGCCGGCCTGCCGGAGCAGGTTTTTGGGCCCGACATCAAATATCGGATCCTTCGATCCGGATCGGGAAAGAGATTTCGATCGGCGACGGGCGTGCTCGCCAACGGCAGCTTATTAATGGTCGTTCTGGATGAAGAAACGGTTTGGAAGGCGCTCCACACGCTATTCATGATCCTCGCTCTGGCCCTCCCCATCGCCCTAGCGCTCGCCGCCGTGGGCGGATATGTGATGGCCAGCCGGCTTCTCAAACCCGTCGCGGCCATGGCTCAGAAGGCCGACAAGATCAGCGCGGAAAATCTTTCCGAGCGCCTCCCCGTGGAAAATCCCCAGGACGAATTCGGTAAGCTGGCGGGGGTCTTCAACCGGACGCTCAGCCGCCTGCAGGACGCGTTTGAGCGGCTTCAAAGATTTACCGCGGACGCGTCCCATGAACTGCGCACGCCGTTGACGGCCCTTCAGAGTGTGGGGGAAGTCGCCCTTCAGGAAAACCTGGATGCCGAGGCTTATCGCGACCGCATCGGCAGCATGCTCGAGGAGACGGCGCGTCTGACACGCCTGGTCGAGAGCCTGCTCCTTTTGACCCGGGCCGACAGCGGGCGACTTCTCTTGAACCGGAAAGAACAGAACGTCACGGCCATCGTCGAGAAGGCCGTGGACGACATGCGCGTCATGGCCGAAGAAAAAAGCCAAAGCTTGACGACGGACCTGGCCGGGGACATCCGGGTCAGCGTCGACGAGGACGCGTTCCGACGGGCGCTCGTGAATATCCTCGATAACGCCATCAAATATACGCCCCAAGGCGGGGCCTTGGCCGTGCGCATGATGGAGAGAGCGACCGGGATCGTCATCGAAGTGTCGGATTCGGGGCCCGGGATCGCCGCCGAGCACCAGGCCAAGATCTTCGATCGCTTCTATCGCGTCGACAAGGACCGTTCGAGGGACGCCGGTGGGACCGGGTTGGGCTTAGCCATCGCGAAATGGGCGGTCGAAGCCAACGGCGGCCGTCTTGAATTGGAAAACCGCGCGCCTCACGGCAGTACGTTCCGGATCGTCTTGCCGAAATGATCTTTTTTCAAAGGGAGGAGCCATGAAAAAAGCCGGAGGGATGTTGATCGCGATCCTGGTCTTGTTCACGGCTTCCTGGGCCCAGACGATCACGGAGGATAAAGTTCCCGGGCCTGTTCGGCAGGCCTTTCAAGCGAAATACCCGGACGTGAAAAGCGTGGAGTGGAAGATCGCCGGCGACAAGAATTACGAAGCGGAGTTCACCCTCAAGGGCGTCGAGACCACAGTCAAATTCGATCCGGCCGGAGCATGGCGGGAGACCGAAAAACAGATCCCTTCCTCCGAGGTGCCGAAGGCCGTCCTCGAAGTCCTCGCCCAGAAGTTCAAAACCTATAAGATCAGCGAGACTCAAGATCTCCGGCTCTTCGATGACCCCAAGATCATCTACGAGATTCACCTTGACGACGGAAAGGAAATTCTCAAAGCGCTGCTTTATGCCGACGGAAAAATCATCAAGCAGTCCGTGAAACCGAAGAAAGGCGATGAAGAAACCGAGCGATCGGAGGACGTGAAACGGTATCGTCCCGTTTAAAGGGACATTAAGCGGAGGGAAGTCCCCTCCGCTGGACATATTCGTGGAAAGGAGAATCGAATGAAACTCAAGGGTCTCGTGGCGCTTCTGGTGGCGGTCATTTTCGCTTTCGCTATCAGCTGCAAGGAAAAGGCGAAGGAAACGCCGACGGAAAAAGCCGAGGTCAAAGCCAAGGTGGAGAAGGTCGAAAAAGCCGAAGTCAAGGAAGCCGTCGCCAAGGAAGAGAAGGGCGAAAAGGAAGAGGACGAAGAAAAAGAAGAAAAGGAAGAAACGGGCGAGAAGGCCGAAGCCGGAGAAAAGGCGGAGGCGGCGGAAGGCAAACAGGCCGCGCCGGACCTCGAGATTCTGCCCGAGGCAGTCCTGGCCGCGTTCAAAGCGGCCTATCCCAATGCGGTGATCAAAGGAACGAGCAAGGAAACGGAAAAAGACGTGACCTATTATGAGGTCGAAAGCGTTGACGGAAAACTCAACCGCGATCTTCTTTACACCGCCGACGGCAAGGCGGCCGAGATCGAGGAAACGATCGCTCCGGAGAACCTTCCCGCTCCCGTCAAACAGACCTTGGCCAAGGAATATCCCGGCGCGAAAGTCCTCAAAGCCGAGATTCTGACAAAGGACGGCGCCAAGCTTTTCGAGCTCTCGATCCAGGTCAAAGACAAGAAGATGGGAGTGACGATTGATCCAAGCGGGAAAATCGTTGAAAAATCCGGTAACAACGAGAAGACCGAAAAAAAGTAATTTCTGAATTCGTGTTTTAAAGAATAAAGTGCGGTCGCGATTCCGAGCTTAATGGGAGGGAAACTTACGCCATACAGAAAAGGAAATCCTTATCCCCTCTCGGCCGAGTTCATGAAGATGCCGGAGCCGATCATCGCCCCGCTCGAGATCATGGCCGCGTCGAAGAGGTTGAGCGACCGCGTCGATAAGGCCTTTTTCAAGGGGCCGTCCTTTCTTAAAAATTATCCATTGTATTGGAAAAATCCCGATTTTTCTATAAAATACGGAGGAATATCGGCCTGATCCGCCGGATCATGACCGAGGAAGAAACTATGAAAAGAACCCTGACGACTTGTCTTTTGGGGCTGTTCCTGACATGACGTTTACCAAGATCACCTGCAACTCGGGCCTGGACGACGCCCACTTCAAGATAGCCAAATAAACCATGAAAAGGTTCGCCGCTTTCTCGTTCATCCTCATCCTGCTCGCTGCGGCCTGCGCCATCAACCCGGTGACGGGTCGCCGCGAGCTGGCCTTGGTCTCGGAGCAAGGCGAGATCGCGATGGGCAAGGAGACGGACGCGGAGATCGCTCGCGAATACGGCTATTACGGCGACCCCGATCTGGCCAAATACGTCACGTCGATCGGCATGGCCCTGGCCCCCCACGCGCACCGGCCTAACTTGACCTATCATTTCGCCGTGCTCGACACGCCGGTCGTGAACGCCTTCGCCGCGCCCGGCGGCTACATCTACGTGACCCGCGGCATCCTGGCCTTGATGAGCTCGGAGTCCGAGTTGGCCACGGTCCTGGGCCACGAGCTCGGACACGTCAGCGCCCGCCACAGCGTCCGCCAGATGAGCAAAATGATCCTGGTCCAGGTCGGCCTGATTGTCGGCAGCGCCCTCAGCGACACGTTCGCCAAGATCGCGGGGGTCGCCGGCATCGGGGTCCAGCTCCTGTTCCTGAAATTCAGCCGGGACGACGAGCGCGAAGCCGATGCGCTGGGCGTCCAATACGCCCGCGCGGGGCAGTTCAACTCCGGCGAGATGGTGGCTTTCTTCTCCGCCCTGCAAAGATACGGCGACATGGCGGGAGGCCACAGCCTGCCGGGATTCCTGTCCACCCATCCGCTGACGAGCGAGCGCATCCAGAATGTCAAGGCCATGCTCAGCGAGAACGACGTCGCCTTTCCCATCCAGCGCGACACTTACCTGAACCGGATCAACAACATCGTCTACGGCGACGACCCGCGTCAGGGCTTCATCGAAAGCGGCACGTTCTACCATCCGGCCATGCGCTTCGTTTTCAACATTCCGCAGGACTGGGAGGTCCAGAACACGCCGGCCAAGGTGACCATGGCCGAAAAGAACGGAAATGCCGCCATCGTCCTTCAAGCTGAACAGAGTAACGACGACCTCTCGGCGTACGCCCGGACTCGGGCCTCCAAGATCGAGGGCGGACAGATCGTCAACGAGCAATCGGACAGGATCAACGGCCTGGCCGCTTACCACGAGACCTATAACATCGTCCAACAGGACCAGGACACGCTCCGCGCCCGACTCTCATTCATCCGGAAGAACGGATACATTTATACCTTGACCCAGTTGAGCAAGGCCATCGACTTCAACCGCTTCGACCCAACCTTCCGGAACATCATCGGCTCTTTCAACGAGCTCAACGACTCCCGCTATCTGAACCGGCAGCCGCAGCACCTCAGGGTCCTCAAGGCCGACGGCCAGCGCAGCCTGAAGGATTATTTGAACCAGAGCAACGTCAAGAAAGAAATCTGGACCTATCTGGCCATCATGAACGAGTTGAAGGACGCGGAGGCGGTCCCCGGGCGCAATCAGCTGATCAAAATCGTCCGCTGAACGGTGTCTGATGTTTCTTGCTCACATCCGTCATTTTTTCTTTGAAATC
>Ga0209182_10000075_pt1 | contig 22175 bp, 22 predicted proteins | sample LakBais05cmmetaG_FD_185474 | JGI IMG/M metagenome (GOLD analysis project Ga0209182, IMG submission 185474) | Lake sediment microbial communities from Lake Baikal, Russia to study Microbial Dark Matter (Phase II) - Lake Baikal sediment 0-5 cm... | ecosystem: Environmental > Aquatic > Freshwater...
GGGTTCCCTGTGGCACTGTCAGTCGGCTAGTCGATCTGTACGGGAATCGTCGGCGGGCAGACAGAGCTGGAGTGCTGCATCGCGGGATGGTGACGGAAGGACAGGACAAAAACGGCGAGGTAGATGCCATAGACTGTGGCAGTCAGGACCATGGACAGCGTGAACCCCGAACCCCATCTTCTGGATGAGCCAGCCTCCCAGCGCCGTCGAAACGGCCCAAGACCCGGTCCATGCCATCTGGAAGATGTTGTGGGCCACGGAGCGCTTGTCGGGTGGCACCAGCTCCAGGCAGAACTTGTCCGTGACCGGCGTTAAGCACATCATGAGACCTGCGCGCATCCAGAATGCCAGGGGGTGACGATGATGTTGTGCGCGAACGCCATGATGACCAGGAACACGAGTGAACCCCCGACGGTGACAGCGATGGTGCGCAGCAGGCCTGCCCGTCGGACGAGCCATGGGGCGAGCAGGACCCCGAACGTGAGGACGACGTTGCTCATGTCGAACAGGTTGCCGACGACCACTGTGCTCGCGTGAAAGCGATCGGTGGAATAGAGGTTGAGGTAGGGAATGCTCAGCCCGGCGCCGAACCTGATGATGACGTTGACCGCCGCGTACCGGAACGCGAAGCGCTTCCACGAGGGTGTAACCTCCGGTTCGTTCTGGACGGCACAGGGGGTGTCTGCCAGCTGCTCACCGTTGCCATCGTGATGTTCCCGCAGGCGTATGAAGACGGCCGTGCTCGCAAGGATGAGCGCTGCTCCCACACCCAGGGTCAGGCGAAGCCCAGTGACGGGCGATGCCCAGTGACGGGCGATGCCCCGAAACGGGCGAACAGGCGCGGCAGGAGTCCTCCCACGACCGACGCGATGACCGACATGATTGTCCCGACCGTGAACGCGAGGCTGAAGGCGACCTGCCGGTCCCCGGGGTCGGTACTCCGCATCATCTCGGGATTCTAGGTGGCTCCATACAGCATGGTGCTGGCTGAAATGCCGATCTGCAGGACGACGAGCAGCGCGGGCACCAGGACGGTGGCCTGAAGGGTGCTGAACACGGCGATGAGCGCGCCTGAGAGGACGAGTGACTTCCTGCTGCCGAGGCGAGTCCCCAGCAGTCCCGCCGGAATGGCAAGGGCAAGTGACCCGATCGTCCCGAGGGAGTTCAGTCGGCCAAGGAAGGCCTCTCCGAGTCCGGCCTGCTACGAGATCGCGGACGCCACGAACAAGAGGACGCCGCCCACGAGAACGGCAGGGCCCATCTGCTCCCCGATGAACAGGACAGCCAGCAGGGTGGCGAAGACGGGTTCCAGCGAGTAGATAACGCTGGCCTGCGCGACCGTCACGTCGTGCTGGAAGCGGTTCTGCAGCAGGAGCGTGATGACGGTCGTGAAGATGGCGAGGTACAGCAAGGAAGGCCACGAGACAGGGTTCACGACGAGCGTCTGCTTTGTCGCCATGGCGTAGGCGAGGGAGCAGATGGCGACGGCCAGCAGCTGGAAGAACGTGGTGGCGTAGAAGGAATCCCTGTGCGAGAACAGGTGGATCATGAACACCTGCACGCCGAAGGCCAGGGCGGACAGCAGCGTCAGGAAGTCCCCCATGCCCATGGCGCCGACACGCAGCGTGAACCCAAAGGAGATGATCCAGAGACCGTTCACCGCCAGGATGAGTGCCAGCGCGACCTTCCATGAGCGCTTCTCGCGCAGAAAGAGGAACGACAGGACCGGCGCGATGACGACGCACAGGCCCGTGATGAAGGCGTTCTTGCTTGCCGTCGTCATCGTGAGTCCCGTGACCTGCAGCATGAACCCGAGGTATTCGGGGATGCCGATGGCAACCCCCTTCAGCAGGTTGAGCCACGTAAACTCGATCCTGCGCCGGAAGAGCACGTAAACGACCGCCACAGCGATGGCAAAGCGGATGAGGACCAGGAGCGCGGGCGAGATGCTGCTCAGGCTCTCCTTCATGACGGCGAACGTCGTCGACCAGAGCACGACGGCCAGCAGGAGGAGCAGCTCGGACCTGCGCGTGGATCTCACGGGGCGCAAGGCCATCAAGCGTTCTCCACGGCCGGTCGGCGCAGGAGCCGGATGCAGGCTGCCCCGATGCTCGTCAGGACGCCCGCCATGATGAAGCTTGCGAGGTAACTGCCGGTCGCGTCGCGGACGATGCCGCCGATCGCAGGACCGAAGAGGACGCCGATGTTCAGCATGCCGGCCAGGACGCCATATCCCAGGCCGCTGTCCGTGCCGTGCATGAGGTAGGGTGCCAGACCGAAGACGGCCGCAGGGGAAAGCGCGAAGGTGAAGCTGACGCCGAGGAACAGGGGCAGGACACTGCCAGGGAGGACACCAAGCAGGACCACGCATCCGGCGAACATGAGACAAGCCAGCGCCGCGCCCCGGCCCTGCCAGCGCCTGCGGTCCAGGACATGGCCCATGAATGCCGATGCGGCGACAGGGAAGAGCATGAGGATGCTGACCGTGGTCCCTGCTGTCTGCGGAGACATGCCCCGGCCGACCAGGAGGTCGTTGGCAAACGTCAGGAGGACGAGCGCTCCCGCATTCCAGAACAGCCAGACGAGGCCGAGCATCCAGACCTGAGGATTCAGGCGCCGCAGACCTGCGGCCAGTGAGACGGGGGCCTCGTCATGCCGCGATTCCGGGTCCCGGTAGAACAGGACGTATGTGACCGTCACGACACAGGTGAAGGCCAGGCACGCCCAGACCGGCGCTTGCCATCCTCGTGCAGCCGCGAGGCGCGAGAAACCCAGCTGGCTGACCAGGATGCTGGTCGGGACCGCCGTATTCATGGTGCCCATGGCCACGCCGAGGTACCTGGTGCCCGCGAAGTTCTGGCTGATGATCTTTGCGCCGAGGATGGACAGCGTTGCAGAACCGATACCCATGGCGAGGCGTGCCATCAGCAGATTCACGTATGAGGTCGAGAGAGCGAACCAGGCCTCCGCGGCGATGAGACAGGCGAGTCCCAGGAGTCCGACGGTTCGACCGCCCCAGCGGTCGGCAAGGTATCCGACCAGCGGCGAGACGACAATGCCGAACAGCGCCAGCGATGACATCAGCGCCCCCGCCTGCCCGGCGGTCATGCTGAGGGTTGTCTTCATGACGGGGATGACCGGAGGGAGGAACTGGAGCGAGAGCCCGAAGGCGACGGTCAGAGCGTATCCGACGACCAGGTATCGTAGCTTTCTGTTCATGGGACTCCTTTTCGGCAATTGTGAATCCCTTCGTGCCAGGCACAATGGGATTCACAATCTCAGGTTGTCAGGGTTTCTTCAACGTCACGAAGCGGACAGCATTTCTGAATTCGCGCACGCCCCCGCCTTCGCGGACGATCTCGGCCAGGTCCTCCGGGTCCCGGGCGACACAACCCGACAGAGCGTCGACGCCGTAGTCGAACATGAGCACCGAGAGGGGGGTCGAAGGCCCGATGAGCATGACCCAGGCGTTGCAAGCGAGTTCCAGCAGGCGTGGCAGACTCTTGTTGGTGAGCGCAGAGCCGGTGATGGCGACGACGTCCAGATGCGGGAGGAGATATTCTTCGGCCTGCTGGGGCAGGTCGCCTTCCTGTGGTCGCTGTTCGAAGACACTCAGGCTCCCGGCGGCGGAGCGGATCTCGTCAGTCCACGGGAAGTGTCCGATGAGGCCGACCTTCTTGCCGGCCGCCTTCTTGAGCAGCAGGTCACGCCCGTTGGCCTCCTCGGCGCCCGCGAAGCGGGAGGTAATGTTGCAGGCGGCGCAGATAGCCGCCATGCCGATCGCCGCCTCTCGCTGGTTCCAGGACAGCGAGAACTCAGCCAGCTCCACGAGCGGTTTGCCCTGCAGGTGGAAGGACGTGCTGTGCCCGTCCGTGGTCGTCGACCGCAGAGACATGGACAGTCCCGTGGCATGCTCCGTCTGCACCAGGGACCAGATCTGGCCGGCGATGACGTCCTGGACGGGCTCGTCGTCACACTGTGCGATCAGGTCGCGGTACAGGGCGTCGTATTCAAGAGGAGCTGTGCGGCGTCGCATGGCTATCTCTCCAGGGACGGCAGGTCTTCGAGATCGACCTCGCCGGCCTTACTCTTGAGGTGTTTGCGGTTGAGCCAGGTGAAGCCCTTGTCATACGTGATGACAGCCATGTCGATGGGTCCGCCCACGCCGGTCATGTCGCCCGGGTCCATGAGCACGCCATCACTGAAGCGCTGGATGGCGGTCGTGGTCTCGATGGCGAGCTGACAGAAGTCGACGGCGTCCTGCAGGGTCATCGTGCCCCACTGGATGCTGTATTCCACCCCGCGCAGCTGCTGCTGTACGGCGGGCTCGCCGAGCTTGGCGGCGGCCTCGCGCACGAGCGGGATGCCCTGAAGACGCGGGTCGAACCCCAGGACGATGCGCGTGACGACGTCCGTCTGCCCGATCCAGCCTGCGCCGAATTCCTTGCCCTGCTTGCGGCTGTCGCGTGCCTGGTCGGTGGCGCCGGGGACATAGACCATGTAGACTTCGCTGCTCCTATCCTTGTTGTACCCGGCCAGGATAAACTGCAATCCGTCGGGAGCGGCAACTGCTTCCTGGACCTGACCCTGCTTGTTCTTGAAGTGGAACACGACGCGAGTGGGTTCTTCTTTGAGATCCAGCAGTTCCATCCCCTGGCGGGCCATGTCCGCCTTGATGCCGGCGGGGATGCCCTTGAGCTGGTCTCGGTAGGGGACGCGGGCGTCAAAGTACTGTGCGAGTTCTTTCGCAACCTCGCCGACGGACAGTTTGTCGACGGGGATCGTCTGACGGAAGTCATCGATGAATCCGCTGACATTCTTCATCACACCCTGTTGGGGCAGGAATGCGAGGCCTGCGATGACCAGCCCCATGCGCGAGCCGATGCGGAAGACCTTGGAGGCCGAGTCTGAGCCGACGCGGGCCATCCCCTTCTGGTTCCGGTACGTCTGACGGCTGTCTGCCGCGAGCACGATTCCTTCGGGAATCGTAACGTTAATGCCGAGTGACATGCGTCACCTCCCATGCGGTGGTATCTTTTACAGCATGAGCAGGTTTGACGCAAACGCAACCCTCTTTTGGGATGCGCTGCTCATTCCAGCCTCGGGTGGTAAGTTCGGCGTTCTCCTACGGTGTGCCGGGAACGAGGATCTCCGGGGGCATCATGCCGCCAGGACTCATCATACGGTCGCGAGGGTCCATCATGTCGTCCATGCCGGTCACAGAGCGGATGCCGTTGGCGTAGATGGTGGTCTTAGCGCGCCGCCCGACGACCCGGACGACCGTGCCCAGGGGGATATCCGAACCGGCAGGGAAGTAGGTCTCCTCGGTGACGATGACCAGCCACCGCTCACCGGTCAGGCTGTCGACGACCCACCGCTCGGTCGTGCGGGACCTGACGACGCCGATCACGGCACTGCCCTGCATCCCGCCGAAGGGGTTTCCTCCATGCTGAAACAGCTCCCGTCCCGGCCCAGCGCGGAAGGTGAACCGCGTCAGGTTGGTCGCGTAAGCGGCCCCGGCCCCGGCCACGACTGCAACGACAAGCGCGGCGACGAGCCACCACCTCGCAACACGGTACAGGCGGGCCGTGCGTCGCAGGACGGCGAACGAGAGGACACCGAGGACGACGACGAGGACCAGGAGCTGCCATGGGAAGTCGAAGAAGGCAGGACGCGCCCACCGTGGACCAAGCCGCAGGTCCGCCAGCGTCCCATTCTGGACGAGGATGTACACACTGCCCGCTAGTCCGAGGGCGGTCAGGGCAAACAGGAACGCCACCGCCGAGTGCTTCAGCACGCGCTCAAGCCGGAAACGCCATGTCGCGCGAGGCTCCAGGTGCTGCTCCTCGATCTGCTCGAGTATCTTGTCCTTCAGGTCCTCATCCATGCTCTACCCCTCGTGGCTGCGTTTCTTGTGAGGCGGAATGCTGCTCCAGCAGTTTCCGCAACTTGCCCTTGGCCCGGCTCGCGGTGGGTCCCACCGAGTTGACCGCGACCATCAGAATATCCGCTATCTCGCTGTAGCTTTTGCCTTCGACCGCTGACAACAGCAGGATGTCTCTACTGCGCTGGTCCAGCTGACCCAGCGCCTTACCCACTGCTCCTTCCAGCTCCTGTTGCAGTGCCTCGGCTGGGACGTCCGTGTTGCCAGTCAAGATCTCGACCGTTTCGCCGTCCAGCTCCAGCTCGGTGGGCACGGTCCCGTGCCGCTTGCGGGCCATGTTCACCGCCGTATTGTGGACGATGCGGTACATCCACGCGCTGAACGTCAGGTGCGGGTCGAATCCGGCCAGGTTGCGGTACGCCTGCAGAAATGCCTGCTGGATAACATCTTCCGCTTCCTGCCGCCCGATGAGGCGGGTCGCGTACGACGTCAAGGGTCGCTCATACCGCTCGACCAGCATTCCAAAGGCGTCCCTGTCTGTGAGCGCCTGTCGAACCAGCTGCTCGTCCGTCGGCTCCTGAGCGCGTATGTCCATACGTCTATGATACGCTTCACTTCCTCGTTTCGTACACACAGCATTGCGGATGAACGCTGTGAACGCCCCCGCGCGGCCCGGGAATGCTCGGCGACGCCACAAGGCCGGGTCGCGACAGCACCCAATGCGTTCACAATTGTGCCGTTGCGGATTCTGGCGACCCAGATAAGATGGAGGCACACCCCTGGAGGGGTGGGGTACCAACCGACATGGAACCTGCAGCCGCTCCTGGCGGCAACCGGGAGGAACACTTGAAGACAAAGGATATGGGAATCACTGGCATGACCTGCGCCGCGTGCGCAGTAGCCGTCGAGCGCTCCGTGAAGAAGCTCGACGGCGTTGTCTCAGCCGCGGTCAACCCTGCCACGGAGAACCTGACTGTCGAGTATGACGAAACCCGCGTCGACGAGAACGCACTCAAGGCCTCCGTCGAGAAGGCTGGGTATGGCGTCGCACAACCGTCTGCCGCCAAGACCGTCGTCATCCCGGTACGTGGCATGACGTGTGCAGCCTGTTCCGCGGCCATCGAACGTGCGCTCCGCAAGCTCGCGGGCGTCACCAGTGCCTCGGTGAACCTGACAACGGAGAAGGCGACCGTCGTGTATGATCCCGCCCTGGTCCGTGTGTCCGCGTTGAAGCATGCCATCACCGCAGCCGGGTATACGCCCCTCGACGTGGAAGTCGCTGCGGCGAACGTCGACGAGGACGCGCAGCGCAAGGCGCAGGAGACCCATTCTCTGTGGCAGCGGTTCATCGTCTCCGCTCTGTTCGCGGTGCCTCTGCTGTACCTGGCCATGGGCCCCATGGTGCCGGGGCTGGGCTGGCGCATCCCGTCCTGGCTGAACCCCATGGACTTCCCACTGCGCTACGCGCTCGTGGAGGTCGCGCTCGTCATCCCCAGCATCGCGGCCGGCTACCGCTTCTACATCGTAGGATTCCGTGCCATCTGGCACCGGGCTCCGAACATGGACTCGCTCATCGCGATGGGCACGTCCGCGGCCATCCTCTACAGCGCCTACTCGACGTGGCGCATCGGGCAGGGCTCGTTCGGCGCCGTTGAGGAGTTGTACTTCGATACCGCCGGCGTCATCATCACGCTCATCCTGCTGGGCAAGTCGCTCGAATCCGTCTCCAAGGGACGCACGTCACAGGCCATTAAGAAACTCATGGGCCTTGCGCCGAGGACCGCCGTCGTCGTGCAGGGCGACCGCGAGGTCGAGCTGCCGGTCGCCGAGGTGGAGGTCGGTGACCTCATCCGTGTCCGTCCGGGCGAGAAGGTCCCCGTGGACGGCGAGGTCATGACCGGCGCCACGTCGATCGACGAGTCCATGCTGACGGGCGAGAGCATCCCGGTGGAGAAGCATGCCGGCGACAAGGTGGTGGGCGCCAGCATCAACGGCAACGGGTCCATCACGTTCCGCGCCACCCACGTCGGGGCCGATACGGTACTTGCCCAGATTGTCAAGCTGGTCGAGGACGCGCAGGGCAGCAAGGCGCCGATCGCTCAGCTAGCTGACGTCGTCTCGGGCTACTTCGTCCCCATCGTCTTCGTCGTCGCGGTCCTCTCCGCCGCAGCCTGGCTCATCGCCGGCAAGGGCAGCATCTTTGCGCTGACCATCTTCATCTCTGTCCTCACGATCGCATGCCCGTGCGCGCTGGGGCTCGCAACGCCTACGGCCATCATGGTCGGCACCGGCAAGGGCGCCGAGCACGGCGTCCTCATCAAGGGCGGTGCAGCACTGGAAATGGCCCACAAGGTGCAGACGGTCGTCTTCGACAAGACCGGCACCATCACGCAGGGCAGGCCAGTCGTTGCTGACGTCGTGACGGCCCCCGGTGTGGAACGGGGTGAGGTCCTGGGCCTGGCGGCCTCCGCGGAGAAGAACTCGGAGCACCCGCTTGGAACAGCGATCGTCAGAGCTGCCCAGGAGGAAAACATCACGCTGCAGCCCCTGGAGAACTTCGCATCGGTGCCGGGACGAGGCATCGAGGGCACCGTGGGCTCCACGCACGTCCTGATGGGCAACGCGGCCTTCATGGCTGAGCGTTCGGTGGACGTCGCCGCTCTTGGCGCTGCCGTCGACCGCTTTGCCGAAGACGGCAAGACCCCCATGTTCGTCGCTCGCGACGGCACGGCCATTGGCGTCATCGCTGTTGCGGACGTGGTCAAGGAAAGCAGTGCCCGTGCTATCCAGACCCTGCACGACATGGGCATCGAGGTTGCCATGATCACGGGAGACAACCGCAGGACGGCGGAGGCCATTGGGCGGCAGGTCGGCATCGACCGTGTCCTGGCCGAGGTTCTGCCGCAGGACAAGGCTCTGGAAGTGAAGAAGTTGCAGGCAGCGGGCAGGCGCGTCGCCATGGTCGGCGACGGCATCAACGACGCCCCGGCCCTTGCACAGGCAGATGTCGGCATTGCCATCGGCAACGGCACGGACGTCGCCATCGAGTCAGCGGACATCGTCCTCATGAAGAGCGACCTGATGGACGTCGCGACGGCCATTCAGCTCAGCAAGGCGACCATCCGCAACATCCGGCAGAACCTGTTCTGGGCGTTCGGCTACAACACGCTCGGCGTCCCCATTGCCGCAGGCCTGCTGTACGCGTTCGGCGGCCCGAAGCTCAACCCGATGATCGGTGCGGCCGCCATGTCGCTGTCGTCCGTCTCGGTCCTGACGAATGCACTCAGACTGCGTGGCTTCAAGCCTCGCAGGTAGTATCCGTACGACCAGGGAGGAATCACATGAGAAAACTCATCAAGGTCCAGGGCATGATCTGCAAGCATTGCGTGATGCACGTCACCGAGGCACTCAAGGACGTCCCGGGCGTCACGGACGTTGTCATGAGCCTGGAAGACGGTACGGCGACCGTTGACACGAATGCCCCGGTCACCGACGAGGCGCTCGCAGCCGCCATCACGGACGTCGGCTACACGCCCGGCATGGTCACGGACCTGTAGCCTGCGGGAAGGGAGAAGAACACACATGAGCGTCACACGAATCCTCACTGTATCCCTTGTGCTTGCCGCGGTTGTGTTTGGCGCTGCATTGGTGGCTCCGGATGCGGTCGCGGTCCATGCAGTCCGGTCGTACGATGCCCTCCTGCACGCTCCAGAGGTGTCGGTCGCGCGCAATGATGCTGCTGGAGCCTGGGTGCTCACCTCTCCAGGAGGAGAGACGCTCACGTTCGGAGGTGACACTGCCGCTGGTTCGAACGAGCTTGTCGTCACGTTTGACGCTCGCCCCTTTCTGGCTGCCGGCCTCGACCCGTCCCTGCTTCCGGCGGGTTCCCAGGTCGAGGGGCACGGCTCGTCCGCGCGCGTTGTGATGCGGTATGACAAGGGGGCTGGGAGCTTTAGTGATGGCGCCGACTCACAGCCTGTGCAGGCTCTGCAGGACCTTGTCCGCAATCACCGCATGATGCTGGGCTACCACGCTGCGCTCGGGCACTTCGGGCTGGAGCTGGGCGGTGGCAACATGGTCGAGTGGGCGCAGGACCAGCATGCCAACGACAAGGACGTCGTGTTCGTGCTGAACCCTCAGCCATTCGCCGACGCGGGCGTGGATGTGGCGAACGTCCAGGGCTGGGTCCTGGCGGACGTGCCCGTGATGGACGCCCAGGGCCGGAAGTCCACGGCGCGGAAACTGCTCAGATTCTACAACCTTGTCTAGGAGGGTATGATGGATCACTGTTCTTGTGAAAGCAGGAAGGCCCTGGACACGCTCAAGACCGCCCGGGGTCAGATCGACGGCATCATCCGCATGATCGAGGAGGACCGCTACTGCATCGACGTCTCCAAGCAGATCCTCTCAGCCGCCGCCCTGCTCAAGAAAGCCAACATCACGATCCTCCGTCAGCACATGAACACGTGCGTCAAGGACGCTGTGGAGCATGGTGCTGGTCAGGAGAAGATCGACGAAATCATCCTTATCCTCGACAAGTATATGGAGTAACAGGAGTCGCCATGAAGAGCACGAAGGTCTACGTCGGCGGCATGCATTGTGACGCATGCTCGACCTTGATCACCAGCCAGTTCAAGAAGGTCGACGGCGTGCGTGGCGTCAAGGTCGACCTCGGCGCGCAGACCGCCGAGATCCTCTATGACGACCGTGCGCCTAGTGTGGCAGCCCTCAGGGCACGCGCCGAGAAGTACGGCTACACGGTTGGGACGTCCCGTCCTGCGGCCGCAGGGCAGCAGAGGATTCCGCTGTGGCAATGGGCTGTCGCTGCTCTCATCGCCGGCGGCCTGGTCGGGCTCTTCGCCCTGCTCCAGCGCTCGGGCCTGATGAGTGCGGTGGGGACGACGTCCGCCGGGGCAAGCTACGGCGTCGCCCTGCTCGTCGGCGTCGTCGCGTCGCTGAGCACCTGCCTGGCAGTTGTCGGGGCCATCGTGATCGCGTTTGCTGAGACATACCAGGCGGCCCCGGGCGAGAGCGCAGCGTCGGCTGTCGTGCGCCCGAACATCCTCTTCCACATGGGTCGCATCGCCACGTTCGCGGTCCTCGGCGGGGTTCTCGGCCTCATCGGCGGGGAGCTGTCCATCTCCGGGAGGTTCATGTCGGTCCTGACCATGGCGGTCGCCGTGTTTATGCTCCTTCTCGGCCTCAACATCCTTGGGTTCGCTCCGTCACTGACGCGTCTGGGCATCAAGATGCCGGCGCGCCTGACCTCTGGCCTCGACAGGATGAAGACGTCTCGCATTCCCGTGATGCCGCTCGCGCTTGGGGGTCTGACGTTCTTCCTCCCGTGCGGGTTCACGCAAAGCATGCAGATCATGGCGCTCGGCTCAGGCAGCTTTGTGCGGGGCGCGCTCATCATGGGCCTGTTTGCCGTCGGGACCCTTCCCGTGCTGTTCACGGCGGGCGTCACCGCCTCGTGGACGCGTCAGCACCGGGTGGTCGTCGTTCAGAAGGCCACCGGTCTCCTGGTAATCGCGTTTGCGATCTTCACGCTTAGCTCCGGCGCGCGCCTGTTTGGCTTCACCGGCCGCGTGACGCCAGGTACGACCGTGACAACGGCACCTTCTACCACGCCTCCGACCACAACGCCACCCTCTATCACACCTCCGACCACGACGACGGCGACCAGCGAGCGTATCGAGATGCATGTCACGTACTCGGGGTTCGAGCCGGCCGTCCTGCACGTGAAGAAGGGCGTCCCCGTGACCTTCGCCGTGTTCGGGGACGAAGTGACCGGATGCACGAACCGCATCGTCATCCCCAGCCTCAACATCTCTAAAGACGTTGGCCCCGGGGAGAACCTCATCACCTTCACGCCCACGGCCTCCGGCAGGATCCGCTATTCGTGCTGGATGGGCATGGTCCGGGGCACCATCATCGTGGACGACTGAGGTGGAACCCATGATCACGAGAAGAGGAGTGGCCTTCGTCCTGCTGCTGGGGATGGTCGCGAGCTGTGCATGGGTTCCGTCTCGGCTACCCGCTGACGCAGCGTCCGTGAAGACTATCGTCCTGCGCGTAGGCGACCCGATCACGCAGGTGGATGCTGTGCGCACCTATATCGACGCGACCGGGGCAGTCCCGGTCATCGTCCAGGGACGTACCATGCTGCCGGTGCGCGCAATCATCGAGGCGCTGGGCGGTACGGTGACATGGGATGCAGCACGCAGGGTCGTCGGGGTCGTCCTTGGCACGAAGACCCTGGAACTCATCATCGCCAAGTCGCTCGCGACCGTGAATGGCACGCCGGTGGCGATCGATCCTGCCAACGCGCTCGTCGTCCCTGTCATCGTCAAGGGTCGGACGATGCTGCCGGTACGATTCGTTGCTGAACAGCTGGGGGCGACCGTGGGCTGGGCTCCAGCGACCCAGGTGGTAACGCTCGACTTCGGCGGGGCGACCGTACTGCCGCCTGCTGCACCCGTCCTCACGGCACCCGGCGATGCGTCTTCGTCGACCGACAAGACGCCCTCGCTGGGCTGGAGTGCCGTGGACGGGGCGGCGACGTATCGGGTCGTCGTCCGCAGGGGAGCCGACGTCATCCTCGACAGGGCAGGTCTGACATCACTCTCGTTCACCGTCCCGGCGGGCCTCCTGACCGCTGGCACCTACAGCTGGACCGTGACGGCGACCGGACCCGGAGGGACCAGCCCGGCACAGGTGAAGCCCTTCGTGTTCACCGTGAAGGATCCGGTCGTCCAGCCGCTTGCCCAGACCGTCGAGATGCACGTCAAGTACTCCGGCTGGGACCCCGCAACCATCCACATCAAGGCGGGAGCACGGGTCACCTGGATCATCTGGGGTGACGAAGTGTCGTCATGTACGAACCGCATCGTCGTACCCAGCCTCAACATCTCACAGGCGCTGACGTCCGGCAAGAACGTCATCACCTTCACCGCGCCCACTGCGGCCGGTACCGTGCCGTTCTCGTGCTGGATGGGCATGGTCCGGGGCACCATCATCGTCGACCGATAGCACACAGCGTCAAGGTCTAGTACAGGCGCACGCCGTCCACGTCCGGGCAGTGTGTGCCTTGTGCTATTCGGACCTCTGCTCGTTTGACACCCCCGCGCCCTCTACTATCATGAATAGAGGAAGCCAGACACGGCTGGAAGGTATGGTGGCCGATGAACCGTTGCTTGGACAGGCAGTTCACGGCCATGGCAGTTGGCAGTGTACGGGAGGTGGCGCATGGCGTTCGACAGGTCGATGTTTCGCATGTACGACATCAGGGGTGAGGTCGGCAAGGAACTGACGCCTGAAGCGGCCCGGTGTATCGGCCAGGCGTACGTTCACCTTGTGCGGCAACGAACTGGCGCGAGCTCGCCGTCCTTCGCGGTTGGCCGTGACGTGCGTCCCAGCAGCGAGGACCTTGCTGACGCACTCATCGACGGTATGACGAGTCAAGGTGGCGATGTCGTCGACATCGGTGTCGTGCCCACGCCTACCCTCTACTATGCCCTGTTCTCTCTACACGTGGACGGCGGGATCATGATCACCGGCAGTCACAACCCTCCGCAGTACAACGGGTTCAAGGTCGCCATCGGCCGGGAGATGCTGTATGGCGCCGACATCCAGCGCATCGCGGACCTGGCCGAGATCTCCCGCCCCATCGTGTCACAGACTGGGACGGTGTCGCTGCTCGACTTGCTGTCGACCTACCGTGGCGAGTTGGCAGACCAGTTTGGTCATGGACCTCTGGGTGTAGCGGGCAAGCCGCGGCCCAGGGTCGTCATCGACTGTGCCAACGGTTGTGCCGGACTGGTCGTCCCGGCCCTGATGAAGAAGCTGGGCGTCGACGCGGTGTTCATGTATGTCGAACCGGATGGCACCTTCCCCAATCACCACCCCGACCCTGCCCGCTTGGAGACGCTGGAGGGATTGCGCAGGCGCGTGCTTGCTGAACATGCGGACTTCGGCATCGCCTATGATGGCGACGTCGACCGCATCGGCGCCGTCGACGAGAACGGCGATGTTGTCTGGGGCGACAAGCTGACCTACATCTATGCCGCCGATATCATCTCGCACTGGAAGGGCGCAGGCAAGGCCAAGGTCATCGGGGAGGTCAAGTGCTCCAAGACCCTGTTCGACGGCGTGGAGAAGCTGGGTGGCATGGCCATCATGTCGCCGACGGGGCACTCGCTCATCAAGAAGAAGATGCGCGAGGAGAAGGCCCAACTGGCGGGCGAGATGAGCGGCCACATGTTCTTTGCTGACCGCTACTATGGGTACGATGACGCCATCTACGCCACGCTACGCCTGCTGGAGATCGTGGCGAACGGCCTCAGGGCCGACCCGAGATTCGTTTTCTCTGACCTGCTGAAGGCACTGCCGTCCATGGTGGCTTCCCCCGAGATCCGCAGACCGTGCCGCGAAGAGGAGAAGGACCACCTCGTGCATGGGTTCATCGACGCGTTCCGCAGGAGGTTCCCGAAGATGGCACACACCATCGTCAAGGTCGTCACCATTGACGGTGCCCGTGTCGAGTGGGCGGACGGCTGGGGGCTGGTACGCTCCAGCAACACCGAGCCCCTGCTCGTGCTGCGTTTCGAAGCGACGACGCAGGAACGGGTCGACCAGCTGAAGTTGGCGTTCGATGAAACGCTCGCAACGCTGCGCACGCCATGAACGAGCGCAGAGAGGGCAAGATGGAGCATATGGGGGTCCGCAAAGCGGTTATCCCGGTAGCCGGTATGGGGACACGCCTGCTGCCGCTTACCAAGTCGCAGCCCAAAGAGATGCTGCCGGTCGTCGACAAGCCGGCCATCCAGTATGTCGTAGAGGAGGCCATTGATGCCGGCATCCAGAGCATCCTGATGGTGACAGGACGCGGCAAGCGTGCCATCGAAGACTACTTCGACCACTCCGTCGAGCTGGAGCACGAGCTGGAGTCCCGTGGCAAGCTCGACGACTTGCACGCGATCCAGCGCATCTCCAACCTGATCCAGGTCTACTACGTCCGTCAGAAACTGCCGCGCGGCCTGGGAGACGCGGTCCTGCAGGCGCGCGCGTTCGTCGACGGCGACCCGTTCGCTGTCCTGCTCGCCGACGACATCATCGACGGTCCGACGCCCTGCCTCGTGCAGATGCAGCAAGTCACTCGCCGGTTTCCGGGCATGGTCGTCGCGGTGATGGAGGTCCCGCGCGAGGAGACGTCCAGCTACGGCATCATCGAAGGAACCGCCGTCGCGCCCGGCGTCTGGGACGTGAGCCGCCTGGTAGAGAAGCCCGAGCCCGCCGATGCCCCCAGCAACCTCGCCATCGTCGGCCGTTACATCCTGACGCCCGGCATCTTCGACGCCATCGAACACACGGAACCGGGCAGAAATGGCGAAGTCCAGCTGACCGACGCCATCGAGGCCATGCTCCCCTTCAAGAAGGTCTACGCATGCGAGTTCAAGGGGACCCGATATGACATCGGGGACCGGATGGGCCTGCTCAAGGCCAACATCGCCCTTGCCCTCAAGCGCCCTGAGCTGGCGGGCGACCTGCGGCAGTTCCTGAGTGAGACTCTTGAAAGCATCTTCGATTAGCTATTGGAGTACGCTGCTCATTCCCCCCCCGAGCCCAAGGATGTTTTTGTATCCGAGGGTGTTCTGCATGTTTTCCCAATGCCCCCGAGTATGTTCTTCCAATACGAGGGGTACTTCTGAGGGGTGCATTTCCGTGAGTGGTAAGTTCAAATGAATGCCCTCCTAGTGGGTGCTGGCGGGCGCCTGGGCAGTGAGTTCATGGACCGGCTGTCGTCGCTGGACGACCTGACCGGTCTGACGCATGTGCAGTGCGATATCACAGACAGTCTGGCGGTCGAGCGCATAGTGCTGGAACTCCAGCCGACCGCGGTCATCAACTGTGTCGCCCAGCCCAGCGTCGACGCGTGCGAGCAGGACCGTGACCAAGCGTACCGCATCAATGTCCTGGGTGCGCGCAACGTGGCGCACGCTGCACACAAGGTGGTGGCCAAGGTCGTGCACTTCAGCACCGACTACGTGTTCGATGGCACCGCTGACCACGCGTACGCGGAGTGGGACACGCCCAACCCGGTCAACTGGTACGGGCGCACCAAGCTCATGAGCGAGGAAGCGGTCTGCCGTGCAAATCCCGACAGCCTGATCCTGCGGATCGCCTGCGTCTACGGCATGCACGGCGACAACCCCGTGCAGGCAGTCGTGCGGGCTGCGCAATCGGGCATGCCACTCACCCTCCCCGACGACCAGGTCATGAGTCCCACCAGCGCGTCCGAGGTGGTCCAGCAGACCATGCTCCTCATCCAGCGTGGCGCCGTTGGGACCTACCACGTCACCGGGAAGGGCCAGACCTCGCGGTACGACTTCGCCCGCTCCGTCGCGACGACCCTCGGGCTGGACGTTCAGCTTGTGCCCGTCCATGCCGCAGACATCCCCGGCCGCGTGCCGCGCCCCCTGCGAACGCCGCTTGCGCACGAGCACCTGCGCCTGGAGGGTCAGGACATGATGAGCGAGTGGGACCAGGCGCTGTATGAGTTCCTCGTCGATCATAAGTGTGTGCTGCTGCATGGAGGAGAGACCTCATGAAGGGCATCGTCCTGGCAGGAGGCACCGGCTCGCGTCTCCACCCCCTGACCACCGTCACCAACAAGCACCTGCTCCCCGTGGGCAGCTACCCCATGATCTATCATCCCCTTGCACGCCTCAAGCAGGCGGGTGTCACCGACATCCTCATCGTGACAGGGCGCGATCACATGGGGGACGTCATGGAGCTGCTGGGCAGTGGGCACGACTTTGGCCTGGACTTCACCTACAAGGTACAGGATCAGGCTGGCGGCATCGCCCAGGCGCTGGGTCTTGGGCGCGGTTTCTGCTGCGGTGTCTCCTGCTGTGTCATCCTGGGCGACAACGTCTTCGAGGACGACCTGACGCCTGCCGTGCAGGCGTTCGAGCGTCAGGGGTCCGGCGCGCGCCTGCTCCTCAAGCAGGTCGACGACCCGGAGCGCTTCGGCGTGGCCGAGCTCTCACCCGACGGCCACATCCTGGGCATCGAGGAGAAACCGCAGCAGCCGAGGTCCAGGTACGCCGTTACCGGCATCTACCTGTACGACGGCGCCGTCTTCGACATCATCGACACGCTGCAGCCGTCGCACCGGGGCGAGCTCGAGATCACCGACGTCAACAACGCGTACATCCGTGCAGGGACGTGCACCTACGCCGTGCTCGAAGGATGGTGGACGGATGCAGGCACGTTCCCGTCCCTCCGCCGGGCCGGCGAGCTCGCCGTCGACCTCCACCTCGGCCTGGAGGAGGTACCACGCTGATGGAGGAGCACTTCACGTTCCATATGACGGACCTTCCTGGCGTGCAGTGGATTGAACCCACGGTGCATGGGGACGAGCGTGGGTTCTTCATGGAGACATACCGCGCCCGCGAGTTCGCCACCGCGGGTATCTGGGACGTCTTCGTGCAGGATAACCACTCCCGGTCTGCGCGGGGTGTCCTCCGTGGCTTGCACCTGCAGAAGACGCATCCCCAGGCCAAGCTGGTCCGCTGTATCGCGGGCGCAGTCTGGGACGTCGCGGTGGACGTCGACCCCGCCTCCCCCACGCTTGGCCGCTGGTTCGGTATCGAGCTCTCGGCCGCCAACAGGCGTCAGCTCTACATCCCCGCCGGCATGGCGCATGGGTTCCTGTCGCTGGACGACGGAGCCGAGTTCGTGTACAAGTGCTCCACCGAGTATGATCCTGAGGACGAGGCAGGGGTCGTGTGGTCTGACCAGCAGCTGTGCGTGGGCTGGCCCCTCCAGAGCATCGGCACGCCCGTCGTCTCCCTGCGGGACGCGGGTCTCCCGACCCTGGCACAGTACCTGAAGGAGCGTGCGGGGTGAAGCTCCTTGTCGTGGGCGCCGACGGCCAGCTGGGCAGCGACGTCGCCCGCCTTCTGTCTCCCACGGTCGAGGTGACCGCCCGTGTCGCGGACGAGCTGGACGTCACCGACCGCGCTGTCCTGCAGCAAGAGGTTGAGGCATTGCAGCCTGACGTGGTCATCAACTGTGCAGCCTGGACCGCGGTGGACCGGGCCGAGACGGAACCGGACGCGGCGTACCGCGTCAACGTCCTGGGCGCTCGCAACGTGGCTCAGGCCGCCCGGCGCGTCGGCGCCAAGGTCGTGTACTTCTCCACCGACTACGTCTTCGACGGCGCGGCGACCGAGCCGTACGACGAGGACGCCCCCACGGGTCCCCTCTCCGTCTACGGCAGGACGAAACTGCTGGGCGAGCAGGCGACCCGCGAGGCCAACCCCGACCACCTCATCCTGCGCCTCGCCTGGCTGTACGGCAGCACCGGGCACAACTTCGTGCGCACGATTCTGCGGCTGGCCCGCGAGAAGGACGAACTGCGCATCGTGGATGACCAGGTCGGTTCCCCCACCTTCACCGAGGATGTCGTGCGCCAGCTCTGGACGGCCATCGAGGACGGCTGCTCCGGCACGTACCACTGCGTGAACGCAGGGCAGGTCAGCTGGCATGCCTTCGCCACCCGCATCGTACGCCGCCTGGGCCTGAGTATCCCCGTCGTCCCCATCCGCACGGAGGACTACCCGACGCCCGCCCGCCGGCCCGCCTACTCGGTCCTGGCCGACCGCAAGTTTGACCTAGAACAGCTGAACGGCATGCGCCCCTGGGAGGACGCCCTCGACGACTGCCTCCTGCGGTACCGCGAGGTGCTGTTCCATGACTGAGACCATGCTCGTCACCGGGGGCTGCGGCTTCATCGGCTCCTGCTTCGTCCTCCAGCAGATGCAGCAGTACCCTGACATCCGTCTCATCAACCTCGACAAGCTGACCTACGCCGGCAACCCCGAGAATATCAAAGAGGTTGCGGATGACCCGCGGTACACCTTCGTGCAGGCCGACGTCGCCGACCGCCCCGCTGTGGAGGCCGTGTTCCAGGAGTACCGCGCCACGCAGGTCGTCCACTTTGCCGCCGAGTCCCACGTGGACCGCAGCATCGACGGCCCCGACGTCTTCGTGCGCACCAACGTCCTGGGCACCCAGGTCTTGCTGGACGTGGCCCGCAGGCAGTGGCAGCAGGATGCCTGCATGGACACTGCCCGCTTCCTCTACATCAGCACCGACGAGGTGTATGGCGACCTCCCCCTGGAGAGCACCGAGCGGTTCACCGAGGACTCGCCCATGCGCCCCAGCAGTCCCTACAGCGTCTCCAAGGCAGCGGGCGACATGATGGCCCAGGCCTACCACCGGACGTATGGCATGCCCACGCTCGTGACCCGCAGCTCCAACAACTACGGCCCCCGCCAGTATCCCGAGAAGCTCATCCCGCTCACGATCAAGAAGGCTCTTGCCAGTGAACCCATCCCCGTCTACGGTGACGGCCGCAACGTCCGTGACTGGCTGTACGTCGAGGACAACTGCCGAGCCATCGACGCCGTCCTGCGCCGGGGTACCCCCGGTCAGGTCTACAACGTCGGCGGGGGCAACGAGCTGAGCAACATCGACCTCATCCACCTGCTCCTCCACGCCCTCGCCCAGCAGACCGGCGTCCCCGAGGAGACCTACACCCGCCTCATCACCTTCGTGCCCGACCGCCCCGGGCACGACAGGAGGTATGCGCTGGATAGCTGCAAGCTGTGCTCTAGCCTGGACTGGGTGACAGGCTCACCAGTTATGGAGTCACTGGCGCAGTCTGTTTCATGGCTGCGAGGTTCTTGGTGAAGAAGACGCAAGATGCCCTTGGAAGTCACGGTCAGCCTGCCTGCGCAGGAGTCAGCGGATTCCATGAGACGATGGCACAAGGTACTCGCAGTGTGACAGCGTACATCGTTTCGTACAACCCTGGGCCAGAAGTGCGGTTCACCATTTGCAGTGTGTTGCCTCAGGTGTCGACAGTGTTTGTCATAGATAACGCGTCCGACAGAGAGAGCGGGCTGGCGCTTACAGAACTCTGTGCAGAGCTCGGTGTTGCGCTGATGGCGAACAAGGACAATATCGGCGTAGCTGGTGCATACAACCAAGCGGCCAGCATGGCGATAAGCCAAGGGTACGAATGGATGCTGCTGCTGGACCAGGACTCTGTTGCGCCGGTCGGACTGGTTCAACGACTCATGCGTGGTGTCGATAGGTGGGGAGGAACACGTCTCCCTGCAGTAGTGTGCCCATTATCTATAGACAGTGACCCATCTGGACATCAGAGCGCGGTTCCAGACGCTGACGTGGCGGTGGAATGTTGCATGAATGCTGGCAGCGTTGTGCGGCTGGCTGCATGGAAAGCTGTTGGCGGCTACGATGAAGACTTCTTCGTGGACTACGTCGATCTCGACTTCTGTTTCAGGTGTCGACAACATGGGTGGGAAGTCGTTCAGGTATGCGGCGCCGTCATGGTACACAGCCCAGGGAACCCCACGAGGCATCGGTTTCTCTGGAGGCGGCCTGCAACTTCAAACCACTCTGCCCTCAGACGATACTACATTACCCGAAATCGAATTCTGTTCTATCGGAAATACTGGCGCTTCGATGCCAAATGGGTTCTTCGCGATGGATGTCATGCGATCAAAGAAGTCGTGTTGATGGTTCTGTTTGAGTCAAGCAGGCGTGAGAAGCTGAATGCGATTGGTGCGGGAGTAGTCGATGGCTGTCGAGGGTTGAGTGGCAAGACACAACGACAGTGGTTCGTGTCTGAGAGATGATCGACGGTTGAGATGGTTGATCGGCTTGCACAGACCCTCGATTCCATAAGTCTTGTACTTCCGTGTCATAACGGAGCATCCTGGCTCAAGGACTTGGAGAGCGGACTGAGCAAACAGACAGCACGGCTGTCGCAGATAATTGTTTGTGATGATGCATCCATAGATGACACTTGGATCATGCTCCGGCATCTTGCCAAGACCATGATGTGCCGTGTCCAGCTCAGTCGTCATGAACACAATATGGGAGTAGTCTCCACGTTTGAAGAGTTGTTGACACACGTAGATACGGAGTACTTTGCCTTATGTGACCAGGACGACGTGTGGCTGCCGGACAAGCTGGAACGATCGGTGCGGCTGCTTGAGTCGAGTGGAGCAGATCTGGTGTACACCGATCTGAGGGTTGTTGACAAGAATCTTAAAGAGGTGGCACCCTCCATGTGGCGGCTGTCCAACATCATTCCTGTCAGTGGTCATCCGGTCATTCCGCTGTTGCTAAAGAACAGCGTGACAGGATGCACCGTTGTTGCCAGAAGGCGGTTGTTGGAGCGGGTCTTGCCATTTCCAGAGAACATTCCCATGCATGACTGGTGGCTGGCGCTGGTGGCAGCCTGTGACAAGGGTGTCCAGCCACTGAACGAACAGACCGTCCTGTACAGGCAACACGAAGACAACGCTATTGGGGCTAGCGAGTTTGGTGTCAAAGGACTGCGTGCGCGCTTGGGCAGGCGCCATGTCTCGGTTTCGTCTTATCTGCACGAGAGACTGTCGGCCCGTCTCGTCCTGATTGATGCTCTTCAGGAGCGGCATCTGACTTATCTGCCGTTTCTAAGCTGGTTCTATTGTCAGTCATCGCTCGTACGGTTCCTGCTGAACCCGGCGTACCTGGTCTACACGGCCACGCACGCTGGTGTGCTGGGGTTTCGCAACCTCGCAGCTGACTGGACTCTGACGTGTGTCCCGGCCGTTTAGCTTCACGGGACGACGGAGTGTGAAGCCGGAGGTGTCAGTGTCCACCTGTGTCATCGTGCTCAACTGGAACGGATGGCGTGATACGATAGAATGCCTTGAGAGCCTTCGGCGCTTGAGCCAGCCTGACGTTCAGATCATTGTCGTCGACAATGGCTCAACAGATGATTCGTGCAAGAGGCTTCTGGAGTGGGCCGAGGCGCATTGCGAGGGAGAGGCTTTCTGCGATGGGCACGACGCGGGCTGGCCGAAGCGGCAGGAAGATGGCTCGAAGATACTGCTTGCCGCCCCTGGACTTGCGGTTATCGAAACCGGCGTGAACGGAGGATATGCCGCTGGAAACAACGTGGGCATACGTTGGGCTCTGGCCAATACTGACTGCGAGTTCCTATGGATCCTCAACAATGACTGCGTGGTGGGGCCTGATGCGTTGTCTTGTATGGTGAAGGCGATGTCCGATGACTCGCAGGCACAGATCTGCGGTGCGACCATACGGTCGTACCGCGAGCATGATCGGATCCTGATGACAGGGGGAGCACGGCTGTCGCGTGTCACGTTTCATTCCACGTCAGTCGTGCTGGGCGCTGACGAGC
>Ga0209182_10000076_pt1 | contig 22157 bp, 22 predicted proteins | sample LakBais05cmmetaG_FD_185474 | JGI IMG/M metagenome (GOLD analysis project Ga0209182, IMG submission 185474) | Lake sediment microbial communities from Lake Baikal, Russia to study Microbial Dark Matter (Phase II) - Lake Baikal sediment 0-5 cm... | ecosystem: Environmental > Aquatic > Freshwater...
TCCTTGGCCGAAAAAGCCCGGTCGAGGGCGAGCGTCCCTTCGGTCCCGACGGCGAGAAGCCGGCTCTGGAATTGCGATTCGAAGCTCGAATCGCACTGGGCGAAGCGGCCCCCGGGAAACTCGAGGAGCACGGCCGTGGTCATGTCCACGCCCGTCGCGGGGTCGATACGGGCGGCGGCGAAAACCGAAACGGGCTCCGCGCCGAAGACGAGGCGCGCGACGCTCGTCGTGTAGCAACCGACATCGTAGAGGGCTCCGCCGCCCATGGCCGGGAACCAGCGGTAGTTCGCGCCATCCCGCTCGAACTGGAACGTGAACGAACTGTGGATGGCCCGGACTTCGCCGATTTTCCCTTCCCTAATAAGCGCGAGGGTCTTTTCCATCTGGGGGTGGAACTTGTACATGAAGCCTTCCATCAACAAGACCCCGCCCGCCTCCGCCGCCCCGATCATCTCCCGCACCTCGCCGGCGTTCATGGCCATGGGCTTTTCGCAGAGGACATGTTTGCCCGCCCGCATCGCCCGGATGGACCACTCGGCGTGGAGGTCGTTCGGGAGGGGGTTATAGACCGCGTCGATCGCAGGGTCCTCGACGAGCTCCTGATAGGTCCGGTGGGACTTCAGGAACCCGAACCGGCCCGCCCAATCCCTGGCCCGGTTCTCGTCCCTGGCCGCGATGCCGGCCAGGACGCCGTTCCGCGATTCCCGGACAGCCGGGATGAAGGCCTTCTCGGCGATCCCGGCACACCCCAGGATGCCCCAGTTGACCTTCCGGTCCATGGTCGACCTCCGTTCCCCCGTCGACGGGGGCCGATCAGATTTTCCGCAGCTTCTTCAGGAAAGCCGGGTCGACGTCGCAGCCTAGGCCCGGCTTCTCGGGGAGCGTGAGCACACCCGCCTTGACGGTGATCCCGTCGACGATGGGGTCGATCACGTGCTCGGAATTCCCGTCGAGGTCGGCGTAGACGATGTTCGCCTGCGAGGCGACAACGTGGGCCGCCGCCGTCAGGGCCAGCTTCGACTCGAGCATGCAGCCGACCATGCAGCGCATGTTGGCGGCGTCGGCGATATGAGCGATGCGAATGGAATTGAGGAGGCCGCCGGCCTTCATGACCTTGATGTTGAACGTGTCGCAGGCCTCGGCCCGGATGAGCTTGACCGCGTCGGCCGGCCCGAACAAGGCTTCGTCGGCCATGATGGCGATGGGGCTCTGGGAGCGGACGGCCCGGAGCCCGGCCGTGTCCGAAGCGAGAACGGGCTGTTCGCAGAACTGGATCGCGAGCGGCTCCATCTTGCGCAGGGCGTAAACGGCCTGGGGCACGGTCCAACCCTGGTTGGCGTCGATGCGGATGGCCACGCCGCGGCCGACGGCGGCGCGGATGGCCGAAAGCCGGGCGAAGTCCTCGTCCGGGTCGAGCCCAACCTTGACCTTGAGCGTCTTGTAGCCCATGTCGGCGTACTTCTTGGACTCGGCCGTCATGTTCTCCAGCGTGTCGAGGCTCGTCGTGATGTCGGTTTCGAAGGTGTTCTTCGTTCCGCCGAGGAGCCGGAAGAGCGGCAGGCCGGCGACCTTGCCCAGAATGTCGTGAAGGCCCATGTCGAAGGCGGCGACGGCGCTCGGGTTGGAGTGGACGAGGGGCCCGATCTCGCGGAGGAGCGCGTCGATCGCCAGCGGGTCCTTGCCGATGAGCATGTCCCGGATGCTCCTGGCGGCGGCGGCGTTGGTCGCCTGGGTCTCGCCGGTGATTGGCGGGAACGGGCAGGCCTCGCCCAGGCCGACGACGCCTTGGTCCGTCCGGATGCGGATGAGGAGGTCGTTGGCCGCCTTCATCTCGCCGATGGCGATCCGGAAGGGGGACGTGAGCGGGATGTCGAAGAGGAAGATCTCGACGTCCGTGATCTTGAGCTTCTTCGCGGCGGCACGGGCGTCCTCGAGCGCCTTCGAAGGCAGACCATAGGCTTTCGAGCCGGCGGCCAGGGCCCCCAGGCTGAGCATCTTCAGGAATCCTTTGCGGGACAGACTCATCGTTCCTCCTCACTCATCGTCGGCCGGTGCCGGCCCTTATTCTATCCAGAGGATGGAGCTTTTGACAAGTCGAACCTCCGCCGGGGCGTCAAGGGACGAGCCTTCGCGGCGGAAGCGGACCCCGGGCAAGCCCGGGGCCCCGGCCGCTGTCGGCACGTGGGAGCTGACGTTAACCCTCGGCCGTCCGGTCCCGGTTGCCCCGGGCCAGCGAGGCGAAGATCCCGGCGATACAGAGAAGGGCGTAAAAAACGAAGGCGATGCGGACACTGCGGAGGAACTGCGGGTAGACGGACGGCTGGATGGGCGCCCGGCCCATGACCAGGGCGAAGATCATCATCGTGATCCCGACGCTCAGCATCTGGCCGGAGAGGCGCATGGTCCCGAGCGCGGCCGAGGCGATGCCGAGGTGCCGCTTCTCGACCGAGGACATGATGGCGTTGGTGTTCGGAGAGGAGAAGAGCCCGAAGCCGAGGCCGAGGCAGACGAGGCTCCCGATGATGAAGCCGAAACCAGTCGCGCTCCGGAGGAACGAGAAAAGGACAAGGCCGGCGGCCGAGAGGGCCATGCCGAGCGAAGCGATGACGCGCGGCTCGGAGCGGTCCGAGAGCTTCCCGGCGAAGGGCGAGGCGAGGGCCATGACGATCGGCTGGGCGACCAGGACGAGTCCCGCTTTTTGCGGCGGCAAGCCCTTGACGTACTGGAGGTAGAGGCTCATCAGGAAGGCGACGGCCGACGTAGAGCTGTAGTTGATTAGGGCGGCCAGGTTGGAGAAGGCGAAGATCCGGTTTTTCCCGAAAAGGCGGAGGTCGAGGAGTGGCGTCCGGGCCCGGAGCTCGAACAGGACGAAGCCGGCCAGGGCCAGGAGGCCCGCGCCGGTGAGCGCGAAGCCGAGGACGGAGGGCAGGCGCGAGAATCCGTACATAAGGGCGACGAGCCCGGAGCCGAAAATAATGGAACCCTTGAAGTCGAACCCTTCGCCTCGGGCTTCAGCCCACTCTCCTTTGAGCCGGACGAGGGTGAGCCCCAGGGCGGCAGCGGCGATGGGGACAGTCGCCCATAACACGCTCCGCCAGCCCCAGGCGTGGACGAGAAAGCCGCCCAGGACGGGCCCGAGAGAAAGGCCGGTGTAGACCGCCGCCGTGTTCAGGCCCAGGGCGCGGCCGCGCTCGCCGGGCGGGTAGACCGAGGTCAGGATGGCCACACCCGTGCCGAAGATCATGGCCCCGCCGACGCCCTGGACGGCCCGGCCAAGGATGAGGAAAAAGGCGGACGGGGCAAGGGCGGCTGCGGCCGTCCCAGCGATGTTGACACCGATGCCCAAGGCGAAAATCTTCTTCCGGCCGACGAGGTCGGCCAGACGCCCGAACGGCACGAGGAACATGGCCGCGGCCAGCATGTAAGACGTGACGACCCAGCCCAGGGCGACGGCGCTCAGCCCGAACTCCTTGGCGATGAAGGGCATGGCCACGTTGATGCCCGAGGCCATGAAAGGGGTCAGGAACGAGGACACCATGGAGACGGCCAGGGCCGTGCGCTGGAGGGACTTATCGGCGGCCGGCGCCAGTTCGGTCGTGTTCATGTTGCCGGTAATTATACATTAGGAGGGGGTCAAACCTACCTTTTGCTGCAAAAGGTAGGTTTGACCCCTTCTGTCTCTAGCGCCGGAGGAAGCGGCGGAGGTAGTCGCGGGTTTCGGAGAGACCGAGGAGGCGCGAGGCGGCGTAAAAGACGACGAGCCCGAGAAGTCCGCAGGCGATGACGCTCGCCGCCGTCGCCAGGAAGGAGGTCCCGATCGCGCCGGCCATGGTGCGGTTCCCCAGCCAGGCGGCTCCCCCGCCCGCCGCTGAAGCCACAGCGAGCGCCCCGGCATACTTTGCCAGGGGTCCGAACTCCACCCGACCGACCTTGCGCGGCAGGAGGGCGACGAGGACCGCAACGTTGAGGATCGCGGCCAGGGTCGTCGAGAGCGGGAAGGCCATGAACCCCAGGACCCACATCAGCGTCGCGTTGAGGACGAGGTTGAGGCCGATCGAACAGAAACTCGCGTACATCGGCGTCTTGGCGTCCTTGTAGGCGTAGAAGACCGCGGCCACGTTCCGCAGCGCAGCCATGAACGGGATGCCCAGCGTATAGAGGACGAGGGCTCCGGCCGTGGCCATCGTGTCCGCCGTCGTGAAGCGCCCCCGCTCGTAGATCGCCCGGGTGACGGGGACGGCGAGAAACGCGATGAGGGCCGAGGTGGGCACGGTCAGGAAGAGGACCATTTTCAGGGAGTCGGTGAGCGTCGAACGGACTGCCGCGGTGTCGTTATCGATGACGAGTTTCGAAAGCGACGGCAGGGCGACCGTCCCAACGGCGATGCCGAAGAGCCCGAGCGGCAGGTGCATGATCCGGAAGGCGTAGTTGAGCCAGCTGACGCTCCCCTGGGCCAACGGCGTGACCAGGATCGTATTGACGAGGACGTTGATCCGCGTCCCCGCGAGGCCGATAGCGACCGGGACGAAAAGGGCCATGACCCGCCGGAATTCCGGGTCGCGGAAGCTCAAGAGGGGGCTCCAGCGGAACCCCTTGCGCCGGAGGAGGGGCACCTGGACGAGGAACTGCATCAGCCCGCCGATGAGGACGCCCACGGCCATGCCGAAGATCGGCTCCTTGCCGCGCGACACGTACCAGCCGTAGGTCAGGACCGGGACGAGGATCGAAAAAACGTTGAAGAGGGCCGGAGCGATCGACGGCACGAAGAACGACTTCTCCGTGTTCAAATAGCTCATGGCCCAGGCGCCCAAGCTGACGAAGAGCAGGAAGGGGAAGAGGACGGCCGTCAGCTGGGCCGTGAGGTCGATCTTGCCGGGCACGCTTCCGAAGCCGAAGGCGATGGCCTTGGCGAGATAGGGCGCGAGGAGGAGCCCGGCGATCGACACGACACCCGTCACCACGAAGAGGACGTTGAAGATGTTCGAGGCCAGCCGGTTCTGGGCCTCCTTGCCCTTGGCCTTTTCGGCCGTGAGGACGGGGACGAAGGCCGCCGAGAGGGCGGTCTCGGCGAAGAGGTCGCGCAGGAGGTTGGGGACGCGGAAAGCCACGTTGAAGGCGTCCGTCGCCGCTCCGACGCCGAAGAGACGGGCGAAGACGGACTCGCGGACGAGCCCCAGGACCCGGCTCACCGCCGTGCCGGCGGTGAAGGATCGGACGCCCCGGCTGATGTCTTCCACTTTGTTCGGCCTCTTCGCCGGCCTATCTTATCGCTTTTCCGGAGGTGTTCTCAATCGTCACTTGGAAAATTCAGCGGCCAGAATCCAGTAGGGGTCGACCTTGGGGTATTCGAGGACCCGCTCGCCCGACCGCCCGATGATCTTCGTGCCCTGCTCGGCATTCACGACCTCGCCGACAACCGCCGCGGGGATCCCCTGGTCCGCCAAGGCCCTGATCAGGCCATCCGTGTCCTTCCTATCCACCATGGTGATGAGTGTGCCTTCGCTGATGGCCGAAAAGGGGTCGAAGCGGAAGAGGTCGGCCGTCTTCCGGATCACCGGCTGGACGGGGATGGCCTCTTCCTCGACCCGGAGCCCATAGCCGCCCGCGCGGGCCATCTCGTAGAGCCCTCCCCAGACGCCGCATTCCGTGGCGTCGTGCATGACGTGGACCCCGCGGAATTTTCGGGCGACGGCACAGTCCTCCATGACCGTCATCTGGGAGAAGACCGCGGCCGCGTCTTTCTGGAAGGACTCTCCTCCCGCAGCGATGAATTTCTCGGGGAACAGGACGGCCAGGAGTCCCGTCGTTTCAATGGCCGGACCCTTGGTGATGACGATGCGGTCTCCCTTTTTAACCCGGTCGGGGCCGCGGAGATCGCGCTTGCCCCCGACGGCGATCGACGTCGCCCCTCCGACCATGGGATAGTTGCAGCCCGTATACCGCGCCGTGTGCCCGGTGATGACGCTGATCCCGTATTTGAGGGCTTCGGCGTGGACCGTCGCCCACATCTCCTCGAGCTCGGCCTCTTTGATTTCGGGCGGGAGGTTCAGGTCGATGGTGAGGTAGCGGGGCTCGAGCCCGGAGACGGCGACGTCGCAGAAGACGATATGGAAGCCGAACCAAGCGGCCCTGGAAAAACCAAAGGAGGGGACGATAAAAAACGGGTCGGTGGAAAAGGCCATGTAACGGCCGCCGACGCGGATGACGCCGTAGTCGACGCCATGCCGGGGCCCGATGACGATGTCGCCGCTCCCGGCGCCGAGCTTCGGATAGATGACCCGGTCGAAAAAAGCGGGGTGGATCTTGCCGAGATCGGGAAGTTTCTCTTCGCTCATTTTCTCTCCCTCCGCAGCACTGGGCCTGGGCAGGCCCAAAGGGTCGCGCGCCTCCCCCGCGACCCGAATTCATTATTCATAATCGGGCCCGGAAATCAACTTGACGGGGAGAAATATCTGCGCTTGAAATAGAGCGCCACATTGACCAGGCCGATCATGACCGGGACCTCGACGAGCGGGCCGATGACCGCCGCGAAGGCCTCCCCCGAGTTGATCCCGAACACGGCCACGGCGACGGCGATGGCCAGCTCGAAGTTGTTGCTGGCCGCGGTGAACGACAGCGTGGTCGCCTTGGGGTAATCCGCTCCCGCCTTGCGGCTGAGGAAAAACGAAACGAGGAACATGACGACGAAATAGATCAGGAGCGGCACGGCGATGCGCAGGACGTCGAGCGGGATCTTGACGATGAATTCGCCCTTGAGCGAGAACATGACGACGATGGTGAAGAGGAGCGCGATGAGGGTGATGGGACTGATGCGCGGGATGAACTTCGTCTCGTACCACGTCCGGCCCTTGAGCTTGAGCAGGCTGAAGCGCGTGATGAGCCCGGCCAAGAAGGGAACACCGAGGTAGATGAAGACGCTCTCGGCGATCTGGCGCATGGTGATATTGACCGCCGTCCCCTTGAGGCCGAGCCAAGTCGGGAAGACGGTGATGAAGATATAGGCGTAAACGGAGAAAAACAGGACCTGGAAGATCGAGTTGAAGGCGACGAGCCCGGCCGCGTATTCCCTGTCCCCCTGGGCCAGGTCGTTCCAGACGATGACCATGGCGATACAGCGGGCCAGGCCGATCAAGATCAGGCCGTACATGTATTCGGGCTTGTCACGCAGGAAGATGACGGCCAGGGCGAACATCAGGAGCGGCCCGATGACCCAGTTCTGGACGAGGGACAGCGTCAGGACCTTGACGTTCTTGAAAACGTCGCCGAGCTCCTCGTACTTCACCTTGGCCAGGGGCGGATACATCATCAGGATGAGCCCGATGGCGATGGGGATATTGGTCGTGCCCGATTGGAATTTGTTGATGAAACCGACGACAGCCGGGACGAGGTAGCCCAGACCGACGCCGATGGCCATGGCCAGGAAGATCCAGAGGGTCAGGTATCTGTCGAAGAACTTGAGCCTTGGGTTTCCGGGTGTCATGCGAGATCTCCTTTCACGCAGTTCAACGCCAGAACAAAAAGTACAATCCGATGGCGATGATCAGAACTCCGGCGACCTTCTGGACGACAGCGTGGGTCTTGCGCAAGCCTTTCGATTCGAGCAGGCCTTTCGCCGCACCGACCGACGTCCCGGCCACGAGGACGAGGGCCGAGTGCCCGAGGGCATAAACGAAGAGAAGGAAACCGCCGTAAAGGATGTTACCCTTCTCCGCCACGAAAGCCAGGAGCACGGCCAGGATGGGGACGGCGCACGGCGTCGAAACGATGCCGAAGAGGAGGCCCAGCAGGAATGCGCCGACGTAGCCTTGTTTTTTCACCCGGATCCCGGAGGGGACGGGCAGGTTCCACTTGATGACGCCGAGCAGGTGGAGCCCCATCAACAGGCAGACGCCGGCCACGGCGTATTTCCAAAAGCCGCCGACGTCCCCGAACATCCTGCCCATCAGTCCGGAGGCGAGGCCCAGGGCCGTGAACGTCACGGCCAGGCCGAGGACGAAGAAGAGCGAAAAGACGAGCGAACGCCGGATGGTCGTTGTCTCTCTGTTTCCTGCGACGACGCTCATCAGGAGCGGGATCATGGCCAGGACGCAGGGATTCAGGGCCGTCGTCACGCCGCCCAAGAAAACGGCGACGACCGCCAGCCACGGGCTGTGCTGGAGGATCGCGGAAATGTCACCGAAGAGGCCTTCCATCTCTCCTCCGCTCAGTGGACGCCGTGTTTCTTCAGAAGCTCGAGGATCTCGTCCTTGGGAAAGAGCCCGACATGGCGGAATATCTCGTTCCCCTTTTGGTCCACGAAGACCTGGGTCGGGATGAGCTGGACGCCGTATTTCCGGGCCGGCTCGGGATCCTTCCAGACGTCGTAGAAGACGACCTGGACCCGGTCGGCGTAGGTTTCGGCGATCTCCTTCATGATCGGTTGCATCTGCTTGCAGGGGATGCAGCGGTCGGCCCCGAGCTCGATGAACGTGACGAGGTGCTTGGAAAAATCGATGTCCAGCCGGTTCGTGACCAGGACCTTGCCGTAATCGGGGGCGCTTGGCGCCTGCTTCGCCTGTACCGTTTGCTCAACGGTCGACGGCGACGGAACGGAGGAACCGCGGTCCGCGCGGGATTCGTTCCCACAGCCGGCTACCAGGGTCAGGGCCAAAATCAAGGCCGCGAGGGTCATGCTACTTCGGTTCATGGATAACGCTCCTTGCTCCGGCGAGTTTCATCAATCCGCTGATGACGAGGATGGCGGGGATCGTCAGGGCCAGCCGCAGGAGTGCAAACCGCGCGCCGAGGAATTTCATTTCGAACAGGATCATGGGGATCTTGATCGAGGCCCAGACACAGAGGAAAACGGCGACATTGTACAGGCTCGCGCCTTTTTCGAGGAGAGATTTGCCGATGGGAAAGGCCGCGTACAAGGGGCCCATGGCCACCGTGCCGAGCAGAAGGGCGATGGACGCTCCTCTGGCCCCTGAGGCATCCCCCATGAGACGTTCGATGGTTTGTTTCGGCACCCAGGCGTCGAACAGCCCGCACAAGACAAGGATCGGGGGGAGAATGGAAACCATCTCCAGCAGGTAATCCTTGGAGATGAAAAGGACGGAAAGCGCTTTTTCGGGACGGCTCGCGTATACCAGCACCGTGGCCGCAGCCAGGATCGCCAATATCACCGGCCCGGGCTTGATCTTCATCTGAGGAAAGCTCCCATGACAAAGGCGATGACCAGGGCGAAAACGAAGCTGAGAGAGTTCCTCCAGAGAGCGAACCTTTTGCCGAAATATTTCGCCTCGAGGGGAGCTGTGATCACGCCGACCATGACCAGGGTGGTGACGAACGCGGCGATCGCCCCGACATCCGCCCCCTGCCTTAGAAAGGACGCGGCCAGGGGGAAGGCGATGAAGGCGGGAATGAGGACGACGGAGCCGAAAGCGGCGGCCATGATAACCCCCTGAAATCCGGCATCCCTGCCGATGGTCTTTAAGATCAACCCCGGGGGAATAAAAGTCAGGATGAAACCGATCGTCCAGATGATAGCGACGATGGACGGAGCTAGGGATAGGAACGACCTCCGGAAAAAGCGAATGGCCGCCCGCGTTTTCTCCCGGCTCTTGGTCCAGGATAGGAGCAACCCCGCTCCCGCGATACCCCAGATCACCGCAGTGAACATCCCTGTCTACCTTATCTGCGTAGCCAGGATGGTCATCTTGGTCCGGGCTTCTATGGAACGGGTCCCACTTTCCTTGGGCACGAATATCCAGCTCGATGGCCGAACGGTCACCCTCTCCCCATCAACGATGATCTCGCCCTCGCCCGCGAGAACGACGAAGACGACATCCTGGTCCATAGAACAGGGCGGGATTCGCTGGCCCGGCTCCAATCCCATCACCTGGGCCTTGAGCCTGTCCACTTCGAAGAATACGGATTTGGCGGGCCCGGCCGCGTCAAAACGGACAATGCGGTCGAGTTGATGAAGGTTCATGCTCTCCATGTCAGCCGGCCGCTTCCTGAATCCAGGCCTTGATGTCCTCGACGCGGGGGATCCGGCCGCTGGACTTGACCTTGCCGTTGATGACGAGGCCAGGCGTCGCGAGGATCCCGTAGGATATCATTTTCTTGATGTCGGTGATCTTCTCGACGTCCGCGGCGACGTTGAGCTCGGCGAGCGCGCTCTTCACCCGTTTTTCGACCTCGCCGCACATCGGGCATCCAGGGCCCAGGATATTGATTTCCATCTTATGACCTCATCATTTTCCGCCAAGGCGGGTTTCTATAAAGATTTCAGGTTCGATGATGACCTTGCTCTTCACGGAGTTGGCGACGAGGCTGTATTTTTGCGCTGATTCGAGCGCGCGGCGAACCCGTTTTTCGACGGCCTCGGGGAGTTCGTTCCCGGCGCGCACGGCGATCCGGGGTTTCAGGACGACCCGGGTGAAGATCTCCGTCCGGTCGAGCTCGATGAGCTTCGTCCCCTCGGCCCGGCACTCATAAGAGACGAGGTCCAGGCGGAAACGCTCGGCCGCCCAGATGAACATCAGCATGACGCAGGTGTTGACGGCGCCGACGAACGCGTCCTCAGGGGTGAGGACCCCTGCCTCGCCGTGCGAAGCCGGCGGCGCGGAGAAGTCCATCTCCGGGCCGTTGCCGAGCTTCAGACGTCCTCGGTGGCCGCCCGTCCAGGCAACGGAGGTTTCGTAGAGTTCGGTTTTGGCCATCAGGGCTTCTCCCTGCCGGCCGCGCGCCCGGCGGCCCTCGGCTTTTTCTTCAACAGCCGGTCCGTTTCCTCCACGATCTTCTCGGCGACAGTCTCGGCCAGCCGCATCCCAGACTCGTCGAGCCGCCTGGCCGTGCCGATCGCCCCGCAGCCGCTTTCCTTCGCGATCTCCGTCACGACGATCGACGCCGCCGGCGTGGCGCTGTACTTCTCCGTCGCCAGGGCGGCGCATCGTTTATCGCACCCGTCGACGGCGATGGTCGGATAGTAGCGGGCGAAGGCCCGTTCTCCCTCGCCTCCCGCAAGGAACAGCGGCAGGCACAGCGTCACGGTGTCGTCGGGCCGGAGCGTCTCGAGCACTTTCCGGACGGCCCTGCGGGTCACCGTGCCTTCGGGAAGCTCTTCGCCGGAACAGGCGATCAGACCAACTTTCTTTCTCGGCAGATTAGGCATGGCCGCCCTCCGCATCGATTTCATCGACGATCTTCGCGGCCTCATCGGCCGTCGCCCGGGCCAGCCGCAGGCCGTCCTCGTTGAGGTCGCAGACGCCTTCGGGCTTGAGGCCGCGATGGCGCCGGACGACATCGAAGACGGCGACTTTGTGGACACTTGAGGCGCCCGAACAGGCCAGCCCCTTGGCGGCGCACTCGAGCTTACATCCGTCGATGGCCACGGCCTCGCCGCCCGCGACTTCGCGCCGTGCTTCGTCGTCCCCCAGCACAAGGAGGGACAGGGCGACGATCTTCGTTTTGTCGGGACGGAGGTCCTCGGCGAGGACAAAGGCCGCTTCCCGGGCCGCAGCTCCGAGGCTTTTCCCGATCCCGCTGCAGGGGACGACGGGGATCTTGCATCGCGTTCCGTTCATCACAGGACCTCCGCCTCCGCCTGCACTTTAGCCAGAGCCAAATAGTCGGCCGCCGTTTTTAAAGTTCCGCGCGCCACCTCGCCGTCCTCGACCTCGAGGACGGCCAGCCAGCCCTTCCCGTACGGGTCCTGGTTGACGAGCTCGGGAGCTGTCAAGAGGTCGCCGTTGATTTCGACGACCTTGCCTGCCACGGGCGACGGGATGCTGAGGTTGACCTTGATCGTCTCGACGACGGCTACCTCGTCCCCCAACCGGACCTGAGTGCCCTCCTCTTTCGGCTCGGCGAAGGCTACGTCCCCGTTCCTCTGCTGGGTGAAATCGGAAAGGCCGATGCGCGCCCGCGATCCCTCGAACCTGACCCAGATCCCGGCCTCGCTGTAATGAAGGTCGGCGGGAAAGCTGAACAGGAACTTGTCGACGGCGAGTTCCAAGATTTTATTGATGAACGTCTCCTCGATCCACGCGTGGACCTCGTCGCGGCAGCGGCGGAAACAGGCCAGAACTTCCTCGTCCGTTCCCGGGCAGGCCGCCGGGTCGTCGAACGCGTGGTGGATGTAGTCCTTGCCGCCGGGGAAGAACGGACAATCCGACTGCTTATCGTCGCAGACCATCACGACATGATCGAAGCGCTGGCCTTCGAACACGTCGATGCTCTTCGAATGATGACCGCTGATATCGATCCCGATCTCGGCCATGGCCTTGATCGCCCCGGGATGGACCCTCGTGGCCACCGTCCCGCCGCTCGAGGCCTCGAACCGGTCGCCGTATAGGGCGTTGACCAAACCCTCGGCGATCTGGGACCGGGCCGAGTTGTGGACGCATATAAAGAGGATCGTTTTCTTCATTGTCCCTCCAGTCGGGGGCGCTTTTCGCAGACGCGGCCGCGGATATTTTCCCGGACACAGGCCTCGAGCTTATGGGCGTCGGCGGCGGTCTCGCCGGAGCCCTCGATTCGTTCCCGGAGCGCGCCGGCGAAGAGGCCCTCGACGAGGCCGCGCGAGGCCTCCGGGATCCGGTAGATGATCCACCGTCCCTCGCGGACGTCCTCGGCGATGCCGGCGTCCCGCAGGACGCGCATGTGGTGGGACACCCGCGATTGCTCTATGCCCAGGACGAACATGATCTCGCAGACGCAGATCTCCCGGCGCCGGAGGAGGAGCACGATCCGCAACCGGTTGGGGTCGGCTAGGGCCTTGAAGATCCGGACGACGTCTTTCATGGGCATTGGATGACCCCCTGGGCCCAGAGGCAGCCGCCGCACGCCGGGGAGGTGTTCCCGTAGCAGTCCTCTTCGTTCGACTCGAGCATGGAGCAGCCGCCGCAGACGTGGCAGGGCGAGAAATCGAAGGCTTTGACCTTCTCCCGGAAGTCCGCATACTCCTTCGAATTCCAGATCTCGAAGAGGTCGCCCTCACGCACGTTTCCGAAGGCGTGTGACCGGACCCGCCGCTCGAGCCCGTAGAGGTAGGTCCGGTGGGAATGGAGGAGCCCCATGCAGGGACCGACCTTCCCGTCCCAGCGGACGAAGGACGCGCGCTCGTGGACGAAGCGGCAGCGGCGCGAATCGACGGCGATCCTGTTGCCCATGAAGGTCAGGTTCTCGAATCCCTGGAGCAGGCTGAAGAGCGTTTCCTTGGTCGTGTTGTTGACGTCGATCCGGGGCAGGCTGAGCTCGGTCTTGCCTGGAGCGAAGGTAAACGTCTCGAGGGTCAGCGTCTGGAGGCAGAGCATTTCTTTTTCCATGGCCTCGCTGTACGGCAGGACGTGGCTGACCAGGATGCGGCGGGCCCCGACGGACCGGGCCAAGCGGTCGAGGTGCTTGACGTCGTGGAGGTTCGTTTTCATGACGACGAAAGCGATGCCGATGTCGATCCGATGGCCGTCCCGGCCGTTTCGCAGGCCGAGCCGTTCGACGTTCTCGAGGACGAGGGGGAAGCTCGCGCCCTCGCGGATCGTTTTGAAGCTCTCTTCGGTCGTCCCGTCGAGGGATATCCAGAGGGTGTCGAGACGCTCCCGGAGCAGACCGTCGATCAAGGCATCGTCGAGGAGCGTCGCATTGGTCGTCATCTCGGCGCGGAGGCCCAGGGCCTTGACGGCGCGGATCATGGACAGGATGCGGGGATGGGCCGTCGGCTCGCCGAAACCGCCGAACATGACCGTTTCGAGATGGGGGAAGCGGGAGAGTTGGCCGGCGAGACGGTCGAAGTTCGTCTCGTCCATGTCGCCCATCGGCTCGTCCCAGGTGTTACGGATGCAGGTCCGGCAAGAGAGGTTGCAGCGAGAGGTGGGCTCGATGTAGAGGCGATTTAAGCTGTGGATGTTGGGCAGGATCTCGACGCGGCCGCGGTCGGTGACGACCTCGAGGCGGGCGCCGGGGGTGAGGCCGAGCTTTTTCTCGAGTTCCGGGGGGACGACGAGTCTTCCCTCCTCAAAGCAGAGCTCATGGACGACCTTGGCCGGATGCGCGCGGCCGCCGGCCGGGCCCTTCTCGCCCTTCTCGAGATAGGTCAGCAGGCCCGTCCCTTCCGGCATGTTCAGGGGGAACTTTTTCTCACTCATGGCATCAATATATGAAGATATATTCATATATTATCGGATGGCGCCTGTCAAGCCGCGGACGAGTTCCCGGATTTGACTACGGACCCCGGAGTTGTTATCCTTCCCCTCAGCTGATCGGAGGGAAAAATGGGGGATGTCCCGACCAGGACTCTGAAAGTCCCCGTCGCCGAGGTCCAGCCCGGACAGACCGTAGCCGGCAAGTACCGCATCGTCCGCAAGCTCGGCCGGGGCGGCATGGGGGTCGTCTACGAGGCCGAGGACCTCCGCCTCAAGCGGACGGTCGCCCTCAAGTTCCTGCCGCCCGGACTGACCGCGGACGCCGAAGCCCGTGAGCGTTTCATCCACGAGGCCCGGGCCGCGTCGAGCCTCGACCATCCGAACATCTGCACCATCCACGAAGTCGACGAAGCCGAGGACGGCGGCCTCTACATCGTCATGTCCTGCTATCAGGGCGAAAGCCTGAAAGACAAGCTCGGTCGCGGAGCCCTGGAGCCGATCGAGGCGATCAGGATCGCATCAGAAGTCGCCGAGGGCTTGGCCAGGGCCCACGAGCACGGCATCGTCCACCGCGACGTCAAGCCGGGGAACATCATGGTCACCTCCGACGGGCTGGCCAAGATCCTCGATTTTGGGCTGGCCAAGCTCACCGGCGAGGCCCGGATGACCGTCACCGGAACGACCGTGGGCACGGTGGCCTACATGTCTCCCGAACAAGCCCGCGGCGACGAGGTCGACGCCCGGACGGACGTCTGGTCGCTCGGCGTCGTCCTCTACGAGATGGCCACGGGTGCTCTTCCCTTCGACCGAGCGAGCGACCGGGCCGTCCTCAACGCCATCGCTCACGACGAGCCCCGTCCGGTCAAGGAGCTGCGACCGGGCTTCCCGACCGAGCTCGCCCACGTCATCCGCAAGGCCCTGGCCAAGGACCCGGCCAAGAGGTACGCCTCGGCCCGGGAGATGGCCGGCGAGCTCCGCGGCCTGAGAGAGGCGATGAGCGCCCGCGCTTTTCCGACGGCGAAAAAGCTATCGTTCCGCCGCCGGCCGAGACCCGTCTGGATCGCCGCCGGGGCACTTTCTTTGGCCGCCATCGCGGTCGCCGTTTGGCTGCTCAGCCGGCCCGGGCTGGCCTTCGAGAACCGCGACAAGCTCATGGTGGCCGACGTCGAGAACCTCACCGGCGACCAAGTCTTTGACCTAGCCCTGCGAACGGCCATCGAAGCCGCCCTCCAGCAATCGCCCTACGTGGCCATCTTCGACAAGCCCCAGATCAGTGAGACTCTGCGGTTGATGAGGAAGGATCCCGCGTCGAAGGTCGACGAGGCCCTCGGCTACGACCTCTGCCATTTCGGCGGGGTCCGAGCCTTCGTCCTGCCGCGCATCCTTTCAGTCGGAGACGCCTACGAGCTTCAGGCCATCGTCATCGACCCGTTCAAGCGCCGGCATATCGACCGGATCCGCGTCACAGCCAAGGGCCGCGAAGAAGTCCTTCTCCGGGCCATCGACGCGCTGTCCGACAAGCTCCGCTCCCGGCTGGGCGAGTCGATCCGCAGTATCGAAAAAGCCAACAGGCCCGTCAGCGAAGTGACGACCTCTTCTTGGGAAGCCCTGAAGGAGTTCTCCCTGGGCCAGGCTAGGTGGCAAGAAGGAAAGCCCCAGGAGGCGGCCAAGTTCTTCGAGCTGGCCCTCGAAAAGGACCCGGAGTTCGTCGAAGCCCGCGGCTCGTTGGGGCTCGTCCAGATCCAATTCCTGCGGCAGGAAGAGAAGGGTCAGGAGATGCTCCGCCAGGCCTTGAAGAACGCCGAAGCCCAGGACTATCCGCCGCGCGACCTGCTCAAGCTCAAGGCCGTGAACAAGCAATTCGTGGACAAAGACCTGGCCGGGGCGCTCGAGGAATACCGCACGCTCCGGGAACTCTATCCCGACTTCATGCCGGCTTGGAACAACGCCGGGAGGATCCTGCAGTCCCTCGGCCGCCATAACGAGGCCGCGGCGATGTTCGAGAAAGCCGCCGAACTCGCCCCGCGCAATTCCATCCCCCTCATGAATCTCTGGTTCAGCCAAAGCCTCTTTCTCAAAGACATCCGGGCGGCGGAAACGACGGCCAGGCGTTACGTGGTCTTAGCCCCCGAATTGGCCAACGCTCATTCGACCTTGGGATATACTCTCGCGGTCCAGGAGAAATTTCCGGAAGCGGAGAAAGAACTGCGAAAGGCCGTCGAACTCGATCCCGGACATCCCTATGCCCTGCCCAACCTCGCCCACACGCTTCTCGCGGCTGGGAAGGCGGCAGAAGCGGTGCCCATCTATCACAGGGTTTACGAGCTTGGACCCCAAGGCGGGATGACCGGCGACCCGGCGGTAAACGCCTTCGGCCTCGCCGTGGCGCTCAAGGAGGCTGGGAACCGGGAAGAGGCCAAGAGGGTCGCAACGGAGGCCGAAGCGTCATTGCTGAAGGAGTTCGGGAAGGGCAAGCTGAACGCCAAGGACTACTACCCACTGCTCGGGATGCTGAACGCGGTTTCGGGAAAGGCCGGCGAAGCTCATGCCTATCTGAATAAGGCGCTGACGGCCGCGGCCAACGACGCCAATGCCCTCCTCGATCTTGCCGGACTCTACGCCCAGCTCGGGCAGGTCGAGCAGGCCGTCGGCTTGTTGAAGAAGGCCTTGGATAAGGGCTTTGCAGACCCCTTCTTTCCGGTCATTCTGCCGGATTACTTGCCCATTAGAAAAGATCCGGGGTTCCGAGCCTTGTTCAAGCTCACCAACTAAGAGGGGGTCAAACCTACCTTTTGCAGCAAAAGGTAGGTTTGACCCCCTCTTATTCTTTCTCGCCGGCCGGGACCCCCAGCATGCGTTTCTGGGCCTTCTTCTCGGCGTAAGGACGCGGGACGTAGACGCTCTCGCCCGTCTGGGGATCCTTGCCCGTGTGGTACATGCAGGTCGAGCGGGTCATGGGCGTCGGGGTGAAGATCTGAACGCCCTCGACCGGCTTCTCCCCGCTTTCCTCGAGCTCCCGGAGGAAGGCGGCGAGCTCGCGGGCTTCCTTTTCGGTCGTCCCCGGATGGGCGACCATGAAGTAATACTTGAGGTGCTGGGGCCGGCCGGCCAAGCGTCCGCGTCTGGGCGCGCCCCCCCGCTTCCCCGAACCCGCCGGGCCCTTTCCCACGGTCATCTCGGCGAACATGTTCCGAAACTCTTCCAGACGACGACGGCCGCCGCTCTTGTTCATCAGCCGCAGGACGTTATCCGAGACGTGCTCGGGCGCTATCTTCAACAGGCCGGAAACGTGGTGGCGTGCGAGTTCCCAGATGTACTCCGGGCTCTCGAGGGCCAGGTCGTAGCGGATGCCGCTCCGGACGAAGACCTTCTTGACGCCGGGGGTCTTACGGGCAGAGCGCATCAGTCCGACGAGCCTGCGGTGGGCCGCTTCGACGATCCCACGCTTGGCCCGTTCCGGCTTTCTATCCTTTTGGTCGCTTTCCGCTTCCGCATCGCCCTCGCAGCGCACCTCGGCCGCCACCCGGTCCATGCCGTACATGTTGGCCGTCGGCCCACCCAGGTCGTCGACGAAGCCGCGCCACTCCGGGTGCTTTGTCATCCGCCGAATCTCCTCGAGGATGGAGTCTTCGCTGCGGGAGACGATCCGGTCGCCCTGGTGGAGGGACAGGGCGCAGAAAGAGCACCGCCCGACGCACCCCCGGTGGGTCTGGACCGAGAAGCGGGCCATGCCCAGCTCGGGGAAGCCCTCCGGGATGCGGCGCGTGAAAGGCAGGCCGTAGACCCGGTCGAGGTCGGCCGGCGTGTAATCCGGGGCCGGGTACTGGACGACGAAGCGGTTGGCGTGTTTCTGGGCGATCGCCCGCCGGTTCGACAGGCGCTTTTGCGCCTCGCAGAATTTATCCTTGTCCGCCTTGACCTCTTCGAACGAGGGGATGACGAGCGCTCCCTCGGGCGCCTCGGCCCGCATGACGCACGTCCCCCGGATGCCGTCGAGATCTTCGCCCCGGTCGAGCCGCTTGGCGATCTCGACGGCCTGGAGCTCGCCCGGTCCGTAGACGAGGATGTCGGCCCGCGTGTCGAGGAGGATCGAACGGCGGACGTCGTCGCCCCAGTAATCGTAGTGGGCAAAGCGCCGGAGCGAGGCCTCGATGCCGCCGAGGACGATCCGGGCGCCCTTGTAGAGTTCCCGGATCCGGTTGGCGTAGACGATGACGGCTCTATCCGGCATCCGCGACTGGAAGGGCGCGTTCGGGTCGACGGCCCTCTCCCGCTTGAGCGGCGTATAGTTGACGAGCATGCTGTCGATCGAGCCCGAGGTGACGCCGAAGAAGAGCCGCGGCCGGCCGAGCTTGAGAAAATCCTCTGTCCCCTTCCAATCCGGGCATTCGATGACGCCGACCTTGTAGCCCTCGGCGTCGAGCACCCGGGCGATCATCCCGACCGGCGAAAGCGGGTGGTCGGCGTAGGGCTCCCCGCTGATGAGGATGATGTCGAAGCCGTTCCCTTTCGTGGCGATCATCGCGCTTATTCTACCGCAAATTGGGGTGTCCCGGAATTCAATCCCGGGGCAGGGCGACCAGGCTGAAGGCGGCGTTGGCGAGGAGGATGAGCCCGGCGACGACCATGGGCACCTGGAGACCGGCGCGAAACCCCAGCCAAGAGAAGGCCAGGGAGCCGGCCATGTGGCCCGAAGTCTGCAGGGCCGTGAGGATCCCGGCGCTCCCGCCGATCGTCTTCTTTTCGAAGAGCCGCGAAATGTAGAGGACGGCGAACGCGCCCATGAGTCCGTCCCCGGCCTCGTGCATGAACCGGAACAGGAACGACAGCTGGACGTCACCTCGCGTCATGAGGACGAGGCCGAGGCCCGAGAGCGTCATCCCCAGTAAGAAGAGGCGGCCGTTCACGACCGGGTCGTACTTCAGCCGGCTGACCAGGAAAGCGGCCAGGGCGAGGGCCAGGTAGGCCCCGGCCATGTAGAGCGCGACGCCCGAATCGCTCAGCCCGAAGCGGGCCCTCAGGAACGGGCCGTAGACGGTCCCTTCCGTGCCCCAGTGGAGGGCCAGGACGAAAAGCAGGATCGAGAAGACGAGGGTTTTTTTGTTGAAAACGCTGTATTTATAGTCCCGGATCGAAACGGCCGCGAATCTCTCGTGGTCGAAGCCGCGCATCGCGAGCGAGGTCACGGCCATAACCGCCGCGAAGACCAGCAGGAGCGTCCGGAAGCCCGCGAACCGGATCAGGAGGCTGCCGAAGAAGAGCCCCGCCGGAGGGCCGAGCGAGATCCAGAAGATGTAGATGCCGTACTTCCTGTTCGGGTTCGCCTCCGAGTCGTCCTTGTAATAAAGGCTGTTGACCGAGACGTTGAGGGCGTTGTTGGCGACGCCGATGAGGAGAAACAGCGCGGCCATGCCCGCCACGCCCCGGACGAAGCCGGCCAGGACGAAAAGAACGGAGATAGAGAGGAGCGCCCCGAGGATGACCTTTTTCATCGACAGCCGGTCGTTGATCCAGCCCGTCGGGAAGGAGAAGACGATGGGCGCCGCGGCGTAGAGAGAGACGATGAAGCCGATGGCCAGGCCGTCGAACCCGAGCTCGAGGAAATAGAGCGGGGCCAGGAAGAAGACGGTCGTCACCGTCATTGTCCGGACGAAATTGAGGGCGTGGATGCGGCGCATCCCCGCTATTATACAAAAAAAGGGGCGGCGTCGCCGCCGCCCCCGGTTCGTCGCGATAACTGCAGCGTCAGCCCTTCTTCAGTTCCACGCTGCCGCTGAAGCTCTTGAGCACGACCGTGGCCCCGCCTTTCCCGACCGTGCCGTGGATCTCGCGCGGCGAGATCTTGCCGACGACCTGGATCTCGAAATCGCTGTCGATGTCGCCGCTGAACGTATTGGCCTCGAAATCGAAGGCCGAGTCGGCCGGGATGGTCATCCGGACGTCGCCGCTGTGGGTTTTGAGCTCGTAGCGGCCGCCGGCCTTGATCTTGCCGGCGTAGGTGATGTTGCCGCTGACGTTCCTGGCGTTGACCGTCTGGGCCTCGGAGACGTCCCGGAGGTCGATATCGCCGCTCACGGCCTCGGCCTCGATGGAACCCTTGACCCCGGTCGCTTTGATGTTGCCCGATACGGCTTTCAGGTAGGCGTCCCCGGCGATATTCTCCAGGGTCAGCTCGCCGCTGACCAGGTCGACATCCGCCCCCGCCGCGCCCCGCAGGTCGACGTCCCCGCTGACGCAGCTGACGCGGGCGTGCCCGCCGATGGCTGCGACCCGGACGTCGCCGCTCACGGACTTGAGCTCGACGGCCGCCGTGTCCGGGACCCAGAGCTTGTAGTCCACGGAGACGCTGATGGAGTCGCCGCCCCAGAAGCCGCCGCTGCGCTTGGGGTATTTCGTCTCGACCCGGACGAGATCGGCGTCCTTGGTCACTTCGATCGTCACCAGGGCCGCGTTCTCCTTGGCCTTGGCGAGCGTCGCCGCCTTCGAGGTCTTGATCGCTTCGATCTTGACCTTGGCTTCCTTCCAGGTCGCGATCTCGATCTGGCCCGAGATGTTGTTCAGGTACAATTTTCCGTTCTTGGCCAGGGCCTCGGTCTTCTCGAATTTCTCCTGGAATTTCTCCTCGGCCAAGGCCGGGGCGGCCACGAAGGCCAGGATGAAGGCCGCGCCCAGCAGGGCGGCCGTCCATTTGCTGTTCAGTTTCTTCATCATGATGATCCTCCTTCTCGGTGTCCTAAAGTATTTTCTTTCCCTTGCCCACGGTTTCCCGATCGCGTCTCTGCAGATCCAGGGCCGAATCGAGCAAGGTCACTTTTACGGTGTAAGCAGACAGCAGGTAGCTCCTGGCCTGGAGGTCGTCCGGTTCCTCGAGGACCGCCCGGCGGCAGGCCTGGATCGTGGCGTCGATGACCGACAGGTTGCGGTCGAAGAGTTCCACGACCTGGGGGACGAGCGCGCCCTTCTCTGAGGCGAAGGCTTCGCTGAGGGACTTGATGGCCTGCTGGTAATAGCGCTCGGCCTCGTCGAGCTTGGCCAGGGTGTATTTCTCGCCCCTGTCCGAACCCGCCGGAATCCCTTGTCGCCCGACGCGTAGGCCGACAAAGATGCCCGAAGCGACGAGCACGACGGCCAGCGCGGCGACGACGGCGTAGCGCCGGGCCGGGAGGCTAAACCCGAAGAGAGGACGCCGCGCAGGATCAAGTCCTTCGCGCGCCGGCTTCAGGTCCGTGACGGCGAGCCCGGCCCGGATGCCCTTCCAGACCCTGTCCGGCGGCTCGGGCGCGTCGAGCTTGGCGGCGTCGCCGGCGATCGCCCGGAGATCCTCGAGAAGGGCGCGGCACTCGCCGCACGCTTCGAGATGGCGCTCGAGCCGGGCAGCCTGCCGCCCAGAGAGCTCGCCGTCGATCGATCGGCTGATGTATTCATGGGTTTTACGGCATCTCATCGTCGTTCTCCCTCAGACGGCCTTTTTGGCCCGCAGGTATTCGCGGATCTTGATCCTGGCCTTGAAGAGCTGGGACTTCGACGTCCCGACCGCGCAGCCGAGCGTCCGCGCGATCTCCTCGTGCTTGAACCCCTGGACGTCATGGAGGACGAAAACGCTCCGCAGACGCGGCGCCAGCGCCTGGATGGCCTCGTCCAAGGGCTTCCGGAGGTCCCTTTCGACGGGCTCGCCGCCCCGTTCTTCGAGACGGCCCTCGAGGTCGGACAGGGGGACGAGCTTGACGCCCTGGGCTTTTTTCTGGCGGAGGTAGCTATAGGTGGTGTTGAGGGCGATCCGGAAGACCCAGCCGGGGAAAGTCGCCGCGTCGCGGACGTTCCGGAGATGGCTGAAGATCTTGAGGAAAACGTCCTGGAGGAGGTCCTCGGCGACGGCCTGGTTCTGCGTGTGCCTGTAGATGAGGCCGAAAACCGGCCGCTTGAACATCTCGTAAAGGGATTCCATGGCGGCCAGGTCGCCGTCCCGGCCGCGCTCGACAAGCTCAGCCCGGCGGGCCTTGTCGGCCGTCCCCCAGACGGGCCCCTCCCCGG
>Ga0209182_10000078_pt1 | contig 21984 bp, 19 predicted proteins | sample LakBais05cmmetaG_FD_185474 | JGI IMG/M metagenome (GOLD analysis project Ga0209182, IMG submission 185474) | Lake sediment microbial communities from Lake Baikal, Russia to study Microbial Dark Matter (Phase II) - Lake Baikal sediment 0-5 cm... | ecosystem: Environmental > Aquatic > Freshwater...
TTTTAACCATCTTTTTGAAACAGACCTGTATAGGTACCTGACTAATTAATGACCCGGGATGTGATCCTCTCAAGCCAAAAACAGCGATTCGAGTCTGCTTGGGGGCACTTCTATAAATAGGTAGCCCTTCCCGTAAAATAGTACCAGCAGAAAGTGGAAATTTCTGGTAAAGCGAGGGAGATCAAAATCAATCCGAAATCTCGCACAGGCAAGCCACGTTCCGCCCGGCGGCAGTCCCGGCATCACGTTTTAGCAGGAATTCGCCCGAAACCCAGCCCGATAGCCTGCCAGGTTGACTCATGATCCCGCGATCGTCTGGATCAGGGGGACTCCCACAACCGTCAGGACCGTGATCACGAACGGCATGAAGTAGAAGACCGCCACCATCGCGAAGCACCCCCGAAGGGGGTTACGCCCAAGGAACTGCCCAGCTTTTCAGCGTGCGTCTCCGCCTGGGCGATGAACTCATCGGCGAAGGTCTGGGCGAGTGACTTGAGTAAGGTCTGCACCTGCACGCCGCGGCCAACGAACCCGAGTTGGATAGCGAGGCTGACCAGCCCCGGATGGCCGCTCTCTTCGGCAGCCGAGCGCAGGAAACCCGTCCCGCCGTCTTCGGAGATCAGCGACTTGCCGATGCTCGCATCGAGCACACCCCGCAGTGGGGCAGGATGCCATCCCGCCGCCACAATTGGTGCCAGAAATACGCGGAGACTACTAAATATGGTGTCTCCGCTGACTTTCAATGGCTTTTTGGACAGCCCCTATGTATTTTATGGGGCTTTTGGAAACCAGGAGTGAAAAACATGATACAGGCTGAGGCAGCCTTCAGACATCATCCTGGCTGTCCCGGAAGGCCTGCGGCGAGAGGCCAGTCAGCTTGTGAAAAACGCGGCTGAAATAAGCCTGGTCCTTGAAGCCCACCTGTCGGGCAACGTTACCGATATTTTCGGACGTCTTGCGGAGGAGTTCTTTGGCCCGGAGGACGCGGTAGCGGTTGAGGTAATCCCAGGGGGGCACGCCCAGTTCGCGGCTGAACACGCGGCTGAGGTAGTCTTCGCTGACACCCACGGCAGAAGCGATCTCCCAGCGTGACAGGGGGTGGGTGTAATTCTCGTGCAGGTAGGAGACAGCCCTCTTTACGACCGCGCTCGTCTGTGGAGGCAGTGTGTCCGTACCCAGCAGGGCGCGGTGCAAGGCCGCCATGGTCTCGCTGGCGGTCAGCAGGCCTTTGCTCTGGAAAGTCACCTGGGTATGGCCTTCCAGCCGTTTGACATCTTCTTGGCTCAATCCCTTGTTGCTCAGGATCACGACCGGCACCTGCCGGAGACGCGGGTCGGCACGCATCCAGTCGAGCACGTCCGCACCGCTTAAACCGGGCATGACCATGTCCAGAATGACCAGGGCGGGTACTTCTTTTTCCATGGCTGAAAGCGCGGCTTCGCCATTTTCAGCCAGGCAGACCCGGCAGCCGGACAAACCCTCTTCCACAATAATCTTGTGATTGGCGCGCGCCTGCGGGTCATCGTCGACGATCAGAACCGGACCGACCGCCTGGACCGGATAAAGGGCATCGATCATGTCGAGCAGGCTTTGTTCGTTGGCGGATTTAACCATGAAGCCGGTCAGGCCGCTGGTCTGCGGTGGTTCCCCAGCATCAGCTGGCTCCCTTCCGCCATACAGGATGAAGGGTATCTGGGTAAGCTGAGGCCAGTGACGCAGACGGCGTACCAGCGCCCAGTCATCCGCTTGGGCCAGGGAAAGATCCCAGGCCAGGGCAATGGGTTGGGTTTTGGTCAGGATGGTTTCCAGGTCATCACCGTTGCGCAACGGCCGGACCTCCAGACCCTGTCGCCGGCCCATCTCCACGATCGCGGGAGGGGGGTTGTTGGAGGATGAAATGTACAGGATCACTGGCTGGGTTGGTTGGGAATCGATCTGATCGGCATCCAGGGCAGGCAGGGGCAGGTAGATATGGAAAGTGCTGCCTTCCCCTGGCTGGCTTTCCAGGGTCAGCGAACCCTGGTGCAGGGCGATAAGATGTCGTGTAATGGTCAACCCCAGGCCGATCCCGCCCGAGATATGCTGATCATTCTCGATCGTAACAAAAGGCTCGAAAATACGCTCCTGCTGTTCGGGTGGGATGCCAACCCCGGTGTCGCTGATCCAGATATGCATTTGAGGCGGGATGACCTCCGCTCCGAAAGTGATACAGCCCTTCTCGGTAAACTTGCGCGCGTTGCTAAGCAGGTTGAGGAAGACCTGTCTCAGGCGGACCGCGTCTGCCCGGATGACCGGCAGGCGTTCGGGAATCTCGAGCTTCCACTGGACTGCCTGTGAACTGGCCTGGTCGGCAAGGCTATGAAATGCATCGGTCAGCAGAGGATGGGGATCGATCAATTCAAGGCTGATGTCCAACTCATCGATCTCGGCGCGCGAGAGGTCCAGCAGATCGTTGATGACCCGCAGCTGGTGTTCGGCATTTTGCTGGATATGTTGCAAGTCGGTGACGAGGGAAGCCGGTAATTCCCGGGAGTAAGGCGAAGGTACTTGCAGGGCATTCTGTGTGTAACCCAGGATGATGTTCAGGGGCGTACGCAGCTCATGGCTGACATTAGCAAGCAGGCGCGTTTTGATGCGATCGGCTTTCTCTGCCGTGAGGCGCGCCTGCTGGATTTCCCGGAACAAGCTGGCCCCCTGCAGGGCGCTGCTTAAATTGCTGCGCAGCAATTCATAGATATCCCCGTCCCGCGGCCCGATCTCGAATACCACGTAACCGATGGCCTTGTTCTGGAAGAAGAGCGGTTCAACGACGAAACTGTAACGCCGGTGGCGTGGCAGGAGGTCCGGCGGGATCAGCTTGTTGGCCGGGAAACGCCGCCCCTGCGGCTCAAGGGCGATCTCGCTGTCCTCGGAATAGGCCATCACCAACCGGGCATATTCCAACGACTCCCCCGTTTCTTCGTATAAGACCAGATAAGCGCTCGGTATTCCCAGGCGCGGCAGGCATCCTTCCAGGGCTGCGGTCAGCTCCGGGATATCGAAGGTCGTCAGGAGCATGCGGGCGGTCTCACGCAGGTTGTCGGCCTGTCGCTCAGACTGCCACTGCCAGTAAGCATGCGAGCGCTGGACGGCTTCGCTGATCACGATGCGGGCCTGGGCAAAGAGGGCCTCGATTCCGCCGCGTTGCGCAACAGGCAGGTCCGGCAGGACACGGCGCCGCAGCGCTGAAATGGCACCATGCCAGAGGATCAGATCGTTGTTATCGCGCATGGCCCGGTCGAGTACGTCTTCCAGGGTGCTGATAAAATGCCCGCTCGAATTCTCCTTTACTTCTGCCAGAAAGGCATCCCAGACCGGCTCGATCCAGTCGGGGATTTTTTCCGCCGGGATCGAACTGGCAGCCGCCATATCTGCCAGGATGTCTGCCCGGGTGGCCTGCAGGCTCGTCCAGGCTTCGTCGAAGGTCCGTTTTTGCCTTTTTGCCGAACTCTCTGGGATCCCGGCAGCCTGGGCGACCGCGGTCGACGGGCAGCCGCAGGACTGGCGCACGATCAACCGGGATGGCAGTGTGATCAAGGCTGGGACCGTCTCTCCCCGCCATTGGGCCAGCAGCGTCTCGATGGATTTTGCCCCCTGGTCGTAGAAGGGCAGGTCCACAGTCGTCAGCGGCGGGGTGGCCAGGCGTTCTTCGATCGAGTTGTTAAAGCCGGTGACAGCCACATCTCCGGGAACCCGGAAGCCGCGCTCCTGCAGCGTTTTCAAAGCCCAAAGCGCCAGCATATCGCTGACGGCTACGACCGCATGAAAGTCCACACCCGGGCGCAGACCGCGTTCATCGAGCAGGATCTTAACTGCCTCGGCGCCCTCCTCCCAGCGCAGGGGGCGGGTGACCAGTTCGGGGTTCAGGTGCAAATTGTGAGCCTGGAGCGTATCAAGGTAGGCGCGGTAACGCTCCTGGGCATAATAGTGCTCCTCCGGCCCGCGGATGAACGCCAGGCGCTGGTAGCCGTGATCTTTGATCAAATGCTCCAACAGAGCCCGCATGCCATGATAACTATCCACCGAGACCGTCGGGGTGCCCTCCATGAATTGGGCCAGGCTGACGATTGGTAAGGATTGGTAGCGGGAGTGGAAGGAGTTGATCTCGGCCGGACCCATGACGCCACCCAGGCTGGAGGCCCATGTGATGATCCCATCCAGGCATCCCTCCCCAGCCAGGTCGTAAATCACATTCCGCTGGGATTCATAAGCCACCTGGGCGCGCAGCCGTCCGCCGGGGAAGCAGATCAAGTTGACATCCAACTGTTCGGCGGCGTCAATCAATCCCGGCCACAAAGCCCGGCTCGCGCCCGTATGAAGGCTGGCCAGCAAGAAACCAAACGAGGGGCGTTTCTTCCAGCCTTTCCGGTATTTTGGCCTCCCTGAGAGATAATTCGTTGAATGACTGCTCATCGAAGGGCTTTTCTACTCTTAGAGTTTACTATCCTTTGTTAACTTTGGGAAGCACGCGAGTACGCCTGTAAAAGATATCCGGACGCAAGAACCGACTCTCTCCCGGCTTACCCATTCGAGGCACACGTCCCCCAAATTCCGGGTCATTGGGAGTCACCGTGATAAAGGAGGGAATGGGGGGGAAGAGAAGGTGATAGAACGGTTTTTTCCATTAACTGAACGCCAAAATCCATCTCTTAACACCTATAATCATAATGTACTATTGAGGTATTCTTATCTGGTGGGGAAAACCCCCACCGCTCCCTGGTGTATTGGGACGATTTCCCTTGAATTGTATGTTGAGCAGGCAATCAAGCATGAAAGATATCCTCATTCGACGAACCCTTGCTGACCGTCCTCCCAACAAAGTTGATCAGAAACGCAACCTAGCGCCTCTGTGGAAAAATATCGTGAAATATCGCTGGTTGTATCTCATGGTGATTCCTGCCCTGGCATACTTTATCATCTTCCAGTACCTTCCCTTATGGAATGCTCAAATTGCCTTCAAGGATTTCAAACCCTTGTTGGGTGTCTGGAGGAGTCCTTTTACCGGTTTCGACCACTTTATCACCTTTTTCAAATCGTTCTACTTCGACCAGTTGATCAGTAATACGATCATCATCAGCCTCCTGAAGCTGGTCCTTGGAATCCCCATGGCGATCGCCCTGGCGCTGGCCTTGTATGAGACCACCTTTAAACGCTTCCGCTCCCTCGTTCAGACGGTGGCATACCTACCACACTTCCTATCCTGGGTCATCATGTTCGGCGTTCTGCTGATGATGCTTTCTCCCGGAGACGGGCTGATCAATGCCATCATCAAGTCGTCCGGCGGAAAACCGATCGCCTTTCTCACTTCGCCCGACTGGTTTCGCTTTGTGGTGATCGCTTCGGACATTTGGAAGGAAACCGGTTGGGCCACGATCATTTATCTGGCTGCGCTCATGGGCATCGATTCCACGCTGTTCGAAGCCGCGCAGGTGGATGGGGCCTCCCGGCTGCAGCGCATCTGGTTCATTTCGCTGCCGGGGATTCTTCCCGTGATCGTCATCCTCACAATGCTGCGTTTGGGGCACATTTTGAATGCCGGCTTCAACCAGATATTCGTTCTGTACTCGCTTCCAGTGTATAGCGTGGGCGACATTATTGACACCTGGGTTTACCGGTCGGGCATCCTTGATTTCCAGTTAAGCCTGGCCACTGCCGTAGGCCTGTTCAAGGGGGTGATCGGCCTCGTCCTCATATTGATCGCCAACCGGGTCGCAAAACGGATTGCTGGATATACGCTGTATTGATAAGGAGTCGCGATGAGACTGCGCATCAAATCTTGGGATAATCTGTTCTTCCAGATATTCGTGAACGTCTTCCTCGCTTCGGTCCTGCTGGCGATCGCGATCCCAATCTGGCGCGTCTTCATGATGTCCCTTACGCCGCTGGGTTACTTGGATGACAAAACCTTCGGCCTGTGGATCCCTCCGTGGCAATGGTCATTTGAAGCCTACAAGCAGTTGTTCAGCCATCCGGCTTTTGCCCGAGCGACTTACAACAGCGTGATGATCACCCTTGGGGGAACCGCGATCAGCATGGCGCTGACCACACCCCTGGCGTATGTCCTCTCCAATCCAAGATTGCCGGGTCGAAGATTCCTGATTGTTGTCATTTTGGTCCCCTTTCTTTTTCAAGCGGGCCTCATCCCCACCTACCTGGTCGTGCAACGTCTGGGTTTGGTGGACAATCTCTTTGCAATCATGCTGCCGGCAGCAGTCAGTGTTACCAATACAATGGTCATGAAAGGGTTCTTCGAAGGCCTGCCGGAAGAACTCGAAGAGGCAGCCCGCCTGGATGGCGCCAATGACCTGCAAGTCTTATGGCATGTGATCCTGCCTCTCTCGAAACCCATCTTGCTTACCATCAGCCTGTTTTATACTGTTGCGCTATGGAACGAGTTCTTTACCCCAATCCTCTATTTGAATAGCAACAAGTTGATGCCTCTCCCGGTCCTGCTGCGCAATATTCTAATGGCGGCCAATATCAATGAGTACGTAGAGTCTGACGCCTTCAGCAACGCCCCCATCCAGGCATTCAAAGCAGCGAGTGTATTCATTACGATGCTGCCGATGGTGATCATCTACCCATGGATCCAGCGCTACTTCACCAAAGGGACCCTTTTAGGAGGAGTAAAAGAGTAACCAATTAGAAAAGGAGGTACCATATTTCAGAATAAGAAAATGTTTGCAGTATTGTTCCGTCACAAACCAAATTCCGATTTCACTCTAAAGAGAGGTTGAAGATGAAAAAACTACTGAGTAAGATTTTCTTGATCGTCTTAAGTCTGACAATGTTGCTTAGCGCTTGCGCGCCGAAAGCGACGCCCACCCCCGCGCCTGTGGCTGCAACAGAAGAACCTGCACCCGCAACCACGGCCCCGACGCCAGAACCAACGCCGATACAACCGACAGACCTGGAAATCTGGGCGAGCGGCCGCGTCAGCGAAGCAGCCCCCCCACCGGACGATTGGGTGGCTTACCAGATCATCCAGGACGATCTATTGATCAACCTGACCCTCGTCCTGCTCCCGTCCTCAGCCGGGGACCAGGATACCAAGATCAACACGGCCGCGGCCAGCAACTCGCTGCCCGATATATTCTTCGTCAGCCGCGACACCTGGTACAAGCTGGTTCAGGCTGGCCTGGTGGCCAAAGTGGATGACCTGCTCCCGATGATGCCGGTCCGCACGGCTTCGCACTACAGCGAACCGGACCGCAACAGGCTGGTGACAATCGACGGCTCCATGTACGGTCTGCCCGACCCGGGTGCGATGCCCATGACCGACGGCCTGGTCATCCGCCAGGACTGGCTGGACAAGCTCGGCTTGAAAGCCCCCACCACGCTGGATGAGTTCCTGACGGTCGCGAAGGCATTCACCTTCGATGATCCAGATGGGAACGGCAAGAGCGACACGTATGGCTATTGCGCCTTCATCGACGGCTCCGGCCTGACCGCCATGGGCGTCGGGCCGCGCTTCGACTGGATTTATGGCGCATATGGCGTGGCGGGAATCTTTAATCTATCCAGCGCGGCGAACTTTGAATTCAACGCCCGCAGCAGCGCCTACATGCAGGCCACCCAATTCATCCGGACGCTGAACCAGGAAGGTGTCATCGATCCGGATTGGCCGACATTGAAGAAGGATGACTACCGCGCCGGTTGGAAGCAAGGCAAGTGCGGCATGATGGTGGAGAACCACGCCGCCCTATCCACCAAGTCGAACTACAAAGCCTTCGACACAAACTTCCCGGATGGCCAGTGGGCCGTCCTGCCTCCGCCCAAGGGTCCGAACGGTGACAGCGCGGATGGCACAGTCATCCTGACCGCCCGTATCTATGCCGTTTCACAGAAAGCCATCGATGCAGGCAAGGGTCCGGCGATCGCGCGTCTGCTGGAGTGGATGGCCAACGACGAAGGCTACTACCTGTTGGGCTTCGGTCAAAAAGGCGTCAACTACAACCTTGACTCCAATGGCAATATCACCCTCGAGGGCCTCCCCGATCCGGCCCTGGCCTGGACTACGGCGGAGATGCAGCCCCTGACCCAACTGGCGAACATGGTGTACATCTTCACTCCCGTCGAGCTCAATGCCCGCTATCCATCCTATACCACCATCAACGGCCGCACCATGGATCCGCTGGCATACTACAAGTCCTTTACAGAGCAACCCTATACGCAGGCGACCGGGTCTGCCATCGTCAATCCCCCATCGAATGCCGCAGACTTCACCCGCTTCTACAGCGAGAACATCGTCAATTTTGTCCTCGGTCAGCAAGATTTGAATGCGACCACCTGGGCAGCCTTCCTAGGCGGATTGGACTTCCTGGGCGCTGCGGACCTGGAGGCAGCAGCCAAGCAAACGCTTCTTGGAGCAGGCTTCTTGAAGTAACCCGGCCTGGAACACACAAGAGGCGGGTGGCGGATAACCGCCCGCCTCTACTGTAACCGACTTTTCCGAAGCGAAACCAATTATGTCCGCAGTTGCTCTCAAATTCGCTTATCTTGGTGGTGGCAGCCGTGCATGGGCGCGCAAACTGATGATGGATCTTGCGCTCTGCCCGGAACTGACCGGCGAGATCGCCCTCTACGACATTGACGTGGAAGCCGCCCACCTGAACGAGCAACTGGGCAACTGGCTCCAGGAGCAGTCCGGCGTGGTCTCGCGCTGGCGCTACCGGGTTGCCTCCACACTTGCAGAGGCCCTGCATGGAGCAGATTTCGTCATCATCTCCATCCAGCCCGGCACGCTGGAAGTGATGGCGGAGGAAATTGCCATCGCCGAGCAATATGGATTGTATTTCCCGGTGGGCGATACCACCGGAGCGCCCGGCCTGGTGCGCGGCTTACGCTCTGCCCTCATCTTCGCCGGATTCGCCGAAGCCATTGCAGAACACTGTCCGCAAGCCTGGGTCATCAACTATACCAATCCATTGTCCATCTGTACGCGCACGCTGACCCGCGTTGCGCCAGGGCTCAAAGTCTTTGGCTGCTGTCATGAGGTCTTTTCCACGCAGCGTATGCTTGCCCGCATTGCAGGACAATGCCTGGAGGTGGAGGCGCCGCCCCGGAGTGAGGTCCAGGTTAATGTCCTGGGGATCAATCACTTCACCTGGGTAGATAGAGCCACTTGGCAGGGATATGACCTGCTCGAGTTGCTACGCCAGCAAATCGCCCGGCCCGGAGTCCTGCGCGCATACACCCGGCAGGAGGTCGAAGGCTGGAACGACTGGTTTCACTGCGAAGACCAGGTCAAATTCACGCTGTTCCTGCGCTTCGGCATCTTGGCCGCTGCTGGAGACCGGCACCTGGTGGAATTCTTACCGGGCTTCATCCTTTCGCCGGAGGCACTTTTCAAATGGGGCATCATCCGTACACCCGTCAGTTGGCGCATCCAGCGCTGGAAATCCGCTCCGCAGGCAACGCGTGACCTGATGGAAGGGCGCACGCCCTTGGAACTGGAGGCCAGCGGGGAGGAGGGCGTCGGGATGATCAAGGCCCTGCTTGGGCTGGGTGACTTGGTCACCAACGTCAATCTGGAAAATCGCGGCCAGGTCTCCAATCTTGTCCCCGGTTGTGTCGTCGAAACCAATGCGTATTTCAGCCGGGATCAGGTCCGCCCGTTGAGCGCGGGCGCGTTACCGCCCGGGCTGGTGCCGCTCATCGCGCAGCACAGTGCAAACCAGGAACTCATCATCGAAGCCGCGCTGGCGCGAGGTAAAGAAATTGCTTTTCAGGCCATCTTCAACGATCCGGCCTCCCCCCTGCCAATCGATACGGCTTGGGAAATGTTCAATCACTTGTTGCATGCCGGTCGTGATTATCTGCCCGGCTGGAAATTGTAGCGAAGTCATCATAGGATTATTATGTTACAGAACTCATCGCAAGTCGTTCCCCCTACGAATTCGTGGGCAATCCGCATGGCAGATTCCGTGCTGCAGGGTTATTCCAAGGTGCACTGGAAATGGCACTACGAGCATGGGCTGTTCGTCAAGGCGCTGTTGGAGTTAGGTTCTGCCAATGGGAATTCTCATTATGGGCAGTTTGTTCATGATTGGGTGGATTACTTTGTTGGGCCCGAGGATCATATTCGCACCTATCGAACGAGAGAGTTCAGCCTTGACCAGATCAACCCGGGCAAACTCCTCTTTCTTCTCTACCACCAGACCGGGGATGCGCGTTATGCCCGCGCGATAGATATCCTGATAGATCAACTTCAACATCAGCCGCGCACTGAAAGCGGGAATTTCTGGCACAAGAAAATCTATCCCCACCAAGTGTGGTTGGACGGGCTTTATATGGCGGCTCCGTTTTATGCCGAATATGCCCTGACCTTCAACAAACCGGCGATTTTTGACGACATCACCCGTCAGTTCATTCTTACCGAAAAACTAACCCGCGACCCAAAAACCGGCCTGCTCTACCATGCCTGGGACGAGAGCCGCCAGCAGAAATGGGCGAACCCGGAGACCGGCTGTTCAGCGCATTTCTGGGGGCGAGGCATGGGTTGGTATGCGATGGCGCTCGTGGATGTGCTGGACATTTTACCGACGACACATCCCAACCATCCGGCATTGGTTGAAATCCTGCAACGGCTATCGCATGCACTCTTACGCTTCCAGGACCCCGCTACTGGGCTGTGGTACCAGGTGGTGGATTTGCCCGATCGCCCCGGCAATTACCGCGAGTCGTCCGTCTCGGCGATGCTGGCCTATGTTTTTGCCAAAGCCGTGCGCAAGGGGTACCTCCCACCGGATAATCTCCCGGTGGCGCGACGCGCCTATCGTGGTTTGCTGGAAAACAAGATCAAAGTGGACGCGCACGGAATGCTTACACTGGAAGGCACCTGCGGCGTGGCTGGTTTGGGCGGTACCCCGTATCGCGAAGGCACTTTCGAGTATTACATCAGCGAGAAAACCATCGCCAACGATTTCAAGGGAGTTGGACCTTTCATCCTTGCCGCGCTGGAATTGGATGCCGCCGGGGTGGAGCCTTCGAGTTTCAATATTATCTGATACTTGATGCCAGCATTCAATACCATGATACCTTCTTTTCTCAACCCCCTAGATTTTGGCGCTACCGGTGACGGCCATACCCTCGATACTCTCGCCTTGCAAGCTGTCATCGATGCCTGCGCGGCGCGCGGGGGTGGGACGGTTCATATCTCTTCGGGACGCTATCTTACTGGTGCACTCTTTTTTCGCGACAATCTAACCCTGCATCTCGAAGCGGGTGCAACCCTGCTCGGCAGCCAGGATCCCGCCGATTACCCTGTCACATCCAATCGTTGGGAGGGGATGGAGCAACTTACCTACGCCCCTCTGATAGCAGGCAATGAATTAAAAAACATCGCCATCACCGGGCGCGGTACCATCGACGGCCAGGGAGAATTCTGGTGGCGCGCTTTCAACGATAAAACCCTCGCCCATCCCCGTCCTCGTCTGATTGGTTTCGCCGATTGCCACAACGTACTTATCGAAGGCATCACCCTCACCAACTCCCCAGCCTGGACAGTCAACCCGGTGCGCTGTGAAAACGTCAACATTCGCGGCCTCACCATTATCAACCCACCCGATTCGCCCAACACGGACGGCATCAATCCCGATTCCTGCTGCTTCGTGCGCATCTCCGATTGCTATGTCAGCGTCGGCGATGACTGCATTGCCATCAAAGCCGGCACCCAGCACGAACACCCTGGCCTGCGCGCCACTTGCCGCGATATTGCCATCACCAACTGCACTCTCGCCCGCGGACACGGTGGCGTGGTCATCGGCAGTGAAATGAGCGGCGATGTGCGCAACGTGACCATCTCCAACTGTGTCTTCATCGGCACCGACCGCGGCATCCGCCTGAAGTCACGGCGCGGGCGCGGCGGAGTGGTCGAGGACGTGCGCGTCAGCAATCTCATCATGGAGGCCGTGCTTTGCCCCTTCACCATGAACCTTTATTACCACTGCGGAGCGCGCGGCGACCCAGTGGTTTTGGACAAGAATCGCCGTCCGGTGGATGATGGCACGCCCCGCTTCCGCCGCATCCATATCAGCCACGTTTCGGCGGTGGATGTCAAGATCGCCGCCGGGTTTTTATACGGGTTGGCGGAAATGCCATTGGAGGACATTTCCTTCAGCGACATCACGGTCTCGTTATCCGCCAGGGCGGAACCCGGTTACCCGGAAATGGCCGACGACATTCCCAGCATGTCCCAGGCTGGATTTTTCATCCGCAACGCCCGCCGGCTCCGTTTCGAGCATGTTGAGGTCACCGGGCAATCCGGTCCGGCTTTCGATATGGATGATTCCGTTGAGGCAGAAATTTATCCTAAATGACACCTAAAAAAAGAGAGACTCGAATAATTCGTGCAATTTGATGCTCACTCCTGGAGTTCAATGAAAAAAATCGTTACCTTTGGCGAAATCATGCTCCGGCTGGCCCCACCGGGTTTCTAGCGCTTCACCCAGGCACGCGCCTTCGATGCCACTTACGGAGGCGGCGAAGCCAACGTGGCTGTCTCGCTCGCTAACTACGGCGAATCGGTCGAGTTCGTCACCCGCCTGCCTAATAATGACCTGGGTGACGCCTGTCTGGCGGTTTTGCGCAGCTATGGTGTAGGGACGGGCCGCATCGCCCGCGGCGGGGAGCGCATTGGCATCTATTTCCTCGAAACCGGAGCAGCCCAGCGTGCCAGCAAAGTCATATATGACCGCGCCGGGTCCAGTTTCGCCACGATCCAACCTGGCATGATCGATTGGAAAACCATCTTCGCCGACGCCGATTGGGTCCACTGGACGGGCATCACGCCCGCCGTCTCGCAGGGCGCGGCGGAGGTCTGCCGCGAAGCCATCCTCGCCGCCCGCGAGATGGGCGTCACCGTCTCGTGTGACTTGAACTATCGCGCCAAACTGTGGAAGTGGGGCAAACCCGCTGGGGAGGTGATGGGCGAACTGGTCGGCATGTGCGACCTGGCGCTCGGCAACGAGGAGGACGCCGAAAAAGTTTTCGGCATCCACGCCCCGAAGAGCGATGTCACCGCCGGCAAGGTCGAAGCCGGTGATTACCGTTTCGTCTGCGAGGCCCTGGCCGAACGTTTCCCTTCGCTCAAGACCATTTCCATCACCCTGCGCGGTTCGCTCTCAGCCAGCCACAACACCTGGTCGGGTGTCCTTCGGTCGAACGGCGAGTTCTACACCGCCCCCACATACGATATTATCCCCATCGTTGACCGCGTCGGTGGGGGAGACGCGTTCATGGGCGGCCTCATCTACGGACTGCGCAAATACGGCGACCCGCAGAAGGCGCTCAACTTTGCCGCAGCCGCCGCCTGCCTCAAGCACAGCCTCCCCGGCGACTTCAATGCCGTCAGCGTGGCCGAGGTCGAAGCGCTGATGGCAGGAGACGCTTCGGGACGCGTGTCCCGCTAAAGGTCGCCAATGAGGCTGGTCACCTTTCTACATCAGGGTCAGGTTCGCCTCGGGGCACAGGTCAGCCGCTCCGGCGCATCGTATATCCTTGACCTGAACCGGGTGCAGCCTGACTTACCTGCCGAACTTCTTCTCCTTATGAGAGCCGGGGCTTCCGCGTTGGAGCGGGCGCGCGAAGCCTCGGCCTCGGCAGGCGATGCGCAGTGGATCCCCGAAAGCGAGGTGACCCTGCTGGCGCCGCTACCCCGCCCGGGTAAAATCCTGTGCGTAGGGCATAATTACAAAGGCCACCTTGGCATCGGGCGCGAGGAACTGCCTGAACACCCAAACATGTTCAGCAAGACCGCCAACACCGTCACCGGCCCCGGGCAACCCATCCTCATCCCAAAGGTCACTGCACAGGTGGATTATGAGGCTGAACTGATGGTCGTGATCGGGAAGACGGCGCGGCAGGTATCTGAAGCCGAGGCGCAGGCGTACGTGGCGGGCTACACGATCTTCAATGATGTGAGCGCCCGCGACTACCAGAAACGCACCAGCCAGTGGCTGCTCGGCAAATCGTTCGATACTTTTGGCCCGATGGGCCCGGCGCTGGTCACGACCGATGAGATTCCCGATCCACACTGTCTCGACCTGGAGTTGACCGTCAACGGCGTGCCCAAACAGCGCGCCAACACCCGGGACTTGATCTTCAGCGTCCCGTTTTTGGTCTCGTACCTGAGCGCGGTCATGACGCTCGAACCCGGCGATGTGATCGCCACTGGCACCCCAGCCAAACTGCCGGAAGCTGCCAATCCACAGCGATTCCTCGAGCCAGGTGACGTGGTACGGGTTACAATCGAGAAGATCGGCGTGCTGAACAACCCGGTCGTTGCTGAAGCGGCCAGGGACTAGAAAGGAAATCAACCATGGCGCGTTTCATGCGTTTGGAGGTTATCAACACGATTTTGGAGATCGGCTTCGTCCCGCTCTTCTACCACGGCGAATTCGAAACGGCGATTGAACTGGTGAACGCCTGTGCCCGCGGCGGGGCGCGGGTCATCGAGTTTACCAACCGCGGCGAGATGGTCTATCCCGTGTTCGCCGAACTGGTCAAACACTTCGCCAAAGCCGCCCCATCCGTGATCCTGGGCGTCGGCTCGATCATTGACGCTCCCACCGCGGCGCTCTACCTGGCTACGGGTGCAAACTTCATCGTCGGACCAAGTCTGAACCCGGAGATCTCGCGCCTGTGCAATCGGCGCAAGATCCTCTACCTCCCCGGTTGCGCCACCGAAAACGAGATCACCGCTGCCGAGGAGTTGGGCGCCGAAATCTGCAAGCTTTTCCCGGGCGATTCACTCGGACCGGGATTCATTAAAGCAGTCATGGCCCCCTGTCCCTGGCACCGCCTGCTGCCCACCGGCGGCGTGGACGCAACCGAAACCAGCATCGGCGAGTGGATCAAGGCCGGGGCTGCCGCCGTCGGCCTGGGTAGCAAACTGATCACTGCGCAGGCAGTCAAAGAGAAGGATTACAATGGCATCGCCGCCAAAACGGCGCAATGCGTCGGCTGGGTGAAAGCAGCCCGCAGCGAAAAAAAATAAAGGAGAAAAAGCAATGAAATACCATGCACTCTTATCCTCCAACCAGGGCCTCAACACTCCGCCCACCAACCCCTGCAAATTGCTCGACTTTGCCCTGCTCAAACTCGCCCCCGGCGAAAGCCACAGCGCCGAGACGCCCGGCCGCGAACTCCTGGCCGTGATCCTGGGCGGCAAGGCCAGCTTCGAAGTCGACGGCCAGCGCTTCGAAAAAGTCGGCGGGCGCCCCAATGTGTTCAACGGCAAGCCGCACTCGGTTTACATTCCCGCCGGGGCGAAGTTCAGCATCCGGGCCGAGGGCGCGGTAGAAATCGCCCTGCCGGGCGCCCTCAGCGACGAGACCGGCACCCAGCCCTACGTCATCGCCCCGGCGCAGGTCGCCAACGGCGCCTGGGGCGCGGCCAACTTCAAGCGCTACTATCACCAGATTTTGACCACCGTGGCCCAGCCCGAACTGCCCGCCCGGCGGCTGATCGTCGGCGAGACCTTCACCCCCAGCGGCAACTGGAGCACCTACCCTCCGCACAAACACCAGGTGGACGACCTGCCGAGCGAAGCCTATCACGAGGAGATGTACTACTTCAAGGTCAACCCCGGCGACGGCTTTGGCATCTGCCATTACTACAACGAGGAAGGCGAGGAAGAAAATTTCACCGTGCGCGACAACAGCATCCACATGATGCCGCGCGGATACCATACCGTCGTTTCCGCGCCTGGCTACACCACCTACTACCTGTGGTTCCTGGCGGGCAACCAGCGCGTCCAGGCCACGGTGGACGATCCGCAGTTCGGCTGGGTCAGCAAGACGGTGGCGATGCTCAAGGAATTAGGGCATTAATCTGCGCCCTAAGCGGAGTGCTGAGCCTGCCGAAGCACGGAGTCGAAGGGAATTTTGGGTGCAAGCAATCTCTTCCTTGAAAACGTCCTTCGACTGCGCTCGCCTGTTGGCTCGCTCCGCTCAGGACGAAAGAATGAAAAATAAAGGTATCCTATGATTCTCGACTCCTTCAAACTCGACGGAAAAGTGGCCCTCGTCACCGGTGCGGGGCAGGGATTGGGCCAGGGCATGGCGCTGGCCCTGGCTGAAGCTGGCGCGGACGTGGCCGGGCTGGACCGGGGACCGAGCGAACAGACCGGCGAGTCCGTCCGGGCTCTCGGCCGCCGTTATCGGCAGGTGGTCTGCGACCTGCGCACCGCCAGCGTGGCCGAGCTGAACGAAGTGGTCAGCGGGATCGTGGCGGAGATGGGCTGTCTCGACATCCTGATCAACAACGCCGGCATTATCCGCCGTGCCCCGGCGCTCGAATTCAGCGAAGCCGACTGGGATGACGTCCTTGCCATCAATTTGAAAGCGGCCTTTTTCCTGTCGCAGGCCGCCGCGCGCCTCATGGTTCCGCAGGGAGGCGGCAAAATTATCAATATCGCTTCAATGCTTTCGTTCCAGGGGGGGATCATCGTCCCGTCGTATACTGCTGCCAAAAGCGGTGTGGCGGGCATCACGCGCGCCCTGGCAAATGAGTGGGCGAAACACAACATCAACGTCAATGCCATTGCCCCCGGCTACATGGCCACTGAGAACACCGCCGCCCTGCGCGCCGACCCGAACCGCGGACCGGCCATCCTCGAGCGTATTCCTGCCGGGCGCTGGGGCACCCCCGACGATCTGAAAGGCGTAGTCGTGTTCCTTGCCTCCGCCGCATCCGATTACATCCACGGGATGATCGTTCCCGTGGATGGCGGCTGGCTGACTCGCTGATATGAATCCTGACCGCTTCTTTTCCCCCGACCCTGCCACTCGCAACGTGGCGCGCGAACTCTACGACAGCATCGCCGTCTCACCGCTGGTCTGCCCGCACGGCCACGTCGCCCCGCGCCTGTTCAGCGACCCCAATGCGACCTTCGGCTCGCCCGCCGACCTGTTAATCATCCCCGACCATTACGTCACGCGCATGCTGTATTCGCAGGGCATCCCGCTCGAATCTTTGGGCGTGCCACCCTCATCCCCGTCCCCTCTCCCTGAAAGGGAGAGGGGTGCCGAAGGCGGGGTGAGGGTCGAAAGCGACCACCGCAAGATCTGGCACACCTTCTGTGAGAATTTCCACCTGTTCCGCGGTACACCCTCCGGCACCTGGTTGGCGCACGAGCTGAGCGAAGTCTTCGGCATCGACGAGAAACCCTCCGCCGCCAGTGCCGACCGGCTCTACGACGCCATCGCCGAAAAACTGGCCGCGCCCGAGTTTGCGCCCCGCGCCCTGTTCGAACGCTTCAATATCGAAGTCTTGTGCACCACCGATGCGGCCACCGACACGCTCGACCATCACCAGGTCATTCGCCAGAGCGGGTGGGGCGGGCGCGTTCTGCCTACCTTCCGCCCGGATGCGGTCGTCAACCTGGATGCCCCCGGCTGGCGCGCCAACCTCGACCGGCTCAGCCAGGTCAGCGGCGTGGATGTGACGGATTACGGATCGTACCTTCGAGCCTTGGAACAGCGCCGGGCATTCTTCCGCTTGATGGGCGCGACCGCCACGGATCACGCCACGCTCATGCCTGATACCGTTACATTGAGTCCCGTCGAGGCCGACGCGATCCTCCAGCGCGCCCTGCGCGGCCAGACATCCGCCGCGGATGCCGCGCGCTTCACCGCCCACATGCTGATGGAAATGGCGCGCATGAGCCTCGAGGACGGGCTGGTCATGCAGCTCCACCCCGGTTCGCTGCGTAACCACAACGAGAACGTGTTCCGCCGCTTCGGGCTCGACAAGGGCTGCGACATCCCCGTCCAGACCGAATACACCCACAGCCTGCTGCCGCTGCTGAACCGATACGGCAACGATTCCCGGCTGACCCTGGTGCTGTTCACGCTCGACGAATCGACGTATTCGCGCGAACTGGCCACCCTGGCCGGGCACTACCCGGCCCTCAAACTGGGTCCGCCCTGGTGGTTCCACGACAGCCCCAACGGCATAGCGCGCTACTTCGACCAAGTTATGGAGACGGCCGGCCTGTACAACACCACCGGCTTCAACGACGACACGCGCGCCTTCTGCTCCATTCCCGCCCGGCATGACGTCTGGCGGCGGGTTTCGGCCAACTGGGTGGCAGGCCTGGTCACGCGCCACCTCATCGACATGGACGACGCGCGGGAGATGATGGCCGAACTGGCTGTGGATCTTGCCAGGCACACCTATCATCTATAATTGGGGCGACTGCGAAGGCGACTGCGAGAGTCGCCCCTACGATCAATCATGGAAAATAAAAAGCTGACTCCCCTTTCCCTGATCCCCTCCTTCGGCTTTGGCGACCGGCTCGGCCTGGCCACGTCCGGGCACATTGCCGCCGTCAAGGGCACCAAATTTGCCCCGATCTTTGCCCAGCAGTCCGTCCGCGAGAACGCCCGCACGGGGCGCACCCCGCAGCAGGTGATGGACGACGCCCGCCGCGCCGTCGAAGCCGCCAAATGGGATGCCCCCTGGGGCACGGACGCCGACCACCTGAAGACGGTCGACGATCTACCGCCCTTCGTCGCGGCCGGCTACACCTTTTTCACCGTCGACCCCGGCGCGCACGTCGACAACGCCGCCGATTGATCTGGGCCTGCTTTTCAGCGGATTGATCCATGATTGTATTTGGCGCGGATCAGGGCCTCGACATCGCTGAGGGGGCAGTCGAACGGCCCCAGTTTTTCCATTTTCAGGCTGGTGACTGCCGCTGCCCAGATACCGGCCTGGCGCGGGGACTTCGACAGACGCATGGCAACATAAGTGCCGACGCAGGTGTCGCCGCGCCCGCTGCGCCCGGTCAATTGTGCCGGATAAAAACCCATTTCGTAGCATTTGCCATCGGCGTAGATGAGCAAGCCGTCTTTGTGGGTGAGGACAATTTCCTTCGGTCCCATCCCCGCATAGATTTTGGCGGCCTTGTAAATGTCTGTTTCGCCGGTAAGGAATTCGGCTTCGACGGCATCGCTCTTCAGCACATCCAGATAGGCCAGGGTGGCTTTCATCTCCTCCCAGGGCGCGTAGACCAGGCTTTGGCCCTGCAGGACACGCACATACCCCTGCATATCCGCTGCAAGAAAGACATTTTTCTCCTTCAGCGCTTGGATCACATCCAGGCCGACTTCGCCGCGCAGGCTGGACACGATCACTGCCGCTTTCATCTCCAGGTTTTCCACTTCGCTGACAGTGATTGCGCCCGCCAGGCCGTTGACAGACAGGTTGCGAATATCCGGGTCGGTGGTGGGATATTCCAGGCACATTAATGTGGACTGGGGAGTATAGGTCGGATAGCAGTCAATGCCAGCCTGGGTGAACTTTTCCACCACGCGGTCATCTTCTTTTGCCAGCCGGGCGACCACAGCAATTTTCAGGCCGAGACGCGCGGCGGCATGGGCCGCATAGTTCATTCCGCCGCCGTCGACATACTTCGTGCCGGCAGGGGAAATGATTGTATCCTTCGTGTAATTGCCGATATAAACAACATCATAGACTTGAGCTGGTTTCATAAATCCCTTTCCAAAAAACTGAAGTAAATTAACGGATAACCTGGGTAAGCACCCAGTAGATGCCCGCCGCGACCAGCGCCGTTGCAGGGATGGTCAATAACCACGCCGTAGCGATCTCCTGCGCAACCCCCCAGCGGACTTTGTTCACTCTTTCAGCCGCGCCCACGCCCATAATGGCCGAACTGACCACCTGGGTTGTGCTCACCGGCCCACCGACCAGGGACGCACCGAGAATGACCACTGCCGAAGCCATTTGAGCAGCAAAACCGTCCACGGGCCGGATTTTATAGAATTTTCCTCCCAGGGTACGGATCAATCTCTGTCCGCCCACTGCGGTGCCTAATGCAATCATCCCGGCACAAAGGAGGATGACCCAGGTCGGGACGGCAAAAACCTTCAAATAGCCTCCGGTGACCAGCGCCAGGGTGACAATTCCCATGGTTTTCTGCGCATCGTTGGCACCGTGGCTGAGACCCAGCGCAAGCGCGGTAAAGATCTGGCCGCGTTTGAAAAGCTGATTAATTCTCGGACTGGCTTTCCAACTCAATAACAGGATCAGCCGGAGGAGGATGTAGCCAAAGGCGAACCCGATGATCGGTGATGTGAACAGGGTAATCAGTATTTTCTCCATGCCGTGTAATTGAATGGCCTGCCAGCCTGCATCCATGACCACCGCCCCAATAAAACCGCCAATCAGGGCATGCGAAGAACTGCTGGGAAACCCAAGATACCAGGTCAGCAGATTCCACAAGATGGCACTGATCAGCGCGGCCAGAAGAACTACCGTATTGATGGCTTCTGCAACAACCACCTCGTGTCCGATTGTGTTGGCTACTGCTACTCCAAAAATAAACGGGCCGGAGAATTCAGCAACAGCTGTCATTGCAAGGGCCACTCGCGGCGAAAGCGCCCGCGACGAGATCATGGTGGCAACCACGTTACTGGAATCATGAATCCCATTCAGGAAATCAAAAACCAGGGCTAGCACAATCACAGCAATAATGATAGGAGACATGATCACAGCCCTTCGCTTAGGCGATCTTGACCACGATATCAGCAATCACGTTGGCGGCCTCATCCCCCCGGTCGGCGGCGTTGCTCAGGTGGCGATAGACCTCGCGCAGTTTCATCATCTTGACCACATGCTTGATATCTTCGGCTCCGCTGAAGAGGTCGGCCAGGGCTTCCCGGTAAATATCTTCCACCTTGTTTTCAAGCGCCTTGGCGCGCTGGGCGTGGTCTCCGGCCACTCCGGTATGGTCTTCAAAACGGTCCACTGCCATGAGAAGTTCATAAGCCGCGTCCCTGAGCAATGAAGCCATCCTTTGCATGTAGGGCGTCGGCTCAACCTTCAATACTTGCATCTCGATCACCGTGCTGTAGGCATAGTCAAGCACATCGTCAATGGTGCGGGAAAGAGAGAAAATATCCTCGCGATCAAATGGAGTGATAAAGGTCTTGTTCAACTCATAGATCAGGATGCGTCTGGCTTCATCGGCTTCTTTTTCTTTGGAAACGAGCGTGGCTGCGGCGGCAGGGTCCTGGCTGACCATATAGACTTTCAAAGCTTCCATTCCGGCCAGCGTCAGGGCGGCCTGTTCATGGATCAATTTGATAAAAGCGTTCTGGCGTTTCTTAAACAGCTTTTGCATAGCGGTGCTCCTTTATTAGATCAGGTTAACACAACCTGTATCAACCAGTACTTTCAAGCCTGTCTTGATTTGCTCAGGCGTATTAAAACTCATCACTTCAACGGTGCGGAAGGAATCTTTGGGAAGGTATCCGGCCACCATCCGGAAATCCACATCACCCAGACCGGGCGCATTATGGTCTGAAATACCGATCACGTCATGCAGGTGGGTTCCAAAAATGCGCCCGCCAAAGCGCTTCAGCCACATTTCGTTCGGAAAAAAGCCCAGCCGGTCCATCGCCGTGGCGTGGCCAACATCATAGATAAAACCGAGCCGGTCTGGCTCGGCCAGTGCCAGCAGAGCAGACATTTCATCCTGAGTGGGAATATCGAAATAGTGGTACCGGTTTTCCAACCCCAGGCGAACGCCATACCGGCTTGCATATTCCACCAATTCTTTCAGGCTCTTCTCGACCGCTTCCAAACACGGGCCGGAAAGTTTGAGGCGTCTTTCCAGCATGAGTCTTTTTGTTTCCTGGTACTCTGCAGTTTCCGTCAGGCCGGCATGAAAAAGATGACGCAATTTATTCTCAAGGATCATATCCGGCGAGACATGCCCGGCATGCACCACCACCGTCCGGACGGATAATGTACCTGCCAGCTCAATGCTGCGCTTGATGGCTGTCAACCCCTGCTGCCGGCAATCCTCATCTGGGGAGGAAATCAGCCAGTCGCGCGCCTTGAGAGTCTCCACCGAAATGTCAGCCGGGCAAGGCTCGTGGACGCCGCTGATCTTATATTTGCCCAGATCAACGC
>Ga0209182_10000079_pt1 | contig 21857 bp, 17 predicted proteins | sample LakBais05cmmetaG_FD_185474 | JGI IMG/M metagenome (GOLD analysis project Ga0209182, IMG submission 185474) | Lake sediment microbial communities from Lake Baikal, Russia to study Microbial Dark Matter (Phase II) - Lake Baikal sediment 0-5 cm... | ecosystem: Environmental > Aquatic > Freshwater...
ACGGTATCGTCCTTTGGGCCGCTACCGACCAGACAGGGACAGGGTATCGTGTCCCCCTTGCATTTGAAAGTGATATACGGTCAGCGAGTTTCCTTATTGACTCTTCCAAGGAAAATTATTATAATGGTTGTTTCCATGAATCCATTCAAGATTGGTGAGAGAGTCATATATCCCAATCAGGGCCTTGGCGTCATCGAAGACATCCAGCAAGAGGCCTTCGACGGGGAAAGCTTTAAAATCCTCCATCTGAGGATCCTGGCCAACAACACGCTGGTCCTTGTCCCTTCCTCCTACGCCGCAGAGATCGGCATCCGCAAGCTCATTTCCGAACGCGCCGTGAAGGAGATCTTCGACTACATGAAGACCGGTGAAGTCGAAGTGAGCATGAACTGGAAGGGCCGCTACAAGGAGCACGTAAACCTCATGAAATCGGGCACGATCCTGGACATGGTGGCGGTGTTGAAAAGCCTGTACTATCTCAGCCTGATCAAACCTCTGTCGTTCCGCGAAAAGAAGATGATGGAGAAAGCCAAGGAGCTGGTCGTCACCGAGATCTCCGAGGCGTCCTCGCTCCCCTCGACCCAGATCGAACGGAAGATCATCCACACTCTCTCGGCCTGTTTTAAAGACGTCAAGTCCGGCTTGGACATCTGATCTTCACGGTCATGCTATTACCGTCGATCCTTCTCTTCTTGCTCTTTATCATTCTCAGCGCTTTCTTCGCCTCCTCAGAGACCGCCTTCATCGGCTCCAACCCCTACATGCTGGAATATCTGGAGAAAAAAGGCTCGAAGCGGGCCGGCGCCGTGAAGAAGATCCTGGCCCGGGTCGATGATTTCCTGGCGACCATTCTTATCGGAAACACACTCGTCAATGTCGCCTCAGCCTCCGTGGCTACGTACGTCTTCGTTTCTTTTGTCCCGAATAAAAAGACAGCCGTTTTGCTCGCCACGGCCGCCACGACACTCCTTCTTCTTTTTTTCTCCGAGATCAACCCCAAGATCTACGCGGCCTATAATCCCTTGAAGCTATCGTTCCTCTTCGCCCGGCCGATCCGCGGGTTCATGCTCCTCTTTTACCCCTTCGTCAAGGCCTTCACCTTCGTCTCCAGTTTGATCTTCCCCTCGACGGAAAAACAGGCTCCGGGTATATCGCGGAGCATCACCGTCGACGAGACGAAAGTCCTGTTGACGTCGGGCATCAAGGGCATGTCGGCCTTCCGGAAAAAGATGATCGCCGAGATCCTGGACATCGCCTCCCGTCCAGTGAAGGAGATTATGACACCCCGGCCTCAAATCAAGGCCATCGAAATTGGGTCATCGCGACAACAGATTCTCGACACGGTCCTCAGCGAGGAATTCTCTCGGTTCCCTGTTTACCGGGGACGGCTCGATCACATCGAGGGGCTCATTCACACCAAAGATATCATTCCCTATCTCATCGACAACAAGGACCTCGACCTGACGAAATTCCTGCGAAAACCATTCTTCGTCCCCGAATCGGCCTCGGTTGAAAAGGTCCTGATCCAGATGCAGGAGAACGCCGTCCACTTGGCCTTTATCGTCGATGAATTCGGCAACATGGAAGGGATCGTCACTTTTGAGGACATCATCGAAGAGATCGTCGGCGATATCCAGGATGAATACGACGCGAAAGAGGAAGAGTGGTCCACCCCGGCCGGAGAGAACGCGTTCTTTATCAAGGGCGCGGTGAGCATCAAGGACATCAACCGGAAGCATCCTCTCAAGCTTCCCGAGAGCGGCGAATACACGACGCTGGCCGGTTTTTTTCTCTACGAATTCGGGCGGATCCCCCACGAAAAGGACGTCTTGATATACAAAGGACACCGTTTCATCGTGGAAAAGATGAACAAGAGGCATATCAGCCTCGTCCGGGTGGAGATCCAAAATGCGTGAACCCGGCCGGATGAGAACGATTTCGGTCAACAAGTCGGCGTTCTTCAATTACGACATCGTCGAGACCCTCGAGGCCGGGATCGAACTCCAGGGTAGCGAAGTGAAATCCCTCAAAGAAGGCCGGATCAGCCTGAAAGAGAGCTTTGCCGAGATCAAGAACGGCGAAGCCTTCCTCCTCAACTGCCACATCAGTCCTTATGAGCCGGCCAGCCGGTTCAATCATGACCCGATAAGGCCGAAAAGGCTCCTCCTCCATCGGCGGGAGATCAAGCGCCTGACCGGGAAGATCAAAGAAAAAGGTCTGACGCTCGTGCCGACCAAGGTCATCCTCAATGAAAAGGGCCGAATCAAGGTCGAGGTCTCTCTAGCCAAAGGCAAGAAGGCCTACGAAAAGAAAGAGGCCATCAAGGAACGGGACAGGAACCGGGAACTGCGTGCGGTGCTAAAACACGCGAGGCGATAGCTCGCCGGCCAACCGGATGGCTTCGATCATGCTCCGGGCATCGGCCAGATTTTTTCCGGCGATATCGAAGGCCGGGCCATGGTCCGGAGACGAACGGATGAACGGCAGGCCGAGGGTGACGTTAACGCCCGTGCCGAAGGCGGCCAGCTTGAACGCGATCAGACCCTGGTCGTGATAGAGGGCGACAACGACCCGTTCAGGATGCCCCAAGGCGTTCCGGAAGACGCCATCCGGCGGATAGGGACCGCTGATGTTCAACCCTGCGGCCTTTGCTTCTTCGATGGCCGGGATGATCTCTTCTCTTTCTTCGCCGCCCAAAAGCCCATCCTCGCCGGCATGGGGATTCAGCCCCGCCACAAGGAACTGATATGTCCCCGGCCGGGCCTCTGCCACGCTCTTGCAGAGGATGCGGAAAAAAGCCGCAAGGTTCTTTTTCGTAACGCGCCCGACGGCTTCTTTCAAGGCGAGGTGATGGCTGAAGAGGGCGACCTTCATTTTTTCGGACCAGAAGGTCATGATGGCTTCGGGATAGAATTGCTCGAGATATTCTGTGTGCCCCCGCCAAGCAATTCCCCCCAGGCTCCAAGAAAGCTTGGAGATGGGAGCTGTCACGACCGCCTTGAGCTCCCCCGCCCGCGCGGCCTCAACGGCTTCTTTGAAATAAAGAAAGGACGCCGCTCCGTTGTCCTTGTCGGCGGCGCCTTTTTTGACTGCGGTGAGCCGCGACCTGACCTCCCGGACCGACATCTTCGTCCGATCCAGCTTGATGCCGAGAGCTTTCTCTTCAGCTTCCAGGACGGATGAGGAACCGTAGATCGTGTAATGGGCTTCCGGGAGCAACGAAAGGTTTGAAAGGGATCTGATGACGATTTCCGGGCCGATTCCCCCCGGATCGCCGAGCGTGATCCCGATCCGGGCCAGGCTCATTTTTTGTCGTTGGGCTCAGGGCCTTCTTTTCCTTCGCTGAGCTTATAGATATATTTGATGTTGCTCTTAAAGATGAGAAGATTGGGTGCGTTATCGCGGTTGAGCTTGATGCAGTTGCGGTCATACCACTCGATATACCCTTCGATCACCTGGCCGTCGCTGAAGACCACGGCCATGGGCGTCTTCTTGCTCATCTGCTTGAGGTAATAATAATTCTCGGCGAAGGTGTCCGTCGGCGGGTGAATCTTTTTCTGCAGCTGGGGCTGCTGCTGTTGTTGTTGCTGTTGTTGTTGCTGCTGCTGCTGCTGCTTGATGGCTTCGCTGGCCTTAATCTTATCCTTGATTTCCGTGAAATTGGGTCTGATAAGCTTTCTCATAAAAAAACTCCCTGGTTGTGATTATTCTCAGATTTATTTCGCTATCTGCTTAGCAAAAATGATACCACCATTCTCAGTGTTTTTCAAGGAAAAAAGTGGGCCCTTTTTAAAACATTATTCAGGGCTGCAGTCTGACATACGAGTTCCGCAACTCCGAAAAAAGCGGAACTCACCGGCGTTAAGAATTCCTTGGGGGAGCGAATCCTTCTCGAGGCTCACCCGAGACCCGCACAGCCTATCAGCGTTCTAAAAAAGGTTTAAGGGCGGCGAACCAGTTCTCGGCAAGGCGCCGGTAGCCGTCCCTCGAAGGATGGACGCCGGGGAGGAGGTCCGGCTTATTGAGGAAAAGCGCGTAATTATCGACTAGGGGCAGGTTTTCCTCGGACGAGATCGACAGGAGGGCGGGGTTGATTTCCCCGGAAACGCGCTGCCCAGATTCCGGGGCGAAGGGGAGGGGCGTGTCGCTTGGGATCGGCGGGATCGTCGCCAAAAGGATCTGGGGCATCTTTCCGGCCCGGCTTTGAAAAGCGCGGAAGATGGCGATGATCTTTTTCATGTTGTCTTTGAAAGCGTCCGTCGGCGTATGATCGGCATCAGCCCGGACGTCATTCGTACCGAGCTCGATCAGGACGATATCGGGCCGCTCCGCCCTCAGACGCTCTCCGTTCGTTTCCAGAAAACGCAGGTATTCGCCCGACGTGAACCCGTTCCGGCCGTAATTGAGGACCCGGGCCTTCAGCCCTTCTTTGTTGAAGATTTGCTGAAGAAAATGGGGATAGGCCTTGGCCGTGATGCTGTCGCCGGCGCAGAGAATGATGACGCCGCGGGGTGAGGAGGCGCAGACCGAGATAAAGAACGGCATGAGGACGAGAAGGGAATGCCGGCCGGCGCGGATCTGCATGGACGCTATTATAACGTGCTGCGACTCGGCGAACAAGCCGGACGAATGGCCGGCGCAGTCGCAAAGCTGAAAATCGATTGACAATTCCGATCGATCACAATAAAATTGGCGTCTTAATACAAACGCAATAAATAAAGTGACAATGTATGGGCGGCGCTTAGGCCGCCCTCAAGTCCCCGTAGCGGAGGGGGGCCCCGTCGGCTTTTCCGACGGGGGGAACCGACGGGACTGGTTCCCCGGGGCCCGGGGGCTACGGGCGGCCTAAACGCCGCCCGAACGGGGATGTCATTTTAATTAATGCGGTGATATTAGTAATTTGTTGAATATTAAAGATTTAGGTTTCGAGAAGAGTTTCCTTTCCCATGATCACGGGCGCGTTTGAAGCAAAAAGGCCGCTTGGTCTTCTCCTTCCCATCCTTCTGATCGTTCTTATCGGCGCGACCCTGGTTTTCCATGATTATTTTTGTCATGATCACCTCCATGAATTATACAGCCCCCTGCATTCTTTCTATGATAATCCCAAGCCTTTTGAAGCCGAATCGTATCTCGGCAATCTGCTCCTGGAACCTATCCTGTCCATCCAGGACGAAAATATTCATCTAGATGAGTTCATAAAGAATATATTCCATCCTCCCGACCGTCTTTCTTAAGCCCTCCCAAAAAGCTCCTCTGGTCCTTTTTTAAACAATCTTTCCATGGAGGCCTGATGTGAAAAAATATATTATTCTCATTCTTTTCGCGAGCACCATTTCCCCACTCGGCGCAAGCGGCGAGGAAGGCCTGACTCTGGAACAAGCCGTTACAATCGCGCTTCAGCGGAATCCCGAGATCCTCCTGGCCCAGAAGGACATGGTGACCGCGACGGCGAAAAGGCTGCAGATGGAAGCGATATCTGACCCGGACATCGTTTTCAGGGACGAAGGCCTTTCCTTGAAAAAGAATGCTTCCGAAGGCGAAGGAAAAGAATACAGCTTCGGCATCGAGCAGGGACTCGAGTTTCCCGGGAAAAGGGCTTTGCGGGGAGAGATCGGCCGCTATGGCGAAGAGCAGGCTGCTCTGGAGCTTGATAAAATCCGCCTGCTCATCGGTGCCCGGGTGAAAAAGGCGTATTACAAAGCCGTGCTCTCCCGGAGGACGCTTGAATCCTTGGCAAAAGCGGCCGTTCTTCTCGACCAGTTCACGGAAAATCTGGTGATCAAATATCAGGCAGGCACCGCCTCATACAGCGACGTCCTTCGGGCCAAAGTCGAAAAGGCCCGGCTCCAAAACCAGATCATCGAAGAACGAAGAGAAAGGACCGCCTCCAGAGCGGAGTTCAACATCCTGCTGGGGAGGAAGGGCGATGAAGCCCTGAATCTCACGACGGATATGGCCTTCATTGCTCTGGACAAAGGTCTGCCGGACATAAAGGAGGAGGCTCGGACGTCAAGCCCGGCCCTGAAGCTTCTGGCCTCAAAACGCCGCCAGTCCGAAGCGGGGCTTCGTCTGGCCCGGAAGAACACCCTTCCCGATTTTTCTCTGGGGCTCTATTTTCCCAGCCTGAGGACCGGCTCCTGGGGATTCTCGGTCGGCCTCACCGTGCCGCTTTGGCGGACACGGCAAAAAGGCGAGATCATGGAAGCCGACGCGGCGAACGGCATCGCGCTCGTCTCCGCTGAGAACGAAGAACGGCGGATGATAGCCCGGATCGAAAGCGCTTATGCCGACGTCAAAGCCTCGGAGGAACAAGTGAGGATCTTTGAGCAGAAGCTTTTGAAAGACATAGAGGATGAGATCCGCCTTGCCATCAGCCAATTCCAGTATGGAAAGATCGAATTCTTCAACTTGCTCGACCTCTACCGGACATACGCCGCAACCCAGCTCGAGCATTTGAAAGCCCTCTATCTCTATCTTGTGTTCCGGGCAGACCTGGAGGTCGCCGGCGAAGAATATGCCGACTAAGGAGGCCCCATGAAGAAGACAAATCTCATTCTTTGGGCAGGGGTGATTCTGGTCATCGGACTCTCTCTCCCCGGATGCCGGAATCATTCTGCGCAGGAAATAAAGGCCGAGGCCGCTGCCGAATCGACGCCATCTTCGATCAGGCTAACGCCGGAGGCCGTCAAGACGGCCGGCATCCAGACCGCGGAAGCCGAGCTCCGTCCGGTCGTTTGGACGATCCGCGCACCGGGTGAACTCATTTTCAACCCCAGGAAGCTGGCCCATATGACGGCCAGGACCTCCGGACGAATCGAACAACTTTTTGCCTATCAGGGAGATAAGGTCTATAAAGATCAGACCTTGCTCTCCCTTTACAGCAAGGATTTTCTCTCTCTCCAAGCGGAACTGCTGCAAGCGCTCGAGCAGTCGAAAAGGCTCGGCGCGGAACCGACGGAGCGAAGAACGGCGCAGTCTTTATTGGATTCGGCGAGGAATCGACTCCGGCTCCTCGATGCCACTCCTGAGGAACTCGCCGAGATCGAGAAAACGGGGACCATCAGGTCCATGCTCTCGGTGCGGGCCCCGATCACAGGGAACATCATCGAGAGCTTGGTGAACGCCGGCGACTTCGTCGAATTCGGTGTTGATCTCTTTAAAATCGCCGACCTTTCGACGGTCTGGGTCGACATCCATATTTTTGAAAAAGACCTTGCGCGCGTCCGTATAGGATGCGAAGCCGTAATCCGCGTCGGCGCGTATCCCGGCCGGGAATTCAAGGGCCGGCTCTTCCAGGTCGGCAATGTCGTTGACGAAAAAACGCGGACTGTGGAAGGACGGATCGAGCTTCTGAACCTGGATGGACAGCTCAAGCCGGGCATGTACATCGACGCCGATATTCTGTCATCCGTGGAGGCGAACTCTCTCTTCGTACCCGGTGCGGCCGTTCAGGATTATCAAAACAAAAAGGTCGTTTTTGTCCGGACAGGAGAAAACACGTTCGCCCCGCGCCAAATAGAGACGGGGATTTCCCTCGACGGGTTCGTGGAAATCCTCAAAGGCCTGAAAGAACATGAGCTCGTCGCGACGAACGGCAGCTTTTTCCTCAAGTCCGAGCTTCTGAAGAAGAGCCTGGGAGAGGAATAGCCGTGATCGAGAGAATCATTTCCTTTGCTCTCAGACAGCGGCTTCTCGTCATCATCTGCGTCCTCCTCCTCATCGCCCTCGGCGTCTATTCCTTTATAAAGCTGCCCATCGATGCCTTCCCCGACGTCACCAACATCCAGGTCGAGGTCCTTTCCTCGGCGCCCGGCCTCTCGCCGCTTGAAGTCGAAAAATTCGTTACGTACCCCATCGAGATGGCCCTCCGCGGCCTCCCGCGGCTCACCCTGCTCCGCTCGATCTCAAAGTTCGGGCTCTCGGTCGTCACGGTCGTCTTCGAAGATGGGGTGGACATTTATTTTGCCCGCCAGCTCGTCCTCGAACGGTTGATCGAAGCCAAGGAGAGTGTTCCGGAAGGGATCGCCATCTCCATGGGGCCTGTCGCCACAGCCATGGGAGAGATCTATCAATACACGCTCGAAGGCCAACGGCCTGCTGGCGAAGCGGAAAAGGTCCAATACCTGACCGAGCTGCGGACGATCCAGGACTGGACGCTCGCGCCCATCCTCAAATCCATCCCGGGTGTCAACGAGATCAACTCCTTCGGCGGATATATCAAACAGGTCCAGGTCGAGGTCGATCCTGACAAATTGCTCAAATACGACATCTCGCTCAACGGCGTGGCCGACGCCCTAAAGAAAAACAACCGGAACGTGGGCGGCAACGTCCTTCAGCGCCACTCCCAGCAATATCTCATCCGCGGCATCGGCCTTCTTCAGTCCGTCGAGGACATCGGCAGCGTCATCCTCAAATCGGAAGGCGGGACGCCCGTTCTCCTGAGCGATGTGGCCGACGTCCGCGTCGGTCAAGCCGTCCGTCAGGGAGCGTCGGTCAAGGATGGAAAAGAGGAAGTCGTCGGCGGCATCGTGATGATGCTTCGGGGCAGCAACAGCCGGGAGGTCGTCCGGCAGATCGAGGAGCGCGTCGCGGAGATCAACAAAAGCGACGTCCTGCCGCTGGGCTTGAAAATCAAGCCGTTCTACAAGCGGTCGGACATCGTCAGCTCGAGCGTCCACACCGTGACCGAAGCGCTGATCATCGGCGCCATCTTCGTCGTGTTCGTCCTGTATCTTTTCCTCCGGAGCTTTCGCGGAGCGTTCATCGTCATCATCGCCCTGCCCCTGTCCGCGCTCACGACATTTATCATCATGCGGCAGGCTGGGCTCTCGGCCAACCTCATGTCGCTCGGCGGGCTGGCCATCTCCATCGGCATGATCATCGACGCGACCATCATCCAGGTCGAGAACGTTCAGCGTCATCTTTCGGAATCTGCGGCGGGCGCGCTCAAGCTCTCGATGGTTTATGAGGCCGTGCTCGAAGTCCGGAAACCCAGTATCTTCGGCGAGCTCATCATCGCCCTGACGTTCATTCCGATCATGACCCTTCGGGGGATCGAGGGCAAGATGTTCTCGCCCTTGGCCTTCACGGTCGCCATCGCCCTCTTCGCCTCGCTCCTCCTTTCGCTCGTTGCCATCCCGGCTTTTTGCTATCTCTTTCTCCAAGCCAAGAAAGAGAAACCGAGCTTCCTCATCAATGCCGCGAAAAAAGCCTATCTTCCCGTCCTCCGCTGGGGATTAAAGCATAAAGTCATTCTGCTTTTCGCTTCGATTGCGTTCGTCGGCGGCACGCTCTATCTCGTCCCCCGCTTGGGGACGGAATTCATCCCGATCATGGATGAAGGTGCGTTCGACATGGACATCCAGTTCCTGCCCGGCATCTCGCTCCCGGAATCTCTTGAGATGAGCCGGAAAGTGGAACAGCGGCTCATGGAATTCCCGGAGCTCGAGACCATCGTTTCGAGGACCGGGCAGACGGGCATCGCCCTCGAAGCCCGGGGCGTCGAGAAGACGGGATATGTTGGAATGCTCAAGCCTCGCACCGAATGGACGACGGCGAAAACGCGAGAGGATCTGACAGGCAAAATGCGCGAGGCGATGGCGGCGTTTCCCGGAATGGCCTTCTCCTTCAGCCAGCCCATCGCCTGCCGGATCGACGAGCTCGTGGCTGGGACTCGCGCCCAGCTCATCATCAAGCTTTTCGGCGAAGATCTGGAAATCTTGAAAAGCAAAGGGGACGAGATTGCGAAGATCCTGGCCAGGATCCGCGGCACCCAAGACCTCGTCGTAGAAACGATCGCCGGCCAGCCGTACATCTCCATCAAGACCGACCGGGCCAGGATTGCCCGCTACGGCATCAACGTCGAGGACGTCCAGACGATCGTCGAAACGGCCGTCGGCGGGAAGCCCGTGACCCAACTCTTCGAAGGCGAGAAATATTTCGACGTCCAATTGCGCTTCCCGGAAGAGAAACGCAATTCGCTCGAATCCATCGGGAACATCCTCGTCCAATCTCCCCGGGGAACGAGAATCCCCCTCAGCCAGTTGGCGGACATCTTTACATCGGAAGGGCCTGTCCAGATCAGCCGCGAGTCCGGCGAGCGGAGGATCGGCGTGGAGTGCAACATATCGGGCCGCGACATGGGCGGCTTTGTCGCCGAGGCCAAGCGGCTCGTCCGCAAAAACGTGAAGCTCCCGTCTGGCTATTACTTGACGTGGGGAGGGCAGTTCGAAAACCAGCAACGGGCCATGAAACGGCTCGCCGTCATCGTGCCCCTCACGATCGGGCTCATCTTCTTTCTTCTCTTTCTGACGTTCAGTTCCCTGCGCCTCGCTGCCCTGGTCATCCTGAACCTGCCCTTCGCTCTGATCGGGGGGGTGTTTTCGCTGTATTTCACGGGGCTATATCTCTCTGTCCCGGCTTCGGTAGGATTCATCGCCCTCTTCGGCATCGCCGTATTGAACGGCGTGGTGCTCGTCTCTTATATCAATCAGATCCGCGAGGATGGGAAACCTCTCAAGGAGGCTATTCTTGAGGGGTGCGAGAACAGGCTTAGGCCGGTCTTGATGACGGCCACGATCACAATCTTCAGCCTGATCCCCATGCTCTTCGCGTCCGGACCGGGCTCCGAAGTCCAGCGCCCTCTCGCCGTCGTCGTGGTCGGAGGGCTGGTTACGTCGACGCTGCTGACATTGTTGGTCCTCCCCGCTCTCTACAGCTGGTTCGCCCCTCGTAAAAAAGAGGAAGAAAGCTGACCCATGAGCGTCTAAATAGTGTATAATTTTGCAATTATGAACTTTTTTGAAGCGAGACTCGAGAGCTATCAGTCCCATCATTCCGGACCTTTCATCCCATATCCGGGCGCGAAGAACAACATTCCTTAAAGGAGGACTCTGTCAAGATCAAATGAGCAACGCATATTATAGAAAGAAAAGGCCCTGGTTGAGACCTGTTGTCATTCTAAGCTTGTTGTTATGGCCCTCGCTGGCGAAAGCCCAGGAAGATGTCCTGACGCTGGAGAAGGCCATCCAGCTGGCCCTGAGCCGCAACGAACGGGCTATTCAAGCCACGGAACAGGTCACGGCCGCCGAGGCACGCGTCTTAAAAGCGCGCGCTTACTTCATGCCGACCATCAGCGCCACGGGGACCTATACCCGGCGGCCGTTCGAGGTCACGAGGATCATCGGCAACCAGCTCTTCATTGTCCAAAATTATAACGCGCTTTCCAGCGCAGCTAGGTTCAGCATGACTCTTTTCAACTCCAGCAACATTCCGACGCTCCGTCAGGCCGATCTGGATAAAAACGCCGAGGAAAACACGGCGGTCGATAGCAAGCAGAAGCTGGCGTTCGATGTCTGCAACGCTTTTTTGGCGACCTTGAGCGTCGATCAGGTCATGGAAGCGTCCAAGCGCCGGTTTGATTATGCCAAACAGGCGCTGGAGGCCGCGAGGGCGCGGTATGCGGCCGGGCTGGTTTCGGTCAACGACGTGACCCGGGCAGAGCTTGAATACGCGACCGCCGAAATGGGAATGACCCAGGTCAAAGGCCAAGTCGAGACGACGTGGCTCCAGCTGAGCTATCTCTTGGATGATGAGTCCACTCTCCAAAAGAAATTGCAGACGCCCGAATTCCTCCTCAAAGCGGCCGCAGAGAATTCCCTGACCGTCGAGCCATTGATCGCCCAGGCCCAGAACCGGAGGCCGGATCTCAATTCCCTGCGCTGGCGGGCCAGGGCCCAGCACGCCTTGATCCTGGAACCGTCCTTAAGATACCTTCCCTCCCTCTCGTTTAACGGCCAATACACTTACACCAACGAAGCGGGCTTGACCGGGAAGAATTTCAACTGGAACGTCGGGCTGACTCTGAGCTGGTCCATCTTTGACGGCTTGACCCGGAATGCCGATTATAAAGAAAGAAGAGCGTTGGCTTATATGGCGGATCTGGATGTCCAGTCCGCGGAGCGGAAAGTGGGGATCGATGTCCGCGGCACGGTTGTCGCCTTGAACAACGCACGAGCGTCGCTCACGCTGGCAACGATCGCCCAGAGCGTCGCCAAGAAGAACGCGTCGGAAACGGCCGAGCTTTACCGGCAGGGGCTCAGCCAGGCCCTCCAAGTGGCGGACGCCAACGTCCGTTTGTTCGAAGCTGAGGTCGGGCTCGTCAATGCCCGATACAACCTGGGCATCGCCTATTTGAACCTCGAGGCCGCGCTTGGTCTGGATCCCCTTGGAAAGGAGCCGATCATTGAATACTAAATCGATAGAAAAAGTGTTGATGGGAGCGGTCCTCATTTCGCTTCTTTTTCTTCCATCCTGCAAAAAAGGCGGCCCATCAGAAGGTCAACCAGCGCCTCCCTCGAAAAAGGGAGGGGCCACGGAGAAATCCAGGGTCACCTTCCCCGTTGAGGTCGCACCCGTGACGGTCCGCTCGCTCATCTACACCGTTAATGCCGTCGGCTCGATCGACGCCTTTGAAAAGGTCCAGGTCACTGCCCGCGTCGCAGGAGTGGTGGACCGGGTGCTTTTCGCCGAAGGAAACATGGCTGCCCTCTCCCAGGTCCTCGTCGAAATCGAACCGGAGCGCTACCGACTGGCCGTCGAGTCGGCCCAGGCTTCCTATAACAAGGCCTTGGCTTCGAAGGCCGACGCTGAAGCGGGCCTGAAACGACGGGAAACCGTCATCAACCAGACGCCGGGCTTAATCCCTGGGGAAGAGCTCGAGACCTGGCGGACCAAGGTCCTCCTGGCGGCTTCTGACGTCGCCCAAACGCTGGCGGCGCTCAACCAGGCCAAGCTCAATCTCCACGACGCCTATGTCCGGGCCCCGTTCGCCGGCATTATCCAGACGAGAACCGTTCAGACCGGACAATACGTCCAGGTCGGGACGGTCCTGGCCACCCTTATCCGCCGCGATCCTCTCCTTCTCCGGTTCAGCATTCCCGAGCGGTCCGCAGCCGAGATTAGGCCTGGCCAGGTGGCAAACTTCAAGGTGAGAGATAACGAGAAGGAGTATGTCTCCAAGATCGTCCACGTCGCTGCGGCTGCCGACGAAGGAACGCGAATGGTCGCCATTACCGCCGAGATCCGCGATACGAAAGACATGGCCCTCAGGCCGGGCGCGTTCGCCGAGATCACGATTCCGGTGAGTGCTCCCCGGAGCGCACCGGTCATCCCCCAGACGGCGATCCGGCCCAGCGAGCGCGGCTTCATCGCCTACGTTGTCGAGAACGAGACCGCCGTGGAGCGCATCCTGGCCATCGGGATGCGGACTGCGGACGGCCAGGCTGAAGTCCTGTCCGGGCTGCAGCCGGGCGAATTGCTGGTGGTCCGCGGCGCCGAGGCGTTGCGCGCCAACGCGCCGGTGCGGGTCATGAAACCGGGCGAACAAGCCCCGACCGCCCCGGCCCCGAAAAAGAAATGAGGCCCGGAGAGGAGAGCCCCTATGAAGATCACTGAAGTATGCGTTAAAAAACCGGTCCTCGCCTGGATGATGATGGCCGCGACCATCGTCTTCGGGATCGTCGCCGGAACCCGGATTGGCATCAGCCAGTTTCCCGACGTGGATTTTCCCACGATCTCGGTCAACATCTCCTGGCCGGGCGCTGCCCCTGAGGTCGTCGAGAACGACATCGTCGAAACCCTGGAGGAGGCGCTGGTCCAGGTCGAGGGCATAAAGACCATCAGCTCGAGCTCACGCCAGGGAGGCGCGTCGGTCACCGTGGAAATGGATTTGTCCCGGAACGTGGACCTGGCCCTGCAGGACGTCCAGGCCAAGGTCTCCCAGGCCCAGCGATCCTTGCCCCGGGACGTCGATCCCCCGACGATCTCCAAGTCCAACCCCGAGGACCAGCCGATCATGATGATCTCGCTGGTCGGCGCGGTCCCCATCCGGGTCTTGGCCGATTACATCCAGTACAGCCTCAAAGAGAAACTTCAGACAATCCCCGGAATGGGCGAGATCTCGCTCATGGGCGTCCAGGACCGCAACGTCCGCGTCTGGCTGGACGCGACCAAGCTAGACGAAAAAGGGTTGACCGTCCGCGAGGTCATCCAGGCCCTGCAGCGCGAGCACGTTGAGCTTCCGGCCGGCCGGCTGGAAACCCAGGGCCGCGAAGTCAATGTCCGCGTCCTTGGCGAGGCAATCGACCTGGAAACACTCCGCAAAATCGTCGTCCGCGAGGCCAACGGCAGCCCGATCTATATCGGCGATGTCTCGCTCGTCGAAGACGGTTTCGACGACACGAGGCGGCTGGCCCGCGTCAACGGCACACCGGCTCAGGGTCTTTCCATAAAGAAGCAGCGCGGGTCGAACGCCGTGGCCCTGGCCAGGTCAGTCCGGGGCACCCTGGAGACCTTCCAGAAGACTCTCCCAGAAGGCATCCGGACTAACATCGTCTACGACTCGACGAAGTTCATCGAGGAATCAGTCAAAGAGATCCAGTTCGAGATCCTCCTCTCGGTCCTTCTGACCGCCTTTGTCTGCTGGCTGTTCCTCGGCTCCTTTTCCAGCACGCTCAACGTCATCCTGGCCATACCCATGTCCCTCCTGGGCACGGTGGCCATCATCTACTTCCTGGGTTTCACGTTCAACACGTTCACCCTTCTGGCCATGGCCCTGGCCGTCGGCATCGTCGTCGACGACGCCATCATGGTCATGGAAAACATCTTCCGCCATAGGGAAAGCGGCCAAGGGCTTGTCCAGGCCGCCCTGGGAGGAACCCAGGAGATCGCCTTCGCCGCCCTGGCCGCGACCCTGGCTGTCGTGGCCATCTTCATTCCCGTCGTCTTCGTCAAGGGGATCATCGGCCGGTTCTTCCTCCAGTTCGGCATCACCCTCTGCCTGGCTGTCCTGCTGTCCTACGTCGAAGCCGTCACCCTGGCCCCGGCCCGCTGCTCCCAATTCCTGAGGACATCGCGGGAAGGACGGAGCCGAATCGGACATCTCGTCGACCGCGGCTTCCGGAGACTGGAACAGCTTTATGCCCGTGTCCTGGGACGGAGCCTGAAGCGGCCCGGGCTCATTCTCGTCGGGGGCCTTGTCCTCTTCGCCGCGGCCATCATCATCCTGACCACGATGCCGTCCGAGTTCGTCCCCTCGCAGGACCTGAGCCGGATGTCGATCCGCGTCCAGACCGCGGTCGGCGCCGACATCACCGAGACGAGCAAGCTGATGCAGAGAGCCGAAGACATCGTCATGCGGCGGCCCGAGGTCGTCCAGTCGTTCCTGAACGTCGGCATGGGCGGCGCGAGCTCAGGAAACATGAACATCACCCTCGTCCCTCTGAAGGAGCGGAAGCTGAGCGTAGCCGAGCTTTCGACCATTCTGCGGCGGGAGTTGAACGCCATCCCCGGCATCCGGGCCGTCATCCAGGACCTGTCCCAGCAGGGCCTCACGGCCCAGCGCGGGTTCCCGGTCGAGTTCTCCGTGCGCGGCTCGGACTGGGATAAACTTATCACCCTCAGCCAGGAGATCATAAACCAGCTCCGCGAGAGCGGGATCGTCCAGGACCTGGACTCGGACTACCGGCTGGGACAGCCCGAGCTCCGGGTCCTCCCCGACCGGGCCATGGCCTCCGATATCGGCGTCTCGATCGACGAGGTCGCGACGACCCTGAACGCCCTCGTCGGCGGCGTGCGGGTGGGAAAATACAGTTCCGGCGGCCGGCGTATCGACGTCCGCCTCAAGCTCCTGGCCGCCCAGCGCTCCCGGCCCGAGGACATCGCCCGGTTGAAGGTCCGGACGCGGACCGGCCAGATGGTTCCCCTGTCGTCGCTGGTGACCTACGACGAACAGCCGGCTCTCCAGGCCATCACCCGCAAGGACCGGGAACGGGCCGTCTCGATCTTCGCCAACGTCGCCCCGGGGCATTCCCAGGACGAGGCGATCCGCTACGTCGAGAACCAGTCTAAGAACCTCCCCATCGGCTACCGCATCGTCCTCGGCGGCGCGAGCGTCGCCTTCCGCGAATCGATGAGCAGCCTGCTCTTCGCCATGTTCCTGGGCATTGGCATCGCCTACATGATCCTGGCCTCCCAGTTCAACTCATACAAGGACCCCGTGACCATCATCACGATCCTGCCGTTGTCCCTCGCCGGCGCCGCTTTCGCCCTGCTGCTCACTCACCAGTCGCTGAACATCTTCAGCATGATCGGACTCCTGCTGCTCATGGGCATCGTCAAGAAGAATTCGATCATCCTGGTCGATTACGCCAACGCCTTCAAAGCCAAGGGATTCGACGCCAAAGAGTCCATGCAGAAGGCGGGCCCCATCCGCCTCAGGCCCATCCTGATGACGGCCACGGCAACCATGATGGCGGCCATCCCGCCGGCCCTTGGTCTGGGCTCGGGGTCGGAGATCCGAGTGCCCATGGCCATCTGCGTCATCGGAGGGCTCGTCCTCTCGACGATCCTCAGCCTGGTCGTCGTGCCGTCCTTCTACGTGATCGCGGACAAGCTGGCCGGGAAAAAGAAAAGAGCCGAAAAAGCGGTGATTGTGCCTGAAGCCATAAAAAAGACGGCTTTATAAATCCGCGGCCAGGGCGAAAACTTGACGAAGGCGGAGCGACATCCCGGATGTCCTGGCCTCCCTCATTCCCGATTCCGCCCCAAAAAAAAGCGCCATCTTATGGCGAATTCGCTTGGCCTTTGGGAAAGAGAAAAGGGGACAGGACTCAGCCTGTGCCGGCCCGTCCCCGTCATTCGATTATTTCGCTAAAATATCCGTAATCTTAACGTTTCTTTTTTCCAGGATCACGCCGGTGGACCGGTCGAGGCCGACCTGGGCCAGATTGTAACTGATGATGGCCTGAAGCTCCGCCATCCGGGCGTTCGTCAGGTCTCTCTGAAATTGAAGGACCGTATAGTTCGTGCTCTGCCCGACGCGGAGCTTATCCTCCTCGGCTTGGAGCTTCTTCTCGGCCAGCTCACGCGCGACCTTGTAGGCCTGGACCTGTTTATAGGTCGTCTGGAGGGACCGGACGGCGTTTCTGATCTCGAGCACGACCTGCTTTTCCTGGTTCTTCATATTCAAAAGCGCCTGATCCATGTTGAGCTTAGCCTGAGCATAGCTTGCCCTTGAGATTATATTGCTCAGGGGGATGCTCAGGTTCAGTCGGACCGACCAGTTCCTGTATTTGAAACCAAACGCATCTTTAAAGGCCTCAGACGCGCCTCCGGGGATGGTGCCGATGACAATCCCGTTAAGCGGATTACCGTCGTAGAGGATCTGCCTTCCCGAAATGCCGGGGCTCGAATAAGAAGCGGTGAAGCTCAGGCTCGGCAGAAGCTGGTTCTTTGTATAGCTGAGGCTCAGCTCCTGGTTTTTGAGGCCGATCTGGGAAATCTTCAAGTCAGTCCGTTTTTGCATGGCGAGCATGAGAGCCTGGTCCAGGTCCACCTGCTGCTCTTCCAACTTCGGCTTGTCCAGGACCACGATTTCCCGCAGCCCTTTCTCCTCTTCGTCCGAGAGGTTGATGAGCATCTTTAAATTGTCTTCATTGTTCTTCACCGAAGCTTCGGAGGCGAGAATGCTCGCTTCTCGGGAGGCCACTTCGGCTTCGGCGCTCAAGACATCCATAGGGGCGAGGGTGCCGATCTCGACCGAGAGCTTATTCTTGGCCAGGAAATCCCGGGCCAATTGGAGGGCCAGCCGCTGCACTTTGAGGTTCTCGATGCTGTTAACGAGCTGCCAGTAGGCGCTGGTGACGCTGTAAACCGTGTCCTGGACCGTCTTTGTGAACGTGGTCTCGGAGATATCCAGGTTGTTCCGGGAAACGAGGATATTGTAATTGGAGATCTTGTAGCCAAAGCCCTGAAGCAAAGGCTGGGTAAAGCTGAAGCCCAACGTCGCTTGGTAGCGGGGATTAATCGTCTGCCCTCTTGAAGTGGAATCCGTCTTGTTGCCGTCGAGCGATATCTGTGCGTTTCCGCCGAACGGAATCTGTTGGCTGATCGAGCCGGAATATCTGCCGCTGAGCGTAATGACACTGCCTGAAGCAGCATCGAGCCATGAATAAGAGGCGTTCCGGCTGGCGGAGTCGGTATAGTTGAACGACAGCGACGGGTAGTATTTTTCGCCCGCCTGAATCAGCGAGAGCTCGGACAGCTGCGGCGAAAGGACCGCGACCTGGAGGCTAAGATTTTTCTCCAGGGCCCGTTTGATGCACTCATCCACGGTCAGAGAGAGCGATTTCTCCTGTGGCTGCGCCTGCGGCGTCTGCTCCTGGCCCCAATTCATCACCGGCCAAAGCAACACCAAGAAAATTATGAGCAAACTCGTTCTTCTTATTTTCATTTCAAAAATCTCCTTTGTCATTCATATCGCAGGGCTTCGATCGGATCGAGCTTGGACGCCTTTCGGGCGGGGTAGAACCCGAAGAACACCCCGATTGACCCGGAAATGAGGAAGGCCATGATGACCCAGCTCGGGGAGACGACGGTCTTGATCGTGGCGAAAAGGGAGATGTACTTCAGAAGCTTCGACACCCCGACTCCCAGGGCGATCCCAAGCAGGCCGCCGACAAGGCTCAAGACTATGGCCTCGGCTAGAAACTGGAGGAGGATGTCCCGCTCCCGGGCGCCGATCGACATCCGGATGCCGATCTCCCGGATTCTTTCCGTGACCGAGACGAGCATGATGTTCATGATGCCGATTCCTCCGACGAGGAGCGAGATCGAAGCGATGCTTCCGAGAAGAAGGGTCAGGATGTTCGTCGCGTCCGCCGCGCCCTCGGCGATCTCGGACATGTCCTGGACCTGGAAATCGTCGTCGGAGCCGGGCATGATTCGGTGCCGGTCGCGCAGAAGCTCCGCAATCTCCTGCTTCGCCAGGGCCGTCTGCGTCGAGGAAACGGCTGAAACGTCGATCGAGCTCAGGAATTCGGCTTTCTGAAGCCTCTTCATGCACGTCGTATAAGGCACGCAGATCATGTCGTCGCGGCTGCCGAACCCGCCCGATTGACCTTTGGACCTGAGGACGCCGATGATCTGGAACGGGACTTTTTTGATCCTGATCGTTTGGCCGATGGGATCCGCGTCCTCGAACAGGTTTTTCTTCACGTCGGCCCCTAAGACGCAGACCTTAGCCGCGCCCCGGACCTGGCTTTCGTCGAAATAGGTCCCGAGTTCGATCTCCCACTTTCGGACATCGGGATATCTCTCGCCCGTACCCTGGATCGAGGTTTGCCAGTTTTTATTCAGGTAGATGGTTTGGGCCCGGGTGCTGACGCTCGGCGAGATGGCTTCGACGGAGGGACATCTTTCCAATATGGCCTGGGCGTCTTCGACCGTTAACGTCTGGTAGCCGCCGAATCCCGAGTGGACACCCTGGACTCTCTTGCTCGCTCCGCTGACGAACAACAGGTTCGTGCCCATGGCCGCGAACCGGTCTTCGACGGCCGCCTTGGCCCCGGCTCCGATGCTGACCATGGCAATGACCGCCCCGACGCCGATGATGATCCCCAGCATCGTCAGGAACGTTCGCATCTTGTTCCGGCTGAGAGCGCGCAGCGAAACGCGTAATATGCGGAATAACATGATCTGCCTCCTTTAGTATCCGTCTTCCCGGACGATCACCCCGTCCCGCATGAAGATTCTTTTTTTGGCTTGAGCCCCGATGTCCGCTTCATGGGTGACCATGACGATCGTGATTTTTTTCTCGTCGTTGAGCTTCCGGAAAATTATCATGATTTCTTCGCTCGTCTTCGTGTCGAGGTTGCCGGTCGGCTCGTCGGCGAGGATGAGAGAGGGGTTGTTCAAAAGGGCCCGGGCAATGGCCACACGCTGCTGTTCACCGCCCGAAAGCTGGTTGGTCTTGTGATGGGCCCGGTCTTTAAGCCCCACTAATTCGAGCGCGGCCAACGCCAGTTTGGCCTGTTCCCTCCCGGGAACATTCGAATAGACGAGAGGGAGCTCGGCGTTCTCAAGAGCGGTCGTCCTGGCCAAAAGATTGAACGACTGGAAGACGAAGCCGATTTTTTTATTGCGGATCCGGGCCAGTTGGTTCTTGTCGAGCTTGGAAACTTCCTCGCCCTCAAAAAAATAGCGGCCCGTGGTGGGCTTGTCGAGGCAGCCGATGATGTTCATCATCGTCGACTTGCCGGAACCGGAGGGTCCCAGGATCGCGACGAATTCGCCTTCGTTGACCGTATAAGTCACTCCTTGAAGGGCCCGGACTTCCGTTTCCCCGACGTGGTATGTCTTCGTCAGGTTTTCAAGCTGGATTAAAACTCTATCCATTTTCGTTTCCAAGAAAGCCCGGCTTACCGGCCTGGACCGCCGACGAACCTCATCATTTGCTGCGGCCCGCCGAACTGCTGTGTCTGCGATGAGGCGATCGCCGTTTCCAGACCGATGATGATCTTCATCCCTTCTTTGAGCTCGCCCCCCCTGAGTTCGGAATACGTATTGTCCGTGATGCCGGTCCGGACGGAAAAGGGTTTAAGTTTGCCCAATTCACCGAGGACCCAAACTGTGCCGCCCTGGCGCGGTCGGTTTCTCATTGCCTGCTGTATCTGGGCCAGCCGTTCGGGCGTCATCTCTCCGCCTTGGCCGCTGCCCTGTCTCTGGCTTTCACCTTGACCTCGTTGCCCGCTCTGGCCTTGCGCGCCTTCAGACCTTTGGCCTTGCTGGCCCCGCTGTCCGCCGCCGATCCCTGCGTCTGCCAAGAGCTTCTGGACTTCTTCCTGAGGCAGGGGAGGCGTGAATCTCAATGCGGAATTGGCGACCTTCAAGACGCCTCTGGCCTCTCCGGTGACGATCGACACGGTGGCCGTCATGCCGGGCATGAGCTTGAGATCGGGATTCTCGGCGTCTACGATCGTGGCATACGTGACGACGTTCTGGACGGTCTGGGGCGAGTATCGGACCTGCCGGACAGTGCCGATGAACGTTTCGCCCTGGTACGCGGATACGGTGAACCGGACTTTCTGCCCTTCCTTGACCTTTCCGATGTCCGTTTCATCAATGTCGCATTGGAGCTGCATCTTGGTCAGGTCACTGGCGAGTTTGAAGAGCAATGGCGCCTGGTAGCTGGCCGCCACGGTCTGGCCCAGGTTGACGTTCCGGGAGATCACGATGCCGTCGATCGGGGCCCGGATGATGGCGTAGGACAGGTCCACCTTGCTCGATTTGAGCGAGGATTCGGACTGAGACAGCCGCGATTCCGCCGAGACGACGTTCGATTTGGCGTTCAAGTAGTTGCTCTCAGCGGTCTCCATTTCCTCGATCGAGATCTGGTTCTTGGCGAAAAGCTCCTTGGACCGGCCGAATTTTTTCTGGGCATTATCGAGGGCAAGTTTGGCTTGATCCAGGGACGCAACGCTGCTTTTGTAGCTCGACTCGGCCTGGTCCACTTTCGCCTGGAGGAGTTCCAGGTCGAGCTCGGCCAGGAGCTGGCCTTTCTTCACCTTGCTGTTGAAGTCGGCGTAAAGCCTGGCGATCTTGCCCGAGACCTGGCTTCCGACGTCGACGACATCGACGGGATTGAGAGAGCCCGAGGTCGTCACCAGGGATTCGACATCGCCCTTGGCCAGGATTTCTGTCCGGTATTTGACTTGAGCGGTCTTCCCTTTCTTAATAAGGGTATAGCCCAGGATGGCTCCAAAGAGAACCACCAGGATCACCGCTCCGACGATCACCTTTTTTTTCATTGTCGCTCTCCTTTTTTAAATTTCTGTTTCTTTGGGATTCGTTTTGTTTTTCCCTTTTTTCGTTATCTCTCCGACGCTCCTCCGAAAACTTCTTGATCATGGCTTCCATTTTTTGCTTCTGCGCGGGCGTCAGGACGGCGTCAATCTCTTTCTTCAGCTCGTCCCGCATCTCCCCGACATGCTTGAAGTAGTCGGTCCGCAGTCCCTTGA
>Ga0209182_10000080_pt1 | contig 21848 bp, 19 predicted proteins | sample LakBais05cmmetaG_FD_185474 | JGI IMG/M metagenome (GOLD analysis project Ga0209182, IMG submission 185474) | Lake sediment microbial communities from Lake Baikal, Russia to study Microbial Dark Matter (Phase II) - Lake Baikal sediment 0-5 cm... | ecosystem: Environmental > Aquatic > Freshwater...
GCCAGCACGGCCGGATGGTGCGGGCCCGGGGGTAACGTCGTGACCCGCACCATCCGGCCGTGCTGGCAGACCGGGCAGGTGCGGAGCGACACCCCGGTGAGCGCCTCGTAGACGTCCCGGTAATCCCGACGGGGGTCGGGGGACACCGGGAGGACGGGCGTCAGCATGCCCAGCAGCTGCCGGCAGAGGGCGAGCTGTTCCGTGCGGTGGCGATTGCCAAGAAAGCCGTAGTGACGGATGCGGTGGAACCCGGGAGGGAGGACATGGAGCAGGAAGCGGCGGCGGAACTCGGCCGCGTCCAGCGTCATGGTCTTCTGCCGATCGTGATGCCGATAATCCTTCCACCGGAAGCGGATCTGCCCCTCGTCGATGGCGAGCACGCGGTGGTTCGAGATGGCGACCCGGTGGGTGTACCGCCCGAGGTACTCGAGGACTTGCGCGGGCCCCCCGAACGGGGGCTTGGCGAAGACCACCCACTCGGTCTCGCGCAGGGGCGCCAGCGCCCGCCGGAAGGCGGCGGGGTCCTGGAAGGCCTCGAGCGTGCCGGCGAAGTGGAGCCGGCCGCTCGTGAACGCAGCCTGCAACTGATCGAGGAACAGCCGCCGGAACACGCGGGAGAGCACGCGCACGGGGAGGAAGAATCCCGGCCGGCACCGGATCCACCGCTGTCCGTCCGCGGCCGGTCCCCCGCCCGGGACCACGCAGTGGAAGTACTCCGTGTCCAGGAGCTCGGCTTGGCGGGCCTCCAGCCACCGCGCCCGGGCCAGGGCCTGGCACTTGGGACAGTGGCGATTGCGGCACGAGTCGTAGGCCGGGCGCGCGTGCCCGCAGGCGTCACACTGCTCCAGGTGCCCGCCCAGAGCGGCGGTGCGGCAGGCTGCGATCGCCCGCATCACCCGCTGCTGTTGCTGGGAGCAGGCGTGGGCCGCCCGGTAGGCGGGCCCGTACCGGCGGAACACCTCCGCCACTTCGAACCGGGGCCGGAGCATCGGTCGGCCGCTCAGACGACCGGGGGCGGCGCGGGCGCCGGGGCCGGCGCACTCGGCTCCGGAAGCAGGTCAAAGGGGCTCCGGGTAGCGCACACCGTGGTGGTGGCGATCCGCAGGTAGTGGGCCGTCGTCGCCAAGCTCCGGTGGCCAAGGAGGAGCTGGATCGTGCGCACGTCGGTGCCGGCCTCGAGCAGGTGCACGGCGAAGCAGTGGCGCAAGGTATGCGGCGTGATCGGCTTGCGAATGCCGCACTGGCGCTGTGCCTGCTGGCAGGCCTCCTCGACGGCGTCCGTGGTGATGGGGCGGCCGGCGCGCGTGCCCGGGAAGAGCCAGGCCCGGGGCTTGGTTACGCGCCACCAGGCCCGCAGGAGCTCGAGCAGCTTCGGCGAGAGCATGACGTAGCGGTCCTTCTGTCCCTTGCCCTGGTCGACCCGGAGGACCATGCGCTGGCTGTCGATGTCGGCGAGCTGCAGCCGGACGGCCTCGGAGATGCGGAGCCCCGCGGCGTAGCACACGCTCAGAATCGTGCGGTGCTTCAGGCTCGCCACGTGCTGCAGGAACTGGAGGACCTCCTCCCGGCTGAGCACGATGGGCAGGGTCTGGGGCTTCTTTGGGGCCGGGATGAGGTCGGTCACGCTCCACGTCTGCTGGAGGGTGACCTTGTAGAGGAAGCGGAGGGCCGCGACGGCGATGAGGATCGACCCCGGCGCCAGCTTCCGCTCGGTGGTCAGGTAGACCTGGTACGTGCGGATCTCTTCGGGGCCCAGCGCGTCCGGGGACTGACGGAAGTGGCGGGCGAACTGCGCGACCTGCCGGAGGTACGACTCTTGGGTGTTGCGCGCCAGGTTGCGGACCTGCATGTCCTCGAGCATGCGTTGCCGAAGGGGAGTCATGGAAAGCCTCCTTGTGCGAAGAGGAAGAGGGAGGGGTGCCAGCAACCCTGCCATGCTTCCCCAAAGGAGGTCGGGAAGGAAGGGAATTTACCGCAGGCCCGATGGAAGGGGCTCTACCCAACCATGATCACCTGGTCGGTTCCCCATACCGCGTAGCGGTTTAGTCCAATCACTGTTAGCCGGGCAGCGACGAATCAAGGAGAACGTAAGGTGGACCGGCTTCGAATCTACATTGACACATCGGTCCTGGGCGGATGCTTCGACTGGGAATTCGCGGTGTGGTCAAATGGACTGGTCCGGGATTTCCGAGCAGGGCGCCTCATCCCGGTTCTGTCTGATGTCACAGCGGCCGAGGTCCGCGAGGCACCGGAGGCGGTGCGCGAGCTCCATCGTGAGATGCTGGGACTGGCGGGCGGCGTGTTGCCGGTGACACCCGCTGTCGTGTCTCTCGTGGCGAATTACAGGGCGCGCCAGATTCTGTCGGCCAAGTTCACGGCGGACATGACGCACATCGCGTTGGCCACCTTGGCTGAGGTCGACGCGCTGGTCAGTTGGAACTTCAAGCACATCGTTCGCTTGGAGAAGATTCGCCTGTTCAACGCTGCCAACGTAGAATTGGGCCATCGGGCTCTGAACATCCTCTCGCCCCGGGAGGTCACCACACATGAAAGCCACTAGACTGCGCGCGGTCGACTTGGTCCGTCGGATCCGCGATCGCCACGCCCGGCGTCTGGCCGGCAAGACACCGGCTGAAATCATCGCGTTTTACCGCGAGGCCGGTGAGGCCGCGATGCAAGAGGCACAACCGTACTCGAAGCTTCATCGGCGAAAAGCCGGCTAACCACGCACTGCACCCGACCGGCGCCGGCGGTATCGTAGGCGCCGGCGGGTGAGCGCGGATCGTTAGTCCGCCCATAAACAACCGTCTCCTCCGAAAACCACCGGACGGTTGTTTTTTGATGGGGTAGAGTAGAGCACTGGCCACCCGAGGGTAGGTCGCGCCTAGCTATTCCAGCCCCTTTCGCCTGGCGGTGCCTCACGAGCCCGACCCTGCTCGACCTGCAGCGCCCCCTCATCGAATCCCGCCCGCAGGCGGGACTCTCCGAGCACCTTCACCGCGAAGCAGACGCCGGAACCTGGGATGGCGCCCCCGGCAGCCGATAGAGCCCGAGCCGCCCGCAGAGCACCGCATCGGGGAAGGCTTGGTAGTCCCACGACTGCGCGCGGTGCTTGTGCCGGAGATAGAGGCGGAATTCCGAGGACACCATACTGAATTGGAGAACAGGCCAGAGGGGAAGAGCTTAAGTTGGCGCGCGTTGTCCAGGAATTCCTCCCTCGCCACCCTCACCACTTCACCCGGCAGGACACCCGGCGGGGCGGCAACGGAATTGAGTAAGGCAATATTGTATAGACAGCCAGCAGATTTGCCGTTCTTCTGCTGGCCATGTTCACACGGTTATTTCATCTTCCCACTCATTCGTTCTTCCTGTTCGGTCCGCGGGGGACCGGCAAGACGACGTGGCTGCGGCATGTCCTTCCGGACGCGTTGTGGTTCGATCTCCTGCGAACTCAGACATTCCTTGCACTGATCCGGCAGACCGAGTCTTTCCGCCAACAGGTCGAGGCACGGCCCAAGGGAAGCTGGGTCGTGGTAGACGAGGTTCAGCGCCTCCCGTCCTTGTTGAACGAGGTGCATGCGCTCATCGCCGAGCGCGGCCATGCACACCGGTTCGCGCTCAGCGGATCCAGCGCCCGCAAACTCAAGCGTATGGACGTCAACCTGTTGGCCGGGCGAGCAATCAATCGCCAGTTCTTTCCGCTCACGGCCGCCGAACTGAACTACGATTTCGATCTCGACCGCGTTCTGCGTTTCGGATTGCTCCCGCAAATTCATGCGGAACCGGACTTCGCCCTCGATGTCCTGGAAGCCTACGTGGCGAACTACATTCGGGAGGAGATTCAACAAGAGGCGATCGTTCGGAATCTCGATTCGTTTTCGCGTTTCCTTGAAGTCGCGGCCTTGATGAACGGGCAGATTGCGAATGTGTCGGGACTGGCCCGGGATGCCGCCGTGGCCCGCCCTACCGTCCAGGGCTATTTCGCGACGCTCGTCGACACCTTGATCGGCGTATGGCTGCCGGCCTGGCGGAAACGGGTCAAGGTGAAAGAAGTCGCCAGCCCGAAGTTCTATCTCTTCGATCCGGGGGTCGTCCGTGCGCTCGCGGGCCGTTTGCGCGAACCGCTGGACGGCGCCGAGCGGGGATTCCTGCTCAAGACGTGGATTCTGCACGAGCTTCGGGCCGCGATGGCGACACAGGACACCGGCGGTCAACTTCACTATTGGCGCACGCCCAGCGGCAGTGAGGTGGACTTCGTCTGGACCCGGGGCCCGCACGCGGTGGGTCTGGAAGTGAAGGCAGCCACCACGTGGCGGCATGAGTATGGGGCATCCCTCAAAGCGTTGATCGCCCAAGGGAGCCTGCAGGCGGGCTATGGCACGTATCTAGGCGCCGCCGAACTCAAGGATGGGCCGCTGAGGGTCTTCCCACTGAAACGATTTCTCAAGGAACTGGCGTCCGGCCACGTGCTGGTGGCAGGCCGGAGGAAACCATGACACGCACCCCAGCACCTGCGCCACCTACCGTTGTCGTGTAATCCTTTGACCACCTCTTGACTCTAGCTCAAGCGCTGGCGGATCCCTCCCTTTGAATAGCATTCGCTCCTACCCCGTGCTTTCAGGGGCTTTGAACCGGGACCGGGGCTTGCGAACCTGCGACTCTATTGATCTGCTTGCTTTGACAAGTGACTGAACGGCTTGAAGGATTCCATGACGGATTGAGATCCCCCGCTTCCCGCTGGAATTCACCGCAATATCTGCGCTGCTAACGCCGGACGGGAGTGTTTATCAGCACAGAATGAACCGCAGATGGAGTTATTGCGGACGACAGGCATCAGAAATAGGCAGGCAGCGCGCGGGTGGTCTAGCGCCCGCGCAGTTTTGGATCCAGCATATCCCGCAGACCGTCCCCCAATAGATTGAATCCAAACACGGCGAGCATGATCGCCAATCCCGGAAAGATGCTCATCCAGGGCGCGGTCTCGAGATAGGTGCGCCCCTCGTTCAGCATCGTGCCCCAGGACGGGTCTGGCGGCTGGGTTCCGAGGCCGACGTAACTGAGCGAGGCCTCGGTCAGGATCGCAAACGCAAGCGCGACGGAGGCCTGCACGATAAGGGGAGCCAGAATATTCGGCAGGATATGGCGGAACATGACGCGGCACGACCCCGCACCCAGGGCGATCGCCGCTGCCACGTGCTCACGCGCACGCTCAGCCATGACGGGGCCCCGGGCCACGCGGCAAAAGAGGGGCGCATACACCACGGCAATGGCCACCACCGCGTTGTTGAGGCCCGGGCCGAGCATGGCCGAAATCGCAACGGCCAGCACCAGCGTCGGGAAGCTGAAGAGGATGTCCATCACCCGTCCGATCGCCAGGTCGGTCCAGCCGCCCACGAAGCCGGCGACGAGACCGAGCGCAGAGCCAACAAAAAAGGCCATGCCCATGCTCGACAACGCCACGCCAAGGGCGATCCGGCTCCCGTGGATGGTCCGGCTCAACACATCCCGCCCGTAGCGATCCGTCCCGAACCAGTGTGCGCTCGACGGCCCCTTTAGCGCGTCCGTTACTCGCATCTCTGTCGGATCGTACGGGGCAAGGATATTCGCACAGATCGCGAGCACGACGAGAAGCAGGACGACCGCCGCGCCGCACAGCACAAGTCGGTTTTTCGGCGCCGCCCGGAGGATACTGGACCACCGGCAAGCGGTCGTGTCTGCGGTGCGGTCAGCCATACCGAATCCGAGGGTCAATGAGCGCATAGGCGAGGTCCACAATCAGGTTGACCAACATGAAGAGCACGCTGATGAACAGGATGGTGCCCTGCACCAGGGGATAGTCGCGCTGAAATACGGCCCAGAGGATCAGTCGCCCCACGCCCGGCAGGGTAAAGACTTCCTCGGTGACGATCGCGCCGCCAAGTAGGTAGCCCATCTGGACACCGGCAACCGTGATGAGCGGGATCAGGCTGTTCCGCATCGCGTGGACCCAGACGATAGCCCGCTCCGACACGCCCTTCGCTCGCGCCGTGCGTATGTAGTGCTCGCGCATGACCTCAAGCAGGGACGATCGCGTCATACGCATAAAGACCGCAGCCACGGCCGTGCCCAGAGCAAGGCTGGGGAGCGCCATGATGGCGAGGTTGGCACGCAGGTCGGTCCAGGGACTCACGAATGCCACAGCAGGCGCCCATTGGAACCAGAGGGACAGGGCCAGAATCAGCATCGTGGCCTGCCAAAACACCGGGATGGAGAGGCTGAAGAGGCTCACCACGCGCGCGACGTGGTCAAGGATGGTGTTCTCCCGCCGAGCAGATAGGATACCCAACGGAATGCCAAAGGCGCATGCCACGAGCATTGCACCCAAGGTCAGCTCGGCGGTCACCGTGAACTGACTCCGGATCATCTGCAAGACCGGGATCCCGGTGCGCCAACTCGTCCCCAGATCGCCCCGCACCACCGAGGAGAGCCATCGGCCATACTGGATGTGGATCGGCACGTCGAGGCCGAAGAAGGCGCGCAGCGCGCGGACCGTCTCCTCGCTGTAGCTCCCCTCGGTGCCGATCATCTGGTCGACGATTGTGCCTGGGATGAGGCGGATCAGGAGGAAGACCGCAAGCGTGACGCCCAGCAGCGTTGGAAGGATGGACAGAGTGCGGAGCAGCGCGTAGCGCAACATTGTGTGGCTGATCCTGCCCGGGCCCCGGCACGCCAGGGCCCGGGCATGGCGGGCGTTAGCCGAGTGCGACGGTCCGGAAGTTATAGTAGAGGGACGTGAAGTGCTGCTCGTACCGGACGTTGCTCTGCACGATCTCGATCAAGTCGGGGGAGAACGTCCAGATCGCCAGGGCGCGCTCGACCATCAGGCGCTGAGCCTTATCGTAGAGATCCTTGCGCTTGGTCTTGTCGATGGCTGCTCGCCCCTGGTCGAGCAGGGCGTCCACCTCGGGGTCTCCACCATTGGTCCACTGCTGCTCGCTGCCGTGGAAGCGGCGGTAGAAGAGTGAGTCTGGATCCGCTTCTCCGTTCGTGAGCTGCATCGAGAGGTCGAAATTGAAGTTGGGCTTGATGATATTCTTGATCCAGACTCCGTACTCCTGCTGCACGATCTGCGCGTCGATCCCCACGCGCTTCAGGTGCGCCGAAATCACTTGGGCCCCCGCCACCATCGTTGGGAAGGTCGGAATCGCCAGGATCGACGTCTTGAACCCGTTCGGGTACCCGGCGTCGGCCAGCAACTTCTTGGCGCGCTCGATGTTCGGCGTATACCACTCCTTGTAGGCGTCGAGCGGCAGCGCCCAGGGCTTCATCGCCGGGGTAGCCGGGCCGGTGACTTGGCCCAAGCCTGAGGCGGCCACTTGGAGCACCTCGTTCCGGTCGATGGCAAGATTGAGCGCCTGCCGGACGCGGACGTCGGTGAACGGCTTCCGCCCCATATTGATCATGAGGCAGTCAAACCCAAGACGCGAGGTGCGGAGCGCGGTGAGCCGCTTATCGTCCTTGACCAGGAGGTAGTTCTTGTTGTCCTCGATCATGGCGTGGTGGATGTTTCCGGTGCGAAGCTGGGCGATGATGCTCGCCTCGTCCGGGATGATCCGGATCTCGATAGCGTCTACCACTGGCTTGCCCTTGTCCCAGTAGTCGGGATTCCGCCGCGCCTTCAGATGGCTCTGCGGAACCCACTCCTGCAGGATAAAGGGACCGGTCCCGATGGCGGTCCGCCGCAGATCCCCGCGCTTCTCGACCTCGTCCCGCGGGACGATCGCCGACCAGTTCCCGGCCAGCCCGGCTAAGAGCGATGCCGTCGGTGCTTTGGTATGGATCCGCACGGTAGAGTTGTCGGGAACCTCGATGCCTTCGACCGCTGCGAAATAGCCACGGCCTCCCGAGCCGACCTTGGGATCCATAACCTTCTCGTAGGTGAACTTGACATCGTCCGCAGCGAGCTCACGCCCGCTGTGGAACTTCACGCCACGGCGGAGCTTGAAGGTCCAAGTCTTGCCGTCCGGCGACACGGTCCACGACTCGGCCAGGGCAGGATGTATGGCGCCGTCGGTCCCCCACTCCACGAGCCGGTTGTAGAACAAGACGTCAATCCGTTGGCGCGAGGCAGCCTGCTCCAGGATCGTGTCCAGGCTCGGCGCCTCCGTGGTCTTAGCAGAAATGAAGGTACCGCCGGTCTTGCTGGCCTGCGGGGCCTGCTGCGCCCAGGCCCCAGCGACGGGCAGAGCGGCCGCGGCAGCGGTCAGTGCGAGGAACTGCCTGCGATTCATTCCAGAACGGCCCGTGTTGCGCATGAGATCCTCCTCTCAAGTGGTTGGTACAGCAAATGCGAAGCATCGAGGCGAATCAGCGCTGCGAAATCCTCGCCCGCGTCATCATCTCCCTTGTCACTGTTCCGCTGGCGGAAACATACCACTCGCGAATCGATGGTGTCAAGCGACCCGCCAGACACCTGTGGAATCCATGCGACCAATGCCACCAGACGCCGCGCTCACCCCTGAGAGGCGTTGACGCTTTCCTGATCAGCCACACAGCACACTCCGACCCTGTGCGTCCCTCGGTTCTCGATCCTCCTACCCCTTCATTCCCGTCATGGCGATCCCCCGGATCATGTATTTCTGGGAGATGATGTAGGCTAAGAGCATCGGGCCCGTGGAAATGACCGTGGCCGCCATGAGAGGCCCGTAGTTGATGTTACCGTAGGGGTCCTTGAAGAGAGCCAGGCCCACGGGAATAGTCCGCATGCCTGGCGAGTTGATGACGATAACCGGCCAGAGGAAATCATTCCAGCATTCGAGAAACAGAATCATCCCCACGGTGGCCAAGGTTGTCTTGAGTAGGGGAGCAATGATGGTCAGAACGATGCGCATCTCCCCAGCCCCGTCGATCCGCGCGGCCTCGATCATCTCCGTGGGGATGGACTTAATCGCCTGGCGGATCATGAATACACCGAAAGCGCTGGCGAAGTTAGGGGCCAGGATTCCCAAATAGCTATTCACCCAGCCGATCTTTGACAGGAGCACGTAGAGAGCAACCGAAGTGACCTGGACGGGCACCATCAGTGTCCCGAGGATCAGGAGAAAGAAAAAGGTCTGCAGGGGAAAGCGATAGACGGAGAATGCATACCCGGCAAAGAGGCCGAACAGAAGTGAGCAACCGACGGAGACAACGGCGACGGCAAAACTGTTCCAATAGTAGACGAGCCACGGCGCCTTGGCAAAGGCCACAAGAAAATGCTCCAGGGTGATCTGGGATGGAATCCACTTGGGCGGGAAAGCGATGATGTCTGACGCCGGGCTGACGGCGGTGATCGCCATCCAGTAAAACGGGCAGACCATGATCACCGCGATCCCGCCAGCGATCACATAGAGATTCAGCTTTGCGGTTCCTTGCAGGACTGAACGCAGCATGTGCCCGCCCCCCTCAGTAGACGACCTCGAAGCGCTTGGTGTACACGTACTGGAGGATCGAGACGCCCAGGATGAAGATGAAAAGCACCATGGCCTCGGCTGCCGCATAGCCGAAGTTGTATCGCTGGAAGGCCTGCCGGTACAACTCCAGAACCACCACATTGGTGGAATTGGCGGGGCCGCCCCCAGTTAGAACGAAGACTTGGTCGAAGACCTGGAAGGAGAGGATGCTGTTGTAGATGAGAATGAACGTGGTCGTCGGGGCCAGGAGCGGCACCGAGATATTCCAGAAGCGCCTGAACGCGTTCGCCCCGTCGATGGTGGCCGCCTCGTAAAACTGCGCCGGGATGGCTTGCAGGCCGGCCAGGTAAATGATCATGTTGTATCCCAGCGTCTTCCAAATACTGAAGATGATGATGGAGGGGAGGGCCATCCGACTGGACATCAGCCATGGCTGGTTCGGAATATGGACGAGCCTGAGGACGACGTTGAACAGCCCGTACTGGGGATTATAGAGCCACCACCAGACCATGGCGGCGGCCACAGTGCTGGTGACCATGGGTGAAAAGTAGATTGCCTTGAAGAATTCCTTACAGCGAAACGTGGCGTTAAACATGACCGCCAGGAGGAGTCCAAGGCACGCCGAGACGGGGACAATTGTCAGGACATAGGTCAAGGTGTTGAGCGTAGCCTGCCGGAAGATCTCGTCAGTGAGGAGCGTACGAAAGTTGTCCAGCCCAATAAAGGTGAAACGCCCCCGGAGCAACTCTACCTTGTAAAAGCTATAGAGCAAGGTTTGGACAGAGGGTATCACCCGGAAGAGCCCGAAGAGCAGAACGACTGGGGCGATGAACAGGTAGGCGTGAAAGAGGTGTCTGGACCGAAGCCTCGCCATGAACCGCCGGGCCGGTCGGATCTCGTGACTCAGCGCCATGTGTTCTCCTGGGGCTTGCCCACCAAGGCGCTGCCCCGCGGCGGGAATCCTCGCGGGGCAGCGCCCAAGTCGTTGGCCCGCTCCTATTTGGCGGCCTCGGCAATGGCTTGGTTCCCCAGCCGTTCCGCCTCGGCGAGGGCGGCGTCCACGGAGGCCTCGTGGTGCCACGCCTTCTGAATGGCGGCACCCATAGCATCCATGATCCCATTGAACCCAAGATTCATCGGATACGAGATTCCGGCGGCATAGAGTCGCTTCAACCCTTGGTCGTATGGGTCGGACTTAAAGGGCTCCTTGTCCCAGTTGGCCTTGTACAACGGTGTCGCATTGTACTTCTTGGATAGCTCAAAATCCTTCTCTGGGCTGTTCAACCATTCAAGGGCCTTCCAGGCGAGAGCCTTGTTTTTCGACTGTTTCGGCACTACGAACATCCAGGCGCCCATAAGGGTCACGGGCTTATCCCCGGCTCGTCGCGACGGCGGCAGCGCCATGCCCCACTTCAGGTTGGGGGCTTCCTTGGGCTGCCGAGCCTTGATGGACACCGTCTCGCTGATCTGCATGGAGGCGGAGCCCTGCAGGAAGGCGGCGCGGGGGTCCGGGAAAGTCAGGCTCGTGGACTTGTCCGTATCCAGCATGTCGAGGATGAGCTGAATGGAGGCCTTGCCGGCCTCGTTGTTGAACTTCACCTTGCCGCCGCGCAGCGCCAGCGGGTCTTCGACCAGCGCGGCGCCCGCCCCGTAGAGGGCCCACCAGTGTTTGTGGACAATGCCGTGTGGTTGGCCGACGTGCCGGATCGCGTAGCCGACGCGGGTGACGTTTCCCTGCGCGTCCCGCTTGGTGAGCTTTTTGGCGTAGTCCCGAAACTCATCCCAGGTCTTGGGCGGCTTCTCAGGATCCAGGCCCGCGTCTTTGAAATGGTCTTTGTTCCAGGTCAGTCCATAGATCTCGATCCCAAACTGGGGATAGCCCCACATCCGGCCCTTGCCGTAGTCGGAGAGCGTCTTAACCTCCGGGGAAGTCGCGGCGAGCCAGGCCTTCGCTTTGGCATCCGCCACAGGCTCCAGCATGTCCTCTTTCAAAAAACCGGGAATCCAGGACATATCAACGAGGAGAATGTCGCCGACGTTCTTTCCTGCCGCCGCCGCGAAAATCTTCTGGATCATGGTGTCGTAATCCAGCGCCATCATCTCGATCTTGACATTGTTCTTGGCTTCGAAGTCGGCAAAGAGGTTCTTATCGGCGAAGGCGATGGTGCCGGTAGCAATATCACCTTCGGGAAACCAGACGCTGATTGTCGTCTTGGCTGCCGCCAGCGTGACGATCGGGGCGAGGAGCAATAGAGCCATAGCAATCGCGAGAATTCTAGTGGGACGCATGACGTGACCCCTCCTGTTTACGGGTTGGGCCGGATATGTATCCGGTCTGTTCGCATTCTCTGCGCGTTCCTGTCTCTCCCTCCTTTCGGGAACATCCCACCGTAGCAGCATAGCGACGCATGTCTCCTCGGACATTCGGGAGAACATGTTGCCCACGGGTTTCGGTCGACCCCACACCCCACCATGACCCTGCCGCTACGCCTTCCCCATGGTCTTAAAGACTTCCTCCATGCGGTTCAAGGCCCAATCAATGTCTTGCGCAGTGTGAGACGCCGAGATTCCAGAATGGCCGATCGCGTGGCCGATACTCTGGAAATAGATGCCGCGCTCGAAACATCCTTGCACAAAACGGTGCCACAGGTCTACGCGCCGTGCGGCGGCATCGCGGTAGCAGCGAACCGGTTCCTCGATCCCGAAATACACCCCGAACCGGCAGCCGAGGCCTTGGACGCGGCCCGGCACTCCACCGATCCGAAACAATTCGCCTAGCCCGGTGTGGAGCCTGTCGGCTACGGGGAGAAGGGCATCGTAGAATCCCGGCTGGGTAATTTCGTCCAGGCAGGCCAGAGCAGCGAGGACGCCGAAAAGATGGTCGGTGTAGGTCCCGCTATGGGCCACGGGGCCCGAAGGGGCCAGCATGCGCATCAAATTGCGGCGGCCGGCGAGCAGGGCAATGGGGACGCCGTTGGCGATGGCCTTGGCAATAGTGCACAAGTCCGGGGTCACCTCGTAGTAGCCCTGAGCGCAGTCTGGACCCGTCCGAAAGGCGGAGAGCACTTCATCGAAGATAAGAATGCTCTCATGGCGTTCCGTGAGGAGGCGGAGGGCTGCCAAGAATTCCCGCTCGGCGGGGATGCAGCCCGAGTTGTAGTTAATTGGTTCACAGATAACGGCCGCAATCTCGTCGCCATGCCGCGCGAATGCTTGCTCGAGGGATGCCAAATCGTTCCAGGGCAAGACGACGAGCATTTCTCCCGCAGATCGTGGCAGGCCCAAGGAATCGGCCCGGGGAGGAATGGGAGCGGGGCCAGTCCATGGCGCACCCGCAGTATTGAACATGACATCGGTATGAAACCCGTGGAAGTGCCCCTCGAACTTGATGATCTTGTCGCGTCCCGTGGCCGCTCGGGCCAGACGGATGGCCAATGCCGTGGCTTCCATGCCGGAGGTCGCAAACCGTACCATTTCCGCGCAGGGAATAATCTCACAAATACGATGAGCCAGGCGCGCAACATATTCAGTCTCGCACGCGGCAAGCACCCCCATCTCCAAGCTTGTTCTATGGCCCGACGCGTGGCAGGATGATTGTATCCCAGTATCGTGGCACCATGCGAGAGATTGAAATCCAAGTACTCGCGCCCATCCAGTCCCTGCAGTCTCGCGCCCTCACCGCGGACGAAGAACATCGGCCGGCCGAGACTCCCGTTGAACCGCCCGCCGGCGCCGACACCGGCGGGCATATAGGTCTGTGCGAATTCCCAGAGCGCATCGACGGATACGAATCGCGGTTCGATCACTTCTGGTTCCTCCCCCTCAAGCGCCAAGCCCCCAAGGATTCTTTGGCTTCGCTCCATGGCCAGCGCGCGGAATTCTCTCACCTGCGGCCCGTCCACGGTGTCCGACAAGGGAGGGATCCCGAAGAGTAAGGCGGCCAAGGAAACGGCTTCCATTCCCGCAGGCGATCCTCAGTCTATCCCGAGCCGATCCTCTCCCCCAACCCGCCGGCCCCCTTCTACCACGATCGCCGGACCTCGACGTCCCCTACCTTCTCCCACAGTTTGACCAGGGCATTGGTGTTCTCCCGCCCGAGCCCGGTGGCTTTGGCGAGATCCAAGACGCTGAGCAGACTGTTCACCATGGGCAGAGGCATGTTCAACTCGCGACCAAGCGAGCTCACGTAGGCCATGTCCTTGTGGGCCAGCCGAATCTCGAAGCTCACGGCGAAGTCTCGCTTGCAGACGCTCGGAACCACTCCCTCAAAAACGCGACTGTACCCACCGCTGACTCGGACGACTTCGTAGAGAGCCTTGAAGTCAATGCCCGCCTTCGCAGCCAGGGGCAGGATCTCGGCCAACCCCGCGTTGGTCAACTGGCCGAGGAAGTTGTTGATCAGCTTCACGATATTCCCATGGGCGGTCGGCCCCACGTGAAAAATGTGCTTGGCTATGGCCTGGAATATGGGCAGGCACTGCTCGTATACTTCCTTCTCCCCTCCGATCATCAGATTCAACTCGCCGGCATTCGCCTGCGCCGCACTCCCCGTCATGGGCGCATCCAGAAAGGCAATCCGCCGCGTCGCCAGCCGCTCGGCCAGCATGCGCGTGGAGGCGGGATAACTGGTGCTAAAGTCAACGATAATCGATCCTTCCTTCAGGCTCTCAATCAGACTATGCGATCCGAGAATGGCGGCTTCCACTTCCTTGGAGGAGGGCACACAGAGGAGGACCCGGGAACAGGTTTTCCCCATCTCGTCGAGCGAGGGTGTGACCGTGGCCCCCCCTGCCATGAGGTCTGCGAGGTTCAGACCTGTTCGATGCTCGAACACCATGACCGGATAGCCCTTCTTGAGAAGGTTGAGGACGATGCCCCTTCCCATGAGCCCCGGACCGAGGAATCCAATTTGTTCTGCCATGTTCAACCTCCGGTTGTCAAAAAATGTGGGCCGCAGTGTTTCGCGGCGCCGCAGAATATCGGCCTCGTTTCTATTTCACTGGCATGCACCCGTTCCCCGCGCAGTCGGCGCTCGGCACTCGAGGGTTGGCGGGCTTTGTGTTTGGACCTCCCCCTAGAGATACCCGAGCATCCGTGGTATCCACAGCGTCAACGCCGGCACGTACGTGAGGATAAAAAGAACCACGATCTCGATGAGCAGGAAGGGAATGACGGCGCGAAACAGTTTTTCGATGGAGATGTGGCCGATCGCACTCAAGATGAAGAGATTCGTTCCGACCGGGGGGGTGATTTGTCCGATGAGGAGATTGACCGACATGATGATGCCGAAGTGCAGGGGATGCACCCCTAATTGCACCGCAAGCGGATGCAGGAGGGGCGCAAGAATCATGATGGCCGGGAACGTATCCATCAGCATCCCGACGACCAGCAGAAACAGATTGACGATGAGGAGAAACACATAGACATTGCCCGACACGGACAGGAAGAACCGTTCCACGGCCGGGCCCACGTTATTGATGGCGAGGACCCACACCAGAATATTGGTTGTCGCAAGCAAGAGCCAGATGATGCTGCTGATCTTGGCCGACTCGAAGAGAATGCCTGGCAAGGCCTGGAGCGGAAGCGTCTTCAGAATGCACACACATAAGATGATGGCGTACGCCGCGCCAACCGCGGCTGCCTCCGTCGGCGTGAAGATCCCGCCGAGAATGCCCCCGACAATCAAGATCGGCAGCACCATCGAGAGCGCGCTGGTGCGCAAAATGGCACCGGTTTCTTTCCATGTAAGGGGTTCCGCCGCGCGAGGATAGTGATTTTTCCGGCTGATCAGGTACGCCACAAGCATGAGCCCGAGCGCAATGAGCAGTCCCGGAATGATCCCCGCCATGAACATCCCTCCAATGGAGACGCCGGTGGCCATCGAGTAAATGACAAACGTGATACTCGGGGGGATGATGGGCCCCAGCACGGCGGCGGAGGCGATCACCGCACAACTGAAGTCGTGCGGGTACTTTTTGGCCTTCATGGCTGGGAGCATGACCGATCCAATGGCAGTCGCGTCCGCCGTGGAGGACCCGGTAATGCCCGCAAAGATCGTGCATGCAACAATAGCGGCTTGGGCCAACCCCCCCGAAATCCTCCCCACGAGGATTTCCGAAAACCGGACGAGTCGCTCGGTGACCTGCCCCCGCGCCATAACTTCGCCCGCAAGCACGAAGAACGGCACCGCCATGAGCGGAAAGGAGTCGAGGGCCTTCAGCGTCCGGATCACCAACACGTTCAGCTGAATGCCGCCTGTGGCCAGGATTCCGCCAACGGCGGCGAGCCCGGTACTGAAGGCAATGGGGATCCCGACCGCCGTGGTGAGGAAGAAGAGGGCGGCGATAACCGCAAAGACCATGGGACCCGCCTCCGGTTACTTCTCGGTTGACGCCGGTGGTTTGAGAAGCAACTTGACGGAAATGAGTGCGAGCAACAGAAAACTGACCGGCACCGCAGCATAGATGATGTCCATCGGAATCCGGAGCGCCGTGGATTTGATCTCACCGTACGACTCAAGAGACTTGGCCCCCTGCCACGCGATCAGGGTGCACAGGGCGGCAATCAGCACCTGCGAGACGGCCTGAGTCACCCGTCGGAGCCTGGGTCCCATTCTGTCCAAGAGCAGTCCGATGCCCACATGCTGTCCCTCGTTGTGCGCATACACGGCAGCCAGCAGCCCCGACCAGATCATGAAATATCGGGTGAGTTCTTCCGGCCAGCTCAAGGCAGCATTGAGTACGTACCGCATGAACACCTGGAGGACAACAATGGCCACCATGGCCGCCGTGAGCAGCCAGATGACAAACCGGAACGCCCTATCGACCAGGGTAACGATCGCTGTCAGCGCCCACGCCATAGCAAGAGCTCCCCCCGTTCGTGCGGTGCCGCAGAACCGTCGGGAAGCGGAAGCACCGGGCACCTCCGCTTCCCGCGCCGCATCGACTCATCGCAAAATCAGTTCGCCTGCCGAGCGATCTGCGCCTCGATCTCCTTTACAGTCTTGATTGCGCCATCCACCACCTCCGCCCCAACCTTCTTCTTCAGGTACTCGACAACCGGGGGTTGGGCGGCGGCCCGGAACTTTTCCTTGAGGGACTGGGGCGCGGCGTACGTCTGGACGCCCTTCTTTTCAAGCTCCTTCACTGCCCCCACCCGATTCTCGTGCAGGCGCACGCCGGTCTCCACCGTCGCGCCCAACCGGGCGCCGATCCAGAAGATCTGGCGGACGTTGGCCGGGAGCGACTTCCACCACTTCTCATTGGCGTAATACAGATTCCAGGCGAGGCCGTGCTCGTCCGATGTGAAGTGCTTCTGGACTTCGTAGAACTTCGCGTCGAGGATGGTTCCTGGGGGATTCTCTTGGCCGTCCACCACCCCCTGCTGCAGGGCGCTATACAACTCGCTCCACGCAATCGGGGTCGGTGAGGCGCCCAGCGCCTTGACCAACTCCATCATGACGGGCACGGGCTGCACCCGTATCTTGAGGCCCTTCATGTCCTCCACCGATTTGATGGGGCGTTTGCTGTTGGTAAACGACCGGAATCCGGAGACGCCGGCACCGATGACCCGAACGCCGGTCTTCTTGGCGAAGTTGTCGTTGAGCTTCCGGAAGTAGTCGCTCTCGAAGAACTTCTGCACCACCAATTCGTTGGAAAACAGGTACGGAATACTCAGGATCACCATCGGCTCGTAGAATCCGGTAATCGTCTCGTCCCCCTGTGTGATCTGGTAGAGACCCGACTTGACGCCCTCGTACAGCTCCCCCAGGTCCCCGAGCTGCCCGCCCGTATACAGATCCACCTTGATGTCCCCGCCGCTGGCGCCCTCCGCATACGACTTGAACACTTCCATGCCGCGGCAGAGGGCCGAGGTAGGAATCTCGACGCATCCGAGCTTCACGGTGTACTTCGGATCGGCTGCCAGCGCGCCGGGCACCGGGAACGCCCACAGCAGGGACACCGTGAGGACTAGCACGCCCAACAACACCCTTCTCCTCATGACGTTCTCCTTTGAAAGAATGGCCCACTGCATCCACCGACTGCACCGATGCCCCGCTGCTCACCCCCGCTTCGGGACGTAAGGACACTTTGGGTGAGGCATCCACGGAACGCCTCACGGAGCACCCGCTCTGTCCTCCCCTGACTTCGGATCCCTCTGGACTATGCTCGGAGCATCCTCGACAACACGTCCTCCACGATCTCCAAGGTGCGGTCTACATCCTCGTCGGTGTGAGCGGCCGAGATGTAGAAACGTCCACGGCTCGGGTGGAAGCGGATCCCGCGCTCCAAACTCAGGGTGCGGAACTGCCGATATTGCGATTTGTCCACTTTGAACGTGTCGCGATAGTCAATCATGGGAGCGGTGATGCCGAACTCCAGTTGCCAGACCGAGGCGATGCTCGCCGAATAGAGCACGATGCCTTTCCGCGAGCCAATCTCGGTGACCCCCTCAGCCAGGCGGCGCGTAATACGCGCCATATGCTCGTAGACACCAGGTTTCTCCAGCTCCGAGATCGTGGCAAGGGCGGCGGCGACCACGATGGGATTTGCGTTGAAGGTGCCCGCCGGCTGCACGCCCGACTCCAGGATTTCGCGCTTCCCCGCCACCCCTGCCAAGGGGTAGCCGCCAGCGACCGCCTTGGCGAACGTACACAGGTCGGGCGTCACCCCATAGAACTGCTGCGCACCGCCCAGGGCCAGCCGGAAGCCGGTGATCACTTCATCGAAGATCAGGACGATTTCGTTTTCTTGTGTGATCGCCCGCAACCCCTCCAGGTAGCCCGGTTTGGGCATGACTGGCTCCGCGTTGAACATCACGGGTTCGGAAATAATGGCTGCGATCTCGTGCCCGTGCCGCTTCACTACCTGCCGAACGAGATCTAAATCGTTCCACGGGAGCACGAGCACATCATCGAGGGCAGCCGGCCGTTGCCCTGGGCTGCTCAGGACCTTCCAGGGGTTGTTTCTGGGCCCGAGCATCTTCACCGAAAGCGGGTTATGGCTGATCCACTCCTCGTCGGACCATCCATGATAGTGCCCCTCGAACTTGAGAATCTTTTCCTTGCCCGTAAAGGCCCTGGCCAACCGGAAGTTCAGCATGTTGGCCTCGGTGCCGGTACATGCGTAACTCACAAGTTCCGCGCAGGGGATGATCTGGGTGAGCTTGCTCGACAGTTGGTTCAGTTGCACGAAGGGGGCGGCGAACTGGGTCCCGCGCCCAATCTGCTCGATGACGGCTTGATCGACCGCCGTGGGGCAATAGCCCAGGATCATGGGGCCGTACCCACCCATGTAGTCGATGTATTCATTTCCATCAACATCGAAGACCCGGGACCCGTGCGCCCGCTCGATAAAGATGGGGTACTCCTCCCATTCGGCTTTGTGGAGCGCGCTGGCCACGCCCCCGACGAGCTTGTGCCGGCCTTCCTCAAACAACTGCTTCGACCTCTCGGTGTTATTTCGAGTGGCCATCGCTTCCCCCCAGAGGTGTGCGTACGTTCCGCTTCCTCTTCAGAAGAACTTATAATCCGATCATGGATTGTGATCTGGTCGACTATCGACCAGAATATAGAACGACTATAGTTGAGATGTCCAGAGGAATATGGTATTGGATAGGAACGTTCACGATGCGCCTCTGAGGGGAAGCACCCGGGACGCGACCTCAGCCATGGAGCTGCTCGGCAGGGGTCGCGATTCAGTGAAATGGGGAGGATGGGGCATGTTGAGTGAGAGGCTCAAGCATCTGGGATTCCGGACCGTCGGCATGGGGCAGGCCATTTCTGAGACGATCGTGCAAGCGATCATGAGCGGAACCCTCAACGAAGGAGAGCAACTCGTCGAGGCCGAGCTCCAAAAACTGTTTGGCGTGAGCAAGTCGCCGATCCGGGAGGCCTTGCGCGAGGTCGAGAAGATGGGCTTTGTCGTGCTCAAGCCCCGACGCGGCGCTTTCGTCAAGGCTATCACTCATCGTGACATCGAAGAGAACTTCCGGGTGCGATCCGTGCTCGAGGCGCTCGCCGCACGCGAGGCCTACGCCACGATGACCGAGGCGGAGCTCTCCGAGATGAGCACCTGCCTTGAGAATATGCGCCGGGCGGTCAGAGACAATGACCCAGAGCGTTACTGGGAGTGTCACCGCCGCTTCCACGATGGTTACCTTCTCGCCTCCCATAACCACACCCTCATCGAGATGCTCCAGAATCTGCGCATGCGCAATACGTGGTACCGCTTCGCCAGGCAACTCTATACGGGGGATCTCCAAGTGGACTTCGCCCCGCACGCCGAGATCTTCACGCACTTTCAGAACCGTGACATCTCTGAAGACGCACTCGAAACGATCATGCGACACCACACCGTGATCGGCCTCGGCTATCTGCAGGCCTCGGCGGAGGCGGACGCTGCCGCGGGCGGCGAAGCGCATGCCCCCCTCGCACCGGCGGGGTCTGTGAGAGGCAGGCGGCATGCCGCGTAGGGTGGCGACTCTCCCCGTGCCGCCCGACAAGAATTGCGATGACAGGGGACCAGGAAGGCCCGATGCTGTCAATTCACAGGAGATCCCTGGAAGCCCTCTGGCCGGTGCGGGACCGCGGATCTCAGGAGAGGCGGTGATATGAGCGGGATGCTGCGCGTCGGAGTCGGCAGAGCCACCATCACTCCGCCCATCGGCGTGGACTTGATGGGGTATTCTCGGCGGAGCCAACCCTCCACCGGGATCCACATGGATTTGTATGTCACGGCGCTGGTCGCTTCGGCTCACGGCACGACTGTGGCCCTTCTTGATTGCGACCTCATCTATCTGCACCCGCCGCTCGTCGACGAGATTCGCGACCGCATCGCTACCCTCTTGGGGACCGAACGCTCCCACATCCTGCTTGGATGCACCCATTCCCATTCCGCACCCACCAGTTCTCCGGTGAAGATCGGGGGTGAGCAAGACCGCGTGCGCCCTGAGGAAGACGCCTACATCCGATTCCTCCCCCATCTGTTTCTCTCCGCGGTCAGGCAGGCCATCACGGCCATGCAGCCGGCCCGCATCACCGCGGGGGTGGGCCAGCTTGCCTTCTCCGTGAACCGCCGCGAAAAGCTTCCTGATGGCCGCGTGGTTCTCGGACTCAACGACAGCGGTCCGGTGGATCACCACGTGGGTGTGGTTCGTATAGATAGCCACGAGGGGCGCCCCCTGGCGGCCCTCGTCAATTACACGTGCCACCCCATCTTCCTCGGATCCGCCAGTCGCCTCATCAGTCCCGACTACCCGGGTCCGCTCCGTCGAACGGTGGAGCGGGTAACGGGGGCCACCTGCCTCTTCCTCCAGGGAGCCACAGGGAACGTGAACCCCCGCAGCCCAATGCACCCGGACACCACGGAAGCCGAGCGCGCCGGCACGATGCTGGGACTGGAGGCCGCCAAAGTCTTTCTGGATCTCGACACGCGTGCCACCGTTGAGCGCGACGACTGGATCATTTCGGTGGCCACGTTTCACTTGCTTCGAAAGGAGGTCGTGGACTCGGGGAAACCGGATTGCGTGAGTGCGGGCGAGGTGGCGCTCTCGCTCCCGCTGCTGCCCCTGCCCGATGCCGCAGACGCTCGCAGGCTCTTGATAGAGCGAGAAGCCGCCCTCGAGGCCCTGATCCGACAGGGGGCAACCCCTGACGATCTCAATCCCGCTCGCTACCAGGTGCAGTGGGCGCAGATGCTCTTGCGCACCTGTGCGGAGGGTCTCGGCCCCGCGAATGTCACCGTCCCCGTCCAGGTCGTGCGCATCAACGAGGTGGCGGTGGTCGGCGTGGCCGGCGAACTCTTCGTCGAGGCACAGATGGCCATCAAGCACGCGTCCCCCTTCCCGTCGACGCTCGTGGCTGCGTACGCCAATGGGTGCGTGGGGTATATCCCGATTGCCGAGGCCTACCCCGACGGGGGCTACGAAGTGGAACACTCCTACAAGGGATACCGGCTTCCCGCAGCCATCGCGCCCGGCGCCGCCGAGACCGTCACGGCGACGGCCATCAGTCTATTACAGGCGGCCTTCGGAAAGGACGCCCCCGGATAGGGTAGGCAGGCGGCGATCCGATCGTCCCCTCAAGCCCCCGGTGGGCCGCCGCTGTCAGGGGCGGGGGATCGCCCGGGCCTGCGGGAGGGCGTCAGGAGGACAGGGCGTACCCGATTGACGCGCAAACCCACCGATCCCGTCCAGAGGACTACTTGTCCGCCCTGAGCATTCCGGTCATCAGGCCGAGGACGCGGTCGAGCTGGTCGGGGGCGTGGGCGCGCAGGTCTGTGAGAACCATGTGGGATGCCCCGGGGGCCACGAATAGAGTGCGCTCTTTGGCATTCTTGGCCGCTTCGTAGATCCCTTGAATCACGCCGGGCGGGATCACCCTGTCGCGCGCGGCGTGATTCAAGGGATCTACGAAGC
>Ga0209182_10000081_pt1 | contig 21721 bp, 14 predicted proteins | sample LakBais05cmmetaG_FD_185474 | JGI IMG/M metagenome (GOLD analysis project Ga0209182, IMG submission 185474) | Lake sediment microbial communities from Lake Baikal, Russia to study Microbial Dark Matter (Phase II) - Lake Baikal sediment 0-5 cm... | ecosystem: Environmental > Aquatic > Freshwater...
GTCCTTCACCCATCGGGTGAAGGTTGATGATCCACTAAAACCTTACACTCCTTTGAGAGTAGTGTTGTGAAACACTACACCAGGAAGGTTTACGCCGTAAACTAAAATCCTATCGGCAGTCTAGGGTGACAACGAAGCCCTGGATAAATATTATAAGGGCAATTATCAAAGGAGGTCTCTATGGGCAAGCCTGCGGATCTCTTCTTTGCCGTTCTTCAACTCAGAGGAAAGCTATGAAACCCGCCTCGTTAAGAGCGGTCGGCGGGGGGCTCGTCGCCCTTGGCGTCGTGCTGGGCGTCCTGGCGTTCCTGTTGGGGCCGGGCTCCCCCAAAGGGGAGTTCGCTCTGGACCTCCAGGTCAAGGACCGGGTGGTCAGCGGCGCCTACAAGGCCTATGGGTCCCGGGACTGCCCGGTGCCGATGTGGCTGGCGAAGTCGGTCTTCCGCAACCAGACAGGCGGCCGGCTGACGAACCTCCGCGTCCGCTATCGGGTATCCGAATACGCCGAATCCGACTGGAGCAATTGGCACCAGTACCCGGCGGTGGACCCGGGACAGACCATCGTCGACCTGTACTATCCCATTTTCACCGCCCAGACGGCCCGCCTGACCAGCCGCGCCCCGGCCGACATGCACCTCGAATACGAGTACACGGACCCCGCCGGCCGGAAGAAGGAGTTCACCGAGTCGCGCCGATTGACGATGATGAGCCGTTACGAGTTTTTCTTCTCGGACATGACCGCCGAGGAGCGGACGGGCGCGTTCCAGGATGCCGACACCAACTATCCCCTGATGGCGGCGTGGGTCTCGCGGAGCGATGATGCCGTCGTCGGCCGGCTAGCCTCCCTCGCGAACAAGAAGGCAGGCGGGTTGGGCGCCTCGGAGAGCGACGAGTCGTGTATCAAGGTCCTGGCCCAGCTCTATGAGATGATGCGGACGATCCACATCAGCTACCAGCATCCGTCGAACCTCGAGGACCCGAGCATGTCGTACGATATCAAGTCCGTGCAGAGCCTCCAATTCCCCCGGGACACAATCGAGAAGCGGAGCGGCACCTGCATCGACCTGGCCATCCTGATGGCCGCCATGATGAACTCGGTCAACATCGAGCCCGTCCTCGTCAGCATGGACGGCCACTGCTTCCCGATGGCCCGCCTGCCCCAGAGCCGGAAGCTCCTTCCCATCGAAGCCACGGGCGTCGGGGACGGCTACCAAAAGAGCATGGACTTCGTCGAGGCCAACAAGAGCGCCCTGGAAACATGGGGCAAGATCACCAAGAACGGACGCTACAACCTCGTTGAAGTCCGGGCGCTCTGGACCCAGGGCATAGCCAATCCCGAACTCGACCCTCTGCCCCCGGACGTGCTGGAGAAGTGGGGCATCATGGACCTGGCCGAACGCGGCAAACCCGGGGAGCGGCGGACGCCGGCCGCCGACGAGCGCGGCCAAACCCCCAGGACCGCCCGGGCTTCGCTGGCGGGCAATTGGGGCTGTCAGCTGGCGTTGCCCACCGGCCAATCCGTGACCGGCACCTGCCAGGTCGTTCAGCATGGCAACCAGGTCCAGCTCCTCTTCCGTTTCTCCTACCAGCAGATGGGCCAGGACGGAATGATGCATCAGATCCAGGAGCAGAATCCTTTCCAGGGCACGTTCGACGGTGCCAACGTCCAGGCCGTCTGTCAGCAGTCCCAGATCGCCATCGATGGCGCGGCCATGCCCGGCCAGGGGCTCCCCTACCGCATCGCGCTCGCGGTCACAGCCGACGGACGCGGCATGCAGGGACAGTTCGCCAACGCTATGGGCGTCACGGCATCCCTCGTCCTGGTGCGCCAATGACCAGCGGAAGGAGACAAGCCATGAGAAAACTCCGCCACCTCCGGAGCGTCGTTCTCTTGGGCGCGGCGGCGATATTCGCGCTGACCGGCATCACGGCGAGGGCCCAGGAAGTGCGATACGACGGACAGTTCACCCTCGCGCCCAACGGGGACCTGGACATGGTTCTGAAGTTGACGCCCCCCATGGAACAATACCAGGGCATGCGCGACAGCGTGAGCAACCTCTACCTGTTCATGCGCGACCTGGCCTCGAACCGGGCCGACGCCGAAGTGACACAGAAGAAGGCGGACTGGGACGACCCGAACCGCACCGTGACATTCATCATCCACATGCTCGGGGCTGCCCGGAACATGGGCAACCGCTGGGAGTTCGATATCGGGGAAGGGGCCGTTTTCAGCAACTTCGACGAGGACAAGAGGGTCATGTACTTCAACGAAAGCGGCAAGGGCGCGATGGGCGCCGTGCGGGGCAACAGCCGCCTGCAGCTCCCGCCTCAGGCCTCGCAGGGCAAGTACGATGCGGCGCGCAAGGTCGTGACCTACGTCCTGCCGGTCCCCTCCTCGGGATCCCTGAGGACGACCCTGCTCGTGCCGGCGGCGTTATTGGTGGTCCTCGGGCTAGGCGTCTTCGGCGCTTCGTTCTTCGTCGGACGCAAGCCGTCCCATCTCCCACCGATGGGCGCCTGAGCGCCGGAGGTAGCAGAGAAAGCGTTCGGCCGTTTCGCGGCGGCCGCCCGGGTCAGCTCTTCTTGACCCAGGCGCCGTCTTCCTGCTGGATCCACCAGCCGGGCGCGGCGGCCTTGATCCAGCTCTCAGCGAAGATCTTCTGGATGCGCTCGATCTGGCTGGCTTCGATGTTGAGGGCCTTAGCCACTTCGGCGTAGAGCTTGGTCCGGTCGCCGTTCTCGTCCTTGACCATGTTGCGTAGGGCCGCCTTGGCCTGGAGGTTGAGGCCGGCCTCGTCGCGGACTTCGAGCAGACCCTTGTTCGTCTCGCCGACGTTGCCGCCGTCGAAATAAGGCTTGAGCGCGGGGAAGCGGTTCTTCATGGCCTCTTTGAGGGCCCGGATGGCCGGCGTCGAAACGCTCGTCGCCTCCTGGGCGTAGGCGGCGGGGACGAACGAGAACGGGGCGGACTCGGGGAGCGAGGCCAATTTCTTGACGGCTTCCTGGCCGCTCTTCTCCGCGTCCTTCTTGCGGATCTCGTCGACGATCTCCTCGGCGGCCTGCTTGACCGTCGCTTCCGGGAAATAGATGTTGACGGTGATGCAGGCCAGGATGAAGACGAGCCCCACGGCAGTGACGCTGCCTACCGCGTATCTTTTTTTCATGTCGCAGTCCTCCTTACCTTGCGGAATTATTTTTCGGATTGGCCGACCCGTTTGAGCCGGTTCGTCATTTCCTTGAAGCTGATCACCTTATCGGGCTCCCTATTAATGACACTTATACCAAAAAGCGACGGTTTCTTCACCAGGTATTCGACGCCGCCTTCATGGATCGTGCCGTTCAGGGTGAAGGTGTCGTTGCGGAGCGTGCTGACGATGCCCAGTTTCTGATAACGGAAGCCCCGGATGAGGCTCATCCAGAAGCCGCCCGTCCCGCCGGACGCCTGCTGGCCGGAACTGAGCACCGTCAGATTGTCCACGGCCTTCAGGCTGAACGTCTGGGCCACACCCTTGCGCGGCACGGACTCGAGACGGAATTCGAACCGCTCCGGCTGTCCGTAAGAGATGACAAGGTTGCGGACTTCGCCGCTGACGATGCCGGTCACTTCTCCGAACGGGACCTCGTCGGTCAGCTTCTTCAGGTCGAGTTCGAGGAGGTCGATGTTGAGCGAGATGGAGCGGTTCGCGGCGAACGGCCTGGCCACGGCGAGGTCGCGAAGGACGACCTTGCCGCCGAAGACGTCGGCCTCGCCCCTCCCGGAGATGGCGATTTCCCGGGAGCTGATGTCGAGGCGAGGGAACTCGGCCCGGATTTTGCCGGTCAGCTTGAACTGGGGCGATTGGACGGGGAAGCGGGAGATGTCGATTTCGCGGAGGGCCAGGGAGCCGATACCCCGGAGGGCGCCGCTTTGCGCGTCGATACGGAATGTCGTCCGGCCCAGCTCGAGCCGGCCGCCGAAAAGCTCCAGGGCAAGGGGCTCGATGGCGAAAGCGTTCGCGCCGACCCGGAGGGAGACGGCCACGGGCTTCAAGGTCAGGAAAGGGCTCTGGAACTCGCCGATCCGGAGAAATCCCTCTTCCGGGAGCGGGCTATCCGGCGAGCCCGGCGCGGCGCCTCCGGCCTCGTAGTGGACGGGAATCTCGGCGGCGACGCCGAGGAGAAGGGTCTTGGACGAGGGGAGTTCGAGATTGGTATCAGCGAGAGTCAGTTTGCCCTTAACCGAAAGCGCGTCGCCCTCCCCGCGGATGCGGACGTCCGCCCCGAGCATTCCCTCGAGGCTCATCCGGTTCTCCTCGGAGACGCCGGCCTGGCTGTAAAGGGAGTAGAGCGGCCCGAGGCTCAGGCGGGCGTCCGTGCGCAGGTCGAACGACGGCGAGGGCTGGATTCCGGCCGAGCCGGCGAGGTTGATTTCACCGATCGTCGGCAACAGGAAGCGGGTCGTTAGACCGTCCACTCCGCCCGAGCTAGGGTCGTAGCGACCGACGAGAATCACCTTGAGGGGGTGCTTGCTCCAAGAGACATAAACCGCCTTCCACAGCGATTCGCCCTGTTCGATGTCGAGGGCGCCCGTGAACGAGATCCCTTTGGAGGCGGCGAGCGCGCCTTCGACCTTCAGCACGGGATTGAGCCCTTCGCCGGCGATCGTGAACGAAGGGTCGTTGAACCGGGCCTGGGCGAGGGAAAGCGTTCCCGTGAACGACCAATCTCTCTTAGAAGAGGAAGGCCTGTGGGCCTCGAGAGAAAGATTGGCCGTGCCGCCGAGGTCCCAGCCGGCAAAGCTCTCGGGGATGAACGGGGCGGCGAGACCGCGGAGGGCGGGAATGTCCAGGCCGCGGCTTTCGAGCCGGACCCGCGCCACGCCCGATTTCCCCAACCCGTATCGTCCCGTCACAAAGAGCGGGGCGATGCCAGGGAACCGGACTTCGAGCGAATCGACGGCCACGGTTTTCCGGCCGAGGTCGAGGCGCGACTTCCCGGCGAGCGTGACCTTGTCGAAAGAGATCTTCTTCCCCTCGGCGACGTCGAAATCGAGGCTCTTGAACGCGGCCTCGAAACGGGAAATGTCCACGGCATCCTTTGTGGCGGCCGCGACGAGGTGAACCTCCGAGCTCCCTACGGCGAGCTTTTCCAGGGTCATTTTTCCCAGGGACGCGCGGAGGTCGGCCGAGAGTCGGGGGTTTTCCGATGGCCCGGCCGCGTCGAGCCGGCCCGAGGCCCGAACATGAAGCGGAAGCCCGCCGACGACATGGTCGAATTCGACGCCTTCGAGCAGGAGGGAGCCGGACAGGCTGTCGTTGGTCTCCTGGCTCGAACGGTGGATCCCGTACTTCCCCGAAAGCTCCGCCCGGCCCCGGAGCTTGGCGCTTCGGAACTCCGCGGGCAGACGGGGCCCGAGGAGGGCGGCCAGGTTCTCGAGCTTGTCGAGCCGGACTTTGGCCTCGGCCTCGAGGAAAACGCTGTGACCGAACCTCCCCGCGGCCGTCCCGTCGAGGTCGAGGAGGCCGGGAACGGCGATTCTCAGCCGGGGGACGGCGAGCTCTTTCGCATCTATGTCGAACTTGCACGTCGTCTCGATCGTGACGCCAGCGATCGACTGCTCAACCCCGGCGGTCGCGAGCCGCGTCGGGCCGAAATCGAACGCGGCGTCGAGGCCGAAGGGCGAAGCCAGGCCCAGGGTGCCCGACGAGATCAGGCCGCTCGTCAGGCTGTAAGCCCCTCCCTTGTCCTTGACGTCGATGTCGCAACGTCCGATGGTATAGGCAACTTCGCCGACAGCGTCTCCCGTCGTCAGGGAGATATCGAAGTTCCCCAGGCTCGTCTCCTGGGAGGCCATGGAGATGGACAAGCGGGCGTTCGCAACCGAGATCCGCTTGGCCCAGGCCAGGGTGTCCGAAGCCTGGAGGAGGATCGCTTCGATGTCCAACGGCTCTTCGGAAACGGCCTTTTGCTCCAGGCGGAAGATGATGCCGTCGGCCTCGATCGTGGCCAGGGCGGGTTTCTTGCCGCGGACGAGCTTCCAGAAATCCCCCTTGGCCTCGAGATGGGCCAGAGAGACGCCCATTTTCTGGAAGGCGGTCTCCTGGCCGAGCTCGAGCGCATCGACCGTAAGGCGGAAGGGAAAGAGCGAATAGTCGAGCTTGCCGATGCGGACCGTCATGCCCGTCGTTTTCGCGAGCTGGCTTTGGAGGAGGTTCCTGACGAGGGCCTTGTCGAAGATAAAAAGGAGCGCCGCGGCGACAACAAGGAGGGCGATAAGGCCGAGGACGATGCCCGCTATCTTGAGGGTTTTCTTCAGCGCTTTCTTCATCATGCCGCACGACGATTATAACATTGTTTAGTCGGCCGAGCTTTTATCGATCCGAGACGACGAGCGAGACGCGGCCGTCGAAATCCGTGACGATCACTTCCCTGCCGCTGAGGGGTGTCATTGTGTTGAGGAGCGCGACGCCGACCCGGTGCCACCACTTGACCACTCCCGTCGCGGCGTCGAGGGCCAGAAGAAGGCCGTTTTTCGTCCCATAGAAAACGACGCCGTCTTTTTCGACGAGCATGGCTGAGTTGATGTCGTAGCCGAACCCGGCGTTCGTCTCCCAGACGGATTCTGGGCTGCCGGCGGAAGTGGAGATCGCAGCGACGATATCCTGGGTCGTCCGGACATAGACGCGTTTCCCGTCCTCGGAGAGGCCGATGGATTCCCGGACGGCCCAACGGTCGGTGCGCCAGACCTCGTGTCCGGTGGCCAAATCGATGGCGGTCATCCGCTTGTCCGGGGCGACGATGAAGACGCGCCCGTTCGCCGCGACGGGCCAGCAGGCGGCAGGTGAATAGAGCGGGCTCGGCCGGTCGCCCTGCCACGTCCAGGCGAGCTGCCCCGTCTTCTCGTCGAGGGCGTAGAGGCGGCCGTCCCACGCGCCGAAGACAACCTTGCCGTCCGCGACGAGCGGCTTCGTCTCGACGAAACCCCCGATCCTTTCATAGCTCCAAACGCTCCGGCCCGTTGTCAGGTCGATGGCGCGGAATACCCCGTCGCTCGAGCCGATGAAGACAATTCCATCGGCGATGCGGGGGCAGGCGACGATGGGCCTGGGCGTCCCGACTTTCCAGGCGAGCTCGCCGGTCGCGGCGTCCAGGGCATAGACCGCGCCGTCCGACGACCCGAACACGACCCGGCCCGCGCCGATGTCTGGGGTCGAGTAAACCGGCCCTTTCGACTTGAACTCCCAAGCGACGCGTCCGTCCGCGATACGGAGGGCGCGGACGACGCCTGAAGCATCGCCCGCGACGATCGTCTCTCCGGACACGGCGGCGGAGGAAGCGATCGTCCAGCCTGTATCGTACCGCCAGCGGACCCGGACGTTCGGATAGAAACCGTTCACACTGAAATCGGGCCGTGACGGCGACCCGGCCTTCACTTCCTCCGCGCCGGTTTCCCGCGCTCCCGCCGCCATGGGGGCACGGCTCTTATCCAGCTCGATCGTATGCCAAGGCGGGAGCGTCTTGCCCCCGGTCCTTTCGGAGAATGTCATGTCCTTCGCGCCGATCTCAACGACCGTGTACCCGGGGGCAACGTCTTTCGTGCCCAGGATCGAACGGCTCATGACGCCGGGAATGCCTTCGAAATCCATGGCCCTGTTCCTGTGGCCGTGCCCGACCAGAACGGCGGCCGTCGGGATCGTCATCAGCTTATCCAGGATGACATACCAGTTGGCGATGCTTTCGTCGAGTGGGTAATGGGTGACGAAGACGGTCGGCCGGTCCTTGGCGCCTTTCTCCGCCAGGAGCCCGTCGAGCCAGCGGACGTCCTGCGGCGCCCAATGACCGTCGCCCATTCTCATGACGGGGCCCTGGGCGAGGCCGATGAACCGAACGAGGCCCCTCGCGAAAACGAAGCGGTCGCTTCCCCAGAACCGCGTAAAGTCGGTCGCCCCCGATTCCGACCATTTCGTGTCGTGATTGCCGGGGATGATGTAGTAACGGACGCGCAGTCCGTCGAGGATATCCTTGGCCAGGCGGAGTTCCTCGAGGGACCCCATTTCGGTGACATCGCCCGTCACCAAGACGAACCTCAGGCCCTTGGTCGTGTTGATGTCGGCGACGGCGGCCCGGAAGTCGTCGGCACCCCGGTCCGACCCGACGTGCGTATCACTCAGCCAGGCGAACCGGAGCGGGCCACACGAACAGGCGGGGACGGCGGCCGCGAGGAGGACGAGGATAAGTGCGGCGACGGCGAACTTCGTTTGGGAAATGATCCTTAAAGGCTTTCTCATTAGACCTTTCTTTCTGCCGGCGACCCGGCTGGGCATCCGCCCAAATCCTAGGGCCTCGCCCTCGAGTTGTCAATCCGCCGGTCTGGAGTTTCTCGCTTAGCTACCCCAAGTGTTGCACTTCATTGTTGACCTCGCGGGGCTAAATCGGCGTTTCAAGCCCGAAAGTGGATTGACTCCCCGCGGCCCGAGGGGTAATCTAAGGCCAACTTAAGACACGGATCATGGGGAGGCACCAAGATGCCGGAAAACGCATGGGGTAGAAGGGATTTCCTCAAAACTCTCCTGGCCGGATTGCCGCTCCTCAGCTGGGACTGGAGCACCTTTCCTCGCGGCGGGCAGGAGAAGACCCCGCCGGGGACCTACGACGCCATCGTCATCGGCGCCGGCCTGGGCGGTCTCAGCGCGGCCGCGGCCTTCGCCCGCCAGGGGTACAAAGTCCTTGTCCTTGAACAGCACAGCGTTCCCGGCGGCTACGCCTCCGCCTTTACGCGACCGGGCGGTTTCACGTTCGACGTTTCCCTCCATTCGACGGCGGTCGGCCTGCGCAACGGCATCCCCAACCTCATCATGGGCTTCCCGGAGATCCAGGATGTCACGTTCGTCCCCCATAAAACCCTCTACCGGGCCATCTACCCGGACTACGACATCCGGGTCCCGCACATGAACGTCCCCGGCTACGTCAAGATCCTCAAGGACAATTTCCCCGACGAGGCTCAGGGGATCGATGGGATTTTCGCAGACATGAAGGGCCTGACAGAGGACCTCAGCAAATTCTCACAGGCGGGAGGCCAGGTGGACATGAGCAGTTTCCCCGCGAAATTCCCCCATCTTTTCAAGAACTTCAGCCGGACTTGGGGAGCCATGCTGGACGAGCGGATCAAGAATCCGAAGCTCAAGGGCGTCATTTCGGGGCTGTGGGGCTACTTCGGGCTCCCGCCTTCCAAGCTCTCGACGTTCTACTACGCCATGCCCCTTATCGGTTATCTCGAGGGCGGCGGCTACTATCCCGTCGGCACATCGCAAAAGATCAGCGACGCCTTCGCCAACCTCGTCCGGAAGAACGGCGGCGAGATCAAGCTTAACACCCGGGTCGAAAAGATCCTCACCCGTGACCACGCGGCCTACGGCGTCAGGACCGGCGACGGCGCGGAATACCGCGGCCGGGCCATCATCTCCAACGCCAACGCCGTGGACACGTTCACCCGGATGGTCGACGAGAAGGAATTCCTCAAGGACTTTCTCGGGCGCATGGAGAAGCTCTCCGTCAGCTATTCGACCTTCCTGGTCTGGCTAGGCCTCAAGACGAACCTCGTCCGCAAGGCCGGGCTCAAGGAGAGCGAGATCTTCTATTACACGGGCTACGACATCGAAGCCGAATACAAGGCCGTCATGGCCGGAGGCCTGCCGGCCGACCTGGGCTTCGGGCTGACCGTCTACGACAACCTCTATCCGGGATATTCGCCCAAGGGGAAGAACACGCTCAACATCATCGCGGCCCAGGGCTTCGATTACTGGAAAAAGTTCGAGACCGATTATTTCTACGGCAACAAAGACGCCTACACCAAGGAAAAGATGCGCCTGGCCGACGTCCTGATCGACAAGGTGGAGAAAACGCTCCTGCCCGGGTTGCGAAAGGCCATCGAGGTCATCGAGGTCGCGACACCCTTGACTAACGTCCGCTTCACGAGCAACCCGCGGGGAGCGATCTACGGCTGGGATCAGACCGTCGACAACTCCGGGAATCGACGCTTCCCGCAGACAACGCCCATCAAGAACCTCTACCTCTCCGGCGCCTGGACGTTCCCGGGAGGCGGGTATGGCGCCTGCATCCCCAGCGGCCTCATCTGCTTCAGCCGGGTGATGGCGGATTGGAAGGGCTGAGACCCGGATCGATCGAGGGGGGGCCGGTCAGTCAAGGGACTATATCCACGGGGCGAGTACGGCGGAAGTGGACCCCCGGGCAAAGCCCGGGGCCGGGCTTCCCAGTCCCGGTCCTGCCGGCTTCGCCACCGGCTTTGCAGTGCCGGTGCTGGCAACCGGCAGCACTGCCACCGGCTTGGCAGTGCCGGTGCTGGAGACCGGCAAGGGCGGTGGCAAGGCCGGGGTATGCTCAGGGTTAATACTGAGCACCACCCACTTAAAAATACGGGGTGGGTGGTGTCGAACGTATCAAGTGCCGCCAAGCGGGGATTGAGGGCGGAGGACAAACAACCGCCACGTCTTCGTCTCTCGCCGGATGGGGAAACCGGATCTTCCAAGAATGCAGGAAATAGCCGCTGTCGCCGGGCCTAGCAGCCCAGTCATCATCAATGGCGTCAGCGCGGGGAATTCCACCCGCCTGATAGAGCGGGTCACCCACCAGAGGGAATCCGGCATAGCTGAGATGGATCCGGATCTGGTGGGGACGTCCCGTGGAAATGGTCACTTCGAGGAGCGTCGCATTTTCCTCGGGGAGCCGACGGATCACCCGGACGTGACTTATCGACGGCCGGCCGTGGGGACAATACGCGTGGACGGTGGCCGGACGCCGATACGGGACAGGCCCAATGGGCTCATCGACCGTGAAGGTGTCCGGCATGGCAGTCCCGGAGGCCAAGGCCAGATACACCTTGAGGATTCGCCTTTCCTTCATGGCGATCGTCAACAGTCGCGCGGCTCGGGGGTTGCGTGTGAAGAGGATCGCCCCGGAAGTGCCCCGTCCAAGCCGATGAAGGGGCGAACACCCGGCGCCATAGCGTTGCCGCGCCAAGTAAAGGAGGGTGTTTTCCAAGAACATGCCGCCGGGCAGAACCGGCAGTCCGGAAGGTTTCGCCAGCACCAAGACATCGTTATCTTCGAATAGGGTCCCGAAATCCCTCGGAGCTTCAGGCTCCTCCCAGGGAAGGCGAAGGTAGATGAGGCGGTCGCCTCGAGTCAGGGTATCGTCGGGCGATACCGGCCGCCCATTGAGCAAGACCTGCCCCGCCTGGATCCGCTGCCGCCATGTTCCCTCGGTCGAGTGGGTGTAACGAAGGGAATAGAAGGCCGCGACCGAGACGCCTTCGTCCGACTTGAGAATGCGATCGGGATAACTATAGCCGTTGTTTTTCATGATATCGTGCGGCGACGGCCGGCAAAATCAGCAAAGGGACGAATGCCCGCTCAAGCCTTGGACATGTATTCACCCGTGCGGGTGTCGACGCGGATGACTTCGCCGGTCGACATGTATTCCGGGACCTGCACGACCAGCCCGGTCGACATGGTGGCCGGCTTCGTCCGGGCCGTGACCGACCCGCCCTTCACGGACGGCTGGGTTTCGACGATCGCGAGGTTGATGAAGGTCGGTATCTCCAGGCCGAGGACGCGGCCCTCAGAGCAGATCGATATCAGCCCTTCGATGCCCTCGGTGAGATACGGCCATTCCTCCTCGATCTCGTCCTTCGTCAGCGTGAATTGGCTGTAGTCCTGCAGGTCCATGAAGGTGATGCTCGAAGCGTCGCCGTACAGGACCTGCACCGGACGCCGCTCGAAATCGGCCTCGGCCAGGACTTCGTCACCGCGCAGGGCCTGGTCGATTTTACGCTTCGACTTCAGGTTGCGGAAACGGATCTTGTACAGCGTCACCGCCCCGCGGGCCGAGGGCGATTGGACCTTGATCGTCTCGACGATATGCGGGTCGCCCTCGATCTTGACGACGTCGCCTTTCTTCAAATCGGATGCCCTGAACATGGGAACGCCTCGATCTCCTCGCCCATCGCGATCGCCCCTTTCGAGACCGGAGGAGGACTATAGCGCCGGGAGGCCGCCCCTGTCAAGAAACTCCTATTTCGGCTTGGCGTCCAGGTTCTTCCAGTTGAGCAGGGCGTTGAAGACGAGGAAGTAGGAGCCGCGGGTCTGGCTGCGCCACATCGGGTTGAAGCTGAACAGGACGACGTGGCCCTTGCCGAGCGTGACGTCGGCGAGCGCAGGCGACCCGGCCAGTTCCTCGCCGCTCGCGAGGCCGCCGCTGATGAGCAGGTCGGCCGCGTTCCGGGCGAAGTTCAGGACGATCCTCGGCCGGGCGGCCGGTGCCGGGCGCGGGCCTTCCTCGGCCGGCTGCTGCGGCGCGTCTTTCTGGGCCTTGCGGAACTCCTCCATGGTCTGCAGGCCGAGATCCCTAGCCCTCCCCTGCGGGATGTCCGGATCGTTCGCGCTCCCCCGCCCCGACACCCGTCCCGGCGGTGCGGCCATCCCGGGCATCATGCTCATGGCCCGGCCGCTCATCCCGCCCATGGCGAAGACGGGCGACTGGCTAAAGTAGATGCCCAGGTTGTCGTCGTAGCCGTAGACGAGGGGGCTCGTTTTATCGCCGACGTCGGCCTTGTAGACGCCGCCACGGGCCCAGAGGTTCGGCGTGTCGCGGATCGAGAGACCCTGGGCCAGCCCGAAATGAATCGGGAGCGACGAGCTGTTGCTCAACGTGATGAAGACGCCGCCTTCCTTGACGAAATCGCGCAGGTGCAGGACGCCGTCGAGCTCGATGCCGCCGCGCATGTCGTCGGTCGAATCCTCGACGCCGAGGTTCGGTGTGAGCTCGGTCTTTTTCCATGGCATCGGCTTGTCGCCGGTGACGCCGTTAACGATGCTGAACGCGTCGGGAGACGACGGTCCGAAGAGGATGACGTCGTATTTGTCGCGGAGCTTGGGGTTGTCGCGGACGGCATGGACGGAGATGTATTCATAGGGGATGCCGCTCTCGTCGAGGGCCACCCTCAGCCAGCCTTCGGTCTGTGTATTCTGCCACGTGTGCATGACCGCGACGCGCGGCGCCAAAACCTCGTGCGTCGGGACGGCGGGGACGGCCGCGGCGGCGAAAACCGCGAAGCCGTACTCTTTCCCTGCCGCGTCGAGCGTCGCTTCGAGGTTCCCGCCGTTATCGGCCGGCTTGAGGATGAACGTCCCGGCCCGGAACTTCCTGCCCTGGGCTTCGAACTCTTTCTCGGCCGCCTGGATCTTGAGGTCCTTGTGGGCGAAACGGAACGTGGCCAGGACGTTGTCGGCGTTGTGGTTGACGAGATAGGCCTGGACCGCGCCTTTTCCCAAGCGTGAGAGCCCGCCGGGGGCCGCGACCTCGCCCTTGACGAGGGTCATCGGCGCGTCGAGGACGGCGATGTCGTCAACGCGGACGGTCTTGACGTTGCAGAGGGGGCCGAGCGTCCAGCCGACGTCGTCGTAGGGCCGAGGGTCGTTGACGTTGAAATACTGCTTGTCGAGCATCATGTCGGCCATGCGCGAATAGGGCTGGTCCATGCGGACGACATAGCTTCCGGCCGGGTACTCGGCGTCCTTGACCTTGAAGGCCTTGTCCGCCTTATGGACCTCGACCCCCTGCGCCTGGAGTTGGCGCAGGAGCCGGGCCGCTTGCCCGGGGCGCGGGTCGTCGCCGGGGAAGACGTAGGCCGCTGGTCCCTCGTTCCGGGCCTTGGCCACGGAGCGCTTGCTCTTGAGGAGGAAATTCTCCAGGAATTTGTCCTTGAGCGAGGCGACGTGGTTCATGCCGATGAGGATGGCGCTCTGCTGGAGGTTGACGTTGTTGCGGATCGACCAGAGCGTCGAGCGGAGCGGCGGGTTGGGCCGGTACCAGGCCCGGTCGCCTGAGGCCGCGATGACGCGGGTCGAGCCGTCGCCCGCGCCCTGGGTCTCGTAGAACCGGCCGATGGCGTTGTGGCCGTTGGCCGCGTAGAAGGCGTAGTTCGGGGCCCAGCCGTCGTAGAAGGCGTGGGTCCAGACGCCGGGGACACCCTCCTTGGTCATCTCGTCGACCTCGCGGTAGGCCAGGAGGTGCCACTCGTCGATGACGATGGGGTCGAGCCAGGCGTTGTAGGGGCCGGAGCCCGTCGAGATGTAGAGGTGGGAGGCGGACTCGTGGAGGTCGTGCATGACGATGGGGTGGTAGTCGAGGAAGACCTTCATGATGTTCCGGCTGAGGGCCAGGGCCAGGCCGAGGTTGTCCCGGTTGTTGTCGTGGGAGACGTACTTGCCCCACCACAAGAGCCGGTTGGGGACGTTGGACTTGGGGTCCTTGCGCTTGGCCATCGAGACGTCTACCTGCTTGTCGCGGCCGTCGACCTCGAGGATGGGCGTGATGAGGATAATGGCGTTGTCGCGGATCGTCTTGATGAAGGGCGACTCGTCGACGGCGACGCGGTAGGCGAGCTCCATGAGCATCTCGACCGAGCCGGTCTCGCCGGAGTGCATGCCGCCCGTGGCCCAGTACATCGGCTTGGCCTGCTTCATCAGGCTTTCGGCTTCGGCGGCACTGAGGCCGCGGGGATCGGCCAGCCGGGCGTTGATGGCCTTGTACTTATCGAGGTTTTTGATCGTCTCTTCGTCGGCCACGGCGACGAGGATCCAGTCGCGGCCCTCCTCGGTCTTGCCGATGTCGAAGACTTTGACGCGGGGGGTGGCGGCGGCCAAGGCCCGCATATACTTGTAGACGTCGGCCGAGTAAGTCAGGACGTCTTTCGCCCCGGCGATATGGCCGAGGACCTCGAGCGGTGTCGGCACGCCTTCGGCGTAGGGCAGGTAGTTGACATACTTCGTGGCGAAGTGTGGGTCGGTCGTGAACTCGAGGATCTTCTTGGTGTATTCCTCATGGACTTTCTGCTGGGCGATGGCGGGAACGACGGCCAGGCCCAGGACGAGGACCAACGCAGTGATTGAAACATATCCTTTTCTCAAAAAATCACGGCTCATGACTCTCCTCCTTCCGGGAAACAATAATATTAACGTTGCTGTGGTCCGACCCCAATATGATAAAGCGAGACGCTCATCGGGGGCACGATGATCTTTTTTCCGAACGGAACGCCGTCCTGTTCTTTGACCGCGACGGCCGGCGGCTTGCCCGGCACGTTGCAGGCCCGCGGGTCGTCGCCGGCGACGAGGTAGAGCTTGGCTTTCTTGGGCAGCGCGAGCTGTCCGGCATCGAGCTTGAGCGTCTGGGCCGTCTTCGTCGGGTTGACGATCGAAAGCGTCAGCACGCTTTTCGTTTCGTCTTTCCAGCAGGCCATGACGTCGAGCGGCTCGGGCGTCCCGCTGACCGCGACAGGGATCATCCCGAAGTGCTTCCGGTAGAGGGCCAGGATGACGCCCGTCGTGTCGAGCGCGGCCGCCGTCTTCGAGGTCTTGATGGCCCCGATGACGTTGACCGTCTGGGCGTAATTGGCCATGAAATAGATGTCGCTCTGGCGGGCGTACTCGTTGAGCCCGGCGGCGACGCCGAGCGCGTCCTCGAGGAAGTACTGGGTGCCGAGCTCGCCGTAGAGGTGCGGCCCGTACCAGTAGTTCCACTCGTCGAGGGCGACCGGGACCTCCTTCATCTTGAGCGTCGGGATCGTGGCCCGATACTTTCGGTGGGCCTCGGCGATCCGGCGGATCTCCGTCGGCATCTGGTTGACGTGGCTGAGGAGCCCGGCCTTGTGTCCGACGTAAAAGTGCTCGCTGATGAGGTCCATGTGGTTCGAGGCCTCGGCCAGCATGGTTTCGCTCCAGCGGCCGACGGCGCCCACGGCGACGACCTGGACGGATGGGTCCATGGCCTTCATGGCCACGGCGTACTGGGTGTGCTTCTTGACGTAATCGGAGAGGGGAATGTGGCCGAGCTGCCAGTCGCCGTACATCTCGTTGCCGATGGCCCAGAACTTGACGCCCCAGGGCTCGGGATGGCCGTTGGCCGCGCGGAGCTTGCCCATCTTCGAATCGGGCGCGCCGTTGACGTATTCGAGCTCATCGAGGGCCATGACGACGTCGCCGAGGCCGCTGTTGACCGTGATGTAGGCTTCGGAGTCGATAAGCCGTATCAGGTCGAGGTATTCATGGACGCCGACGTCGTTGTGTTCGACGCCCGTCCAGGCCGGGTTCTTGCGCGGCGGACGCCTGTCGCGGTCGCCGATGCCGTCGCGCCAGTCGTAGCCGCTGACGAAATTTCCCCCGGGCCAGCGGTAAACGGGCGAATCGAGCTCCTTGAGCAGGGCCAAGACTTCGGGCCGGAAGCCATCGACGTTGTCGGCCGGCATAATCGAGGCCGTCCCGACTTTGAACGAGCCCCGGCCGGAAGAGACGATCTCGAGGCGGGCGTTCTCGGTCGAGGCGCCGGCCTTGAACGTGAAGGGGAACGTCTTGTATTCGCGCCCGATCTCCTTGACCACGAGGGTCTGTCTGGCGTCGGGCCCTTCGCCCCAGACTAGGCTGACGTTGACCGGCGCTGCGCTCGGATCGCCACTGAAGATGACACGGCCAATGTATTCTTTCCCCTCGACGAGGGCCAGCGTTTCCTGGACGATCCCGCCCGGCCCTTTCCCGGCGAGCGTCACCCGCGCCGTGTGTGCGCCCGTGAAGGGCTTGACCCTGTCCATCTTGACGAGGCTGGCATCGGCGACGGCCTTCCACGGGGATTCGCCCTCTCCCACGGAGTAGAAGAACTTCCGGTCCTCGAGCATCTCGGCCCAGATCCCCTGATAAATGCATCGGCCCAAGTGTTCGATGAATTGGCCGTAGATATACTTGGATATCGGCTTTCCGGTTTTTTCGGTGTCGATCGCGATTTTGGGTTGGCCGAGCTCCCTGCCCGAAAGACGGGTGAGCTCGACGTCGTCGAACCAGGCCTTCCCCGTCGCCCGGCCCCAGCCGCCGAATAGGCACGTCACTTCGAGGGCGTCATTCGGGCCGGCGTCAAATTTGATCTCGACTTTGGTCCAGTCCTGGGTGCCCGTGACCGGCGGCGTCCGCCATTCTTCTTCGCCGTGGATGTTGATGAGGGCCCCACGGCTCGTGCCCGGAACGAGGTCCTGGGTCTTGATCCAGCCGCTCAGCTTATAGCGCGAGTACGGCTTGACCGGGACGCTCGCGAGCCACGAGGCGTCGGCGCCCTTTTCGGAGGAGATCATGACGCTCCGGCCGCCGCTTCTCCCGGACGGCTCGACGACGAACGCCGCCCCACCCCGCTGCCAGCTCCGCGGACTCCAGCCCTTGGGGTTATCCCCGTCCATCTCTTCGAACGAGCCATTGGCCACGAACTGGGTGACGCCGGCCAGCTCGTCCCCGGCTCGGGGTCCACCGGTCCCGCAAGATACGAACGAAAGTAAGAGTCCGCAGGCAACAAAAAGGGCCAGCGGGGATGCGGAATGCTCGCGGGGTATGTTCATGATTCCTCCTTCCCGGTCCGGGCGACGAGGGAGAATGTACCTCGGGGCCGGCTACCTGTCAACGCACCCCGATTCTTTCCGCCCTTTTCTTTGGCTCTTCTCCCGATCTCGGCATAACCATCAAAGCGTGGCGATGGGTATCGTGATCTCTTTTCCTCTTGACACCGAGTCCGGGCCCGAGTAACTCTTAAGCTTGGACTACGGAAGCCATGCTCACGCAAGATCGTAAGTTCTTGTTCTTCGATTGCGAGACGACGGGGTTACCCCGTAGCCGCTATTTTTCGCCCGACGATGTCGACGGCTGGCCCCACCTTGTTCAAATCGCCTGGGGACGCTACGACCTCCGGGGAAATCCCGAAGACGCCCGAAGCCATATCATACGGCCGGACGGATTCATAATCCCGGCTGATGCGACGAGGATCCATGGCATCACGCACGCGCACGCCCTCCGGATGGGGAGGGAGTTGGCGGAGGTCCTGGACGAATTTCTCGAGGCAGCCGAACGGCCGGGGACGACACTCGTCGCCCATAACCTCGATTATGATTGCGGAGTGCTTGGGGGCGAGCTCGTCCGGCAGAACAAGCCTCTTCGGTTCCTGGAGATCCCCGGGATTTGCACGATGAAGTCAACGACGGAACTATGCCGCTTGCCCAGGCCGGGCGGGTTCGGTCTCAAGTGGCCGACCCTCGAGGAGTTGCACATCTATGTGTTCGGCCACTCCTATCAAGGCGCACATGACGCCTCGAGCGATCTCGAGGCCTGCGCCCGCTCGTTCTTCAAGCTCCTTGAGGCCGGGCACTACCCTATTTCCGCGGAATGATCCCCGGTCCGTCTATTTGACCTTCCACTCGTGGACGCCGGCCGACCAGTCCTTCTGCATCTGGACCTCGAGGCGCAGGGCCGAAGTCCGGACGGGCGCGAATTTGACCGTGTTCCAAGTATCTTTGGTTACGGTATATTCGCCGGCGGCCTTGACAGGAAGCCAGTCTTCGCCGGACTTATAGAGAATGCGCCACGAGGCCGGCACACGGCACCCGCCGCCGCCCGTATCGTCGAACCAGTAGACGGAGGCTTCGGACAGCCGCACGGGCGCTTCGAATGTGTAGTCGATCCACTCCGAGGTCGCCTTCTTCGGCCACCAGTGCATGTAGCTTGCGGCGTCGTCCGAGCTTTCGGGCTCGAACTGGTCGTTCACGCGCCGCGGATTGACGGCCCCTTCGGAGGCCATGACCTTGGCCTTGGCCGAGAGACCGGGTTCGCGCGCGACCCGTGCTTTCGCGGGATCACGGGCGAGCCAAACGGTCATTTCCCCCCGGCCGCGGTTGGCCCAGGAGTAATACGGGATGAGGGTGACGATTTTCTTTTCGGCGATGATCTTCCCACCCTTCTCGCTGAGCGCCTCGGCCTCGCCCTTGATGACGACGACGCCGTTGAGGAGGTCGGGCCGCGCTTCGGCGACGAGCTGGGAACCATCGGCCAGGACGAGGTTCGAGACGCGGCCGTCGTTGTCCGGTCCCTCGGCGCAGTAGACGAGCGGCCCGCGCTCGACGGCTACGCGGCCGCGGTCTTCCTCGACGGCCTCGTGGGCCGCCACCCGCCTCACGGGCATGGGCAGGCTGAGGTCGACGACGTCCCCGGCCTTCCACGTCCGGCTGACCAGGGCGTAGCCTTTATCGATCTTGAGCTCCACGGCCTCGCCGTTGAGCTTGAGCGCCGGCGCGCCCTCCGCCGCTTCCGTGTAGGTATAGAGGTCCGAAGGGACGGGACGGTTCATGGCCCAGCCCGGGACGCGAACGCATAGGGTGAAATCCGCCGCTTTCACGGGCTTGACCTCGATCCGGACATCGCCTTTCCAGGGGTATTCGGTAGTCTGGACGATCTCGAGGTCCGTCCCGCCGACCTTGAGCTTCCCCGTCCCCTGGGCGAAGAGGTTGACGTAGACCTTGTCGTCGGAGGCCGCATAGAAATAACCCGGCACCGAGGCGAGGATACGGGCGACGTTGGGCGGACAGCAGGCGCAGCTGAACCAGGGCACCCGTTCGTGCTGGCCGTAGGACGTCAGCGGATTGGGGTAGAAGAACCTGTCCCCGGACAGCGAGATGCCGGAGAGGACGCCGTTGTAGAGGATGCGCTCCATGACGTCGGCATATTTGGCGTCGAGCTCCAGGCGGAGCATGCGGGAATTCCAGAGGAAAGTGGCGATGTTGGCGCAGGTTTCGGCGTAGGCGCTGGCGTTGGGGAGCCGGTAGGCCGGGCCGTAGCCTTCCCAGGCGCCGGCCGCCCCGATGCCGCCGGTGATATAGATCTTTGTCCCGACGACGTCGATCCAGATCTTTTCGAGGGCGGCGATGTAGGCCTGGTCGCCGGTCAGGGCGGCGACGTCGGCCGCGCCGGCGTAGAGGTAACCGGCCCGGACGGCATGTCCGACGGCCTCGGTCTGCTCGATGAAGGGCTTGTCGTCCTGGGCATATTGGCCGTAAAGCAGCTCCTGGCGGCCTTCGCGATCGTAGGGGATGCGGCCCTTCGTCTTCCCCCGGGCGTCGATAAAGAACTTGGCCAGGTCGAGGTAATTCGTCTTGCCGGTAGCGCGATAGAGCTTGACCAGGCCGATCTCGATCTCCTCGTGGCCGGGGGGATTGGTCCGCTTGCCGGGGCCGAATTCCCTGGCGACAAGGTCGGCGCTCTTGACGGCGACGGCCAGCAGGTTCTTCTTGCCCGTGGCCTGGTAGTGCGCGGCGGCCGCCTCGTAGAGGTGCCCGACGTTGTAGAGCTCGTGGCTCATGTAGAGGTGCGACCAGCGCTCCTTGCCCAGCCAGTCCTGGGGCGGCGGGCCGCCGATCGTCCGGGCAGCGTAAAGGTAGCCGTCCGGTTCCTGGGCCGCGACGATCTTGGCCACGAGCCCGTCGACGTACTTCTCGAGCTCGGGGTCGGGATGAGTCGCCAGCGCGTAGGAGGCCGCCTCGACGACCTTGTAGACGTCGGAGTCGTCGAACGGGAAGCGGCTGCAGTATTTGCCGTCCGTGGCCCCGGCAAGCGCGGCCGCGGCCATGTCGAAGTTCTTGACCCGTCCCGTTTCCTCGCTCTGCTTGAAGTTGTGGGGGATGGTCACGGTCCGGTTCGTATCGAGGCGCGGCGCCCAGAACGCGTCGCTGAGATGGACGTCGGTGAAGGGCACGGGCGCGGCCGGGTAGTCGGCTTTGGGGGCCGTCGAACAGGCTCCGACGCTTACGGCCATCACGATTAGAATGAATAATTTAACGGCAATAGTTTTCCTCATGACCTGAACTCCTTTAGCGGAACTGTATCTCCGGCGGGCGGCGCTGTCAATAACCACTAAAACCGCGCCCGATTTTGCATGCGCAGGAGAAATAATAAATTCAGTTGAAATGTGATAGCGTATATGCTATTATAACTATGCGCACAGAAGCCTGCTCGATAACCCGAAAAACGTGCGCTTCAAGGACCTGCTGAATCTCTGCCGGCGCCTCTTTGGCGAACCCAGGATCCGCGGCAGCCATCATATCTTCAAGACGCCGGGGCCGGGGGAGCCATTTGTCAACCTGCGGCGCGACGGCAAGATGGCCAAACCGTATCAGGTCAGGGACGTGAAGCGGGCGCGGGAAAAGCTGGAGGCGAAACATGGGAAATAAGGTGGAACGCTATACTTACCGCATCGAATGGTCGCAGGAAGATGAAGTCTTCGTGGCCCGCTGCATCGAGTTCCCCGGGCTCGGCGCCCACGGCCGTTCCCAAGAAGAGGCCCTGCGCCAGATCAAGGTCGCGGTGGCCGAAGCGCTGAAATGGCTGCGCGATGAGAAACGCGAGGCCCCCGAGCCCCTGGGATCGAAAAAATTCCGCGGCCATTTGACCTTGCGCGTGCCGCCCGAAGTGCACCGTGAACTGGCCATCAAGGCGGCCGAAGAAAACGTGTCGATCAACCAATTGATCCTTTCGAAGATCATTTAAAGAATATAGGGTCGTAGGGGCACGGCGTGTTGTGCCCAAGGCAAAGGAAAGCTGGAACGCCTTGGCAGGCGGGATTTGTTGCTCAGCCCGGATACCCGAAAAGATACGTCACCCGGCAGGCACCGAAAGAGCGAACCCGCCCGATCTCCCATTTGTACCCTGGAGCACTGCAACTTTCGGTAAGTTTTCGCAACTCCATGGGCGAGTAGGTTCGCAGGCAGGAAACAAAGCCGTCCCAGGCGGCAATCAGGGGGACTACGGGTACGATATATGTCCAAAGGAGATGCCGCCAGGACATGGGGCGCACGAAAGGCATGCTAAGCCAG
>Ga0209182_10000082_pt1 | contig 21580 bp, 15 predicted proteins | sample LakBais05cmmetaG_FD_185474 | JGI IMG/M metagenome (GOLD analysis project Ga0209182, IMG submission 185474) | Lake sediment microbial communities from Lake Baikal, Russia to study Microbial Dark Matter (Phase II) - Lake Baikal sediment 0-5 cm... | ecosystem: Environmental > Aquatic > Freshwater...
AACACCTGTAGCGTCGGTGCCAATGGAGGTGTCCGAGGAAGAGGCAGAGGAGTTACGGCGCAAGGGTATTAAGGTAAAGCGTATCCTAGAGAAGCAGCCCACCGTTAAGGAAGCTGCCGACGACTATACAGCTGGCGCTAAGATCGGGCTAGGCGCTACCGCAGCAGCAGCAGCTTTAGCCGGCTGGAAGTTCTCAGACTGGCTTGTAGATAAAGCCAGGAAGTCCGTAGTAGAGGGCGACCTAGATAAGCTGCGTAAGCGCGTAAAGCGTGTGATTGACGACAGCCCAGAAGACTCTGACATTCCGCTGCACGCGTATATGAAGGCAGCTGAGGTGCATTACTTTGAGAAGAAAGCCGGAATAGGAGACGTTTTCAATACCGGTGCTGGCTGGGCCATCCCTGATCCGATTCTACAAGGACTGGGCGGCATCGGGATCCTAGGGCTTGTTGCAGCTTATAATCAAGTTTCTGAAGAGTCTAAGTACAAGGCCAAGGTCAAGGGCCTTAAGAACTACATGAAGTACAAGCCCACTGAGACAACCACTGTGACCATTGACCCCGTAGTTGTACAGCGTACACCTGGGTCGCCAGCAGGGCAGGCAGAAGTAAACGCAGAGGTCTAAATGGCTGAATTCGATCCACCGGATCTTCCGGCTGCTCCAGAGGTAACCTTCAGAGCACTTGATGACACGGATAGCCAACGTGACGCGATATTCGATTATGCCCGAAAAGGAGTACAGGAGTACGCTGGGGCAGAGAACGCTACACACCGGATCGAATTCGCGGACGTTGACTACGACGAAGGGTGGACCCCGCCTACATTAGCTCAAGAGAAGGAAGCTCTACTCAAGCGTAAGAGCTTACACAGGACTCTACGTGGAACTGTGCGTCTTATAAATAAGAATACTGGAGAAGTTATCGAAGAGCAGCGCATGCCGGTTGCGCATGTTCCGTACCTGAACCAGCGCGGTACGTTTATCCGCGAAGGTGTATCGTGGCAGCCCCGTAATCAGCTACGGTTGCGCCCAGGCATCTACACACGTAAGAAGAAAAACGGTGAAGTAGAGACTCACGTCAACGTGCAGCCTGGCACTGGTAGAGGCTTCCGTGTTGTCATGGACCCAACTAAGGGCGTGTTCACATTAGACGTAGGGCAGTCTACTACGCGGCTATATCCAGCAATGAAAGCCATGGGCGTCACTGATGATCAGATGAAGCAGGCTTGGGGTGAAGACTTATACAATGCTAACTACAGAGCAGAGTCTGGTAAAGATGGCGTAGACATAGCTAAGCTAGTCAGAAAACTAGGGCACAAGGATCTGCAGGTAGCCCCTGAGCTATTACCGCAGGCACTAAAAGACATCATTGAGCGGGCCGAGGTAGACGAAGACACAACTGAACTCACCATGGGTGAGCGTATAAAGAATCTACGTGCCGACATTATACTTAAGATGACGCAAAAGCAGCTAGCGTTGCAGCGTGGTGAAATACAAGAAGACAACAGAGACTCGCAGGCCTATCAGAGCTTTCATAGCGCGGAGGACTTCTTCCGTGAACGGCTTAAGCGTGACGTCACTGGATCCGTCAGGGCCGCACTGTGGAAAGCTTCACGTGATGGTAGCCTAAAGAAGTTTACCCCAGGGATCATGAATAAGAACATTAACAGCCTATTCCTAGGCACTGGGCTTATGGCTTGCTTCGATGACAAGACCAGGGTCTTAACTAGGAGAGGATTTGTCAAATGGTCAGACATCACAGAAGAGCACGAGCTTGCTACAAAAGACAGTAGCGGTAACGTGGTGTTTGAGAAGCCCAGCAGGCTCATCAGGTATTACTATTCCGGAGATATGTACGAGCTAGATAATTCATTTATCAGCTTTAATGTAACACCAAATCACCGACTGTATGCAAGGGTTGGCAGTAGGCATCATCCGGCCAGTAGGGTGCCTACTGACTTCGCCCTTGTAGAAGCTGAGTCTTGCCTAGACAAGAAACTAGTCTTTACCCGTCGGCTAGGTAACTTAGCTGTTGAGTATTCAGATGTCCCGTATTTCGAGTTCTCGACAGTAGAGAATAAACACGGTAATACGATATCCACAAAGGTAGACGGGGACGCCTGGTTTGAGTTCCTAGGTTGGTGGCTTGCAGAAGGCTCTGCATTTAGAAGTGGGCGTGGTTACACTGTAACTATTTCGCAGTGCTATGCGGCAAACCCAGATAAAGTTCAGCAGATATCCGAGCTGCTGACCCGGCTTGGTGTGAAGTACTGGTACAATCGCGGCTGCCGTCAATTTATTATAAGTAATAAGGCCCTATTCGATGAACTACATCCATTAGGAAGTAGAGATAAGCGAAAGGTTCCGGATTACGTCTGGGTCGCCTCAAAGAGGCAGCTAGGCTTGCTCATAAGCCGCTACATCTTAGGAGATGGAAATACATACGGTAAGATAACGAAATCCTGCACGATCGCTCCTGCTTTGTCAGAGGCAATAGTGTTCATCTATTTACGCGTGTACGGTGCAGCCGGGTGGTTTAAGGTAAATCATAAGCCAGCGTACCTGACGCAGGTTAACAAGCCTGTATACGTGAATACAATTTACAATAGGTTTGATGTTTCTAACATTGGTAGAAATAAAAAAAGCATGATACGGAGTGCCACGTATGCCGGTATGGTATACTGCGCCACTGTATCAGGTGGGGTTCTATTTGTAGAGCGTAATGGGAAGAGCCACTGGTCTGGAAATTGTGCCGAAGAAATTAACCCAACGGATACGTTGGATCTACAGTCGTCCATTACCCGCATGGGTGAATCCGGCATCTCTAGCCTGGAGTCTGTTAGCCGCGATGCACGTAACGTACAGGCCAGTTATATCGGTGTAATCGACTCGAATCGTATGCCAGATAGTCAAGGAATCGGCGTTGATCTACGCGCAGCAGCTGGTGCGCTTAAGGGCAGTGATAATCAGTTATATACGACTGTACGTAACACTAAGACTGGCGAGCTTGAAAGAGTGTCCGCGCGAACACTATCAAAGATGGTCGTAGCCTTCCCAGGTGAGATGCTCAAGGACGAACCTAGGATCGCTGTAGTACGCAATGATGAAGTGAGCTACGCCAAGCACGGTGAAGTAGACTACGAGATTGTTAACCCGCATGACATGCTGTCTAAGTTAACTCAGCTTGTTCCGTTCCCAGAGGGCATGAAGGCTCAGAGATTGCTCATGGGCAGTCGTATGACTAGCCAGGCCTTACCGCCAGTAGAGCCAGAAGCTCCTCTAGTGCAGGTAGCTGGACCAGACGGTACGTCACTACATAAGGCTGTGGGTAAAACACTTGGTGCTAAGTTTGCTCCTGCTGCAGGTGTTATCAGCCACGTAACTGCAGACTCCATTACGCTGCAGACGCCGGACGGCCCTAAAGAGATCCAGCTCTATAATAACTATCCATTTAGCCGTAAGAGCTACATGCATAACACGCCTACTGTAAAAGTAGGTGATTATGTAGAGCCAAACCAGCTGCTAGCTACCAGTAACTTTACGGACAAGGATGGCACCTACGGATTAGGTCGGAACTTACGGGTAGCGTATATGGCTCGCGAAGGTGACACGATTGAAGATGCGTGGGTTGTATCTGAATCAGCCGCTAAGAAGATGGCTGTGTCTACTATGTATAAGTCAGATCTAGATCTGACGGATATTAAATCGACTCAGAAGAACGACTATGTCGCTGTATATGCGAGTAAATACAAGCCCGAGCAGTATGACAAGATTGATGATGATGGTGTCGTTAAGGTAGGTCAGGTAGTGCAGCCAGGCGATCCACTTATCTTAGCTTTCGCGGACAAGCCTAAGCAAGGTATTGGTGCGGTAATGAACACCAAGCTAGGGTCTGCCTCAGATAAGACGCAGCTGTGGGACCATCACAACCCAGGCGTTGTTACTGACGTTGTACGTACGAAATCAGGCATCAATGTGACCGTTAAGTCCGATGTAGCTATGGCTCCCGGCAGCAAACTAGCTGGCTACTTCGGAAATAAGGGCGTTATTTCTAAGATTCTTCCAGATGAGCAGATGCCCATTTTAGCTGACGGGAAGCCAGCTGAGATCATTGCAAACCCATTTGGTGTTCCATCCCGCGTTAACATCAACCAGCTATCGTATGCGCTACTCGGCAAGGTAGCAGCTAAGACAGGTAAGCCCTACGTTATTCCACCGTTTAGTGGCAAGAATCTTATACAGTACGCTTTAGACGAGGCTGCCAACGCAGGTATAGCTGTACGTAATCCAGATGGGACTATTACAGAAACTGAGACTGTTATAGACCCACGCGACGGTAGGAAGATTAACAACATCTTTACTGGCGTGGCTCACTTCATGACCCTGCATCACATAGCAGAGGCTAAACTATCAGCGCGTGATCAGGCTAGTTATACGACTGTCGGAACGCCAGCTAAGGGAGGTGTTGAAGGCGCGAAACGTGTATCACTGATGGATACGTATTCAATCATTTCTCGCGGTGCAACTGAGTTTTTAAAGGATGTTAAGCTCGTACGTGGCCAGAAGAACGAGGACTACTGGCGTGCCATCAGAAATGGTGAGACGCCACAGTTACCGGAAAGCAACGTAGCTGATGAACACTTCACGAGCCTGCTGAAGGCTGCGGGTGTAAACGTAGTAAACCTGGGGCAAGGTAGGGAACAGCTCAAGCCAATGCTGGACAGAGATGTCCTACAGATGGCTCCGCATGAAATCACAAAGTCTGCTACGTTGGACTTTGACACGCTAGAACCTGTAAAGGATGGACTGTTCGATCTAGGTAAGACTGGCGGAAACGCAGGAACGCGCTGGAGTAGAGTGACCCTGCCAGAGAAGATCCCCCATCCTATGATGACTGACGCCATTGTGCGTATGCTGGGCCTGACAGAGAAGAAGTTCGACCAAGTGCTTCTGGGTGAAGAGCAGTTAAACGGACAGACTGGACCAGCTGCCATAGAGAAGGCTCTACAGGGCATAAACCTAGACAGAGACATTGAGACCGCTAAACAAGCCATCCGTGGAGAGAGCCGTACGAAGCGTGACGCCGCTGTGCGTAAGCTGCACTACTTAGCTGGCCTGAAGTCTATGGGTATAACCCCATCAGAGTTGATGGTCCAGACTATGCCTATAATTCCACCAAAGTTTAGACCAATTGTTGCCGGTAAAACTACCGACATGATCCATGACCTGAACTACCTCTATCACGATGTTATGGAGGCAAAGGCTAACTACGTAGAGGCTAAGAAAGAGTTCGGAGAGGCGCCTGAAGAATATATGACGCTTGTTAAAGCTGTGCGGGCTGTCTCTGGTAAAGAATCCCCTATTACGCCTAAGCATGTTGAGCAGGGTGTTAAAGGGGTGCTACAGTACGCTATTGGCTTGTCCGATAGTCCCAAACATTCGATTTTTCAACGTTCTATTATTGGTACGTCAGTAGACACAGTAGGCCGTTCCGTCATCACAGCTGACGGTAAGTTAGGCATGGATGACATTGGCATACCAGAAGCGATGGCTTGGAAGATGTATCGTCCGTTCGTGGTGCGTAGACTAGTTCGTGAAGGTCTATCCGCCACCGAAGCTTTGCTTGAAGTGAAGGATCAGACTCCAAGAGCCAAGAAGCAGCTGGAAGAGGAGTTAAAGGTACGGCCAGTTGTGTACAACAGAGCGCCCTCACTGCATAGGTACGCGTACACTGGCGGCATACCTCACTTGGTCACTGGTGACGCCATTCATCACCCAATGATAACACTAAAGTCCTTGGGCGCCGATCACGATGGTGATCAAATCAACATACATGTCCCAGTTTCCGACGAGGCTGTCCAAGAAGTATACAGTAAGTTCCTACCCAGTAAGAACTTATTCTACACAGCCGACTTCGAGACCCACTACGAGCCAGTCCAGGACTACGCTGCTGGGCTGTACCTAGCCACGGCAAAGGACAGCCGCCAGGCCGTTCAGACCTTTAAGTCCGTAGAAGACGCCAAGCGGGCTTACGCTAAAGGGCTTCTATCTGCGCGCACACCTATTAGGATCGTACCATGAGTAACGGCGCTGAGTGGAATACATACGTAGACAGCAACCCGGAGTGGACGCCGGAGGTTCGTAAAAACATGTTCGGCGCCTGGCTTGCCTATAAACTGGGAAATAATCAGACTGTACCAGGTACCAAGATTAAAAAGCTGGTCCCGTGGCTTTTTGGTGGAATAGACTCAGTAGCCCCAGAGTCCGTCGACAAACTGTATCCACGATTTAACAAGGATCGTACCGTGAAGACCGCAGCCAGTTTTAATGAACTCACCGCCGGAGCCTCACCATCAGACGGTTTAGCCATAGGAAGTGCAGCCTTACCTTGGATGGCTGCCGGGGTTGCCGGCGCGGGCCTAGCTGGCGGCGTATTAGGGGGCGGTATTGGTGGCATGATTGGCTCTGTCCGCGACACCGACCCAGGCGAGAGCCGGGGCGAAGCGGCTGTGCGCAGTGCTGGAACCGGTGCCGCTACTGGTGCCGGGGCGGTGCTAGGCTACGGGCTTGGCGGTTTAATCGGTGGCGGTCTCGGTGATGGCAAAGGCTCGCTGCTTGGTAGCGGCATTGGTGCTGGTGCCGGCGCTATACTTATGTATCTTCTAGCTAAACGTAAACGCGTAAGCGCTCCTACCCCCAACTTCCAGGCATAAACATGACTCTCGCCGCCCGTATCTTTCAGCGCGCTCTACACGAGAAGCTGGCCTTCGTACCGTTAGGCACCGCTGGTGCTAAGCTAGGTCAGCAGTCTGCTGGCCCAGGTGGTGCCCCAGTTGGCGCACCCATGGACCCAGCCGCTGGCGGTATGCCACCGGCTCCTCCAATGGATCCAGCAATGGGCGGCATGCCTCCAATGGACCCCGCTGCAGGTGGTATGCCACCAGCTCCTCCAATGGATCCCGCCGCAGCTGGCGGTATGCCGCCCATGGACCCATCAATGGGCATGCCGCCTGCTGGCATGGACCCGTCAATGGGCATGCCACCCGATATGGGCATGCCTCCAATGCCAGAGCCGCCCCCAGCCCCGTCGGGCGCAGGTGTAACGACGGAAGACGCTGACGTAGTTGATAAGATCACCAAGCGCACCATGGATATCGTGCGTCAGACGCTTGAGATGGTCGGTAAGGCTAAGAAGCCTGACGGTTCGGATGCTACCGCAGCTGCACCGTCAACCGTTGGCCCAATCACCGGACAGTCCGGTTTTGACGCGTCCGCTCTACCCGGCCCACTTAAGATGGCGGCAGCCCTCAAAGGCCTCAAGCTTAAGTAAGGGGCCACGTATGCCCAAACTCGGGCAACTGTATGTAACTGACAGTCCATTGACTAAGTCAATGGGTGAACTGTATACCAAGATCGCTGCTGCAACGTTTAGCCAAGGGCTGCGTTCAGACCCTACGACTGGGGCGTTAGCCCCGTACGAGACGCCTGGGTTTCTAGAGCGCGGGCAAGAGATCTTCGGACCACGAGCTGACGAACGCGCGCAGCAGAACGCAGGTGCTAGTTCTTGGCAGCAGCAGCTCGGTGTATCGCCTGGCATGCCGCCCGAGTATTATCGTGGTCAAGGTTCTCCGTTTAGTTTCGCAATGCAGGGGCTAAGTGCTTTCTCACCTGAACTAGCCATGCTCGGCTCGTTCGCCCCCATGCTTCTGCCGCAGTCTGTGTTGCAGTCTGAGGCGTGGCAGAAGTTCAATAAACGTCAGACCATGTACTATGCTGGCGGTAACCCTCAGCGAATTGACCAGGTACAGGCAGCTATGTCACGACTGCAGCAGCTGGCTGCTAAAGATATCGATAACTCGCTAAAAGATCATATTTCCAGCATGATTGGATCCCTCCCCGATTCTCTTACTATGACGCTATTAGAGAAGGGAATAGAATCAGATCCTAAGGGCGTGTCCGCTAAACTGCGTGAATATGCAGCCAAGAACCCACAGGCTAAAGGTGTAGGACAAGTACTAGCTCAGCTAATGACAAGTGAAGCCGCGCTATCTACCCCGGCCGGGCGTAAAGCGGTGGCTCAACACATTCAGAAGCTAATGAAGACAGATCCGACTGTTGCACGTGCTGTAACTGGTAGTCTGCCTAACCTTGGGACCATGCTCCAGGCAGTATACCCCATGCTTCCGCCAGAAGCACAGAATGCCATGCAGTTGCTGCTACCACGCGTAGCTATATCAATGCAGCCCATAGCTAACGCGGTTAGCATGGTTATGGGTGGCGACCCAACGCCAGAGAAGTTGGACCAATTCGCCACATCATTTACTAACTGGTACGACCAGCAAACTAAAGATGGTGGGGCATTAAACCATGGAGGCGCTGTAATTCCTAAGATGCAGGCCATGGAGGTATTCGGCTTTGCTACTAGGTTCGCTCCTAATTTAACGAAGCAGGGGCTGACTACACTCACGAATCAAGCTGTACGGCTACAGCAAGAGTTCGGTCTACCATCCCTAGGTAATTCGCTTGTTATTTTACAGCAGATGGGCGCAGAGAAATACGCCAACGACCCTAAACAGTTCAACCTTTATATCTCCAAGAAGTTGAGTGACTTAAAGGCGAGCGGCGGATCTCCTAAGGACATGTCGGCTGCGGCCGAGATGGCGCTAAAGAGCGGGCAGAACATTCATACGATTATGGACGCGCAGTCAAATTCTGCGCGTGTGAGCCAAGCGTTGGCTAAGCTGCCAGGTGGGCAGCGTATGGCCAACCTGTGGGCAACAGCCGCCCAACGGTTAACATCATCTAATACCGGCGCTCTATTTGCTGCGGCACTTGCGTCACCTAGGCTGGGAAATATGGCGCGTAAGGCGCGTGAGACGGGCGACCCAGTCCTGATGCAGAAGGTGCTCACCGCTGCGCGCAGTAACACGGCTACGATGCAGATGGCCGGCAGGCTCGGTAAGGACGATATTGCATCTGCGCTTACCGGCAACGCTACGTCAGCGCTTATGTCCGCCGGAGCAGTGATGCGGGCTAAGCGTATGGGTGTGTCACCGCGTGATATGGCCCTCATGCGTGACCCCAAGTTCGTTCAGGATATGATGGAGGGTAACTCGTCTGCTCGTTCACGTTTGTCGGTGGCAGCCCAACGCTTTATGAAGCAGACAGGTAATAGTGGTGTAGTAGCACTTATGGCTACTGAGCTGACGTCTAAGCCGTTTGTTGTGCAGCATCCTAAGTTTATCGATAAGCCAACACCTCCGGCTATCCCGTCACAGGCAGCTATCCAGCAAGCCGATGCAGTTGCGGCAACAGCCCCAGCCCCAGCCCCAGCATCAGAGCCACCGGCACCAGCAGCAGAGCCAGCCCCAGCAGCGGCACCAGCCGGCACTGTAGTGGACGACGCTAAGAAGGAAAGTGCTCCGGTAGTGCCTGTTACTCCAGCCAAGCCACCAACTGACTCAGGCCAGCGAGTCATGGCTATAGGCGGTGAGGTAGTAGACAGCGCAAAGAAGGGGCTGGGAGAGCTATGGAGCGCCGCTAAGGGTGGAGTGAGCGACGCCTGGGACGCAGCGCATAAACTACCCAATAAGCCTAAGTAATGCTTATACGCGTAGTTCACAAGCCTTCGGGTAAAATCTATACGATGGAGGCCCATCAGGTGTCTGTACACACGGACGCCGGTGATACAGTGGCCATTTCATATGAGCAGGCTGGCTACTTGATACACTCAGATCGCGGGCACCCAGACTTTGACAAAGTCGTAACGTTGCTAGCCTTGGAGCGTATTGAGGTACCTAAGAGTGGAATCTGACGATACAACGACGCTCGGTACGCTGATGGTAAATGAGATTCTCCCAGAGAGTCTGCGGTCATCCAAGCACGTGTTGAATAAGAACGGCGTCCATAAGCTGCTTATGCGAGTGGCTGAGCTATATCCTGATAAATATAAGGACGTAGTTGATAGATTGTCTGACGTCGGCCGCACGGCTGTGTGGACTGAGGGTATGTCAGTCAACCTGTCCTCACTGTTGCCGGCTAAGGCGAAGCTAGCTAGAACGGCAGCCCTCAAGCTAAAAGTGCATGCTATTTTAGCAGACGATAGCCTAACTGACGAGGATAGGCGTACAAAGATATCAGAGGCCCTGCTACCTGAGGCCGATACCTTGGCCGAGGCTGTATATGCAGAGACAAAGGAAGATCCAGAGAACCCGTACGTTATTATGATGGAATCCGGTGCTCGCGGTAAGAAGAGCGATATCTCTGCTATGCGCGGAGCAGAGCTGCTTACATCAGACGCAGCGGGTAAGATTATCCCAGTACCGCTATGGAATAGTTACGGTGAAGGATTCACGCCAGCTGAGTATTTCGCGGCAAGTTACGCTCAACGTGCAAATTCTGTCGTAACGAAATTAGCCACTGCTGATGCTGGATTCATGTCAAAACGGCTCGGAGCTGCCAGTCATCGACTCACTGTGACAAAGGATCGTCCAACGAACACACGTCTACAGACTGGGTTACCAGTAGACGCAAAGGACAGAGACAACATTGGAGCTGTGCTTGCACGTGATGTAGGCGCACACAAAGCAGGCACTCTTATTACTAGTGATATGGTCGATGACTTCGCTGATGACAAGATAGATGAAATACTTATTCACTCACCAATGACTGAATTAAGTGAGGATGGCGGTATCAGCCAGTGGTCGGCTGGGCGTAGAACACAGTCAGGTCTATCTCTTATTGGTGATAATATCGGTGTTGCTGCCGCTCAGGCTATTGGAGAAAAAATTAGTCAAGGAAGCCTGGGAGGAAAGCACAGAGGCACTGTTACGAAGAAAGCTATGCGTGGCGGTATTGAGTATCTAAACCGGCTACTGGACGCCCCAGAAAACTTCCCAGAGGCTGGCCCACTAGCTGATGAGGACGGTAGGGTTAAGAAGATTTGGAAGGCTCCACAGGGCGGAACGTACGTACAGATTAACGACAAGCAGTACTACTTACACGAGGGCGTTGACCCGGTAGTCAAAGAGGGTGATGCGGTAGAGTACGGTGATGAGATCTCAGATGGAGTCCCGCACCCGACTGACTTAATTAAGAAGTTAGGTATGGGCGAGGCTCGCAGAGTGTATCTGGGCCACTTCAATGAGGCCCTACAGAACTCCGGTGCCAAGGTGTCACGCCGTAACGTAGAGCCTGTAGTGGCTGGCCTACTGAACTGGGCAGAGGTAAAAGATCCAGACGGAATTGGAGATAGTGTCTACGGGGACACTGTTCCGTTTAACCGGATGGCCTTTCAGTACAAGCCACGAGCTGCATCGACAGAAGAGCTGCTGGACACCAGTATCGGTAAGTACTTAGAAGAACCAGCTTTACACTATACACCTGGTACCCGTATTACTCGTAAAGTAGCTAAGCGACTTAAAGGCTACGGCATCAATAAAGCTTTTGTGCACGCAGAGGCTCCTAACTTTGAGCCAATCATGCAACGGTCAGCTCTAGCGGTCTATAATGACCCTGACTGGCGTACGCAGCTTGGTGGCTTCTATACAGCTAGTGCGTTTCAGCACTCGCTTGAGCGCGGTGCCATTTCTGATCCTAATTCTACCTCCTTCATCCCAGCCATGGGCAAGCCGTCTGTATTGGGTAAGCACTTAACCCTTACTGGCAAGTACGGCAAAGCCCAGTAACGTCCCTCTACGGAAGCAGCTATGCCTGACACCAACGAATCAGCTCTCGAAAAGACGTTTAGCGATCTAGCCTTTGCTACGCTACGCGACAAGGCCCCCGCACTCGTAGATTACCTGCTGGGTTTCCAGATGGTAAAGCAGGAAGAGGATGGCTCGCGGGCGATTGGCCTGTTTGGCTATGAGATTGACTCAAAGGTCCTGTACACCCCGGTATTCTTCCTTAACGGTGAGATTCGCGGGCTAGACAGCATTTACTCGGTCGATTCGGATCTATTCTTCCCACTGACTGAGGGCTGGGTAAACACCATTATCAACAAGCAGGCCGTCTCTGTAGGCAAGCCTGACCAGCGTGATCGCACGGAACGCGGTGTCGCTGTTCCAAACTACATGCGCCTGAAGACCATCCCGTCTAGCCATGGCGGCGTCAACCTCAAGCTTAGCTCAGCTGTTACAGATCAGATGGAGAAGGTAGCTACCGATGTGGAGGGTACGCTAGACCTACCAACCGCCCTGGCTGAGAGTGGTCTAACCGCTCAGTTCCAGGCTGCTATGGAGCGGCATCCTAAGCTAGCTGCTGCATTTGAGCAGTTCTATAGCCACGCAGACCTGTACACCAACGTCAAGGTTGCAGCCGTCAAGACGACCCCGGTTGTCGTTATCACCAGCGTCACTGACGAAGGCGTCGATGAGCTGACTGACGAGCAGAAGACGACTGTTGTAGCTGGTGGAGTTGCCGTCATCGACAAGCGTCCGGAGCTGTCTAAGTCAGTTGTATACTCCACCGAGACGCGTGCTCGCCTGGAAAACCCAACGGCTGGCAGCATCTACGACGTTCTATGGGCAGACGGCTCTGTCGAAGCTGCACTTATTGTACCATGCGACGAAGTAGGTCGCAGCACAGTTGTACGCTTATCCGATAAGCGGCACTGCACTGTTTCTACGAGTGAGGTATTTGTTACACGCCAGTACAGTCGCACTGAGTTCGAGAAAGCCCTAAAGGACCTAGGTAAGGCTCCTAGCTCAGTAATTCCTAAGGAAACCGTTCTACTCGTATCAGACCACGGCCAGTGCGGCGGTGCTTACTGCATCGAAAGCAAGGTAAAGGGTCTAGATAAGACCACGGTTCTGAAGGTGCTGGATGAGTACAGCATGAACGCTGACCCAGGCTATGATCGTGGCACCTATAATCTAGCAAATCGTAGGGCACACCAGAACTACAGCGGCTGCCCGCTAACGTACGATGCATGTGGCATTAAGACAATCCTTGTTCCTGAGATTGGCAGCTCAGAGCCACGCTTTGCCAATGAGAAGCTTATTGTTAACGATAAGCACTTCTATGCAATCAAGCTCAATGGCTTTTCAACTGAGACCAATGAGCACTGCGATACGCGCGTAGAAGAGAACTACAGCAAGGCCAGACATGAGGTTCTTCTACAGCAGCACGACTTTGGTGATGATCGCACGCTGATCGAATCACTGAAGAAGATTGCCCAGGAAATCCGCATCTGGAGCAACGATCATCTCGTAACAGTAGATGACCAGCACGGTAGTCAGTCGTTCAACAAGAAGGCTGCTTACGAGCACTGCCTACTCAAGCACGGTATGGCCGAGAGTGACGCGCGTGCTCTACTAGAGGACGCCAAGCCCTTCGCTGAAACGTTCTACGTCAAGTACGCCGCTGACTTCGTTGACCTACCAGAAGCCGGTCTTGATGAGACGGCCGGCAACGAGATGACTCAGTACCATCGCGGTCAGGTGCCACTGGGCCTAACAGCCAAGCGGACTCCCGAGGATAACCGCGAGTTCTACATGTATAACTCGCCGTTTGGCGATGGCGGCACTGAGCAGCAAGGTGAGGGTTCACCTATGGACCGGATTACCCAGGCAGCACAGACTGGGCAGAAGGAAGTATTTGACTCCGCAGCACTAGGCTCGCTCATTAAGAGCCACAATCCGACTGATCTCGTTGAGCGGTTTATGCCGACTATTACGGCAGGCATGGACCGGCTAGGTCGGCTGCTGTTTATGGTCTACTGGCACTACGAAGACTTTGAGTCGCGTTACGGCGAGAACGAACTCTCGACGTTCATGGATAACCTAAAGTCGGTATTTAACGACTTAGGTGATGTGGTTATCTTTGCCAAGAAGCGCTCACTCTCTGGCGATCCGGACTTCTACGGCATCGGCGTCCAAGGTCCAAAGGCCAATGCCTAATATCGACGTTATTAAGAACAACCTGTTACTTGCTCAGCATCACCTGGAAGATGCTGAGGAGACAGACAGTGAAGACGTTGTTGATAGCTCGCTAGAAGATATTGACGAATCATTAACTCGCATTAAAGATACTCTACCACATAAGGCTACCATGGATATCCAACAGAAGATTGCAGCTGCAGAGGCCCGCGACGCGGCTGTAGCTTTCCAGTACGGCTTTGCTAAGGCAGCTGCCTTTGCAGGACTAACTAAGGATGAGACAGTCGCTGTCTTTGACGTGGCAGTCAAGCTAGCTTCGGCTGAAGAGCAGCTAAAGGTCAGCACCGAGGCTTCAGCTATCAAGCCAAAGCAGAAGGTTACAGAAGAGAAGCGGAAGACTCAGGAGTCCAAGCCACGGGTTGCTGGCGGCGATGCTCAGACCAATGAGGACGTAAGCCACAAGGTTACGCTACCTTCGGCTATCAAGGCAGCTATGGCTAAGCGGGCCGCTGCGGCAGACTACATCGACAAGAGCCACATTGGCGTTGGTGGTAAGCCCAAGACGTACCCGACTGTCGGCCCTAAGACGACCACCGCCCCACTAGAGAGCACTCCAGACTTTCTTAATGGTGTTCTAAACTCGCATAACAAGCTCAATCCGGCTAAGAAGTAAGGAATTATATGACTCACGAAGCTATGCAGAAGATCGCTCAGGCCGAGCAACGCGACTCAGCCGCCGCCTTTGAAATTGGTTTCGCTAAGGCCGCTCAAGCAGCTGGCCTGACCGAAGCTGACTTCAAGTCCATCTACCAGATTGGCTGCGAGCTTCTCGAACAGGGCGAGTAGTGGCACTTGCGCCAGCCAGCCCAGACTGGCGCTGGGTACGCGCTACACAGCTAGCGGATCACGGTATTGTTGCCGTCGATAGCCCGCTACTGCTATCTGAAGATATTTATATTAGGCAGGCGATGGCTTGGCGTAGAGCTAACCCAGCTATTCGTGCTCAGGTGGCTCCATATATTGACAGCGCTGTGGAGTTATACACAAACAGACCACGTGAAAAGATGGTTATAGAGGGCTTTATTTTAGCCGGCGCTACGGATGATCAGATTTGTGAGTACATCGATATTGCTCCATTCGACATAGCAGCATACGCCAGTCTGTTCTTCGACGTCAGAGGCCGTAAGCCTGTCACGGTAGCAAGCTGGATCTTTGGTGGATTTGCGCATAATGGCGCGTCTATTAAAGATAGAACGGGCATGGCGCACCGCATCGCTTGGATCGGTGGGCTAACGGTGTACGCTAAGTACTTAACTCAGGGCTTATCTGCTACCGAAGAGCGCAAGCTGATGAAGCAGTTCACCATGGACGCTACACTGCGTGCCGCCACAGAGTTTGCCCTGACGGCTACTTCCAGACCAGATCAGGCCCTGGATATCATCCGTATAGCCACCGAGCTGGTTAAGGCGGATGAGGAAGAGGCCAAGGCAGCCAATATCTCAGCTGAGGGTAGTGCCGAGGCAGCCATAGCCGACTTCGTGAGCAACCTGAGCATATCAGTTGCTGATCCTACCGATCAAGCTAATCTCAGTCTACCTAAGGAAGAAAAGCGGGTTACTAACTATGAGTCAGATCTCGTTCATGTCGGATGATCGCCGCGATGCCCTCGTTAAGGCAGCCGGTGACTGTATCGACCTTATGAATCTAGGCGTAGAGCCTACTGCTGCCCTGAAGAAGGTTGCAGCTGACAACGCTATGAACGACAACGAAGTCGTTCTAGTCAGTCATGCTGTAAATAACGCCAAAGTCCTGAGCCATATTCAGGAAACTAAGGGCGACGAGCGCGGTAAGCCATTCCCACTAACGAGCGCCGAGCTTGTTATCGGTAAGCCCCTAGACGGTGACATTGAGACAGAGTCTCAGTCAGCCAAGGACCGGGAAGAGCAGCCGGACTCTATTGAGACTGTCAAGAAGACTGCCAGCGTAGCCATTCCTAAGATCAGCCAGCAGATGGCTAAGGCTGCCTGCGCTCAGTCATACGTAGCCGATGGTTACTACCGTAGTACCAGCCTCGACGTGGTTGATCTACGCAGCGCCTGGGGCCTACCGGCTGATACGTCAACGCCTATGCTTGCAGACGAGGCCCCCTACGCAGTCCTAAGCCAGGTTAAGCTGGCCATGGAGCAGGCAACCAATGAAGCAGGCTATCACCGTGAGCTAGCCTGTGCAGGTGTAGATCAGATCGCGGCTACCTTCTCAAAGGTAGCGCATCCAGACTACAGCGTATTTGAGGAAGCCGCTAAGCGTTCAGGTGTTAGCCAGGAGTCGCTGGATATCATCTACGAATTCGGTGAGCTGGCTGATATCGGCATTGTGCGTACACAAGTCAAGGTTGCCGGCGACCGCATGTATATCTCTGCCGAGATCGCTGAGCTAGTTAAGATCGCCAAGAGCATTGATGAGCACATCGACGCTTCCGCTAGCCGCATTGCTGCCATGAACATCCTCACCGAGCTGCATCAGGAACACGAGGTGAAGCTTGCAGCCCTCCCAAAAGCAGTATTTGACGTAGGCAGCATGCTGGATTCTGCCAAGGATACGTCAGAGAAAATGGGTGATCTCGGTACCGGCGTGGTTAAAGGTCTAGGTTTTGGCGAAAGCCCCGGCACTGATCTCATGAACTTACGTGGCGGAATGAAGGGCGAAGGCGCAGAGATCCCTAAGATCGATATCAATGTACGGCAGAAGCTGACTAACGCAGATGCCCGTAACAAGGTAGAAGAGCTGCTCGCAGATGACTATATTGGTAAGCATAACCCGGTAGAAGTAGTAGAAGCGTATAATCTAGCTATGTCAGTGAACCCCAAGTTCGGCCGCGCTGAGCTGATCTCGTATGTACGCCAGCACCTAGCTAACCGTGGAGCCATGCCACTAGACCTACTCCTAAAGGTACGGCAGTCACAGAATAAGCAGGTTGAGGAAGCACTGTAATGTTCTCCGATGCTGTAGCAGCCGCGTTATTTAAGTCTGCATCTGAAGTAGGTGAGATTGAAGATGAAAGCGCAGCAGAAAACTCACGACGTAAGAAGCGTGCGCTTATCGGCGCAGGCGTTACGGCTGCCGCAATCGGTGGCCTTGCTCTGGGCACGTATATGCTGGCCAGCCCAGCAGAAGCAGTCGGAGCTGGGTTAGCTAAAGCTACCGCCGGTCCTAAAGAGCCGACTATTTTAGGCGGAGCTAAGGCACTAGCTAGAAACTCGTTAAGCTGGGTTGGGGCAACGGGCAGCGTGGCTGTAGCCGCTGGAGCAGTTTCTGGGATGGTATCACCGTCGCACGTCGCTCGTGGAGAAATAGGTCATCTAGCCCATCAGCTGGCCTTATCCGACGATAAATTTGATGCACGTAAGCCAACCTTCGCTCGCGAGTTTGTTAGAGGCATGGCTCTTGTGCCGGGCCAGTCGCAAGCTGACGTAGCCGCAGATATACGCAGTAAGCTACCGGCTCTAAGCCCTGGCGTTAGCGCTGATAACATCAGACTAGGCCTGAGTGGTCTCCTGAGCCGTTTGGGTGCTGGTTCTCCCAGTGAAGCATTGGCGTCAAAGGAGTTTCCTACCGCTGCGACTGCTACTGTGGCGCCAAAAGTGCCACACAACATGCACAATGCAGTTTCAAAGTTCCGGGAACTACTGACCGCGTTCGATGCATCCGAAGCCGCTCACGTTCGCGGACAGGCTGGCTTGCCGGTTACACAGGCAGATATAGATGCGAAGTCAAAGGGCGTTATCGCTAGAGATATATTAGCCAACTTAGGTAAGGAGTGGATCGCAGACCCCAAGGCCAAAGCAGGTCCTGCCCCTAAGCCAAGCAATAAGCCAGTGTCGTCCGAAGAAGTTAAGCGGCAGAAGAAGGCTGAACTAGCTAATAAGCTAAGGAACGCCAATCTAGCCGCAGATGCGCTACGATTAGTCGCCGGTAAGTCCGGTGATCATCACAGGGTCCGCAGTATGACCCGTAACGCTATACCTCGCTTTCTAGGCGGCGGGCTAACGGGTGCTTTACTTTCGGCTACACCAACGGCTATTAGAGCGTTTTCAGAGGAATAGCCATGTTGAACAAGCTGGTAACTAATGACTCGTATACTTTCGATATGCCGGGAGCTACGGTAGTACCAGCTCACTCTCGTGGGTTTGATATAGCACACTGGCAGAAGAAGTACGCTAGTGAAAACCTGTTTGCTGAGACGCTAAGTAAACTAAAGCCAGATAAAGACGAGACGGTTCTGCACATTATTGCTTTAGGCGATGAAGAAATCATGGGGGTAAATCGAAATGGCGATGCGTTTTCACGGGCAGATAACAAGAAAAACCACCACACATTCGTAGAGTTAGCTAACCTATTTAAGGATCATAAGCACACCTCGCCTGATCTAGCGTGCGGTAGAGTCATAGACTCTGGCCACAATGCACAGATGGGTAGGGTAGAGTTGCTCGTAGGACTCGATAACAAGAAGTGTGCAAAAGAAGTGAATGAAGTAGAAAATGGGAAAGATGTTAGCTTTTCCATGGGGGCAGCCGTCGACGCGGACTGCTGCTCACTGTGCAAACATATGGCAAAAACGGCAGCTGATCACTGCTTTCACGTTAGAGATCACTTAAATGAGGTAACCGAAGACGGTCGTAAGATCTACATGAAGAACCCGAACCCAAAGTTCTTCGATATCTCCATCGTCTGGAAGCCAGCTGACCGTATCGCTTATATGTTGAAGAAGGTTGCATCTGGCAAGCCAACTCAGGTGTCTGGCCATGACTTAGCTGTGCAGTTTGGCATTACTGACGACATGGATATGTCTAAGTTAGCTGAGATGCGGCGAATTGCTTCCATCATTAAGCACGTACCGGCACTAGGCACTAAGCCAAAGCCGACCAGTGTTCGCGCGGACACTAAGTCAGAGCTGAAGAAGGCTGCCGCCGCTTATGGCGCCGACAAGGTCCTAGCTCACCTCACAAAGTACGCGATCCTGTTAAGTGCTGACGATTTCGCAGACATAGTCGTACAGCATAGCATGCCGTACGCTTGTAAGGCACTAGACGACTCAACGCCCATCAACATGAACGAGATGCTTAGCGAGCATGCTCAAATCGGAGCCTTTGAGCCTACCATTTACACAGAATACATTCCATTAAGCAAAGCAGCTCAGTGCGACCTGGCTGTAAATTGCTCAATGGAGCCGTTACACGTCCAGAACCGGGCTATCGCACTAACCATCGTTAGCCCCACGCAGAAGATTGCTTGTGTAGTAGACTCCGTCGAAGCTCGTGGCATCGTGGATCTCTACCGGCACTATAAGCTGGCGTTTATGCGCCAGCACCTAGACAACTACAAAGTCGTGCGGCTCACCGCTTCAACTTTGTAGTTGCTCAGTTGACGTCTCATCAATAACGTTCACCTACCATTCGGAGAGAATCATGTCGACCAAGAAGATCAATGCTGACCTCGACCGCCTCATCAAGCGGGCGTCAGAAGTTAAGACTGCCGGCCTCAAGCAGGCTGCCAGCATCAGTGCTAAGCTAGACGCTGCCGACGACGGCACTAGCCCCCTCTCAACCGGCGCTCAGGCTGCCGATAACAAGTCGAAGTCTGGCGATCTGAGTGCAACCAACCCCGATAGTGGCGCTAAGGCCAACACCGTCGGTGGTTCAGTAGAGAATAGCACTGACGGTGCCACTGCTGCAGCTGTCTCAGGCAATGAGGGCGGGCAGGGCGCTGAACTCAGCATCAAGGGTGAAGCTGACAATGGCGAAGAGAAGGCTCAGAATAAGGTTGCAGCTATGCGCGCTCATGCCGCAGCCCTGCACAAGGCCGCTGCCGCCCTCCTGACCCCGCTTGACCACCACCTGGTTAAGGCTGCCCGCGCATCAGAAGATGCACAGGTTAAGACTGCCGCTGAAGGCATGCCAGAGGATGACCTTGCCGATGCCGCTAGCGACCAGCTCATGGAGCAGCTAGCTACCGGTCAGATCGATGATGAGGCTGCCAAGCAGATCCTCGAAGAGGCTCTACAGGCTGGCGCTCTAACCCCAGAAGAGATTCAGCAGGCCCAGGAACTAGCTGAGCAGGCTAGCGCTGGCGCTGAGCAAGAGGGTGCCCCTGAAGTCGATGCAGGTGCACCAGTTGAAGCACCAGTTGAAGCACCAATCGAAGCTCCAGTTGATGCAGAGATGCAGGCTAAGCTGGCTGCCGCTGACATTGGCCCAGACCACCCTGAGTATATCGCCAAGCTAGACGCTCTGCATGGCGCAGATCAGGACGCAGGTCAGGCTTACTTCGCTAAGGTTGCCGCATTCCTCATCAAGCAGGCTGCGGAGGAGAAGGAAGAGGAAGAGAAGGAAGAGAAGGCTGAGGGCGCTGAGCATGAGGCCAAGGAAGCCCCCGCAGCCGAAGGTGCCGAGCACGCTGAAGGTGCTCCAGCTGTTCTAGACGCTATGGCCGGTGCAAACCTAGCCCCAGTTAGCCCAGAAGAGAAGCAGGCCCTAGAAGCTGTTAAGGCCGAACTAGGTCTAACGGACGAGCAGCTTGCTGAGCTGCAGGCCACCCCAATGCCAGTGATGGACAAGGTTGCAGCCGCTAAGGCTAGCTACCGTGCCGCCATCATGGCTAAGGTTGCGGCGCTCAAGAAGTAATATAAACTGCAACCACGAAAGATCTATATGTCAGCCTATAAGCTTCTCAAGACCGCCGCCTTCCAGCTCGAAGCATCAGCTTCTGAGCTGGAGTCGGCTCATAAGAAAGTCGCTGCCGCTGAGCAGAAGGCCGTTGCAGCCTCAGCTCAGACCAAGGTAGCTGCGGCCGAGTCAGATGGCGTCAAAGCCGAGCGCACGAAGCTCGCTAAGCTCGCCGCTGACAAACTTCTCAGCGCTGGCATGCTCAGCAGCCCAGAGAAGCGCGACCAGTTTGTGGCCGAGATTCTCGACCACAATCAGGCGCTCACCAAGATTGCTAAGCTCGCGGGGCACATTCGCGCTCCCAAGCTCGGCAGTGTTGTTATTGACCCTTCGGAAACCAAGATCGAGTCAGCCGATGACGTGTGGAATAAGCACGCCAGCGCTGCTCTTCAGAACCTGAACCTTAAGTAAGGTAGGAATATAACATGCCTATTCAGTCCTCAATGGGTGCAGCTAAGCTCGACGTTCGCTACGGCGACCGCAGCACGCTCCCCTACTTCAACGGTACCCTTCTCAGCACTGCCGAAGTTGCTTCGTGCCGCGCTGGTCGTGTATACAGCCTCACCACTGGCGGCTTCCTAGTCCCAGGTATTCTAGCGGTTGCTGGCGCAACTGGCGGTCAGATTCCGTTCTTCGGTCTCTCCGGCCTAGATGCCAACAACTACCCCGACGTCCAGCGTGATCGTGGTATGCCCGGCTATAGCGACCTAGGCTTCACCGCTACGGCCACTGTTACCGCTGCTGGCAACACCATCACCGGTTCAACCATCGTGTACCCAGGTTGGTACTCGGATGGCGTTGCTCCTGCCGTTACCATCACGTGCGTCGGCGGCGGCAGTGCCACCGCAGTAGCCGTCCTGGCTTTCGGTCGCGTAGCTAGCCTGACCATCACCCCCACGGGCACCATCACCAGCGCAACTGCTGTCATCGCTGCACCCGCAGCTATCGGCAATGCCTGGTCGTCACCCAAGATGAACGGC
>Ga0209182_10000083_pt1 | contig 21486 bp, 17 predicted proteins | sample LakBais05cmmetaG_FD_185474 | JGI IMG/M metagenome (GOLD analysis project Ga0209182, IMG submission 185474) | Lake sediment microbial communities from Lake Baikal, Russia to study Microbial Dark Matter (Phase II) - Lake Baikal sediment 0-5 cm... | ecosystem: Environmental > Aquatic > Freshwater...
CTCCTCGAGCGGGCCATGAAGGAAGTCGGCCTGACGTTGCCGGAGTCTCTGTTCACACAAATGACCGCTATCGGACTCGGCAAGACCGATCCATCCATTTTGGCGAAGGCTCTGTACAAGAAGCCGACTGGTAAGCCTGGCGAACAGCGCTTTGTAGTCAAGGGCGCAATCGTTGACGGGAGCTTTTTCGACGAGCCGATGGTCGAGCGTCTCGCGCTGTTGCCGACCAGGGACGAACTCATCGCTCAGGTGTGCCGCGGCATGAACGGGTCAGTCACAGGGCTAGCCATGGCACTGAAGCAAACTGTAAGCAGTATTGCCTATGCACTTGACAAAGTCCGTGAGCAGAAGGCTCAGGTCGCACCGCAAGCATAACATCATTCAATAGGAGGAATGACATGACCAAAGAAGAAATCCTTTCAGCTATCGAGAGCATGACCGTTCTGGACCTTGCTGATCTCGTCAAGATGGTCGAAGAGAAGTTCGGCGTTTCAGCTGCTGCCCCGGTTGCTGTTGCTGTTGCTGCCCCGGTTGCTGTTGCCGAAGCGAAGACTGAGTTTGACGTTATCCTCAAGACCGTTGGCGAGAAAAAGATCGAGGTCATCAAGGTTGTCCGCGAGATCACCGGCCTTGGCCTCAAGGAGTCCAAGGACGTCGTTGATGGCGCCCCGAAGCCCGTCAAGGAGCACATCCCCGAGAAGGAAGCCAAGGAGATCAAGGCCAAGCTCGAGGCTGCAGGCGCTACCGTCGAGGTCAAGTAGTCTCTATAGAATCTCCGCAACAAATGTCCGCACGGCGCTGACGCGTCGCTGGACCTTAAGGGCAGCTGCTTCTGCAGCTGCCCTTTCTGCATAAATGCCGAAGACAGCACTCCCTGAGCCGCTGAGACCGCTGAGAATGGCGCTGCTCGCGAGAAGCATACCGCGAATGTTCAGGAAGCTGGCGGTATGTTCGCCGAGAGCCGCATCAAAGGAGTTCAGCCGAAAGGAACCAGAGTGGGACAACGGTTCGACCTTCCGGAGGGCTTCGAGAACGACGTCCAGCGAAACAGAAGGGTCCACGGCTGAAGTCCCGTTGTCGGCCATAGCACTGTCCAGCAGTCCATAAGCGTGTCTGGTATCCACGCGAAACCCTGGGAGAGCTATGCAGCACGTGAGATGGGGAAATGACGGCAGCGGTTCTACTCGGTCTCCCGTACCGCGTACGATGCAGGGACCTGACTCGACAAAGAATGGAACGTCGGAGCCAATGCGACAGGCGATAGCGTGAAGCTGGCGTATGTTGAAGGGGAACCCGTGCAATTGGTTGAGGAGAAGGAGCATCGTGCCCGCATCACCGCTTCCCGCACCCAGGCCAGTCTGTTCGGGGATACGCTTTTCGAGATGCACAGCTATCTGGAAGCATGGTCGGCCGCGGGCGGGCGGGCACGAATCGACGAATGCGTCCCATGCCTGCTGAACTGTGTTGCCAGGGACAAGGTCCGGCCTGTTGGACGAAAGGAGAAACCCCGGTGTCTCGGAGAGCGAGGTGTCGACAATGAGGCGATCACCCAACGCGATCGGAAGAAACAGAGATTCGAGTCCGTGCAGCGCGTCACCCTTCTCCTTCGGCAGCACGCGCAGCCAGGCATTGATTTTGGTCCGCGTCTCAACTGTCAGGCGCATCGCGTCTTCTCGATGGCCAATGTTCCTTCGGCACTCATGATCTGAGTATAGCCATGACCGGACGGCATGCCACTCACTGACAAGAGCAACTGCTGCTGTCTGTGTGCGGAGCCAATGGGGTGTCTGTTCTTCTCGAAGCTGTGGTCAACCCTGCGGCGGTAATAAGGAAAGCCCGGCATAGCCGGGCTCGAAGTATCTCTTAATGGCTCCCCGAGTAGGATTCGAACCTACAACCCCCGGATTAACAGTCCAGTGCTACCACCGTTGAGCTATCGGGGAACACACTAACAATTGTAGTGTTGACAGCCCGTATGTCAAGACGTCGACTTCCAATCAGGTCTGAGAAGGCAACCGTCTTCGGTTCGACGACGTGCGATGCCGGATGACATTGCCATCGTTGTGCATATCCTCCTCGCTCATCCCATTTTCCTTGGCAATCATCTCCTTCAACTTGCGCTTGGCTTTGGCCTCAATCTGGCGGATGCGTTCACGCGTGACCTGGAACATTGTGCCGACTTCTTCCAAGGTGTGCTCGTATTCACCCTGAAGGCCCTCTCTGTAGATGAGGATCTTCTTCTCGCGTTCCGGGAGCGTCTCGAGGATGCGCTCCAGCTGTTCTTTGTAGTACTTGTTGAAGGTTTCCTTCTCAGGAGAGGGACTCTTCTCGTCCTCAATGAAGTTCTCCAGACGACTCTCTTCCTCATCTCCGACCGTGTTCTCGAGAGACAGTGGCTGTTGCCCGAGGCGCAGATACCGTATGATCTTCTTGACGGGGATGCCCATGGCGGTGGCGAGCTCTTCTTTGGTCGGCTCTCGCCCGTGTTCCTGAAGGAAGCCCTTCTTGATCTTGTCGATCTTGTTGAGGTTCTCGACCATGTGTACCGGAACCCGGATCAAGCGTGACTGGTCAGCCAGTGCACGCGTCATCGACTGCCGAATCCACCACGTTGCGTACGTGGAGAATCGGAATCCACGCTTGTAGTCGAACTTCTCGACGGCTCTGATAAGGCCGAGATTGCCCTCTTCAACCAAGTCAAGGAAGGACAAGCCGCGACCCGTGTACTTCTTTGCGATACTGACGACCAGACGAAGGTTGGCTTCGATAAGCTGGCGCCGCGCCTCCATGTCGCCCTGCATGACGCTCTTGCCCAGTGACTTCTCCTGATCCGGTGTCAGCAGTGCCACGCGGCCGATATCACTCAGATAGGATTGGATCGGGTTCTGCTCCTCCTGAGTCGTAACGCGGATGATCGAGGGGATGGAAGGCGCTGCAATGGCTTTCTTGGCTGTGGATTTGACGAAGCGGGGAGTACCGAAGACGATTCCCTCGAAGTCCATCCGCTCATAGAAGACGTCGAGCTCTTCGACGGAGAGGTCGTGTTTCTCCAGCGCATTCATGACGGACTCGTAGTCCAGGACGCCCTCTCGACGGGCGCTGTCCAGCAGCTTGACCAGCTCACGCTTCTTGGGGAGCGGCGGTTCTGCGGCAGGACCTTCTTCGTGCGAGCCTTCCTGTTCCTCTTCCAGATCCGGGTTGGCTCCATGCCCTTTCTCATCGATCGGGTTCTTTTCCTTCTTCAGGACCTTGGCTTTGGGAACACAATTGACGTGAGGAGCGGCGTCGGAGGTTTCGTCCACGGCAGCGGTCACCGGGCTCTTCTGGGACGGCCTGACGCGGTTAGTCTTGGTGGCTGTCTCGGGCAGGGCTACTGTTTCTGTCAGTTTCTTCTGCGGGATTCGTAAGGGCTTGGCCGGATGAGCCTCTTCCTGAACCTCGGTCTTGCGTGCCGTATTCTTCTTCTCTGCCATCATCCACCCCTTTCATGGGCTACCGAGCCATCTCCCGGTGTCACGGCAGACGACCCCGATCGCAGCCACCTGGCCGTATCTTTCACTCCCTGAAGGCTTAACTTGTGTTCTTCGACAGGCCATCTTAACTCGCGTTCTTCAAGACTCCATCGACCAACCAGAGCCGCAGCTTCCGGCCCGAGTTGTGCAACCAGCGAGGACACCAGATCTGTCTCGCCAGAGGTTTCGCGGCGCAGTACGCTGAGAATCTCCTGACAGGCTTCATCTTGTAGCGACAGCCCGTCGAGGAGTGGCGTGAGCTCCGAAAGCCGGTCGAGATTGTGTATCAAGCCATGGACAAGGTCCTGCTCAAGCTTGGAGCGCGGCACCAGAGACCCCCCTGTGGGAATTCTGGAGTGTCCCAGGCTCTTGCGCGAGAGTCTGTACGGATCGGCGACCGCAGGCTGTTCGACGTGTGTGTGGCCCTTGTGGTAGATTGCGAGAACCTCTTCATAACCAACGTTGACCCGGCTCGCAATCTTGGTAAGAAGCTGAGTTCTGAGCAGTGAGTCCTGCATGTCGTTCACGGACTCCATCATCTCCTGCACGAATGCCCTTCGATCGCTTGACGAGTTCATGTCCCTGCCCACGACGGCAGCGTCGAGCAGAAAATCGCCCACGGATATTGCCTTGTCCAGGGCGACCTGGTATTGAGCCTTTCCCCCAAGTTCGCGCAGCAGCTCATCTGGGTCCTTTGCCCCCTCGATCTTGACCACGGCTACGTCCAGCCCGGTTCGGTCGGCTATGGAGAGTGCAAGTCGAGCGGCGCGCTGACCGGCTTCGTCGCTGTCGAAACTGAGCAGAACGCGAGAGGCGCTCCGTTTGAGAAGGGTACCCTGTTCCTCGGTGAACGCTGTGCCAAGCGAGGCAACGGTATTGGTGAAACCTGCGGCGTGGAGAGCAATAGCGTCCATGTATCCCTCGACGACGACAGCCGTCCCGGTTTCACGTATAGACGGCTCAGCCAGAGGGAGCGCGTAAAGCGTCCTTCTCTTGGCGAACAGCGGAGTCTCGGGACTGTTCGTGTATTTGGGCATCGACCCGTCGATAGCCCGTCCACCAAATGCGATGATATTGCCGATGCTGTCCCAGATTGGGAACATCAGTCGGTGGGCAAATGGCGAGAACGAGTGCCCTTCATGCCGTTGCACGATGCCGGTGCGTGCGAGGCTATCCTCGTCAATCCCGTGTTCCGAACACCACTTGACGAGGCTGTCTGTGTTGCGGGGACAATAGCCCAGAGAGAAATGCTTCACCGTCTCAGAACTAAGTCCGCGACTTCTGACATACTCCTGGCACTCTCCTGCTTGAGCGCTCTGCAACGCAGCAGCGAACGCGGTCGCGACGAGCTTGAGCGTTTGCAGGAGCTCTTGACGCTCCCGTGACGCCGCCGTGGACATATGCCATGGCGGCAGCTCTACATGGAACTCCTTGGACACGATCTCGATTGCTTCTGGAAGTGACACGTTGTGCACCTTGCGCACAAACGTCAGCATATCTCCGGATGCCTTGCAGCCAAAGCAGTAGAACATATTCTTGTCGGGACTGACCGTGAATGACGGCGTCTTCTCATGGTGAAAAGGGCAGAGGGTCACGTAGTTGCGACCCTGTTTGCGCAGTTTGACGTAGTGGCCTATGACGTCAAGGATGCCAATCTTGGTGCTTATGTCGGCGATGTACTCTTTGTATTCCATGTGTGCGTGGCTACCACCTAGGTATACGAGAGAGGAGGCCTGAATCGTTCCCGGCCTCCTCACAGATGTACCACAATCGCCGCTCTCGGGCTTCCTAGACGTAGATGTACGGCATCACCAGGTCTGTTGCCACCTTGAGCGCCATTCGGTCCGTCATCGAGGCGACATAGTCCGTCACGATCCGTGCCGTGCCCTGGAGGTCTCCACGGAGCATGGAAACCGGATCATCTGACTCGCAGGTCATGGGGTGCTCTCGCAGATAGGGCTCCATACGCCTGACGTCCTGCATGCAGAAGTCGAAAATGCGGGACAGCAGGTCACATGCCTTCCCTTCTTCGCGTTTTGGCTCCGAATGCACGTATACCCTGTCTTTCAGGAAAAGCATCAGGTTGTCCATGGCCTCCTGTATAGGTCGGCTCATGACGATTTCGCCCGCGGTGGAGCTGGACCGGATAATGTCCAGCACCATCGTATCGAGGCGTTGCGAATAGAAGCTGCCCAATGCCTCCACTGTCATTGCCGGGACGTCGGTCGCATCGATAATCCCGGCGTGTATGGCATCATCGAGGTCGTGGTTGACATAGGCGACTCTGTCACAGAGTCGCACGATCTGTCCCTCCAGAGTCTGTGGACTCTGCATGTCCTCGAGCTTGCTCATTTCTTCAAGCCCCTTGCTGTGAGAGGCAATGCCATTGCGGGTCTCATAGGTGAGATTGAGCCCAAAGAGCACGTCACCGTGCCCACGCTCACGACGCTCCAGGGTGTCGACTACCCGGAGGCTCTGCAGTGCGTGCTCGAATGCCAATCCGGGGTCAATACTCTTCAGCTTCATGTCCAGAACTTCTTCTCCAGTGTGTCCGAATGGTGCATGACCAAGGTCGTGTCCCAGTGCAATCGCTTCGACGAGGTCCTCGTTGAGACCGAGAGCATCAGACACTGAACGCGACAGCTGCGCGACCTCGAGGGTATGTGTGAGCCGCGTGCGTATCTCATCGCCTTTTGGCGCCATGAAGACCTGCGTCTTGTACTGGAGTCTGCGGAACGCCCTCGAGTGAATGATGCGGTCCCGGTCTTTCTGAAACGGGGAGCGGATGCCGTCATCGCCCTCGGGCAAGATTCGTCCCTTGCTGGCAATGCCAAAGGCTGCTCCCTGAGAGAGCAGCCTTCCTTCCCTATCCCTGTAGTTCGTGATGGGTAGCATGTATGAGAATTCTGTGCTAGCTGGCGGCCGGCCTGTTCTTGATGACAGCCTGCGCAGCTGCAAGGCGCGCAATGGGTACTCGCGGTGCCGAGCAGGAGACGTAGTCAAGCCCAGAGGTGTGGCAGAAGTCGATCGAATCAGGCTCACCTCCCTGTTCCCCGCAGATACCGATCTCGATCGTAGGGTTCGTGCGTCGGCCGAGGACGACCGCGATGCGGATAAGCTTGCCCACGCCCTTCTGGTCGATGGTCTGGAATGGGTCGACGTCCAGGACCTTCGACTCGAGGTAGGTCGGCAGGAATGTGCCTGCCGCATCGTCACGGCTGTAGGCATAGGTCGTCTGGGTGAGGTCGTTGGTGCCAAAGCTGAAGAACTCGGCGTACTCGGCGATCTCGTCTGCGGTCAGGCATGCGCGCGGTACTTCTACCATGGTGCCGATCTTCACAGCAACCTTGATGCCCTCGCGCTCGAACACCTTGTCGAGCTCTTCTTGAACCAGTGGCTTGAGTACTTTGATCTCATTGACGTGGCCCACCAGGGGAAGCATAATCTCGGGCATCGGGTGCAATCCTCGCTTGACCAGTGTGGCAGTTGCCTCGGCGATTGCACGGACCTGCAGCTGGTAAATGTCGGGATACACGATTCCAACGCGGCAGCCGCGGAACCCGATCATCGGGTTGAATTCCTTCAGCTCGTTGTACCGCTTCATGACCTTTTCTACGTAGGCGGTACGAACTGGGTCATTCGCAGCCTTGGCCTCCGCCAGCTCACTCACGAGACGGTCCCATTGGGGAAGGAACTCGTGGAGAGGCGGGTCCAGCAGGCGGATGATGACCGGGAAACCGTCCATGGCTTCAAGGATCTTCTCAAAATCGTCGCGTTGCATCGGAAGCAGTTTTTCGAGGGCAGAGGTGCGCTCCTCGGGCAAACCGGCAATAACCATCTCCTGCATGAGGGGAAGGCGATCGGGATCGTTGAACATGCGCTCCGTACGGCACAAGCCAATGCCCTCCGCGCCGAACGCACGTGCCTTCCGAGCATGGACAGGCGTGTCCGCATTGGCGCGGACGCCCAGGCGTCTGATGCCGTCAGCCATAGACAGCAGTGTATCCATTTCGGCCGTCTGCTCGGCGTCCACCATCGGTGCCTGGCCGAGAATCACGTCACCGGTTGTCCCGTTGATGGTGATAGTGTCTCCCTCGGAGACTCGCATGCCGTTGACGGTGAAGAAACCACCTGCGTCGTCCAGTCCTATCTGCTCCGCCCCGACGATGCACGGCTTGCCCCACATACGAGCGACGAGTGCAGCATGCGCGGACGAACCGCCCTTTGTTGTCAGCGTTGCCTGCGCGTTCTTGATGCCATCGATGTCTTCTGGGGACGTGTCCCGGCGGACGAGGATGACCTTCTCACCTGCCCCCCCAAGGTCTGCGGCCTTCTTCGACGAGAAGACCACTTTGCCGTAGCCGGCACCCGGCGAGGCGGGAATGGCCTTGGTCAGCACCGTCACTTGGGCCTTTGGGTCTACCTGTGGATGCAACAGGGTATCGAGCTGGGTAGGAGTCACCCGCATGACAGCTTCTTCCTTTGTGAGGAGACCTTCGACCACCATGTCGACTGCCACCTTCACGGCAGCGACAGGACTGCGCTTGGCGTTCCGGGTCTGCAGCATGTACAGTGTGCCTCGTTCTACGGTGAACTCCATATCCTGCATGTCACGATAGTGCTTCTCGAGAAGAAGCGATACCTCGACGAGACGCCTGTACGTATCGGGCATCTCTGTCTCCATTTCGTCAATGTTTTTTGGCGTGCGAATGCCGGCAACGACGTCTTCACCCTGAGCGTTGACGAGATATTCGCCCGAGAAGCGCTTGGCTCCGGTGGAATTGTCACGGGTGAAACAGACGCCCGTTGCTGAGTCGTTCCCCATGTTTCCGAACACCATCGACTGGATGTTCACGGCTGTGCCGATGAGACCCGATATCTTCTCGATCTTGCGGTAGGTGATTGCCCTTTCCGTATTCCATGAGCGGAATACGGCGCCCACTGCCCCGAGCAACTGGTCCATCGGGTCCTGCGGGAAGGGCTTGCCGGTCTTTTCCTGAACAAGAGCAAAGTACTTCTGGACAAGGGCCTTCAGACTGTCGACGGACAGATCTGTATCCAGCGTGACACCCTGAAGCTGCTTCTGTTCCGCCAGTATGGTCTCGAAGCCGTTGTGCTCGATGCCAAGCACGACGTTGCCATACATCTGAGTGAACCTGCGGTAGGAGTCCCAGGCGAAACGCGGGTTCTCAGTCAGAGTCGCAAGACCTTCCACGGTCTCGATGTTGAGTCCGAGGTTGAGGATCGTGTCCATCATGCCTGGCATTGAGACTGCTGCACCTGAGCGGACGGACACGAGCAGCGGGTTCTGCGCTGAGCCGAACTTTTTGCCAAGCTTACCTTCGAGTCTGGCAAGATGTTCTCTGATCTCATTCTTCAGAGTCTCAGGGATGTCGCCGACCTTGAGGTACTCGGGGCACATCTCCGTCGAGATCGTGAAACCGGGAGGTACGGGAAGGCCGATTCTTGTCATCTCTGCGAGGCCCGCTCCCTTTCCTCCGAGGATGGTCTTCATCTCCTTGCTGCCTTCTTCGAAATCGTAGACAAACTTCCGCTGATCCATAGTTCCTCCTATCAGGCCTAGGTTAGCTTGGAATAGTCGCAAACAAGTCCAAGTATATACTTCAGGTAGCACAAAAGCAATAAGCGTGCGCTTCGCACGCGTTCGTCGGTAGCCATGACGAGGATGCGGTCAAAGAAAGCCGTGACAGGAACGGCGAGTTCCTCGCACGTCCGAATGGCCTCTGAATACTCCCGCACTGCCAGGAACTGGAGAATGCGCGGTGCAGCAGCCTGGGCTGACTGTCTGAGTACAAGTTCCTCAGGATCCGTCAGAAGCAAGTCTGCAGGCAGGCTCGTCACAGCGGGAAGCCCCTTGGTGATGTTCTGGATTCTGCGATGGCTGTCCGCAAGGACCGCATACGCTGAGACAACGGAGGTACTGACTGTTCGGACGTCCGCAAGGGCCTGCATGCGTTCGGGAACGGAACCCAGTTCGACGAGGGGGAGGTTTTCGAGTGGGGCGTATTCCCTGGTCAGCTGTTTCTCCTTGAAATACTGAGTAATGCGTCCTTTCAGATAGTCCAAGACTCTCTGCTGCAGATCTTCAGGATGCGGCAGGGATCCGGTAGCCTGATACCCCTCGACCGCTTTCTTCACAAGAGTCTCCAAGTCCACAGACTCACGTGACTCGACGATTGTGCGGACGATGCCGTTGCCGGCACGCCGGAGGCCGTAGGGGTCTTCTGACCCGGAAGGGTTGAAACCGGTACCAAGGATGCCTGTGAGTGTGTCGACCTTGTCGATGACTCCGAGCAGTCGGCCGAGTCTCGTTGCTGGAATGTCTTCCGAAGGAGAGCGAGGCATGTACTGCTCACGAATGGCGGACACGATGTTTGGTGAACCACCGGCACGCGAGAGATAGACGCCGCCGATTTCCCCTTGGAGCGATGTATACTCCTTCACCATGCTGGTAGCAAGATCTGCTTTGGAGAGGTGGGCTGCAGTGACGAGCGTTGCTTCCTCTTCCCGCGTCACCGAAGCGTACATGGTCGCGCAGGCTGCCAGTCGCTCGAGCCGCAGAGTCTTGGTGGCCATGGTGCCGAGCTTGTCCATGAAAATCAGGGTATCCAGCCGGCCCACATATGCCTCCAGAGGCTCACGCATGTCTTCCTGGATGAAGAAGGCTGCATCCAGAAGACGGGCATTGGCGACGCTCTCATTGCCTCGTTGCACGATGTCGATGAAGTCAGTAAGCCCGTTGCGCACGCTCAGGAAGTGTGGAACGACGTTCTGGTTCTGGCTGTACACCAGGAAGGAATGCATCTGTTGCTGGAGCACAGAACGGACGACGCTTTCGGGGAGCTCGGTAGCTATTTTCGGGAGGTCTCCCAGGAAGACGGACGGGTATTCGACGAGGTTCACGACCTCGTCCAACAGATCGCCCATATTGTCTCCGAGCTTGAAGCCAAGAGGCTTCAACAGCTTGTCTGCCTGTTTTTCGATCAGGCGGCGGCGTTCGGCGGGGTCCACGATGACGAATGCTTCGCGCAGCCGTCGCATATAGTCTTCCGGTGACGTCACTGTTATTGGTTTCGGCTTGCCGACGCGGAGGCCGAACGTCGTGTTCGAGCTCTGTACTCCGGCTACTTCCCAGTGAAGGACTTCGGCGCCAAGCAGCGCGAGCAATCCACGAATGGGGCGCGCAAACTGGAACCCGGACTCCTCCCAGTGCATCATCTTGGGGAACGTGACTTCGTGGGGTAGGCGAGGGAGAAAGGCCTCGACGAGCTCAGAGGACTTCTGCTCCGCAACCGTCTTCCTGGCGTAGACGTATGACTTGCCGGCGACGTCCACGGCGTACGTGGTGGCAGGATCTACGCCCTGTCCCCTGCAGAAGCCGAGCAGAGCTAGCGTGGGATTCCCCTGAGCGTCATAGCTCGACGCTCTTGCAGGACCTTTCACTTCAGTTGTACGGGCGTCCGTCTGCTCCTTGACGTTCTGAACCAGGACGACAAGTCGCCGTGGGGTGGAAAAGCCACGGACATGTCCATGTCCGATGAAGGACTCGTCGAGATGTGTTGTGACATGTTCGACCAGTTGCGCCTGGGCGTTGTCCACGAAACGTGCCGGAAGCTCCTCGGTCAAGATCTCGATCAGCAGGTCACTCATGGTTCTCGTTCTCCAGGTAGAGGTTCGCGCAGCCATACGCAAGACGGCGGACGCGGGCAAGGTAGGCCAGACGCTGAGAAACCCCGACGGTGCCACGGGCGTCAAGGACGTTGAACGTATGTGAGCACTTGAGGAGGTACTCGTAGGCAGGAGTAATGAGTCTCTTGTCGATCATGCGCTGGGACTCCTTTTCGCAGAGATCGAACATCGTGACAAGCGCCTCGATGTCGGCTTGCTCAAAGGAGTAGATACTGTTCTCCCGCTCGACCTGCTGTCGCAGGTCTCCATAGGTGACGCCTTCATGCCATTCCAGTTCGTAGACGTTCTTCTTCTCCTGAACGAACATGGCGAGCCGTTCGAGACCATACGTTATCTCGACTGCCACAACGGGGACTTCCTGGCCGCCTGCCTGCTGGAAGTACGTGAATTGCGTTACTTCCATGCCGTCGAGCCAGACTTCCCAGCCGACGCCCGCGGCCCCGAGTACTGGTGTCTCCCAGTTGTCCTCAACGAACCGGATGTCGTGCTCGGCCGGCTTGAGACCGAGCAGGTAGAGGCTTCGCAGGTATGTGTCCTGGATGTCGGTGGTGGGAGGCTTGACGATGACCTGCAACTGGTGATGCATGTAAAGACGGTTGGGGTTCTCGCCGTACCGACCGTCTGCTGGACGTCGTGACGGTTGTACGTAGACGGCTTTCCAGGGTTTGCGCCCCAGGACTCGCAGGAATGTGTATGGGCTCAGCGTACCCGCCCCTACTTCCTGATCGTACGGGAACAGACGCGTGCAGCCTTCGTCTTCCCAGAAGTGCTCTAGTTTGGAAACCATTTCTTCAAAGTTCATGGCATGACTCCTTGGGTTCTTCTCTTGCGTCAATGTGAAACAGTGTAGCAGCGTTCTGCGCGAATCGCTCGAAGGCTTGTGTGATGGCCAACTTGCTGGCAGCAGACCTCAGCAGTCGCAGCGTCAGTGCAATGCCCATGAGGGTACGGCGCGCGTCGATGCTGCCTTCTCCGGTCCGAAGAAAGCTGACGAGCTCGGGAGAGAGGACAACATCTGTTTCGGTTGTCGCGCAGGGGGAGCAATGGAAGGCATTGTCTCTCATGGAGAAATGCACATTCTCGTCCAGTGCGGCTCCGCATCGTTCACAATGCAGAGAACTGACACCGAAACCGAGTTCAGTGAGGACATCAAGGGTGAACTGCAGAAAGGCTCTGTCCTCCTCGCCCGCATTCGGCGCGATGTTGAGCCTCGACAGAGCCGTGACGTAAGCGGCAAACAAGCCCGGTTCCTCCAAGGATGGCTCAAGAACGCATTCTGCCAGCTGGTTCATTGCCATGCCTTTCAGCGACTTCGACAGAGACGATAGAACCCCGGTGTAGACCACTCGTTCCTCCGAACTGACCACAGTCAGGAAGCGGGAACGGTCGTACAGACGGAGGTAGAGGAGCGAGAAAGGCTCGAACGAGGTTGACCACTTCGCGTCCGGGACTGCTGTTCCCCGAGCAACAGCCGTCACTTTGCCCAGTTCTCTGGAGAAGAGCACCAGGCGTTTGTCCTTCTCTCCTACCCTCGAAGCATTGAGAATAGAGGCGAGCGTCCAGTGATAGACCATTGAGTGCTACTGCTGCGCCTCCGCAAGAATGGCGCCAGACGTAGAAACCCCGAGGCGGGTCGCGCCCGCGTTGAGCATAGCGATGGCAGTGTGAAGATCGCGGATGCCTCCTGCGGCTTTCACGCCGAAGAGAGGTCCCACGACCTCGCGCATCAGCCGGACATCGTATTCTGTAGCGCCTGCCTTGCTGAAGCCGGTGCTCGTCTTGACAAACCCCGCTCCGGCCGAGACGGCGATGGCACATCCCGCCCGTTTCTCCTCGTCGGTAAGCAGGCATGTCTCGATAATGACCTTTACAAGAGCGTCTCCGGCCGATTCGACAACCGCTGCGATGTCTTGTGCAACTCCGCGGTAGTTTTTCTCCTTGAGCCACCCGATCTGGATGACCATGTCGATCTCCGACGCTCCGTACCGGATGGCCAGCTCACTCTCCCGCGCCTTGGCAGCCGACAGAGGCGCGCCAAGCGGAAAGCCCACGACAGACGCCACGCGCACGTCAGACCCATTCAGGGCGGCAGAGGCGGTTTCAACCATTGACGAGTTGACACATACCGCCAACGTTCCGAGCTGTACTGCTTCGGCACACAATCGCTCGATGTCGGCGCAAGTTGCCTCGGGCCTGAGGAGAGTGTGATCCATAAAGCCGGCGAGCTCCTTCCTTGTAATCTGATCGGTGTACATTGATTGCCTCCAAGTATTCGAATCCTCCATATTATTGCGTTACTGCGTCAGAAATCAACGGTTTGCGGTGACTGAGCGCTTGACACCAGTATGCTTTGCACTACAATTATGGGACGATTAGCAGTCTTGTACTGAGAGTGCTAACATCCAGGGAGTGCAAGGCTGAATGCAGCCTATATGGCGAGAATTGACCGGAGAGTCTATACATGATGAACCGAAACAGGTGGTATGTGGCTGGTGAGGAGCGAGGCACAGAAAAGGATGAGTCGGAACGTGTTCCGTCGGTCCCCGAGGTGCCCTTGGATTCAGCTCCCGACCATGAGGATGGTGACGGAGGGGAGGCATTGAGAACGCTTGGGTCCAGAATACGGGAGTTGCAGCACGAAGTAGAGCGTCTCAACAGCGCTGTTCATGAGGAGCAGATGCTGCGCATCCGCGAACAGGCGACGCTTCAGCGTGACAAGAGTTCCTTCGAAGCCAGAACCAAGTTGGCGCTGTTTCTTGATCTACTTGCAGTCATCGATAGTTTCGACCAGCTCGTGAAGCATGGTGAAGGGACTCAGGACGATTCGAGCCTCCTCGTAGGTTCTCAGGCTGTTCTCGGGCAGCTGAACCAGTTCCTCGCGAGGAACGGAGTCCACAGGTTGGAGGGGTTGGAGGGCAATGCCTATGATTCCGCAACGTGCGAAATCGGCCGTGTCGTCACCGATTCTGGTGCGCTCGCCAATACCGTCGTAAGAGTCCTGCGTGATGGCTACAAGCTAGGGGAGATGTTGCTGCGGCCGGCGATGGTGGATGTCGCCTCAGCACCACAGGCAACCGTTGAGAGCAGTGATACTGGTGAAGACTGATCAGGTTCTTGTTGGGAAGTATTCTAACTAAGGAGGTTTGTCTAATATGGAAGATAAGATTGTTGGTATAGATCTTGGAACTTCGAATTCTGCAGCAGCTGTCATGGTCGGCGGCAAGCCAACGATCGTTCCGGCGGCGGAAGGTGTCAGCATTGGAGGAAAGGCTGTCCCATCCTACGTCGCATTTACCAAAGATGGGCAGGTGCTCGTTGGAGAACCGGCGCGCCGCCAGGCAGCGCTGAACCCCGAGACGACGATTCAGGCCATCAAGCGAAAGATGGGAACCGACTACACGGTCAGCATCTTCGGCAAGACCTATACGCCGCAGCAGATCAGTGGGTTCATCCTTCGCAAGATCAAGAATGACGCCGAAGCTTTCCTTGGGCAGAAGGTATCCAAGGCGGTCATTACCGTACCCGCATACTTCAACGATGCTCAGCGGCAGGCGACCAAGGATGCAGGCGAAATTGCCGGACTCGAGGTTGTCCGCCTGATCAATGAGCCGACTGCCGCAGCATTTGCCTACGGACTTGACAAGACGGAGGGCGAGCACAAGATCCTGGTCTTCGACTTTGGTGGCGGTTCGCTGGACGTGACTATCATGGAGTTCGGAGGAAACGTTTTCACTGTGAAGTCGACGTCGGGTGACACGCAGCTCGGCGGAACCGACATGGACAATGCTCTTCTGAACTACGTTGCCGAAGACTTCCACAATCAGAACGGTATCGATCTGCGTGTCGACAAGATGGCCATGCAGCGCCTTCGTGAAGGCGTGGAAAAAGCCAAGGTCGAACTCTCGACGACCTTCGAGACGACCATCAACTTGCCGTTCATCACTGCAGACGCGAGTGGTCCGAAGCACTTGGTCATGCCTATTACGCGTGCCAAGCTCGAGTCTCTGGTCCAGCCCATCATCGACAGGTGCCGCGAGCCGGTCAACCGTGCTCTCGCCGATGCCGGTCTCACCCCGCAGCGGATCGACAACATCATCCTTGTCGGTGGCCCGACCAGGATGCCGATTGTTCTCAAGTTTGTCGAGAGCTACTTTGGGAAGACTCCCGAGCGCGGCGTCGACCCCATGGAGTGCGTTGCCATGGGTGCTGCGATCCAAGGTGGAATCATGGGCGGCGAAGTCAAGAGCGGGATGGTCCTGGTTGACGTAACCCCCCTCACGCTTGGCATCGAGACGCTCGGTAACCTTTTCACCGAGATGATCAAGCGCAATACCGCCGTGCCTATCTCCAAGACCCAGACCTTCACGACAGCGAGCGACGATCAGACGCAGGTCGAGATCCATGTCCTGCAGGGCGAACGCCCGATGGCAAGAGACAACATGTCGCTGGGACGCTTCATCCTCGACGGAATCGCCCCCGCCCGCCGTGGCGAACCACAGATTGAGGTCAGCTATGATATCGACGCAAATGGTATCGTTCACGTCACTGCCAAGGACAAGGCTACTGGCAAGGAACAGCACATTACCATTGAGAATGCAACAAAACTGAAGGATGACGAGATCGAGCGCATGAAGCGCGAGGCGGAACAGTTCGCCGATCAGGACAAGAGAGTCAAGGAAGAAGTCGAGCTCAAGAACCGCGCGGATCAAGTTGTGTTCAGCGGACGCAAGACACTGACAGAGAACGCGGCCAAGATCTCTCCCGACGTCAAGGCAGAGGCGGAGAAGAAGCTCACTGAACTCGAGGACCTCGTGCGTGACAACAAGACCTCGGACATCGAAGCAAAGATCGACGAAGTGAACACTGCGTTCTCCAAGGTTACCGAGGACTTGCAGCGTCAGGCTGGCCAACAGGGGCCGGCAGCTGCTCAGGAGAATCAATCTGAGGCTCAGCGGCCCCCGCAGGACGGAGAAACCGTCGAGGGTCAGGGGACTCCGAGACAATAGGAACGGCAATTCAAGTCAAGCGCGGATTCCTGAGTGGAGGTCGATGTGGCGACTGATCGAGACTACTATGATGTTATGGGAGTACCCAGGGGGGCCTCCCAGGATGATATCAAGAAGGCCTATCGTGAACTGGTCAAGAAGTATCATCCCGACCTCCACAAGGATGATCCCCAAGCACCCAGGCACATGTCGGACGTCAATGAGGCGTACGATACCCTCAGTGATCCTGCAAAGCGACAGCAGTATGATGCCTACGGCAAGGCTGGGCCCACTGGTTTCCCGGGTGCGAGCCAGGCCTGGGCTCCTCAGGGCGGCGGTTCGGGCCAGACGTTCGGGGGCTTTGACATTGGAGACCTCTTTGGCAGTTTCATGGGGGGGTTTGGTCGTCAGCAGAGCGAGGAGACGCCGCACGGACGGGACCTCAGCGTCAACATGACTCTCACGCTGGAACAGGCTGTTTTCGGTGTCAAGCAAGAAATCCAGGTCAGGCGGTACGATACGTGTGCGACCTGCCATGGCACTGGAACGGCCTCAGGCACGTCCCCCAAGGTGTGCCCGACCTGCAGTGGCAGGGGCGAGGTCCGTCAGGTTCAAGACACCATCTTTGGGCGCGTCGTCACTGCGGGGGTCTGCCCCACGTGCCGAGGCGAAGGCAGGGTCATAGAGTCGCCATGCCCAGCTTGCAAGGGTTCTGGTGTTACGAAGGCCGACAAGACCATAGAGGTGACGATTCCTGCAGGTGTCGACAGTGGCATGAAAGTACGTATCGCAGGACAAGGAGATGCTGGCAAGCATGGCGGCCAGACCGGCGACCTGTACCTCTTCATAACCGTCCAGCATGATTCCCGGTTTGAGAGACAAGGGAGTTCCTTGTATCACACGGTCCGCGTGTCGCCTGCCAAGGCAGTGCTCGGGACGACCATCGCGGTTCCTCTCGTGGAAGGCGGAACGGAGACCGTGACGATACCAGCCGGAAGTCAGCATGGTGCCGAGGTACGGATTCGTGGCAAAGGAGCTCAGGCGGTCGGAGAACGACGTCGGGGGGACTACATCGTTCGTATCGAGATAGGTGTCCCCAAGACTCTCACGGCTGATCAACGAAAGCTCTACAAGCAGCTTGCCGATATCGAGAAGTAGTCACGTTGAAGTGCATGCGAGACGGGCCGGGACTCTGCCGGCCCGGTTGTTCGTTGTCGGCCCGGAATTCGTTTATTGCGGAGGCGGGGAGTGGCGTGTATACTTGACGTCGGCAGTCGTGAGCAGACGTGGTCAAGCTGGCGGAGACGAGCGTGAGAGAACCAGAAACAACGATGTGGGAGACATAGTCGGTGTCAGCGAAACGGATGAGTGACGTAGTCGGTGACTGTCCGGCTACTCGATGTCTCGAGGCCGCTCTTGTTTCTCACAGGCTGGCACATGCATATCTTCTCGTGGGTAGAGATGAGGACGCCAAGCTCGCGTTGGCGGCAGCTCTTGCCAAGGCGGGCAACTGCCGGGGCGACCATGGTCCGGGGGAATTCTGTGACACGTGCCCGTCGTGCCGACAGGTGGACGCAGGGGGTTCGGCAAACACCAGGATTTTTGGAGACTCAAACATCCTCAGAATAGATACCGTCGACCAGTTCATCTCGTATGCATCGGTCAAGACTGCATCGGGTTGCCTCAAGGTAAGCGTTTTCCGCGGAGTGGACTTTTTCACCGATGTTGCAGCCGACCGCGTTCTCAAGACCATCGAAGAACCGGTCCCGGGCAATGTCTTCCTGCTGTTCTCTCAGAACAGCAGGCGCGTTTTGCCCACGATTCGATCGCGGGTCCAGATTATGAAGGTCGAGCGGAGTACTCAGGTGGCCGCGGATCTTCAGGAAGCGGCATCCGCAATTGGCGAGGACGCCTGCCTCCAAGTCCTGCTGGAATTCGCCAAGGCGAATGTGAGCCTCTCCGAGACCGTCGGCCGCCTTCTCAGGATGGGCAGTCAGAACAGTCTCCGGGACAACGCGACGGCGGGTTTGCAGACGCTCGCGCTTTTCATGAACAGCGTTCTGCGGGCGAGGGGAAAGGTTCCCCCTCCGGCAGGCATATCACTCTCTACCGAACCTGAACTGGCCCGTGTGAACTTCGTACTGGACGAATCCAGGGTCGGGCTCTTTCTGGACCATCTGGGGGAGCGCCTGAAGCACATAGAACAGAACGTGAACCCTGAACTTGTCCTGACAAACGCCCTACTGGAGCTGAGGAGAATGACCACTCATGAATGATCCCACCTATATGTTGCCGGCGAGTTGCTCCTCGGTACGCTATCTGAGCGCTCGCTCAGCCAAGTCGTACCAGACGTACATGGTCGAAGTCAACGATAGTGTCGTGTTGCTCCCTGGTGATGGGGTCCTTGCAGTTGGCAGTGACAAGGAACTGATGCACGTCATCATCGGCTATCCAAGGCACGATGCATCAGGCAAGAAGCGGGCGGCTGCCGGTCTCAAGTACGTCCGCAAACTTGCTCCGACCGACGTCGGGCGTCTTGAGGAGAACCAGCGAAAACAGGACGCAGCGGTGGTTCTGTGCAAGGAGCAGGTGCGGGCGATTAGACTCCCGATCCACCTCGTAAACTGTGAGCTCTCGTTTTCGGGCAAACAGTATGTGTTCTATTTCACGGCCGAGAGCCGTGTCGACTTCCGGGCCCTCGTGTCCACTCTGTCCCGGTCGCTGAAGGCCAAGGTGCAGATGTGGCAGATCGGCTCTCGCGATGAAACCCGTTTCTTTGCCACGGTGGGCATGTGTGGGCGCGAGCTATGCTGCAACTGTTTTCTCAAGGAGATCAAGCCGGTCAGTCTCAAGTGCGCTCGGGTGCAGAACCTGAGCTTGAACCCCAACAAGATAACGGGCGTCTGTGGCAAGCTGATGTGCTGCCTCAGATACGAGACCTACGAGTACGCCGATACGTCAGGGCTTGACGTCAAGAAGAAGCCCAAGGAAGGAGCCACCCAGTAGTGCACGTGGCTCGAACGTCGGAGGATTCCACGAAGCAACCAGGATGGCCATTGGTGTTGCGACTCCAGGAGCCTGCCTAGTGGCTGGATTCTGTTCATGAGCGTCGTGGTCGGAATGAGCGGAGGGGTAGACTCTGCCGTCTCTGCACTGCTCCTGAAGGAGCTTGGTGAACATGTCATCGGGGTCACTCTGCACTTCTCTCAGTACAGTGCCTGCTGCGACATCAGTTCCACGCGACGAGCGAAGGCCCAGTGCGAGCATCTTGGAATTGCATGGCACAATGTGGACGTAAAAGAGGCCTTCGACTGCCAGGTCGTCCAGCCGTTCTGGCAGGCGGTAGCCGGAGGGGCCACCCCAAATCCTTGTGTGTTCTGCAACGAGCGCGTCAAGTGGCAGGGACTGCTTGATGTAGCCGACGAGCTGCATGCCGACTTTATCGCAAGTGGTCACTACGCTGGAATCGTCCACAGCGGGGATGGGGACCAGATTTGCCGCGGCATGGACCGGGCGAAGGACCAGTCGTACTTCCTGTACCGGCTTTCGGCAGAGCAGCGTCATAGAGTCTTGTTCCCTCTCGCAGGTCGCGTCAAGAGCGACGTGGTGGCGCTGGCCTCGCGATGGTTCAGCCCTGATCTTCTCGCGAGTCGCGAGAGTCAGGACTTGTGTTTTGTAGAAGGTCCTGTCAGCGAAGAGGTTCGTCGTCGCTTGCCATGTGTGCCCGGAGACGTGCTCCTGACGGATGGAACCGTTATCGGCAAGCACCGGGGGCTGGCGTCATATACGGTCGGGCAGCGATCGGGCCTCGGCATCAGTGCTGCATCACGGCTCTATGTCGTGGAGAAGCGGCACGCCAAGAACGAGCTGGTCGTCGGGCAGCGGAGTGCGTGTATGAGAGATGCATTTGAAGCCATCGATCTGAAATGGCAGCATCTTCCCACTGGCAAATCGGCGCATTTCAGCGCAGACGTCGTGACACGATACAGGTCAAAGCCAGTCAAAGGCAGTATCGATCGAGTTTCTGAGGATAGAGTCTCCGTTCATCTGGCCGATTCGTTGTTTGCTGTCACCCCGGGACAAGCGGTTGTCTTCTACGACGACCGGTCCATACTTGGAGGCGGAACGATAGTCTAACACTTGTTCTTGGCGGTTTGCCACGAATTGTGGTAAAAAGTGGGAAACTGTGGTATACTTACGCCATGAACAAGGAGAACTGTTTCATCGGTGAATACCGCTACTCCGTGGACGACAAGGGGCGAACGATGTTCCCCGCCCACTACCGCTGTGACGCCGGCTCTCCCTACGTTCTCACCAAGGGCATGGATCGATGCCTTTACCTGTTTGATGACAGAGTGTGGACCTCTATCATCGAGCGGTTCTATGGTGATCTCATCCCTGTCTCATCCGACAATCGGGCCTTCGTCCGCATTCTTTTCAGCGGAGCTGCAACGGTTGAACTCGACAAGATTGGTCGCATTTCGATACCTCAGCATTTGCGTGAGTATGCTTCACTCGACAAAGAGGTCGTATTCGCCGGTGCCTTGACGCACCTGGAGATCTGGGACGTTCATATCTGGGATACCTACCGGTCTAAAGCGGAGAAGGTTTTCGAACAGAATATTGGAGCTTTGCAGGCCAGATGAGTGAGTTTGTACATGCCCCAGTCCTCCTGAACGAGGTCACGGCATACCTGCAGATTCGACCAGACGGAACCTATCTGGATTGCACGACAGGGGAAGGCGGACACGCATATGAGGTTGGGCGCCAACTTTCTAGCGAAGGGACGCTTTTCATGCTGGATGTCGATGCAGCGGTTCTTGCCATTGCCCGCGAGCGGCTGAATGATACTGCCGCCCGCAAGGTTATCATCCGCGGAAACTTTCGGGATATGACGCGGTTGTTGAAGGATTATCCAGACACGCGATTCGACGGAATCCTGATGGATCTGGGTTTTTCTTCAGAGCAACTCACGGGCACAGGTAGGGGGTTTTCGTTCAGCCATGACCAACCACTGGACATGCGATTGGACGACGATCTCAAGGTCACTGCCAGGAGTATCGTGAACTCATTTCCAGAGGAAGACATCGCCGACATCTTGTGGAAGTACGGCGAGGAGGGGAGGTCGCGCCAGGTCGCTCGCGCGATCGTGCGCCGTCGGCAACGAGCGCCGATCGAGACGACGAGTGAATTGGCGGAGACAGTAGCCGCTGTCTTCCCTACCAGGCACGCCCGCTTACATCCTGCTACCAAGTCCTTTCAAGCTCTGCGCATATATG
>Ga0209182_10000086_pt1 | contig 21158 bp, 18 predicted proteins | sample LakBais05cmmetaG_FD_185474 | JGI IMG/M metagenome (GOLD analysis project Ga0209182, IMG submission 185474) | Lake sediment microbial communities from Lake Baikal, Russia to study Microbial Dark Matter (Phase II) - Lake Baikal sediment 0-5 cm... | ecosystem: Environmental > Aquatic > Freshwater...
CAGTATACCAGCCAGAGACCTTTTCCACGGTCTGAGCCTTTTCCTTGGCCCTTCTTTCTCTATCTCTGAATTCTTTATATTTACCTGGGTCAGCGATAAAGAAGTCCAGTAAGCCTACTGTAGCTAAAGCGAAGCAGAGACGACCAATGTAAACTGCCAGACCAGAGTCACTAAATAGACGTAGACCGAAAGATAACACGCTTGAGGTAATAGCAATGTGGAGTGATACCAAAATGTGGTTGGCAATCACCCAGCCCCTTTCCAGCAAAGAACGCTGATTAGTGTTCTTATCTTCAGGGATAGAGCCTTCAGATTTAGATTCCTCAGCGGTTGGTGCTTGATGCTTAAAGGAAGAGCTTGAGACAGCATATATCTTTGTCTTCTCTCTTAAAACTTCATATAAAGGCTGGTTCTGTTTTTCTAAGATCTGGTTTACTTCTCTTAAGGCCGCTATGTAATCAGAGACTTCTTTACCTTTTATCTGGACCTGGTAGTCTTTAGCTAAACTTTCGATGATAGAGAAAATCTCCTCTCTGATGAGGCCGTAGAGATCTTTTCCTTGGATATGAGCCACTGCCCGGGCCAGGGCCAGGGATACTGAGAGGATGGCATTCATCCCTAAGTTCTGCTTTCTCTGCATCGTCTGTTTTTGGGCTTGCGCGTCGCCAGCGGAGAGCTTTCCTCTCTGGACAGCTAAATCCTTTTCCAACCTTAAGAGGGTGGTGTCGATATCTTTAAAGGTGAGAGTAGTTAAGTTCTTGCCTTCAAATTGTGGGGCTATCCTCTTCAGGACATTACCCACGGCATTCAGACAGCCCTTCCCTTCGTACCTAGAGGCCAGTCTAAAGAGTTCTATTAGTTTGACATCTTGTGTGGCTTTTACTTGGGCGTCCCCTGTTTTCGGGTTAAATTTGTATACTTTCTCCTCGGTTTTCTGGAATAACTCCGGGTATTTGTCGATAAGTTCCTTATGTTCTGCATATTCAATTAAGGAGTCCACCAGATGGATGGCCTCTCCGGTGCCGGCTGAGGTGCCTAAAGGAGTAGCCCCCTTGAAGCTTAAGACCGCTCCCACAGAGGGAATAAGTACCTCTATTTCCACACCCACGGTGGGTATACCGGCATTTGTGGCTTCTTCATAAGAGAAGAATTTGCGGACCAGAGCCTCTTCTCCTGCCTTGAGACTGACGGGACTGATTCCTTCTTCTAATTTCCGCATTAAGACGATACCGCTCTGATACTTGAATAGCCTTTCGGTATTCGCTCCCCCGCCTGCTTTTAGACCAAGGGAATTTACGGCTAAGGCAATCTGGGTTTCCATATCATCGTTGGGCGATTTGGAGCGATGAGAGATTACCAGCTCTTGACCTTTCCCTAGAGCTACCAGCATGGCGAGGATGGTCTCATATAAAGTACCTATCTGATTTGCCTTAATTAATGAGGTGTTGATTAAGGCTTCTTGAGAAGCCATCTCAATGGCCCGATCATTGGTGGTGACCAAATCATCACCAATGACCCAGATCCGCTCCCCCAATTCCTTCAGGAGCATCTTCCAGCCTTGGTGGTCATCTTCGGCAAAGCCGTCTTCGATGGAGATAATCGGTATCTCGTACTTCTGAATCACCTCTTTGTATATGGCTAATACCCCGTCCCTATCTAAGCTAATTTTGGCCTTATCCCTCCAGAACAAATACATACCCACAGCACCCGGCATATTGTATTCTTCACGATAGGCTTCTTCCAACTCACTCATCGCCGGGTCTATCGCGATGGCTACCTCTCTTCCTGCTTGGTAACCACATTCCTGGATGGCTTGTTTCATCATTGCCCATAACCTTATCTCGGGTAATGGATACTGGGCTTTCTCAATATAAGGGGCTAAACCGCCTTCCAGACCTATGCCCATCACCCGAGAACCTTCTTCTTTTTCAATGATTTCCTTGAGACGATTCTGCAACCTCACCGTCATCTCCTGGGCTTCCTGCCAGTTGTCCACCCCTAGGATGACGAACATGGCTTCCTGCATACTGATATTGGATTCCGGATATTCCTTCTCCGTGTGTCTGCCGCCCATGCCACAGTTGCGGAACTGCCAGGCCATAGTTACCTTGCCCAGGCTGGGGTGCTCTACCCCTTGGATCCTTTCGGTAAGCATCCTCTGTTTTACCTGTTGGGAGGCAGTATACCAGCCAGAGACCTTTTCCACGGTCTGAGCCTTTTCCTTGGCCCTTCTTTCTCTATCTCTGAATTCTTTATATTTACCTGGGTCAGCGATAAAGAAGTCCAGTAAGCCTACTGTAGCTAAGCCTAAACATAGTCGGCCGATATAGACTGCGGGTTGTAATCCTCCTAACAGACCTAAGCTTATTAAGCCGATAGCGAAGGGGAAGAATATGATACTCAAATTCCTGCTTGACCGAGGACCACTGGCAGCAACCGCGAGGTTAAACGGCGCATCCGGGTAATAGTTCAGGCCGTTCTTAATCACGCCAGGGAACTTACCAGTGGGAATCAGCGCAAACATCTTTAGATACCAGAGTATTCTTTTCGCCAGAGGCTGAGCCATGTTTTCCTTGGCCTGGGGAAGTAATTTTGCATTCAAGGCATCCAGTTTTACTGCCTTGAGGTAATGGCCCATCTCATGAATGGCAATAGCTGAATGGCAAACGAACCATAAGAATGCTAAGGAAATCAGTGTCTCTGGTGAGAAGAAGATAAATTTGAGGACTTCGGTCTTAAAACCAATTCCCAAAGAAGATATTGTTCCGTAGAGTAAAAGACTAATTGAGATGGGTAGGAATAAGAGGGCCAATTTCTTACTGATGTTAGGACCACTGGCAGCAACCGCGAGGTTAAACGGCGCATCCGGGTAATAGTTCAGGCCGTTCTTAATCACGCCAGGGAACTTACCAGTGGGAATTAGCGCAAACATCTTTAGATACCAGAGTATTCTTTTCGCCAGAGGCTGAGCCATGTTTTCCTTGGCCTGAGGAAGTAATTTTGCATTCAAGGCATCTAGTTTTACTGCCTTGAGGTAATGGCCCATCTCATGAATGGCAATAGCTGAATGGCAAACGAACCATATGAATGCTAGGGAAATCAGCGCCCCCTTCAATGAGAAAAAGATAAACTTGAGGACTTCATTCCTAATCTCGGGAGGCAAAGATAATAGGCTTGAGATATAAGCCACATGAAAGGATACCAAAATGTGGTTGGCAATGACCCAGCCCTTTTCTAGGAAGGATTTTGGCGGGTTAGGAGATTTAAGGGACGGTTCTATTCTTCTCAACCCTACCCATACTGCCTGTCGCAAAGGACAGGACGCCAACAAGTGCTGTAACCACGCTCAACTTTCTCATCACTTCACTTCCTAATATTATGCACATGGAATCGAAATCTTATTGGTCTCTGGGAGCCTCAACACCCTGGAAGGCTTAGGTGGTGATAGGCATCAAAGTATCCTGATGTATTATAGGTAAAGCAATCGAGTATGTCAATATAACCTATACTATGCAGTCTCTACTTATAATGCCGAGGACTCGTGGTTCATGACAAGCGGAGCGGCTCACCGCCGACTACATATATCGGAGGTCTTCCCTCTTCCGAGGTCTATGCACGTTGGTGCAAAGAAGGCTTTAGGATACTTATGCTTGGGTCAGCCAGAGATGGGAATATTGCGAAGCTCTGCCGACGTATCGAGGAGATCAGGGAGTCAGTTAAATGACAAGTCAGCTGGGGAGTGCTTTCTATGGGTGGTAATTTCTGGACCAGGCAGGAACTGATTGAAAAGGCTCGTACCGGCGAGATACAACAACCGAAGTATGCGCAGAAGTGGTCGGTTCTGAAGCAGTCGGACCACTGCACGCTCTTCGCCGCCGACATCGGTGCTCCGAAGGGATATCCTCTTCACGTTCACCATCACCACGACGAGGTCATGATAGTGTTGGACGGTGAGGGAGAGGCTGCAGTAGGCACCGAAAAACGTAAGGTGAGGCAGGGAGATGTCATCTTCGTTCCCCGGGGAACCGCGCACACACTCAGATTTGCTGGTCAACTATTGGTAATCGATTGTCCCACATTTGATACGGGTAACCCAGACCGCGCTATCGTGGAATAGCTCCCAACTGTTTCGACACCTAATCGCCGGTGGCTTCGTTTGCCTTTACCTTCGCCTCTCGATACTTCCCAGCTTTCTACACAATCTGACGTCTTGTTACTTTCTTTCGGTTTGTTTAACAAGATGCCATGATGGTATTAAGTGGATAAAGCTGAAAAGACGAAGAATAGAAATCTGGGGTATGAAAAAATGAAAAGACTTACAGTGCTGGCTGCGCTGATATTCCTGATCGTCATGCTTACAGCCTGCGGGCAGACAGGCCCGAATCAAACGTCAGTCCCAAAGCAAGTAGAAGTGAACGGAGGCTCGTACTGGAATATAACAGCAGCAGAGCTCATGTCAATGCTTGAGAAGAAGGATTTCCTTCTGGTGAATGTCCATATTCCCTATGAGGGAGAAATTCCGCCTACAGACTTATTCGTGCCATACAATGAGGTAGAGCAATACCTTAGACAATTCCCCCCAGACAAAACGGCAAAGATAGTACTCTACTGCCGCTCCGGTTCCATGAGCGCTACCGCGGCCAAGACACTCGTAAAACAGGGCTTTACCAATGTCTGGAATCTTGAAGGAGGCATGGTGGACTGGGAGAAGCAGGGTTATAAGCTTGTTCGCCAGTCAAAGTGAACTGCCAACTCGGACCAATCACGCCGGTCGTGCATCCAAGAGAAGAGAATTCAAAAGACAGATTTGCTAAAGGTAACAACTAAATAGCGTGTTGTTACCTTGAGGATAAAAAGGTCCTTTTTTTGCCTGGGGTGGTCAGGTTCAGCCTGATATCCTCAGATATTGGCGGACCTTTTTATTGCGGCCTAACGAAACGTCAATTAGTGCAAAGGGAAAAGTGTGCGCGTCTGGCCTCAGCAAGTTCGAAGCGGCGTCTACTCACGGTTTATTTTCCACGCCGCTTTCTCAAGCGGAAAGACGATAATTTTTTCACTCCTTCTGAGGTCTAGTGAGCTAAAGGGGCAATTACGGAGCGGTCTTCATGCATTCCCTGTGGGCAACTGTAATAATTCCGATAGAACTTGGTGTCGTCGTCTCCGAAAAACGATTCCCGCTATGCTCCTGTCAGGCACTGGCATTCGTATACTACAGCTTTATAATGCGCGACGAAAAGCAGGTATGCCTGTAATGTCTTGTCCTAAAATGAGAGTATGGATCCATACTGTGCCCTCATAGGTATAAACTGATTCGATATTCGCCATATGCCGGATTACGGGATAGTCCAGCGAGATGCCGTTGGCGCCAAGAAGCTCGCGGGCTATTCTGGCACACATGCGGGCCACCGCAACGTTATTCTTTTTCCCCATAGAAATCTGGGCATAGGTGGCTTTTCCCTCGTCCATAAGTCTACCCAGTCGGTAAGCCAGTAATTGCCCTTTGGTGATTTCTATGAGCATGTTGACCAATTTTTCTTGGACTAATTGATGAGCCGCAAGAGGGGTACCAAACTGCTCCCTCTCTTGGGTATAATTCAACGCAGTCTCGTAGCAGTCCATGGCGACTCCGAGCGCCCCCCATGCTATGCCGTATCGAGCTTGGTTAAGACAGCTGAAGGGCGATTGCAGTCCGCTCGCCCCGGGAAGCATGTCTTCTGGGGACACCCGGCAGTCTTGCAGACCAAGCTCGCCGACGTCGCTGGCGCGCATTGAACCCTTACGATTTTGAAAAGTTTGTGTAAACCCTTCTGTTCCGCGCTCTATTATGAAACCTCTAACCCCTTCGTCAGTCTGCGCCCATACAATCGCGAAATCAGCTTCTGAGGCATCGGTTATCCATTGTTTTGTGCCGTTGATGACCCATCCCCTGCTATCCTTTTTGGCAATGGTTTCCATGCCAGCCACATCAGACCCGCGATTTGGCTCCGTCAGTCCAAAGCAGCCAATCTTCTGCCCTCGGGCAATTGCAGGAAGCCATTTCTGTTTTTGTTCTTCGGAGCCGAATTGCCATATTGGGTACATCACCAGACCTGACTGGACTGCAATGAAACTTCTGAGGGCGCTATCAACTCTTTCCACCTCCTGGCAGATGAGACCAAAGGTAACATAGTTTGTCCCCGCAGCTCCATATTCCCTGGGAATGAAGACCCCTATCAGACCCAGTTCCCCCATCTTTGGGGCAAACTCTTGCATGTTTAGCGGTTCCTCTTTATGAAAGGCCTCGGCGACAAGGGGCGCAAATTCTTTCTCCGAGAACTCTCTAACCAGGTTCCGAGTCATTTTCTCTTCCTCAGAGAGGAGTTCATCTAATTGATAGTAATCAACGCCTTTGAACTTCATGAATGCTCACCGCCTTTTATTGTGGCTGCGTGGTATCACATCTGCCATTGGTATTTGTTCTTAAATAGATGGTGCATCGGCTCTGAGAGTCCTTGAGCCTATCTGATTCCGGTCAAAGCTGTTATTTATTCTGGATATCTACGGCCAGTAGTTAAGGCGAACCCCCTCATCGAATCAAGGTTTTTCTACGCCATTTTGATGGCTTTCTTAGGGCAGGCCCAAACGCAGATGCCACAATCCTTGCAGAAGTCATAGTCTATTTCAATCCCAGATTTCTGGCTGTTAATGGATATACATAATTCAGGGCACATTGAGGGGCACAAATTACAAACTACACAAAGGTCGTTATCCACCACGGGTCTTAGCGCTCCGCTCTTTGCTTGCCATTGTCCGGTATCGCCTGGATGTTTCTGTTCTGTTCTTGCTTGCGCAAAACCCAGCTTAACCGCTTGCATGTTTACATCCCGAAACCTCGCGGGCACATTCTCGTTCACTGCCGAAATCATAGCGTTTTGACTTACTATTTCAGTTATTGCCGCCATCACGCTCAGGATGACCATATTGGCAGCCTGCGCATTATTAAGTTCTTTTGCAGCAAGCTCCGTGGATGACACGCCGACCTGTTTCACACCAGGAATATCCTTGACGGATACTGTGGACTGGTCATAGAAGACCATCCCATTTTCACGGTCAATATTCCGGGTATATCTATCATAGGCTTCCTGAGACATGGCGATGAGAATGTCAGGCTCGATAACATGAGGGAAAAGTATGGGCTTGTCCGATATTACAACATCGGAGCGACAGCTGCCGCCTCTGGCCGCGGCCCCATAAGAACTTGAGCCAGCGACCCGTTTGCCGTCGCGAACAGCCGCGTGGCCAAGCACGGCTCCGGCCAGGATAATACCCTGACCCGCAAAGCCGCTTACTCGTATCTGTCTAGTCTCTTCCATCAGTAAATTCCCCGGTTACTATCTTTTCCTGCAAAGCCTCAGTTGACAGATTAAGGCTTTTCTCTATCGGGATACATTTCTCCTTTAGAAATTGGAGCATAAGGGAGGGAGTATCGAGACGGTTACGTCTGCCGAACTGAGTCGGGCAGGTTGATAAGGCCTCGATGAAGGAGAAACCGCAGGTCTGCAGTGCTTTCTTAATACTATTTATCAGCTTGAACGGCTGGGTTACTGGGTATCTAGCCACATAAGATGCACCAGCCGCTGCCAGGACCGCGCAAATATTGAGCGGACGATGTGGATTCCCACGAGTTGTCGTCTGAGTCAGAGCATCTTTAGGGGTAGTGGAGCAAACCTGGCCGCCGGTCTGACCATAAACCATGTTGTTAGCACAGATTACTGTGACGTCCAAATTTCGCTGGGCAGCATGAAGGAGGTGATTTCCGCCAATGTCGAGTAAATCTCCATCACCGCTGATGACCATCACCTTCAGTTTGGGGTTGAAAAGTTTTACCCCGGTAGCATATGCAATAGCCCTGCCATGAGGGGTATGAAGGGTATCGGCATTAAAATTAGGGCTGGGTATCCAACCGCCGCACCCGATGCCGGAGACAAAAACCATGTTATTAAAATCTAATTCCAACTCATCGATAGCCCTTAAGATTAGCCCTAACAAAATCCCATGACCACACCCGGGACAAAAAGCAGTCGGCACGTTTCTAAGGTATTTCCCCAAATCTCTTGTCATTATAGTAGTCTTCTCATTTCCTTCAGAATTGTACTCGGGTCTATAACTTCGCCATTTGTTTGAGGGTAAGATATGACATCGCAGCGAGCATACTTCATAATTTCGCCCGCTACCTGCCCTCTGTTCATCTCCGGAACAAATATCTTTCTGGCCTTTGTCCCAAGCTCTTTCACAATCCTATCAGCAAAGGGCCAAATGGTTTTTAGTCTCAGCATTCCAACTTTTTTATTTTCCCGTCTGAGTTGTTCCATCGCATATAATGAGCTCCTCGCGGTAAAACCGTAGGAAACAACCAGCAAATCCGCGTCCTCAGTATGATAGGTCTCATAGTCAACAATTTGCTCTCGTTTGTTGAGTATTTTATTGCTTAATCTCGAAGTCAATTTTGCCTGGACAAGGGGGTCAGACACCTGTCTTAACCCGTATTCATCATGTGTTGAGCCGGTTATTAATAGTCTCTCTCCCTCCCCAAAAGTAGGCATCGGCGGCACACCATCATCCTCCTCGGTACCAAAGGGAGGCGCCCCGGTTTTTTTTCTCCGGCTGAATACTTCAATGTTTTCTTTGACCTGTATTGTCTCCCGCAGATGACCGATTGCCTCTTCAGTAAGCAAAAACACCGGGACGCGGTATTTCTCCGCCGAATTGAAAGCCATGATAATCTGGTCATAAGCTTCTTGGACAGACCAGGGGCAAAAAGCGATGACCTGGTAGTCCCCATGTGAGCCCCACTTCGCTTGCATTATATCTCCGCTGCCGACCCGCGTCGCCTGCCCAGTGCTGGGACCGGCCCGTTGCACATTCACCAATACGATGGGGGTTTCGGTCATCGCCGCATACCCGATTGATTCCTGCATGAGACTAAAACCCGGGCCTGACGTAGCTGTCATCGCTTTCGCTCCCGCCCAGGATGCCCCAATAACTGAAGCGATGGCCCCGAGCTCGTCTTCCACCTGCACGAAAACGCCGCCGGTTTCTAGGAACCTGACCGCAATCCTCTCCATGATTTCGGTGGAGGGAGTGATTGGGTACCCACCATAGTAATTACATCCGGCCGCAATTGCTCCTTCAACAATAGCATCGTTTCCGGAAAAATAATAACTTCCCGGCGGCAGAATGCTCTTCTTTAGTTCCAAACGATACATCTCCTTAGCTGTTCAGCCAATCGTTGGTTGTGAGCCTATTATTCATTAACGGTCGGCCCTCTCCAGCAACATTGCTCCACCATGCCCACCGTTACCACAAATAGTGACTAAACCGTAGTGCTTATTCTCCTCCTGTAGAGTGTAGGCCATCTCCAGAGCCAGCCTTGCTCCGGACATGCCCGTAGGATGGCCGAGCGCAATGGCGCCGCCGTGTACATTAACCTTGTTCCTGTCAAGCTTCAGGTCTCTTATTACGGCGAGGACCTGAGCGGCAAAAGCCTCATTTATTTCGACGAGGTCAATTTCATCCAAACTCAGCCCAGCCAGTTCCATCACTTTCTTAGTGGCTGGTACCGGGCCAAGGCCAAAGTACTTCGGCTCAACCGAGGCGGTGGTGTAGGCGCGGACAAACGCAAGGGGCTTCATTGAAAGCTCGTCGGCTTGTTTCTTCGACATCAAGACCAGAGCGCAGGCCCCATCGGTGATGCCCGCGGAGTTACCTGCTGTGATTGTCCCACCACTTCCGAAGGCTGGGCCAAGCCTGGCCAGTCTTTCCGGGGTCGTATCGCTGCGGGGGTGCTCGTCCTCCTTGAACAGCAAGGCCGGAGCGTCCTTTTGCTTTAGTTCAATCGGCACTATCACCTTAGCAAAGAAGCCGTTCCTTTTGGCGACATCGGCTTTTTGCTGGCTCTCCAGGGCAAACTGGTCCTGCTCAGTCCGACTTATACCGTATTTCTGGGCCAGCGCTTCGGTCAGCTCCCCCATCAGCTTGCCCTCGATACCGCACCGGTAACCATCTTTGAACATGGCGTCTTCCAGCACCGCATCGCCTATGCGCATCCCCCACCGAGTATTCGTGCTGAGGTAGGGAATACTGCTGTGGTGTTCCATTCCGCCTGCCAAGACAACATCGGACTGCTCCAGTCTTATGCTGTTGGCAGCCAGCATCAGAGCCTGGAGTCCTGAGACACAGGCCTGCTGGACGCCGAAGGCAGGGGCGTCGGTCGGTATACCAGCCTTTACCGAGACAATACGGGCAGCATTGGGCCCGGTCCCGGCCTGGCGGGCATGACCGATTATCACCTCGTCGATATCTTCCGGCCTGGCGCCGGACTTTTGAAGCGCGCCCCGGAGAGCAGCGACACCGATATCAATGACACTGAGGTTTTTGAGTGCCCCGCCGAACTTGCCTATTGCCGTTCTGGCGCCATTTATTATGACAACTTCTCTGCTCATCATATAACTTAGTCCTTTTTATTAAATCGAGTGCAGTGATTGCATAAAGGCACGTTCATTACCGACCTCGAAAACCCGGCGGGCGTTTTTCAAGAAACGCGCTTACGCCTTCTCGCTTGTCCTCACTGCCGCACAGGATGGCAAACAACTTGTTTTCATACTCGATACCATCGCGGAGGCTCATGTTAAGCCCGGTGTGGATTGCATCTTTGGCCAGTCGGATGGCTAAGGGTGATTTGCCGGCGATTTTCGCGGCCAGTCCTCTCGCATATTGTAATAATTCCGCCTGAGGCACTACCCGGTTGACCAGGCCGATGCGATAAGCTTCCTGAGCATCAATGAATTCGCCGGTGAGTATCATTTCCATGGCGCGCCCCTCTCCCACCAGCCTCGGCAGCCGCTGGGTACCGCCATTGCCCGGCATTATCCCCAGATTTACCTCCGGCTGGCCGAATCGAGCATTGTCAGAAGCTATCCTGATGTTACAGGCCATTGCCAACTCAAGTCCAGTACCAGCCGCAACTCCATTTACGGCGGCGATAGTGGGCTTTGCCATTGTCTCCAGCAGGTTGGCCAGCACCCGCCTCCGTGCCGAGCGTTTGCCCAACTCCGTCAATGTATTACGCTCCTGTAGCTCTTCTATGTCCGCCCCCGCCACGAAGGCCTTGTCGCCCGCGCCGGTCAAAATGAGGACGCGCACGCTCTCGTCTGCATCAGCGTCGCCGGCTGCCGCCAAGGTCTCATCAATGGCAAGATAATTGAGAGCATTGCGCACCTCGGGTCGGTTGAAGGTGATGACAGCCACTCCATCCTCTTTCTCATAGATTATCTCTTGATAGGACAAATTTATCCTCCTATTTATTGTAGTCGTAAAAGCCACGGCCGGTTTTGCGCCCAAGCCGGCCGGCTCTGACCATCTTGCGTAGGAGAGAATGAGGACGATATTTCAGGTCACCCAGTTCACGCGTCAGGACGTCTGAGTTCGCAGTATGGATATCAATACCGATAAGGTCAAGCAGTTCGAAAGGCCCCATCGGGAAATTGGCCCCCAGCTTCATAGCGGTATCAATATCCTGAACAGTAGCAACGCCATCGCCTAGCACGTCAACAGCAACATTGAGATAGCCTCTGAGTATGCGACTCACAATGCCGCCAGGAGCTTCGTTTACCCTGACCGGCGTCTTGCCGATTTTCCGTGAGAACTCCATGACCACCTGCACTGTCTCCTCGGCTGTTTCTGCACCGCTGATTACCTCTATCAAGCGCATCACTGGTGCCGGATTGAACCAGTGCATACCTATTACCCTCCCGGGCCGTTTGGTTGCGGAGGCAATTTCGGTTGGCGATAGCGTTGATGTATTGGTCGCCAGGATGGTGTCGCGGGGACAAAGACTATCTAACTCGGCAAATACCTTCTTCTTCGCCTCGATATTCTCCCATATGGCTTCAATAACCAGATCGACGGCTGCAATCTCTTTCATATTGGCGGTCGTTCTGATGCGGGAGAGTATCTTTGGCACATCTTCGGCGGCGAACTTTCCCTTTTGCGCCAGAGACTCAAGAGTCTGCTGCACCTTCCCCAGGCTTCTTTCCAGAATTGAAGCATCAACGTCACAGACAGACACTTCAAGCCCCTGCTGGGCAAGCGTCTGAGCAATGCCCATCCCCATCACTCCGGCTCCGACGACGCTTACTTTTTCAATAGCCATTTTCCTTCTCCCGTGTCGAAATCAATGAACCCCTTTTGATGCCGACAGTCCGTTTGTCACATTCTCCCGGAGCAGGTTCAGGTTTGAAGCTGCTTCCACTTTTCTCTGAATTTGTCCGTTGCCTCGGTATTTACCAACCAGTCTGGAGCCTTTCCGTTAGCAACGGCAGCAACCGCCTCATATATCCGCCGCTTATACTTGGTTGAAGACTGTTCAGAGTAGTATGCAGAATGGGCTGTGATAATCACGTTGTCCAGCGTCAACAGTGGATGACCGGGGGCGATGCCTTCCGGCTCGGCTTCCAACACATCGAGGGCGGCGCCGGCAATATACCCCATGGAAAGAGCAGTGTATAGTGCCTCTTCATCTATGAACGCGCCACGGGCGACATTTATGATGTAAGCCGTTGGTTTCATTTTCTTAAACTGTTCGATTCCGAACATGTTCCTTGAGGTTGGCAAAAAGGAAGCAAAGATAATGACAAAATCCGACCTCGCCAGCAAATCTTCAAAAGTTACTGGCTCCACACCGGCCTCTTTGAAATACGCCTGGGAGCGGTTGGGGTCGAAGGCAATCACATTCAACCCAAATCCTCTGGCTTTCGGGATGACGGTGCTGCCGATTCTACCCAGACCAACAAGGCCTAGCATCTGCCCTTTCAACTGGAAAATTGGGGGTAATATCTTTCCGCGTATCTCTCTTTTCTCAAATGCGCTCCATTTTCCTTCCCTTACCGCTCGGTCGAGGCGGGTAATTTTTCTAGCGCAGCACAGCAGGAGTGCCATGGCATGCTCCGCCACTTCTTCTTTGCAGTAATCACCTGTATAGGCGACGAAGATGCCGTTATCCGTAGCTGCCCGGATATCTATGGTGTCAAATCCTGTCCCGGCATTGACTATTAGCTTGCACTTTTTTAGGTTCTCTATTACTCTCCGCGAGTGGGGTTGCATCAAGGTTATTACGGCATCGGCATCCCGGGCGGCGGCGATAAGCTCATCTTCGGTACTGGCGGGGATTGTGTTAAAATCGATATTGAGGTTTGCCTGGTATTCCTCTATGTCCCGCCGAGAGAGGACTCGAGAGGTCATTACCACTTTAAAAGCCATTATGCGACTCCTGAGAGGCCTGGTAGCTTTTATTGCCGTTCTCTGCCTTCTTTAATGCCTGCTAGACTCTTAGCGAGGTCCTTTTTTGCATTAATATCCGTATGACGCAATATTGTCAGGCGGTGTGTTTCCGGGGAGCCGGCACCGTGAATGTTGGAAACGATGTCTCTACTTTCAAAAGCCAGCTTTTCCACCAGCCGGAAAAGACGCACCCTGTCTTCGGTAGATACGCCTTCCGGGCCCTTGAGGTATTTTTTAAGCAGTGGACCAATCTCAGGGTGGGCCATGTCTTTATCTGAAGGCAAGTCGGTAGCCATGCCACCGGCAATCTCAATCATCATGCGGATTGCTTCGTGCAGTTCCTTACCTTCGTAAAGCTTGGAGATATTTGAGAGTACCGGGTCAACCGTATATATACCTGATTCGGTCGGTTTAGCTTCAACTGAAGCGGCTATTGAGCACCCATAGATTGCCTCGGTAGTCTTGAGCATTTCCGCCAGTTTGTTGTTGATATGGGACACCTTCATCAGTCCGTTGTATTCAGCGGCCAGGGCAGCGGCGCCAATGAGGACATCCCCAACACCGGACTTGCAGCCCCCGTGAGAATGACGATGGAAGTTGCCGAAGTGCCTCACGATGGGGCCGGCATATTCATACTCACCACGCAGGAACACGCGCTCCCAGGGCACGAAAACATCTTTGAAAATGACAATGTTGGCAAACTTGCTGTACTCTTTGTTCCCCATGTCCGTGTTTTCAAGCTCTCTCGCTTCCAGCGTTCCGCGACCGTACACGTGAATCATACCTTCAGCATCAACCGGGACGGCGAAGCATACCGCATAGTCTTTGTCCGCAGCGAGCATCTCCCTGGTTGGCACAACCAACCCCCAGTGAGCGCAAAGCGATCCCGTTTGGTGAATCTTGGCACCCTTCACCACGATGCCTTCACTATCTTTGGCCACCACACGCAGATACAAGTCAGGGTCTTTTTGCTCGGAGGGACGCAAGGACCTGTCACCCTTGACATCGGTTACGCCGCTGAAGACAGCAAAGTCGTTTTTCTGTACATGTTTGACGAAGTTTGACAGTCTTTCAGCATAATTCGTGCCATGCTTCCGGTCGCAGTTGTAGACCTCTACGCCGATGGCATTGATGGCATCCATACCAGTACAGCGCATGAAGCAGGTGCCAATTCTCTGCGCTATGAATCTCAACATTTTGACCTTGGTCAAGAGGTCTTCGGCACTATCGTAGAACTTCACGAAGCGGCTGACCTCATCGCCGGTTTGGCCGGAGCGAGCGACAATGTATTTCTTGCCTTCCGGGTCGTTGGCCAATTCGTACGACCTGGCTACTCCTGCCACCATGTGCTTAATTAATGGATGTTCGTAAGGGTTCTCAACTCTTTGACCCAGAACATAGGCTGCGGGATGTAGCTTCTCCAGCGACTTGTAGTATTGGCTTTTTGTCATCACACTCACTTAGCACTGTCCTCCTAGCACTAGCGTGGTGTACGGTAGTATAAGATAGATTGTTGTGACTCATTCCTTGTGGAGATAGATAAACACGGGCCTGTGGGGAAGATTTCCAAGCATAAACACAATAACACAATCTGCAACCAATCTTATTCTACGTATGCCGTACAGGATTGTCAAGATTTGCATGTCTTGCTCCACCCGTTTCACGGCTCTACCTCATTGGCTATTGAACGTGAGGCAGATTTAAAGGTACGACAATGGGGATTCAAGCCGACTTACGTTCACAAAAAATAGCCAGAGTTTGCTGTTTCTGCATGTCGGCAATGGTTTGTTTCAGGTCAGAAATTTCCTTGGTTAATCCTTCATCTGGCTTTGTGCCACCGGTGAGCAAGAGAAACAATAGCTGAGCCGTGCCGTATTGGCTCTTACGGTGAGAAATAGTATAACTGGACAGGACATCGGGCTATCACAAAGCCACAATGTTTGCCTCACCCTCCTACTGTATAATCGGGCATCTCCCGTATTAATTTAAGTCCAGTCCGGGGCCAGAAATGCGTTCACCCGAAACTTCCTGAATAAGGAGAAGAATTTCGTCTTGCCTGGCTTTTCGACTTATGCTATTCCTCCTTTACTAAATTGACTTTGGGCTTGACGTTCTTATTGACCACGTTCTTGGGCCATCGTCCGCTGAGTACCCGAACCGCCTCCTGACCCACGCTCGTCTTCAGCCGCTTGATTGAGGCGGCGGTATGACTGCAGCAGTGGGGGCTGACCACCACATTGTCCATCTGGAGCAAGGGATTATCCAGAGCCACCGGCTCCTGCTCGAAGACATCCAGCCCAGCGCCAGCAAGCCATTTTCCCCGCAACACTTTAATCAATGCCACCTCATCCACCACAGCTCCTCTAGCGGTATTGATCAGATAGGCGCTCGGCTTCATCTGTCTTAGCTCCTCCTCACCAATGAGATGCCGGGTCTCCTTATTTAATGGGGTGTGAATGGAAACAAAATCTGACTCTCTCAGTAGCTCAGGCAGTCCGACCAAGGTTATGCCATACTCTTCAGCCAGGGATTTATCAATGTAAGGGTCACAGCCCAGTATCCTGAGACCAAAGCACCGTGCTTTCTTTGCGGTCATGCGCCCGATTCCGCCGCAACCCACCAATCCCAGAGTCTGCTCATAAGGTGCCCCGGTGCTTACCCGAATCAGTTGCGACTCTGCCCAGCGACCCTGTCTGGTGCCTTCATGTAAGGAAAGCAGTCTTCCGCCCAGGATTAAAATCATCGCAATGGCATGGTTGGAGACCTCTTCCAGGCAGAAATCAGGGATATTAACCAGCAGAACGCCGTTAGCAGTGGCGGCATCAACATCAACCGTATCATAGCCAATGCCATAACGGACGATTACCTTCAGCTTGGACAAGGCACCGATTACCCGCCGCGTCATCGGTGCGAAAATGACGAGCAGTGCATCAGCATCCTTAGCTGCAGTAATAATCTCATCCTCGTTGGCGCATTCCACATCCACTAACCCGGCATTTACCTTCGCCAGCTCCTCGGCTTCCTCCTCCATCGGGACCAGCGCCAGCGGAACCTCAAACTTCCGCTCCACCCGCATCGCTTTGAACTGACTTGCCATCAACCTGTCCTTCTTTACTGGTAGCCCTAGGAGTCTGTCCGAGTAGTATATGGGCTAGATCACGCCCATCTCCTTCAGTGCTGTTTTGAGCTCTTGTTTTTCTTCCTCGGTCAAGTCCTCCATCGGCAGTCTGAGTGGTCCTCCATGCAACCCGACGAGATCCATCGCTGCTTTACCGATGCTCATGTACATATAGTTTGTTCTGAAACCTTCCGGGATGATGGAAATGGACTCCCGTTTTTTGTTGAACTTCCCCAGCAGGCTCAATATCGGCATTTGCTGACGCAAAGCTTCCAAGGCTTTATTGAAGTCATGAGCTTCAACTGCCTCATAAACAGCGTAACTGGAGGCGGGAGCAAAGTTACCGATGAAGTTAACAAACCCCCGGTACCGATAGCCGTAGGCAGCCGAACCGACGTAGTGTACTTCTCCATAACCGTTTATCAGTACCATATCCTCAGGGTCAATCATTAACGCCTTCAAGGCATAAGCTTCAGCATTGGTTGCATTGTCTTTGACCGCAATGATGTTTTCAATTTTGGACAGCCTCGCCATCAAATCGGGAGGAATCAGCGTCCCGGAAACATCAGGATTATTGTAAATCATGATGCCGATGTTGACCGCCTCGGCCACTGCCTTAAAGTACTGGTACATTGCCTCTTTACTTACCGCAGGATGATAATAAGGCAGCGCCACCATGGCACAGTCCACCCTCACCTCCTCAGCATACTTAGCCAGTTCTATCGTTCTTTCGGCGGCTGCCCCAGACACACCAGCAACCACAGGTACCTTTCCACTAACAGTGTCAACCACTGTTTTGATCACCGTCTTTTGCTCATCAAGTGAATTGGCGTAGCACTCCGTGGTGCTGCCGTTGGTCATTATGACCACATCTTTCTTTCCATTCTGGGCAAAATCAACCAGAAATTGAGTATTTTTCTTCAGTCCCGCTACGTTTAACTTCCTATCCTTGGTGTAAGGACAGTACTGCACTGGCACAATACCCTTCAACCTTTTTTTGAGTTCACTGAAAGCCGTTCCCATGTTTAGTCCTCCTTTATTTTTACTTAATCATGACACTCGGTAGCCACAGGATTATCTGTGGAAAAGCTACGCACAGGCCAAGCCCGACTATTATTAGCATGACAAAGGGGGTTACCCCCCGAATGATATCACCCATCGTCACTCCCAGTTCCGGGTCGGCGGCGCCTCTAAGGTAGAATATCGCCGATGCCATTGGCGGCGTTAGAAAAGCCATCTGAAGATTAATCATAATCATCATCCCAAACCAAAGGGGATCAAACCCTATGGCAGGCGCGATGGGCGCTAATATGGGAACCATGATAAAGATGATGCCTATCCAATCAATGAAAAACCCCAAGAGAAAGATGATGAACATGATCATGGCAAAGGCACCCCAGTGTCCACCCGGGGCAGCCCGAATGAAAGCCTCTACTACCTTGGCGCCCCCGGCGGGGACAAAGACACCCACGTAAGCGAAAGACAGCCCACCGATGAGGAGTATCATGCTGGTGACCTTAAGTGTCTCTAGTGCCGTGTGTTTAAGGATGTCAAAGCTGAACCGGCGGTAGGCAATAGTCAATAGTGTGGCAGCAAAGGCACCTACTGCTGCCGCTTCGGTGGGAGGCGCTATGCCGAAGAAAATGGTGCCAAGCACCGCCAGGATAAGTAACCCAGGCGGGACAAGAGCGGTTGCAAGCATCGCTGTTTTCTTCCAGAAGGGGACGGCTCTTTCTTCAGCAGGCACCGCTGGCGCTATTTCCGGTTGCAAAAAGCAGCGAATGGCAATATAGGTGATATATAAACCGGAAAGGAGAAAACCAGGAATAAAAGCAGCCATAAACAGCTTTCCCACCGAGATACCAGCCATTGGTCCGTAAACAACCAGCATAATACTGGGTGGGATAAGAATGCCCAGGGTACCTCCGGCACACACCGTGCCGCTCGCCAGGCTTTTGCTATAACCTCGCTTGACCATTGAAGGAAGAGCAAGAAGTGCCAGCATTGTAACTGAGGCACCGATTATGCCAACACAGGCAGCAAGTATAGTACCAACTAGCATGGTAATTATTGCCAGTCCACCCCTGAGTCCACTTAGCCATAGGTATAATGACGCATACATTTTTTCGGCGATTCCCGAGCTTTCCAGCATAATTCCCATAAAAACAAATAAGGGAATCGCCAGAAGGACATAGCTGTGTATCAGGGTGAAAAGACGTTCGTAGTACATATTAAATGCGCCGGCGCCAAATAGTAACCAGCCCATGATTAAGCCAAGGGCACCCACCGGGATAGCTACGGGGTAACCGGTCATAACCCCCAGCAGAACCCCACCGAGCATGATTATGGTGATAATCTCAGGACTCAAGTGAATCATAGCGGTTTATTCCTTACCAGCAGGTATAAATCACGAATGAATTGGGCGAAGCCTTGCAAAGCAAAGAGGCACAACCCGAGAAACATTACCGTTCTGATGGGGCCGGCAGGCGGATACCAGTAACTTTCAATCAGTTTCTCACTTCTTACCCAAGCGACCCACATGAAATCAGCCGCCATATAGGCGAGGATAATAATCAAAGGAAAAAAGAGGAGAGCGGTACAGAGGATGTCAACGATTGCCTTCCGTCTCGGCGACAGGTTCGCATAAATGACATCCACTCTCACATGCCCCTGGTGGAGGTGGGTATAACCCCAGCCCAGTGCTACAATAGTACCGCCGAGCATTATTGAGGTTTCATGTGCCCATATCGTCGGCGCATTGAAAACATATCTCGCTATAACTTCATAGACCAGCACCAGGACCAAGGCTACACACGCCCAGCGTATCGTTTTTCCGGTATATTCGTTAACGGAATCAATTGCTCTGACTATTTTTCTCATCATTCCTTATGACCCCGCTTCGAGGATATCCTCGAAGCGGGGCAAACTTAGTATCTACTTGCCCAGTGTGGTCGGGTAAGACGCCCTAGTCTAGCGTATGTTCTGTTTGTCACAGATTTCCTTGAACTTCTGCATGGACGCTACTATCTCGGCATAGAAAGGATCCTTGGCGCTCTTCTCGGCGTAGAACTTTTGAGCCACTTTGAGGAACTCATCCTCAATCGCCTTCGGAAGGAGTTCGACTTTAGTGCCATAGTTGATGTACTTGACTAGATACTGGTCATCCAGAACTACCGTCTCGGCATAGTAGTCGAAGCCTGTCGTGCGGACTGCCTCCTCGACGATCATCTGGAGGTCAGGTCCGATCTTATTCCAAGCATCTCGGTTCACCCAGACATGCCCGCAATCAGTCGGTGCGCGTGATGGCGAAATGTAGAGATACTTCGCCACCTCTTGGAAACCCATACCCCAGTTTAATGACGGCGAGGCATACTCAAAAGCATCAATGACTCCTCGTTTCATCGATTCATAGAGCTCAGCACCGGGGAAGAAGACAGTTGCGACACCCATCCGGGCTAGAATTTCGCCGCCTTCACCAGCGCAGCGCATCTTCATGCCCTTGAGGTCTGCCACGGTCTTTAGCTCCCGGTTGGAGTGGGCCCATATCTCGGTAGGCAGATGACCGCCCACAGCGATATATTTGACTTTCAAAGTCGGCTCCCACAGTCGCCGCGCGAGCTCGTCGCCGCCCCCTCTCAAATGCCATAAATACATCTGGATAGGCGTCAGCCCGCCCGCCATCATATCAAAGAGACTAGCTTGGGGGAACTTGTCCACGTTATACATCGGGCAAGCCAAACCCATTTCAAGGATGCCGGCATCCACTCCATAAAGCTCTTTGGTCGCTGGATAGATCGCGCCGCCGGCATAAGGCTCAACGACCAAGCGCCCCCCGCTCATGGTGGTAATCTTCGCCGCGGTACGCTTCACTGCCTCATGATAGCGGTCAGCAACTGGAGGATGCCCCTGGTATTTCCAAGTAATTACCTTTGGTGGTTGGGCTGGTGCTGGAGTTGGTGCCGGTGGTGCAGGAGCCGGAGCCGGTGCCAGTGTTGGTTTTGGTGCAGGAACTGGTGCTGGAGCTGGCGCGGGCGCCGGTGCGGGTGCTGGAGCCGGAGCGGGAGCGGGTGCCGGCTTCGCGCAGGCTCCCACCAATGACAGCAGCAATACCATAACAAGACAAGTAATCAGTAACCCTTTCCTTTTCATCTGAAAAACTCCTCCTTTTAGATTTTGGTCCGCTAAAATTACTCTACTACTGAATCACCTCCCTTCAAACCGCTTATTTTCATAAGCACCTCCTGCGGTTATTTCAATCGGTTAACAAGCTTCCTTTGAGCTCCTATTCATTCTGTCTATGTTGATTAGCAGGCGGGATGTCACTTGCCCGATTACATTTCCAGGATGACACACGGGAGGGGCGCCAGCACCAGCCTTCGCCTGATTTTCCCCTGACAGAGCCCGCCCTTGGGTGAAACTTCGACACTGACATCCTTTTCTGATTGCAGCTTCCAGATTCGGTTGGCACAGTAATTAGTCGTATTCGATACTCGGTAACGAATATCGTAGCCGATTGTTCATCCACATTATAACATGCCTGTCAAGAGCAATCAGCTTAATTATTGATAAAACCAGCTGATATTTGAGATAATCAGTAGTAGCGCATCTCAGCGTTCTGCGTTTTGAGCTTTAGTAGGCTTTGGAGAAAGCAACTTATCAACCATTGGCACAGATATTGACTGTTCCAGAATCAGGAGGGAACCATGGACAAAGGCCCACACAG
>Ga0209182_10000088_pt1 | contig 20946 bp, 17 predicted proteins | sample LakBais05cmmetaG_FD_185474 | JGI IMG/M metagenome (GOLD analysis project Ga0209182, IMG submission 185474) | Lake sediment microbial communities from Lake Baikal, Russia to study Microbial Dark Matter (Phase II) - Lake Baikal sediment 0-5 cm... | ecosystem: Environmental > Aquatic > Freshwater...
TTATCGCCGGCTTTCTCCAGAAACGTCTTGAACGATCTTATCTTGGCCGGGTCTAGAAGCAATTCCGCCCAGGCCTCGCGGGGAATGGCATTGTGCTTGTTGCCGCCTTCGATGCGGAGGAGCTCAAGCGGGAATTGAGGACCGGCTGGCCACAGGACTCGGGCCAGAAGCTTGATCGCATTCCCCCGACCTTGGTTGATATCGAGCCCAGAATGTCCGCCGCGCAGGCCGCTGATCTTGAGCCGATAGGCGCGTTTCAATTTGGACTTCTTTCTTTTGAGCGGGAACGCAATCTCAGATTCGGCGCCGCCGGCGCACCCGATCGTGAACGTTCCCTCCTCTTCGCTGTCCAAGTTGATCAGCCTGTTCCCTTTAAGGAACCCCGGTTCGATCTTTCGGGCCCCAGTTAAACCTGTTTCTTCGTCCACAGTGAAAAGGAATTCGAGGGGGCCGTGGACGAGCGAAACGTCCTCCATGATGGCCAGGTTGGCCGCGACGCCGATGCCGTTGTCCGCGCCCAGCGTCGTCCCCTTGGCCCGGACCCATCCGTTCCCGGCCTCAGCCTCTATGGGTTCTTTGGCGAAGTCATGTTTAACGTCGGAATTCTTCTCGCAGACCATGTCCAGATGGCCCTGGAAAATGACCGTCTTGCCGTTTTCATGGCCGGCTGTCCCCGGTTTTCGGACGAGAACGTTGCCCGCCCCGTCTCTCTTAACGGCCAGGTTCAGGCTTTTAGCCTGGGAAACGATGTAGTCCGCCAGGGCTTTTTCGCAGCCCGAGCAATGCGGAATCTTTAAGATATTCCCAAAATGCTTCCACAGATGCGATGGTTTTAATCCGGATAATGCTAAGGACATCTCAGACCCTCCAAAAAAGATTTAGTTGAAGAAAAATTATGCCATAAACGGCCCGCTCGTTCAAGTGTTTTAGGAAGCGGTCTTCCCATGAGCAATTCTTTTTCCAGTGTCAGGCCAATTTCGGGCGGGGTCCTGTCGCGGCTCTTCCCCGGCCGTGCTCGCGGCCAAGCCGCTGCGCGCGGGCGGGGAGCCCCTTCGCCGCGCCACCCCTGTTCGATTTTCCGGCGCCCCGGAAAAAGAATTGCTTACATTCTTTCCCTCCGAGTTGACTTTTCTCTCAGGCTTTCTTTAAAATGCCTTTGCTACGGCCCTTGATCATCTATCCATGAAAAGACCGAACGAGCGATTTGCATTTGTCAGTTTTTGCCTAGTTGTGACGACCGTCCTTATGGCGGTTCAGATCGCCTCGGCAACCTCCAGGCCGAAAATCAGGATTCTGACCACGGTATTTCCCCTCTTGGAGTTTGCCCGCGAAGTGGCAGGAGACAGGGGAGACGTCCGCATGCTTCTCCCGCCGGGCTCCGACGTCCATACCTGGCAGCCCCGGTTCAGCGATATCGAAAAACTCACCTCGGCGGATATGTTCATCTATATCGGCCCGGCCCTTGAACCCTGGGCTCAGGACATCCTGCGGAGCACGGCCAGACCCGGCTTAAGGATCCTCGAAGCCGGCCGGGGTCTCCAGGTGCTTCGATCAGAACATGAAGAGCCGGGGCACGTTCAGGGAAAGGAAACCGCTGACCCCCACATCTGGCTTGATTTCGGTCTCGACCAAGTCGTCGTGGACCGGATCCTTGGCGTCATAAAGGAAATCGAGCCGGAAAATGGCGCTGCCTTCGAACGGGCCGCCGCGCTCTATAAGGAAAGGCTTGGCGAACTGGACGATGAATATCGAGAGGCTTTCAAGAACTGCCTTCATAGAACATTCATTTTCGGAGGGCATTCCGCATTCGGCTACCTCGCCCGCCGCTACGGCCTTCAAATGATCTCCGTTTACGGCCTGAGCCCTGACGCCTCGCCGACGCCGAAAGAGCTGGTCGGGATCATCGACAAGGCCAAAAAAGGGAAGGTCAAAACGATCTTTTTCGAGCCAAGCGTCGGCCATAAGCTGGCCCGTATCATCGCCTCCGAGATCGGGGCCGATATCCGTCTTCTGAACCCCGGTCATAGCGTGGCGAAAGAGACATTAGAATCCCGTGCCGCATTCATCGACTTGATGAGGAAAAATCTGGAGAGTTTCAAGCATGGACTCATCTGCCGCTGAGAACAAACCCTTGATCTCCGTCGAGAACGTCTCCTTCAGCTACGGATATGGGCTTGTTCTTTTGGACATCACCCTGCCCATCCATGAGGGAGACTTCCTCTCGATCATCGGTCCCAACGGCTCGGGAAAGACGACCCTCCTGAAAATCATCCTTGGGCTCTTGAAACCCACCCGGGGGAGGGTTCGGATCATGGGCAAAGACCTTGAAGAATTCGCGGACTGGCCGAAGATTGGATATATCCCTCAGAAGGCGACGCATTTCGACCCTCTCTTCCCGGCCTCCGCGAAAGAGGTCGTGGCCATGGCCTTGGGGCCGTCACGGCTATTGTCCCGCGGGACACGCCGGCGGGAGGAATCGGCCATCCGCCACGCCCTTCAGGTCGTCGGCATGGAAGAGTTCAGGAACAGGCGCATCGGCCGCCTGTCCGGAGGACAGCAGCAACGAATTTTCATCGCCCGGGCCATCGTCAATGGACCTCGGATCCTTTTTCTCGATGAGCCGACGACTGGCGTAGACGCCGAAACGCAGGGGTATTTTTATGACCTCCTCGACCGGCTCAACACACAGGAAGGCATCACGATCGTCCTGGTCACCCATGACATCGGGATTGTGGACAAGCACATTTCCCAGGTCGCTTGCCTGAATCAGAGGCTTGTCTATCACGGAAGCCACGGGGAGTTCTGCCGTTCGGACACTTTTAAAGACATTCTGGCCGGCGGACATCTCGTTTCCCATCGGCATTAGGACGCCCAGCACGAACATGGACGCGTTTTTTACATACGGATTCCTCCAGCGGGCTTTGCTCGCAGGAATATTCATTGCCGTAGCCTGCGCCGTCCTGGGCGTCTTTCTTCTCTTGAGAAAGGACGCTATGATCGGCCACGGCCTGTCGCACATCACCTTTGCCGGCGTGGCTCTCGGCCTCTTTCTCCACATGATGCCGCTCGCCGTGGCTTTGGCCTTTTCTGTCCTGGCCTCTCTCGGCATCATGAAGCTTAAAGAGAGCGCCGGGCTCTACGGAGACACGGCCATCGCCATCGTCAGCAGCCTCGGGATGGCCCTGGGCATCATCCTGGCGACCCTCTCCCAAAACTTCGGTGTTGCGCTCCTGAATTACCTGTTCGGCGAGATCCTGGCCATTGAGCCCGTTGAGGTCTGGCTGTCCATGGCGCTCGCCGCCGTGGTCGTCGTCCTCGTTGTCGGCAACTACAGGAAGTTCATGTTCCTGACGTTCGATCGGGAATCCGCCCGGGTCTCCGGCATCCGCGTCCGCCGGCTTGACACGCTGATCACGATCCTGGCTTCGGTCACGATCGTCCTGGGCATGAAAGTCGTGGGGATCCTTCTCGTGTCTGCGTTGATTGTGATCCCCGCCGCAGCCGGGCTTCAACTGGCGTCGAACTTCAAGGCGGCTATCGTCCTGTCCTGCGGTGTCGGCCTCGTTTCGGTAATCGTTGGCCTCGCCCTTGCCTTTGTCCTAGATCTCCCGGCTTCAGGCATGATCGTCCTTGTCGGTTTTTTGCTATTCGGGTTGTTTTTTCTGCTCAGGAAGGGAAAAACATAGGAGAATAATCTTTCTCTTTGACGAAGCCGACGATTCGAAGGCGACGGCAACGACAATGATCGCCCACGGCCTTCTTTTCAGGCTTCTGGTGAAAACAGGAATCTTCAGGAATACAAGCTAATATCAACGCATTAATTAAAATGACATCCCCGTTCGAGCGGCGCCTAGGCCGCCCTCAAGCCCCCGTAGCGGAGGGAGGGCCCGTCGGCTTTTCCGACGGGGGGAACCGACGGGACTGGTTCCCCGGGGCCCGGGGGCTGCGGGCGGCCTAAGTGCCGCTCATACATTGTCACTTTATTTATTGCGTTTGTATTAGTGATTTACAATTTAGCGAATTCTCTTTCAATGAATTTATAGACGCCTTCGCTCAGACGGCGAGCTTTTTTCCTGAGCGCCGTGGACCGTCTTCTCGTCCTGGCTTTGAATTCTTCATCGTGAATGCCGGGGAGGTTAATCCGGACGTTATAATAGGCCCCTTCCGCAGCGGTCCTCGCGGCCAGGGCTGCGACCCCGGCGTCGCTCAGCGCGCTGCGGATCCCTTTCTGGGCGGTCCTTTGGGCCAGATTCAAGAGTTCCACGCTCTTCTCGAGAACCTGGAACGGCACGAGCGTGGCCTCTTTCGTCGCCGCCTCCACGGCGGAGTCCCTCTCCTTTTTCTGGTCCTCGGTCGCTTTAGGAAGGCGGAGCGCATCCATCAGCCTATTAAAAGCCGCGGTGTCCTGGTCCACCAGTCTCAGGAAGTCGTCCTTGAGCAGCTGGGCGCGCATTGCCGTCCGTTTCATCTCCTTGAAGGCTTTTTCGTACCCCTTCTTTCCAAACGTCAGGTTGGCGACCATGGACGACAGGGCCGCCGACAGTGCGCCGCACAAAGCGGCGGCACTCCCGCCTCCGGGAGCTGGGGAATCCATGGAAAGCTCGTTGACGAACTCCCGGAGACTCTTCCGGACAAGCAGGTTCGGAGGCTCCTCGAAATGATACTCGATGATCTTTTTCTTTATTTCGAACGGCACGACATCGCTCAGCCCGAGCGAGAGAACGGCTGTCCGGATGAGTTCCTCTTCGGGAACGCCCGGGCTCTTTCCCTGTTTTTCAAGGTAATAGCGTCCGGCGGCTAAAAGCGCCTCTTTCGGGATCAAACCGACGAGCTCGCTGCCCGTGACCCGAAGTCCCAATTTTTCGGCCTGCTGGACGACCTCGTCGAAGACGATGTGGATCGGCGAGACCTTATAGTTCGTAAAATTGACCGAGATCTGGGCGATGCCGTAATCTTCGATGTACCAGCCCACGGCCTTGATATGCTCGAATTTCCCGGGAAGCTTAAGGGCATTTCCGCTGTCATCGCGGAGGATGTTGCCGTCTTTGTCCCGCATTGCCCGGCCGCTCTCCCGGATGTTGAGGGCGATCTCGCTGGCCAGCTTGCGGTCGTGGGTGTTCAGATTGATGTTATAAGCAATGAGGAACTCTCTCGCGCCGATGACCGTTGCCCCGGATTTAGCGTTGAAGACAGGTTTTCCACAGTCGGGCGCCCATTCGGGCTCCTTCAATTTTTCAGGCAGCCCTTCGTATTCGCCGGCGCGGATATTGGCCAGGTTTCGCCGCTCGGGCTTCATAGCCGCTTCCTCATAGAAATAGACGGGAATGCCGAGCTCGGACGCAACGATGCGGCCGAGGTCATGGGCCAGTTTCACGCAGTCAGCCATGGTGACCCCGGAGAGGGGCACGAACGGGCAGACATCGGTCGCGCCGATCCGGCTGTGGGCGCCTTTGTGCTGGCGCATATCGAGGACTTCGGCAGCTTTCTTGATCGCCTTGAAAGCGGCTTCGCGCGCCGCTTCGGGAGGCCCGATAAACGTCACGACGGTGCGGTTGGTCGATTCACCGGGGTCCACGTCGAGGAGCTTCACTCCCTGTGTCGATTCGATCTCCCGGGTGATCGCCAGAATCTTGTCCTTGTCCCGGCCTTCGCTGAAATTGGGGACGCACTCAACGAGCTTCATGGGCGGCTCCTTTCTTATCTTTGTTCACGAGATATTGGAATTGGCCTTTGCTGTCGAAAACATCGAATGAGTCGAATTCCGACAGCCGTTCGCTGAGGACACTCTTATCACCGGTAACAACGACGATAAACGGCTGGAGAAGATATTTCTGAGCTGCCCCAAAGACGCGTTCGCCATTGACAAGCATGACCTGTTCATAATATTTGTTCCAGCATTCATCGCCGCCGCTCCGGGCTTTGATGTCGGCCACTTTTTCGGAAAAGGCGTCGAGACGCTCGATCTCGACGGGAAAATGATAGATGAGATAGGACTTCGCCTGTTCGATCTCCTGAGAAGAAATCGGGCTTGTCGTCAGAGCCTTGATCTCCTTTTGGATCTCCCGGATGGAGGGCGCGATGAACTCGGGGGTGACCCTAGCCTGGACGCAGAAAGTGCCCCCCGCGTTGAAAAAATCGATTTCGCTTAAGGCATTATAAGCGAACGCTTTGGATTCCCTCAAGTTCATGAACAGGCGGGACGTGGGAGTTCCTCCCAGAACCTGGTTTAAGACCATCAGGGCAAAGCGATCCTGAGTCCCGGGAGAAGGAAAGGCCGTACCGAAATAGATCACGCAGTCTTTGGCCTGAGGGACGTCAATCAGACAGAGTCTGTCTTTATCCGGGGGCTTGACCGTCTGGAGAGGCATCGGCGGAAGCTCCCGAGGCTGCCATGTATTCAGGTAATGGCTGACTTTCCGGGTCACCGTATTCAGGTTCAAGTTTCCGGTGATGATAAGGTGGGCATTGTTGGGCCGGTAATAGCGGTCGAAGAAGTCAAGAAGGGCGTTCAAATTCCAGTTCTTGATCACGTCGCTCGAAAACGCGAACTTTTCATACGGGTGATTTTTGAATAGCAGGCGGAACAAATGGCGGTTGGCCACGAATTCCAGATTCCTCTCTCTTCCTAGAAGGTCGTATGTGGTCGCAAACTTGACGTAGTCGATCTCGCTCTTGGTGAAATTCGGCTGAAGGAGCATCTGGCTGATGAGGTCGAGGGCTTGGTCGAGATATTCTGGAAAAAAATGGAAGGACACGAGGACATAGTCCTGGTTCGTGGAAACGGAAAATGTTCCGCCGATGGACTCCTCGATCTCCTCAATGTCTGCGGCTGTCCGGGATTGGGTGCCGCGGCCGAGCATGCTGGCGACAAAGGTGGCAGTCCCGGGTATCTTATCGGGGGAGAGCGCTTCTCCGGCAAAGATGACGATCTCAAGGCTCATGAAAGGCACATTATCCCGGAGAACGAAGGAGATATTGAGCTTGTTCGATAACGGAGCGGACTCGATCGGAGGAAGCTTCAACTCCTGGAGTGGTTCAGGGGGCGGCGCCGACTTGCGAAATTTTTCCTGCTGAGAAAAGAGAGCTGTCCCCGAAAGCACGGCGCAGATCCCCAGGCTCACCCAGATCTTCTTCATTTGGTTTTTATGTTCAGGATAATGCTGTTGTCGGCCGTAAAATACCTGTTGATGATGCCGACGATGTCATTTTTTGTGACATTCAGATATCTGTCGAGCTCAAGCGGCAGGTCATCGAAATTCCTGATCGTCAGATACGATTCGCAGAGAAAAATGGCTTTCTCCATCGAGCTCGAAAAGTGGCCGAGATAATCCTGTTTGAACATATTTTTGCAACGGGCCAGTTCATCCTCCGAAAGGAAGGCCGTTTTCAGCCGGTCAAGCTCCGAAAATATCGCCTCCAAGCACTGGTCGGCCATCATCGGCGTGTTGACCACACCGAATATTTTGTAGACGGCGCGGTCTTTCTTCTTTTCGATCCCGCCCGAAAGCTGATAGGCAATTTTGTTGTTCCGGTTCATGAGCCGCCGCGTGAGCCGTGAGCTCTGGCCGCGAAGGAGGATATAATCGATGATGGACAGCACATAAAAATCATTAGAGGAGGGGGAGCCGATCCGGAAGCCCAGATGAAAGGCCGGCGCCGAGGCCAGGACGTTCTCGAACGATTTAAGGACCTGTTTTTTCGTGTAAACCCAGGGTTCGAGAGAGGGACTGACGTCCTTTCCGGCGGGGATCGTTTCGAAATACCGGGCCACGAGTTCCGTGGCTTTCAGCTTATCGAAATTTCCGGTGATGCAGAGAACGGTATTATTGGGGACATAATAAGTGGAATAAAAGCTCTTCACGTCATCGAGGGTGAGGTTGCGAACATCGTCTTCCGTTCCGAGCAGGGGATGACTGTAGGCGAAATCCGAATACAGCAGTTGGTCGAAGGACAGGGAGCTTTCAAGATAGGGATCGGCCATTTTTCTCTGGCGGAGGTCGTCGAGGTGATCATTCCTGGCTTTTTCGAACTCGGCCTCACTGAGCTCGAGCGATTTCATCCGGTCCGATTCAAGCCAGAGGACCAGGGCGAGCTGGTTCGAAGGCACAGTCTGATAAAACAGGGTCATATCTTCCGAAGCGGCGGCATTGAATTGGCCGCCGGCCCGGTTGATGTAATTGATATGCTGGCGGGGAGAGACATTGGCCGATCCGGAGAACATCAGGTTTTCCATGAGATAAGCCAGGCCTGTTTTCCCCGACACTTCGTGAACCGAGCCGACATCATAGGCGACGGCCACAGACACCAGAGGCAAAGAAAAGTCCTCTGAAAGTATGACCTGCAGCCCGTTCCTCAGTTTGAAATGGGTCAGCGGAAAGGACGGCCTCTGTTGGGCAAGGACAGAGCATCCGAGGGCAAGGCTCCCCAGGAAAAACAAGCCAAAACTCAATAATGGACGTCCCTCCTTAGGCATGGTTCTCTTCGGGTCGAATATCCTCCGCCACATCTTAAAATATCACAACCGAGGAAAATGAAAAAGCCTTCTCATGGATCCTTCATCCGACGGCGCTGTCGGAAAAATGAACGAAGGAGAAGCATTCCGGGATGTGCGAATCATAAACTCCGTGTCGGTTCAGCGCCCATCCCGGGTCGGGTTGGACCCGCGACCCGCAGCAATGGAGCGCTTCGAACCTCGAAAAATCCATGCGCCACACGTCGCCGTTGTTCGGAGGAAGAGGACGGCCCTGGGCCAGAGCCTCCATGCTTTTCCAAGGAAAAGAGAGCTCCACGGTCCATCCCCGGTCGATATCGCGGTCATCGTTCAGCGTCCCATCCACGCCGACGGCCCATGTCAGCCCGGGAAAATCCCAATCCATGAACGCCCAGCGCCTGCCGCGCGGATGTTTTCCATAGCGGCTCGCATCTTGAAAGCCGCCGAGAACATCGACCCGATGGGAAGCAAGGTCGAATTCCGGACGATCGAAATTGCCGCTTTTTTTATAAGCGTCCTGCCAGATATAGAAAACTTCGTAGATCGTGCCCGCGGCGTTGATCTGGAACTCGTAATAGCCATCGGGTCCAGCGATGAAAAGCTCGACGTCATTCTCGGTCCAGATAAAGGAATCGCGTTCGGTGAGCCGGGCTTGGACGTTGGGTTCTTCGATCCAATAAGCGACATAGAAATTCCGATTGTCCCAGAGCGCCGCCATGCGGGTATCGAGGAATCCGGGGATTCCCGTGACGAGATCGACGAACCTTTGGGACTTGGGCGCCTTCTGCCAGCAGGGATCGTCCAGCTTGCCGTCGATCTTCGGGCCACGGTTGGTCTTATGACAGATATAATGAACGAGGTCTTCTTCCGGGCATCCGTATTTTGGCTTCATCGGGTCTCCTTAAGTTTTAGCCGCTCTTTGAACGGCCTCGAAGACGCGCAGGAAATTTCCGCCGAGGATCTTGCGGATGTCGTCTTCTTTGTATCCCCGCGCCCGGAGTTCCGTAGTGATGTTCATCAGCTGGCCGATGTTTTCAAGCCCGGCGGGCGTCTCGGAAATGCCGTCGAAGTCCGAGCCCAGCCCGACGTGATTAGCGCTCCCCGTGACCTTAACCACGTGGTCGATATGATCGACGAGCGTTCTGACGTCCACGGGCGGCAGCGTTTTCTTCAGCTCGGCCAATTTGGCCTTGAATTCGGCCCTGAACTTGTCCCTCTTTTCGGGCGCGGCCTTCATGATCTCCAGTTCGTTAAAAGGAAGGTCATATTTCTTAGCGACCTCGGCCCCAAGTTCGTTTTGCTTCTTTTCGTTTTCAGCATTGAGGAAGCCGGGCAAGAAATTGATCCCGATGACGCCTCCGTTCACGGCCAGCGCTTTGAGCATATCATCGCTCATGTTGCGGTGGTGGACCGATAGCTCCCGGCAGCAGGAATGGGAAGCGACAATCGGAGCGCTTGAAACGCGGATGACGTCCCAGAACGTCTCATCGTGGGCATGGGAGATATCGATGACCATGCCCAGCCGGTTCATTTCCGTGACGACTTTTTCTCCGAATTCTGTCAGGCCGCAGGACTCGGCTTTCGTGTCGCCCGATGCGTCCGCCCAGTCTGTCCGGGTCCAGTGGGTGAGCGTCATAAGCCGGACACCAGCCCTGTAAAACGACTGCAACAGGCTCAGGTCGTTTTCGATGGCATAGCCTCCTTCGATGCCGATGAGAATGCCCGACTTGCCGTTGTTCCGTATCTTCTGGAAATCCGCGTACGTTTTGACAATCTCCAGGTCTTCCGGGTTTTCGGCGGCGAGCTTATAAACAGCTTCAATCTGGTCAAAAGCTCTCTTGGCGGCCTGAGCTTTTTCGAGCTCGTTCCCGGGCGCTCCGACAAAGCAGGCAAAAACCTCCAGGTCCACGGCCCCGCGCTTCAGCTTGGGGATGTCGATCTGCCCTTTGTCGTTGTCCGTGCGAAGGTCTTCGCCGCTCATGTAACGGCCGATCGTATCGCAGTGCATATCCACGACCGCGGCGTCCTTATGGACATATTCCGCCCGGAACCTGGGATCGAGAAGATTCTGGCGATTATTCGCCAGGTTCATGAAAATATCGTAATGGTACTGAGCGGCAAGCCGCAGCAATTCCGGGTCGATGAGCTCGGGCCGGTCTCCCGGATAATGGTATTCGGGATGCTCATCGTCCAGGGCCCGGGTCAGGATGTTCCCCGTGCGCAAGCTGATCGAAGCGACACCTTTGGCCCAAAAGGACGTGTGGTCCGAGCCGCGGTAATTCAGGCGATAGCGGAGCTTTTTTTTCGTCTCTTCGTCCATCTTGGCCTTGATGATGTCGTAAAGCTGCCCATATTCGTACATCCCGCCGACGTAAAGATCGGAATCTCCCGTCCCGACCATGTCGATGTTCATGTAGACGACGGTCTTGTCGAGAGGATAAAGAGGATGTTCAGCATAATAACGAGAACCTACGACACCGATCTCTTCGCCGGCCCAAGCCGCGAAGACGAGCGTTCGCCCCGGTTTGAATCCGTTGGCGATGAGCGTGCGAGCCGTTTCGAGAGAGACTGCGACCGACGTCGCATTGTCATCTGCGCCGGGATAAACAAAACCGTCGATCCCGATTCCCAAATGGTCAAGATGCCCGCCCATGACGATGTATTCGTTCTTTAGCTTTGGATCGGAGCCGGGTATGATGCCGATCACGTTCACGGCCTTACGCTCTTCTTGGATGAAATGGGCTTCCATTTCCGCGATGACATCAAGAAGAGCAGGATGGGGCTTGTTCTGCCTGAGCGTCTTGCTGACCAGATCTTTCCAGCTCTTGCGCGAGAGATAAAATACATCATCAAGAAAATTCCGGCCGGCGCGCAAAACGACGAAATCCTTCGGACAGACGCCCGGCTTTAAGGCCGAAGAAGCCATCCGGCGAACGGGAGGCCGGCCCGGTTCGGAGAGATCCATTTCAATGACGCCGAGAGCGCCTTTCTCGAGAGCGAGCTTGACTTTCTTCTCCAAGGTCCAGTCTTTTTTCTCGTTCTCATCCAGGGCGAAAGGGGAGTCGGGCAGCAGGAGGAGGATCTTTCCCTTGGCCTCGAGCCTCTCATAATCGTTCCACTTGGCCTTTTCCGAAACGACGCCGTATCCGGCGAAAGCGAGCTGACCCGCGGCGATGCCCGAGCCTGTTCCGCTCAGGGGGGTGAAATCGCGGCCGCGGCCGGGAAAATAGGTCCGGCGTTGGGGGCGGAGGACTTCTAACCGGATCGGCTGCGGGTAATTCGTCCAGTTCTTGAACGGGACCTCCTGGAACCAGGTGCCGTTTTCGCCTCCCGGCTGGAGGCCGCATTCTTTCATCTGAGCGGCGACATATTCGGCGGCCTTCTGGTATTCGGGTGTGCCCGACTTCCGCCCCTTCATCGCCTCAGCCGCGAGAAACTTGATGTGCTCAAGAGCTTTGGTTCCATCCGGTTTGATCGGTTTAGACGATTTCATCTGGGACGCCATCACCGAGGACGATGTCAAAAAAAGGCAGAACGAGGTCATTAATAATTTTTTCATAGCGCGTTGTTTTCCCTTCTGATAATCGAATTGCCCCAAGATAAGAAACATTTGAAGCTATTCACTTTATTAAATTTCAGGAGAATTTTCAAGCCATCCATGGCCGCAACGGGCTCGCCGTGTTTGAAAAGACCCGTGGATTGTGCTATTTTAAGGGACACTTTTAAAGCTCGAAGGCTAATCTTTGGCCGGACATCAAATAAGGAGAAACGATGGTTGAACATGACGTCAAGGATATGAAGCTCGCGGAGAGGGGAAAGCTCCGCATGGAATGGTCAAGGCAATTCATGCCCGTTCTCAATTCCATCAAGGAGAAGTTCGCGAAGAAAAAGCCTCTCCGGAACATCCGGATTGCGGCCTGCCTCCACGTCACGACCGAAACGGGGAACCTGATGGAAGCCCTGAAACTTGGCGGCGCCGATGTCCGGCTGACGGCTTCCAACCCGCTCAGCACCCAGGACGACTTGGCCGCGGCGCTCGTCAGATTCTATGATATCCCAGTTTTTTCGATCAAGGGGGAAGACCACACGACTTACTACAAGCATATCCACAGCGCCTTGGACCACAAGCCGCATATCACCATGGATGACGGAGCGGACCTCGTGAATACCATCCACACGAAAAGACAGATGCTTTTGAAGGACATCATCGGCGGCACGGAAGAAACGACCACGGGTGTCATCCGGCTTAAAGCCATGGCCAAACACAATGTCCTCCGCTATCCTATCATCGCCGTCAACGACGCCCAGACCAAGCATTTCTTCGATAATCGCTACGGCACAGGGCAGAGCACAATCGACGGCATCCTCAGGTCCACAAACGTCTTGATCGCCGGATTGAATTTCGTCATCGCCGGATACGGCTGGTGCGGCCGGGGGCTGGCCAGGCGGGCCCAGGGCGCCGGCGCCAGGGTCACCATCACCGAAGTCGATCCCCTGAAGTCGATCGAAGCGGTCATGGACGGCTACGACGTCCTGCCGATGAGCGAAGCGGCCAAGATCGGCGATGTCTTCGTCACGGTCACAGGCAACAAGAACGTGATCGGGCGTCAACACTTCCTGAAGATGAAGGACGGCGCCATCATCGCCAACGCGGGCCATTTCAACGTCGAGATCGACATCCCGGCCCTGATGAAGCTCTCCAAACAGAAAAAGAGGATCCGGGAGTTCGTCGACGAGTTCACCCTCGCCGACGGCCGGAAGATCCATCTCCTGGGCGAAGGCCGCCTTATCAATCTCGCCGCCGCCGAAGGCCATCCGGCCATGGTCATGGATATGAGCTTTGCCAACCAGGCCTTGAGCGTCGCGCATCTGGTGACAGTGTCGAAAACACTCGAGAACGCTGTCTATCCCGTGCCGAAAGAGATCGATGAAGAGATCGCCCGGATGAAGCTCAAGACGATGGGGATCAAGATCGATGCGCTGACCGCCGAACAAAAAAAGTACCTGGCGGATTGGGAAGAAGGGACTTAAGCCCCGGCGGACCTTTCACGGATCAATTTTAAGAGCGCATTTATTTGATCCATGGCTTTCGGATCTTTCACTTCTTTTAAAAGCTTTTCCAATATTTCTTTTGACTTGCTAAATTCGTTCATATGGTAATAAGAATAAGCAAGATTGAATCTGATATTCGTTTCATCTGGCGCAATATCTAAAGCTTTTTTATAGGATTCAATGGCTTCCGAAGGTCGGCCTAAATTATCCAGAATCAGGCCATGTAAGTTCAGGGCATATAAAGAACGATTAAATTTTTTTAAAGATTTTTCAACATACCCTAAGGCTAAATCATATTTGTTCTGTCGAAAATAAATGGCCCCAAGTTGGTAGCTCGCGCCGTAATTTTGGTCAAGTGAAAAAGCCTTATTATATTCAACTGTGGCTTTATCTAAATTGCCTTGCTCTTCATAAAGAATTCCCAAACCATAATAAGACTCAGAAAAATTTGGATTAATATCAATGCATTTTTTATAAGCTATTTCAGCCTCATTGAGGTTCCCTTTTCTTGACTGGGTAATGCCCAGAAGGTACCAGCCAAGATAGTAATTTGGATCCAACAAGATCGTCTTATTGATGTATTTAATCGCTTCATCAAAAAGCCCAATATTCACGCAGTAAGATGCTTTTTCATACTGATATCTTGGATCTTTTTCTTGCTGCGCAGCTAGCTTTTTTTGGGGGGAGGCGCATGCGGATAAGAAAAAAACTATTAAAAGAATAATTGCCAAATTCTTTTTCATAGATGACCTCTCTTTTGTTATTCGCCTTTGAGCGCCCTGGACATCAAATCGACGAGGGCTTTACGGGGGTCCTTTTTATTATAGAGGATCTGATAGACCTGATCAAAGATCGGCATCTCGACGTGCTCCCGGTGGGCCAACTGGCGGGCTGAGAGAGTCGTGGCAATACCCTCGGCCACCATCCTCATGCTGCTGATGATGCTCGAAAGCGTTTTCCCTTTGCCCAACTCGGCGCCGACATGCCGATTTCGACTGAGCCGTCCCGTGCAGGTGAGGACAAGGTCTCCGATTCCGGCCAATCCCGAGAATGTCTCTTTATGCGCACCGAGCTTGGTGCCGAGCCGGGTGATTTCGGCCAGCCCCCTCGTCATCAGGGCGGCGCGGGCGTTGGATCCGAACTCGAGGGAGTCGCTGATCCCGGCCGCGATGGCGATGACGTTCTTGAGGGCGCCCCCGATTTCCACTCCGGTCACATCGTGGCTCGTGTAGATCCGGAGAGAGAGGCTGGAGATGAGATGCTGGATCTTTTTAGCCCAATCTTGGTCGGTCGAAGCCAGGACAAGCGCCGTGGGCTGGCCTTGGGCAACTTCTTTGGAGAAGCTCGGCCCGGAGAGAACGCCGATGCGCGGGAGGGCGAACGGCGAGAAGACCTCGGTCATGACTTCGCTCATCCGCAGAAGCGTTTTCTTCTCGATGCCCTTGGTGAGGCTGATGACAGAATGGCGGACCGTCAACAGGGGGGCGATCCGGGTCAGGACCTTGCGGCAGAACTGCGAAGGCACGGCAATAAAAACGAGATCGGACGCGTGAAGGGTTTCTTCGACGTCGTGGTGAAAAGACACCTCTGTCGGAAATTTATACCCCGACAGAAAGACCTTGTTTTCCCGCTCTCTGAGCGCAGTTTCGAAGATATCGGGCTCGCGGATCCAGAGTCTTGTCTTGATCTTCGAGCGGCCGAGATACAGGGCGAAAGCCGACCCCCAGCTCCCCGCGCCGATGACGCTCGCGTTCATTGTTCTACCTTGATCTTTTGGCCGAATTTCCGTTCCTGGCCGCCGATGAGTCGCTTGATGTTCTCAGCATGCCTTATCAGGATAATCAAAAGGATGGGTAAACTCAATAGAATGAGGTTGGCCGGCATTTTGAAGAGAAGCATGAAAAAGGGAAACGAGAGCGCGGCGAGGATCGAAGCCAAAGACACGAAGCCTGTCAGCGCGACCGTCAGGACAAAGATGATCAGGCTCAAAAGGGTCGGTTTTAGGGCCACGGCGAACATGGCCCCGGCAGCCGTGGCCACGCCTTTTCCGCCCTTGAAACCGATGTACACGGGAAAGCAATGCCCCAAGACGGCCAGAGAGGCGCAGACGGCGGCGAGCCCTGGATCCCTGAAGATTTTCAAAGCCAGGAAGGCCGGCAGAAATCCTTTAAGAAGATCGATAAAAGCGACCGGCAGGGCGTATTTCCAGCCTTTGAGCCGAAGGACATTCGTGGCGCCCGTGGCCCCGCTTCCGAAGCTCCGAATGTCTTTTTTTTCGCCGGCCCGAAAGAATAGGTATCCCGAAGGAAAGGCACCCATGAAGTAGGCCAATGCGGCGAATAGAATCTTCATGAGAGGGGGCTCTCATGAAGGACCGTGTATTCGGCGCCGGTGGGTTTGAGCGTGCTTTTGAAAAGAGTGATTCTCTTGACCGTCATCTCGCCAAACTCGGCCTCTTTGGCTTTTTCGAACTCGGCGATGATGTCCCCGAGACCGGACGGATTTTTCACCCGCCCGAGGGTCAAATGGGGATGAAAGGGCCTGTTTTCCCGGGAAAATCCCAATCCCTCGAGGCGCGACTCGAGCCGCTCTTGAAGCTCAAGGAGGGCCGCTTCGCTGACTGTGCCGATCCAGAGAACTCGGGGGCATTTCGGATTCGGGGGGAAGAAACCCGTTCCCTTGAGTTTCAGGGAGAAAGTCTCCGACGACCTTGTCGTGTCCTCGATCAATTCTTTGACTTGGGATACTTGGGCGTCATCGATTTCCCCAAGGAATTTAAGGGTGAGATGCATCCCTTGCTCTTTAATCCAGCCGATGTTCGACGAGCCCAGCTTTTTCAGCCGGCGTAAAAAGTCCGAGATAGCCTTTTTGATCTCCGGGTCCAGGTCGATCGCAATAAAAGTTCTCATGGCCTTTTCCTTATTATGACATCCGCTCGGTCTTCTGAAGAACGCGGCGAAGCATGTCCAGGGCTTTCTGCGAAGACTGAAATTTGACCTGCTCTCTTTGCCCCAAAAAAAGATTCTTTTCGACATTCACGCCGCCGTCCCAGGCGAGGGCCGTGTAAACCAGGCCGACAGGCTTTTCCGGAGTTCCTCCGGTCGGACCGGCGATTCCCGTGACCGCCAGCCCGAAATCCGCCTCCGCTTTAGCCCGGACGCCTTCGGCCATGGCCCGCGCCGCTTCGTAGCTTACAGCCCCATGAGACGTGATCAGTTCCAGGGGAACGTCCAACCTCAGGTTTTTCGCCCGGTTGCTGTAGGTGATGAAGCCTTCCAAAAAATATTCCGAGCTTCCCGGAACATTCGTGATGCGGGCGGCGAGAAGGCCTCCGGTGCAGGATTCGGCGGTCGCGAGCGTTCTCTTTTGCTCGCGCAAGAGCCTGCCGACGACCGCCTCGAGCTCTTCACCCGAAGAGGAAAAGATATGGTCCTCGAGCTGGCGGCCGATCTCCAGAGCCAGGGCTTCGATCTTCAGCTCCGCTACGCCCCAGTCTTCTGTGGCAAACGAAGTCAGATGAATCTCGATCTGTCCGGGCGAAGCCAGGATCGTTAGACGAAGATCGCGGCTCGCTGGATAGAGGCCGGAAATGCAGCCTTCGACCTCGGACTCGGTCAGTCCGGTAATCTTCAAGGTCTTGCGAACCATCGTTCCTTTCTGCCATTCCTGGAGTTTTGGCCAGATCCCCGCCTCGAACATCGGCTTGAGCTCGCGGGGAGGGCCGGGGAGCAAAACAACGCGCGTCTGTCCATGGACGAGCCATTGCCCGGGGGCGGTGCCGTTTTTATTCTCAAACGCCTCGGCTCCCTCGATGATATAGGCTTGTTTCGTGTTGGAAAGAGGCATGTCTCTGCCGCGGCGCTTGAACCGCTCTTCGATCTTTTTTAGGATGTCTTCCCTGAAGACCAGTTTTTTGCCCAGCGCTTCGGCGCAGACGTCCCTGGTGATGTCGTCTCCCGTCGGGCCGAGACCGCCCATGATTAAAAGAAGGTCGGCTTCGGCCAAAGCGGCTTGGATACAACTCAACAGGTTATCGCGATCGTCGCCGACGACGATCTTTTTTGAGACGTCCAAACCCAGATCGTTGAGGCGCTGGGTCAGATAAAGCGAATTCGTGTCGAGAAAAAAGGGCGTGAGGAGCTCGGAGCCGACGGCCAAAATCTCGATCTTCATTTTAGCCAGAGATAGACGTGGACAAGGATCGCGGAGTAGATCGCGGCCAGGACATCGTCGGCCATGATCCCCCAGCCGCCGGGCAGGTTCTCGAGTTTGCGGATAGGATACAATTTAATGACGTCGAAAACGCGGAAGAGGAAGAAGCCGAGGAGCACATTGGACCATTGGCCCGGCACGAAGACATAGGCGATGAACTGGCCGCAGACCTCATCGATGACGATCTTGCGGGGGTCTTTCTGACCGAGCGCTTTGGAAAAAACGCCGGACGTCATCACGCCGATAAAAAAGATTAGGACGATAAGGGCCGCGTAAAACAGCACATTCCATTGAACCAGGAGGTATTTATAAAGGAGTGCGGCAACCAGGCTGGCGAATGTCCCCGGAGCCACGGGAAAATATCCTGCTCCGAAGAAGGTCGAAAGGACTTTCGCTGGGAATCTCATCCGGCCAGTTTTCCGTGTAAATCATATACTTCCGAGTCTGTGATTTCAACCTTTTGGATCGGGCCCAAGGCCGGATTTCCTTGTTCGACCGGCCTGGCGAAAATGACGCCATCCACCTCCGGGGCTTGAAACCGTCCGCGGCCGATGAGAAAACGAGAATCATCTTTCCATATCCCTTCTATAAGGATATCGACTGTCCGGCCGACATAGGCCTTCATTTTTTTCGAGGATATGCCGGCCTGTATCTCCATGATTTGATCTCTCCGTCGTTGTTTGATGCTTTCTTTGACGGGATCGCCCAGGGCGTAAGCGTCCGTGCCGTCTTCTTTGGAATACGTGAACACGCCGAGATGATCGAACTCCGCTTCTTTGACGAACGCCCTCAGGTCTTCGAATTCTCGGCGTCCCTCACCGGGAAAGCCGACAATGATCGAGGTCCGGATGGCGACACGGGAAAGCTTTTTGCGGATCTTTTCAAGGAGCTCGAGAGCGCGGCGGCCGTTCATGGCCCGCTTCATCTTCTGGATGAGGACGGGATCGGAGTGTTGAAAAGGAATATCAAGATAGGAGCATATCTTCGGCTCCTGCATGACCTCGACGAGAGCCTCCGTGATCTCTTCCGGATAGCCGTAGAGGATGCGGATCCACTCGAGCTCCCGGATCTTTACGAGTTCTTCAAGCAGTCGGGCTAATCCCTCTGGCCTGGCTTTGTCCCTGCCGAAATACGTCGTGTCCTGAGAGATCAGGTTGATCTCCCTGACGCCCCCGGATACAAGATGCCGGACTTCTTCAACGATCGATGAAGTTGGACGCGACCGGTACGCTCCTTTGATCAGCGGAATCGAGCAGAAGGCACATTGGTGGGAGCACCCTTCGGAGATCTTGAGATAAGCCCAGGAAGCGGGGGTCGATATCGCCCGGGGAGTCTTATGGCTGTAGAGATACGTCCGGTCGGACGCCGAAAAATCTTTGCCTTCCACGACCTTGACGATCTTATCGAAGTCCTTAACGCCCAGCCAGGCGTCGATGTCAGGATATCTCTCCCTTAAAATCGGTTCATACCGTTCGGAATAACAGCCCGCAACGACGATCCTTTGGGAGCCGCTCTTTTTTTTGAGGGAGAGAGCATCTTGAATGGCATCCTCGGCTTCATCCTTCGAAGGCTGGATGAACCCGCACGTGTTCAGGATGATGATATCGGCATTTTTGGGATCCTCGACGAACTCGAACCCGGCCTGGCCAAGATAGCCGGCCATGACTTCGCTGTCGACGAGATTCTTGGCGCAGCCGAACGTGATGAGGGAGACTTTTTTCATTTATTTCGGGCCCGCTTATCGAATTTCACATATCTCAAAGCCGTCAGGGGAGGTTGATATCATTCCCATTCGGTATGGGGAACCCAATCTAGGGATAAATTTTGTAAAGCAGGCGGGGGAAGGGGATGGTTTCCCGGATGTGCTTGATCCCGCACATCCAGGACACGGTCCGTTCCACACCCATGCCGAAGCCCGCGTGCGGGCAGGAGCCGTACTTGCGGAGGTCGAGATACCATTCGTAGGCTTCGCGCGGCAAGTTGTACTCCCGGATTCTCTGTTCAAGAAGCTCTAAATCATGGATGCGCTGTCCGCCGCCGATGATCTCGCCGTAACTTTCGGGCGCCATGAAATCAACGCCCAAGGCTAGGTCTGGCCGCGTTGCATCAGGCTGCATATAAAAGGCTTTGATTCTAGCCGGAAAGTGGGTGATACAGACGGGATTCGGAGAGAGTTCGGAGATGAGTGTCTCTTCGGGCGCGCCAAAATCACCGCCGTACTTCATCCGAGAACCCTTGGCCTGGAGCTTGGGCACCGCCTCGTCGTAGGTCATGCGGGGGAAGGGTTTTGTGATCCGCTCCAACGGCTTGGGATCCCGCTCGAGCTCTTCAAGGTCGGCCCGGCAATCCGTCAGAACCCGCTCGATGATGAACAGGATGAGGTCCGTGCCCAGATCAATGGTGTCGTCAAGTGTGGCGAAGGCAACTTCCGGTTCGACCATCCAAAACTCGATGAGGTGACGCCTTGTTTTGGATTTTTCGGCGCGGAATGTCGGCCCGAAGCAATAAACTTTGCCGAAAGCGGCGGCCGTGGCTTCGTTATAAAGCTGGCCGCTTTGGCTTAAATAGGCCATTTGATCGAAGTATTTCGTCTCGAAAAGAGTCGTCGTCCCTTCGCAAGCGCTGGGCGTGAGGATGGGCGTGTCCATGAGGCGGAAACCGCGGCCGTCGAAGAAGTCGCGGATGGCCTTAATGACCTCAGCGCGCACCTGAAGGACAGCGTGCTGTTTTCGTGAACGGAGCCATAAGTGGCGGTGTTCCATAAGGAAGGGCGTCGTGTGCTCTTTGGGCGTGATAGGATAGTCCCTGGCGATTTGGAGAATGTCGATGTCCTGAACAGTGAGCTCGAATCCACCGGGAGCCCTTTTATCTTCGCGGACCCGGCCTCGGACGACGAGCGACGATTCCTGGGTCAGTTCGTCGAACTTCCCGAAGAGGGGATGGCTCTCATCCGCGCTGAAGACCGTCGTCTGAAGAATGCCCGTGCCGTCGCGGACAAGGATAAAGCGGACCTTGCCGCTCGAGCGCTTGTTATAGACCCAGCCGCGGACCTCGACGTCCTTGTCCTTGTAAGCCGCGATGTCTTCAACATAAACCCATTTCATGGCCTCAAAATTATAAGGGAGAACTGGGGGAAGGTCAATGAAGAAAAACTGTCGGACCTTAGTTCTGGATGGGATACAGTTCCCCTT
>Ga0209182_10000089_pt1 | contig 20786 bp, 23 predicted proteins | sample LakBais05cmmetaG_FD_185474 | JGI IMG/M metagenome (GOLD analysis project Ga0209182, IMG submission 185474) | Lake sediment microbial communities from Lake Baikal, Russia to study Microbial Dark Matter (Phase II) - Lake Baikal sediment 0-5 cm... | ecosystem: Environmental > Aquatic > Freshwater...
TTGGTTCAGGCTATCGGATTACCTTACTGTATCTTGGCGCGGGGGGTGAATTTGCGCACAGAGCGGTATTCACCCAGGCGCTCTATGATATTTTCAATCCAAATGTAACAGGGTGACTCTTCAAACGAGTGCTCGTAGTCGATATCATATTTATCAGATTTGCTTTGTATGAAAGATCAGCCAGGCCAATTATGTTGGAATGATTCTTTATCAGCCATTCGTCCCACGTTTCGCGTGTGGAGATGAAGAGCATTGGATCGGTGGTCACTGGGTAACAGTCCGGGTCAGTCGGGCGTAATATTTATAGCGGTCACCACGGTAGAGGATTTTGACGAATTCGACCGGGCGACGGTTCTGTGAATACGTGGTCCGTTCGGATAAGAGCAGCGGGCTGCCCTCAGAAATACCCAATAACTCAGCCTCGCGTGCAGTCGCCTGTACAACCTCAAGCGTCTCGTCTGCTTCGGTGGGAATCAGATTGAACTTTTCTGCCATAAGGCTGTATATTGAACCATTCTTTTCGACCTCTTCGCGAGTGAGCGTTTGTCCTTCTGGTGGCAGGAGATAAGAAGTCTGTATGCCCATGGGGAGATCATCACCCAGCCGGACCCGTTCTATTTTGATGACCTTTTGGATTTCAGGTGGAAGTTCCAGTTGCTGCCGCACCTTGTCGGGTGGATCGACCTCTGCCACCTCGAGGATGATCTGGCCGGGTTGCATGCCGCGAGTACGCATATCTTCTGAGAAGCTTGTCAACTCCTGAAGGCCCTTTTGCAGCTTCTGAGGTGAAACGAAAGTGCCCCGGCCGTGCTCGCGATAAAGGTAACCCTGCCGGATCAATAATTCGATTGCCTGGCGGATGGTTGCGCGACTGACGTTATACAACGGTTCCAGCTGGCGCTCGGATGGGATTGGCGCGTGGGTCTTCCATTCACCTTCCTCGATCTTGCGGCGCAAAATACTCGCCAGCTGGTGGTATTTGGGTACGACATCAAAGGGGTTAATGGTACTTGACATTTGGTTTTTCCCGTGCTATACTATGGTCTAGAAGACAGGACATCATGTGGTCATTACCAGTTAAAGTATCTCTTGAAACCACTTTTCTGTCAAGGTGAAAGAATGACCGAATACACCGATCAGGAACTTCATCAAATCATCCAGCGTGTGCTGCAACGCACCCTCGGCTCAATCCAGTCGGGAGTAAGTGTAGCAGGTGCCATTTCCAAGGATACAACAGAATCAAAACCTGTGCAAGCAACACCCATGGCAGAGACTCAGGCTAAACCAACTGAGACGACCAAAAAGACTGTAGCAATTGGGACCGATCATGGCGGATTTGAGATGAAAGAGGCGCTAAAGACCTATCTGGCAGAGCTGGGGTATACGGTCAATGATTGCGGAACGAACTCCAAGGATGCGGTTGATTACCCCGATTTTGCATTGGCAGTTGCCCGTGAAGTATCGGGTGGTAAAGCCTGGCGTGGGATCGTGATCGATGGCGCCGGGATTGGTTCCTGCATGACCGCCAACAAGGTCCCGGGTATCCGAGCGGCAATGTGTTACGACTATGCCAGCGCGATGAATTCCCGCGAGCATAATGATGCCAATATCCTTACTTTAGGTGCGGGTCTGATCGGACTCAACCAGGCGCGGACGATCGTCAAGACCTGGTTATCAACCGAGTTCCTCGGTGGGCGGCATGCCCGTCGTGTGGAAAAAATCACTGCAATAGAAAAACAATTCCTGAAAGGGGAGAAATAACATGATTGCTCCCAATACTACCGATCCAGAAACGATCATCGAAGTGGTGACCCGCGAGGTGCTGGTTGCACTGCAGGAAGCCCGTTCGCGGGCATCCAATCCGCCCGGGTCCTTTTGCAAAGTGGAATGTGCGCAGGGGCTGTGTGTAAAAACCTGCTTCGACAAAGTGGGTGAGGTGGTATCCGCCGGCGCGGAACGCCTGACCAGCACACTTGGCAACATCCCGCAGGATTTGAATATGGCGGGTTTGATCGACCACACCCTTCTAAAACCGGATGCCACCCATGACCAGATCGCCCAGCTTTGTTTTGAGGCGCGCAAATACAAATTCGCTTCCGTTTGCATTAATCCCACCCATGTCAAGCTGTGCGCTGAACTGCTCAAGGGATCGCCGGTAAAAGTTTGTACCGTGATTGGCTTCCCTCTGGGAGCGACGTCGCCCGAGGTGAAGGTTTTCGAAACCCAGAATGCCATCCAGAACGGCGCCTCTGAGATTGACATGGTAATCAACATCGGCGCATTAAAAGCCCGCGATCTGGAACTGGTTGCCCGCGATATTCGCGGGGTGGTTATCGCCGGACATGCAGCCGGTGCTTTGGTAAAAGTCATCATTGAAACCGCACTCCTCACCGAAGAAGAGAAAGTGCTGGCATGCCTGTTGGCAAAAGAGGCAGGAGCTGATTTTGTCAAGACCTCCACCGGTTTTTCAGGCGGTGGCGCAACTGTTGAGGATATTGCCCTCATGCGCAAAACCGTAGGACCGACGATCGGCGTGAAAGCTTCCGGTGGGATCCGGACGCGCGAAGATGCCGAGAAGATGGTAGCTGCCGGTGCCAGCCGCATTGGTGCCAGCGCAGGTGTGAAGATCGTGCAAGAAGGGGTGCTCGCTGCGCAACCCGCACCGGTTGCCCCGGTTGCTAAAGCCTATTAATAACGGAGAGAATCATGCTGATTGCTCGTGTGATCGGTACAACTGTATCGACTGTAAAAGATGAAAAATTGACCGGTAGAAAGTTACTGGTCGTCCGCCAAACGGATGAGCACGGTGTGCCAATCGGCAAACCCTTCGTCGCCATTGATACGGTGGATGCCGGTGTGGGCGAACTGGTATTGACCTGCGCGGGTTCATCCGCCCGCCAGACCACACAGACCAAGGATTGCCCGGTGGATGCTGTCATCATGGCTGTCATCGACACCTTGGAGGTCGGTGGAGAGGTAACTTTCAGCAAGTCTTGAAAGGTAGACCAGTATGGATAATGATTTAACATCCATTCAGGAAGCGCGTGATCTGGCAAATGCTGCCCACACAGCTCAACTGAGCTGGGCAAAAGCCAGCCAGGAGCAGGTCGACCGGGTTTGCGCCGCGATGGCCGAAGCCGCTTATCAGGCCTCCGAACGTCTGGGATGCGCTGCTTGCGAAGAGACCGGGTATGGTATCCCGGCTCATAAGAAATTGAAGAACGAATTTGGTTCACGCTCCGTCTGGGAGAGCATAAAGAACGTGAAGACGGTCGGCGTTGTCGGTCAAGATCCCACCCGGCGCATCTATGAAATTGCCTGGCCGGTGGGGGTGGTTGCTGCACTAACCCCCAGTACGAATCCCACTTCAACCGCCATGTTCAAGGTATTGATCTCGGTCAAAGCCCGCAATGGCATTGTAATCGCACCTCACCCATCGGCGGCCAGATGCACCTATGAAACCGCCCGCGTGATGGCTGATGCGGCGGTGGCTGCCGGCGCACCTCCTGGATTAATCGGCTGTTTCCAGAACGTTTCCCTCCAGGGCACGCAGGAATTGATGAACCATAAGTACACCGCCTTGATCCTGGCAACCGGTGGCAGCGCCATGGTGAAGGCAGCCCATTCCGTCGGCAAGCCTGCTTATGGGGTGGGACCGGGTAACGTCCCGGCTTATGTTGACCGCTCTGCGGATCTTGAACGGGCGGCGCGGTATATCGTTTCCAGCAAAGCCTTCGATTGCTCGACGATTTGCGCCACCGAACAGGCGGTCATTGCTGACAGACCCATCGCTGCCCGCCTGGCGGAATTGATGCAGGTAAACGGCGCTTACTTTGTTGACGAGAATCAGGCTGAAACACTGCGCAAAACGCTCTTTGCGGCGGATGGTTCGATCAATCCGCAGACAGTCGGGAAGTCCCCCCAGGTCCTGGCAGGTTTAGCCGGCATTCAGGTGCCAGACACTGCCCGTATTCTGGTAGCGAGATTGAATTCGGTCGGGAAAGATGAACCACTATCGCGTGAAAAATTAACCACAGTTTTGGGTTGGTATGAAGCGGATGGCTGGGAAGCGGGTTGTGAGCGGTCGATCGAACTGATCCTGTTCGGCGGTCGCGGTCACACTCAGATCATCCATGCGAATGATGAGAAGATCATCATGGCATTTGGATTGGAAAAACCCGTCTTTCGCATTCTGGTCAACACCATGGGCACCCTGGGTGCAATCGGCTTCACCACCGGGGTCATGCCCTCATTGACATTGGGTGCCGGAGGTATCGGCGGTTCAATAACCGGTGACAATGTCACCGTATTTCACATGTTCAATATCAAGCGTCTGGCATATGAAACCACTTCGCCACCCGACCTGGTTTTTAATCCTGTTGATAAAACGCCCGGCATCGCCGCTGAAGAAATCGAGCGGATGGTGCGCAGCGTTCTGCAAGAATATATGAAACAATCTTGAATAAAGAAAGGAAGTTAATATGTCCCCAGAAACAGCTTTAATTGCTCTTGGAATGGTGGAAACCCGTGGACTGGTTGGCGCCATCGAAGCGGCGGATGCCATGGTCAAGGCAGCCAATGTCTCTCTGATCGGTTCGGAGTATGTTGGCGGCGGTTACGTGACCGTGATGGTGCGCGGCGATGTCGGCGCGGTTAAATCCGCTACGGATGCAGGTGCTGCTGCTGCAAAGCGTGTTGGCGAACTCGTATCGGTCCACGTTATTCCACGGCCGCATGAAGAAGTCGAGATGATCCTGCCGGCAAAGTCAAAGGGCGCCATCGGTGGGCGTGGGGCTGCAATCAAATAAGCAGCCCGGCTACACTCAGTACTTCCGAGAGCTTGGCTTGACCCTGCCGGAAGGTGACCTTGGCGACCTTTCGGCAGGGGTTGCCCTCGATGGTTGAGCTTCCTGCACAAGGATGCGATTACCCGGTGAGATAGCGGACATTTGAGCATGACCCCCGCCTACCTCTCATCAGGTGCAATCATCGAATTAGACTTTAGCGATATCGGAAGGCAAGCCAGAGATAGGAGGTTGTATGTCAGATAATTTTTCACTGCGTTGTTATTGTTACCTGGACCGGATGCAGGCGCAGTTTGCAGCTTTCATCGGTACCGTGACACAGGGTGACCTTCCAACCGAAGGAATGGCAGCCCTGTATGTGGAGATGGCTCCAGGCAACGAGGTTTTCAGAGTGGTGGATATTGCGGTCAAGGCTACGGAGGCGCGTCCCGGCGCCCAGATCGTTGAACGCGAGTTCGGCATGTTCGAAGTTCATTCAATGCAACAGGCTGAGGTGATAGAAGCCGGCAACATGGTATTGAGCCGGCTTGGGCTGCGTATTGAGGACCGTATTAAACCCCAGATAGCTTCGATCCAGGTCATCACCCGCATCGATCCATACCAGGCACAATTATTAAACCGCTTTCGTCGCGGATCAATGCTGGTACCGGGTGAGACTCTCCTGGTTGTGGAATGTGCGCCGGCGGCGTATATCAACTACGCTTGTAATGAGGCTGAGAAAAAAGCCAATATAAAACTCATCCACGTTTCTTCCGTCGGGCGGTTTGGACGCATGTGGCTCTCGGGTTCAGAAGCTGAGATCGTGACCGCCCGCGACGCCTCTGTCAGGGCAATTGAATCATTGGAAGGAGTTCCGGGAGCTTAGGTATAACCTCACGGAATGGAGATGACCATGCCAAAAACATTTATCACCGAGCGCGATGTTGAAGATATGGCAAAGCGCGGGATCATGGAACTGGCGGTTGACGACAATACGGTATTGACCGATCTGGCATATGAGAGAGCCAATCGTTTGGGCGTACGGCTGTTGCAGCAAAATGAGCAACCTCCAGCATCACCCATCCGTCCTTATCTATCTCAGCCTGTCATCGCGTCCAGTCAACCTCCTCAAATGCTATGCAGTATGCATGAAAGTGCACCGGTTGATGTCGATCTTAAAAAACGGGTAATTGAAGCAGTGACCGCCAGGCTTGGCAGTCAGGTGGATGCCGGTCTGCTGACGACAATCGTTGAACGCGTATTCGCCGATCTGGGAGTTCATTAATCATGTTGTTTGGGCGCGTCAAGGGTTCGGTCGTTGCCACGATGAAATACCCGGGCTGTGAAGGCTTGAAATTGCTGGTCGTACAACCGCTGGATAAACACCTGCAGCCGGTTGGTGGGTTGCAGGTGGCAGTCGATGTCGTGCAAGCTGGTTGTGGAGATCTTTGCGTCATGGTACGTTCGCGTGAAGCATCCCTGGCACTACCCGATATCAAGGTTGTTCCGGTCGACCTGGCGCTGGTGGGTGTGGTGGATGACCTGCAGCAAAAGCCCGACGGTGATTTTGATTTCATCCTGAAGCCCGGTTGGGTCGCCTACTCGTGAGGATGGAATGATCATCGGAAAAGTTGTTGGCACGGTAGTCACAACCATCAGCCATCCCGATTACAAGGACCGGCGTCTCCTGGTTGTTCAGCCTCTGGTCATGCCGGGAGAAAAGGCTGATGAGGATTTCATCGCACTGGACACGACGCAGGCCGGTATCGGTGACACGGTACTCGTCAACCGGGAAGGTGGGGGGGCACGCCAGGTGTTGAAGAACCCGGATGCCTGTGTCATTTCGGTTATTGTTGGTATCATTGATTCGATTTATCTTGAGTCGACAGCTATGACTTAATTGGGTACTGATGACCTATATCATTGACGGTCATAACCTGATCCCTAAAATTGCCGGGTTGTCGTTAAGCGAGATGGATGACGAAGCCCGGCTTATTCAGTTATTGGTGACTTTTTGTCAGAAGAAGAAGGTCCGGGTGATCGTGTTTTTTGACAAGGCAGCACCGGGACGGCAAGGCGCTACAAAGCATGGTGCTGTCACTGCTTACTTTGTTCCTGAGAGGCAGACAGCAGATGATGCAATTCACAGATATCTGGTATCCCAGCGGCGAGAGGCTAGTAATTTGGCGGTGGTCAGCTCAGACCGCCAGGTTCAAAGTGATGCACATGACTTGAGGGCCAGGATTCTATCGACGGAAGCGTTTGCCAGACAGTTGGTGGACTGCCTTGAACAAAAAAGAGATGTCGTTCAAGACTCAGACAATGGTGTATTGACACCCGAGGAGGTGGCAGAGTGGGAAAAGTTATTTTTAGGTTATGACAAATTACATTAGTTGTAATATCAAATTCTAATCTATTTTTAATGCACTTTGATAAATCTGATGTAAACTATCAAATAAGACACCGAACTATTGTTGGTATTGGTGTTTTCCACCGGTTGATTCTCCAGCATGTCCCCCCCATGCAGGAACAAGATGATATCGGTGGCATTCCCTCCCTGAGGACCGCTTGGCGTGTACCCCATGTCAGGCGGTCAACTTTAAAAGCCAAAACAGCCCGGCCGGGCTGTTTTTTGTAAAATCATGGGATGCTAGAAGGTCTCAGTCACTTTCGTGATCCCGGCCGGTTGGTCCGGGTTAAGGTTTTTATTTAGAGTCAACATTAATGCGAAGTATTGCCCGGGCAGGACAGTTATCAATGGTGATAACCATTCAGGCAAGTCTTTTGCTATAGGAAGAGCCAGTCTGGCGGATTTCAGGATAGCGGGGAGATCCGATATGGCGATTAATTCTGAACCTCTGGTGAACAACTCGTCAACCAGATCGCGCAGGTCTCCGGCTGCGCTGCCATGTGGATCGATGATCATTACCGGATAACCATTTTTAACGACTGCGATGGGTCCATGCCGAAAATCGGCTGACGAGTAAGATTCCACCAGGGTGCCGGTTAATTCCTTGATCTTTATGGCAATCTCAAAGCTGGTCGCATAGTTGTATCCGCGTCCGATGACGGTAAGACGGTCCATATAGCGGTAGCGTTCCATCATGGGAAGACGGGATTTGGTCAGCACCAGGGTCCTTTCCATGGCATCCGGAGTCCTTCTGAGTACGTCCAGTTTGTCGGGTCGATCTGCCAGATGACAGGAGACCAGAGCCATGGCAGCCAGGGAAGCGGTATAAGTCTTGGTTGCCGCTGTGGATTTTTCTTTTCCGGAGTTCAAATCGATCACATGTCCGGCAGTTTTCGCCAGGGGTGAAGTAGTGTCATTGGTGATAGCCAGAGTGGTTTGATTTTGTCTGGCTGCCTCTTCAACGACCGCGACGATATCGGGGGATTGCCCGCTTTGTGAGATGGCGATCACAAGCGTCCGTTTCAGGGTGGGCGGTTTCCTGTAGAGGGTATAAAGTGAAGGGGTGGCGAGTGCCACCGGAAGACGGTTCTGAGCTCCGAATAAGTATTGTGCATACCGCGCCGCGTTATCCGACGTGCCGCGTGCAGCGATCAAAATACTATCGAAGGAACTTCTAACCTGATCGGTAAAGTGTTTGACGGATTCGGATTCCAAGCGTAACAGTTTATCGACGACTGCGGGTTGTTCGTTTATTTCCTGTTCCAGGGTAGTACTTTTTGGCATTGTAGTTAGCCTTTGATTTAATAGGGTGTGTTTTCCTTACCGGACCGCGGAATATTTTTAACGGATGATTTCCTGCCGCTGCCACGATAACTCGGGACGGTAATCTCGATGATCTTGCACAACCGCCCATCGTTTATGCGGCTATATAATCGTTTATCGAGATCCGATAGCCGGCTGCTGACGGTGATGACGGTTGGCAATTCGGAATTGTAGCGGTAATTGAATAGCTGGTAGAGTTTTTCGCGCGTCCATGGGGTGGTGGATTGGGTTCCCAGATCATCCAATATCAAATAGGAAGCTGTACGGATATCTTCAAATCGCCTGTCATAAGGTGTGTCACTATCCGGGCTGAATGTTGCACGAAGGTGGTCGAGCAAATCGGGTACATTTACAAACAGGACCGGTTTTTGTTTGGCAGTCAAGTAATGACCGATGGCTGCCGCCAGGTGGGTTTTTCCGCACCAAGGTTCCCCATGAAAGACCAGCCAGCCTTCCGGATTGTCTGCATATTGCTTGGCCGCCTGGAATGCCCGTTCAAGCGTGTCGAGATTCTTTCTCTCTATGGCTTCTCCTTTCCTCAGGTCGAAACTTTCAAATTTCTGTTGAAGCAAGGTACCCAGCGCGGATAGTTCGGGGTAATCAGTTGTGGCGGATGGGTTGCGATAATCCGGTGCCTGGATATTGATCCGTTCCACTGAGGTGCTATCCAGGAAGCGGGAACGCAGGCGTCCCTCGATGAGTTCAACGGTTTGGTTGGATGTGACCACCAATGGCAGGTGGTTGATATACCGGTAGTTAATGATCTGAAATAATTTTTCCAATGCCCAGCTGGTCATATTTTGGGTGCCAAAATCATCCAAAATTAGAAGCGGGATGTTGCGTATTTCCTCAAAGCGTTCTTCAAAGGATATCTTTTCACTGTCAAACGTAAAACGCAACGAATCAAGCAGGTCAGGCACTGTCAGAAATAACGTAGGAATATTTTTCGCAACGGCAGCGTTGGCAATCGCCGCAGCCAGGTGCGTTTTACCACACCCATACCCGCCCCAGATGAACAACCAACCGTTGAGGTTTTCGGCGTATCTCCCGGTCGTGATAAAAGCGGTCTCGACAGAATCGGCTTGTGATTTGGAAAAGTTGTCCCTGCCGCGTGGTTGGAAGGTGGAAAAAGTGAGTTCCTTCAGTGCGTCGAGGTTGCTCATTTCATACAGGCGACTGCGAAAAGATGCTGTCACCTGGTCCTTGCGGCATTCGCAGATCTGCACTTTCCCGAAATCGGGATGCTCCACCGGCAGGTCACGGCCGATAAAGCCAATCCCTTTGCAGATCGGGCAATTGGGATCGCCGATGGTGTTCCTTGCAGAGAGGGAAGCACCGCTTCCCGATTTTGGTGGTTGACCGGAATCGCGTTTGGCTTTCACTTGCCTGGCAACTTTCCCGGCGGTGTCTTTAATATTCTCCATCTCGACCATTCTCCTTCCATTTGCGCAAAATTGCCTCGATATACCTCCAGCGGCGGCTGTTATTTTGCACAGCCAGCTCAATAGCCTCCTCAATCCAGGCTGCCGGATAGGTCGATTCGGCATCTTTCAGGATTTCAGCCAGCATGGGTGTAATGGCGCCTATATTCTGTTCGTACAGTTCAAAAATATTCGGACGCAAGATATCCATCTGAGCTGGAGTATTCGTAAGTTGATCCACCGAAAAATTCCCGGATTGGATGGCATTTATAATTGTCCTGCCACGCGGTGTATTGGCAAGATAGATGGATTCCTGCTTGTCTGAAAAAGAGACTTCTGCTTTGAGCAGAGTTCCACGAGCGATGGCTTTATCCAGCCCAATGGTTAAATGATCTTCTGCATCACTTCCCAGGGATTGCATAAAAATCTTGTCGCGAAGATAATCACGCTTATTGATATATTTCACCGGCTGTTCAAGCCGCTCAAGATACCACAATGTGTATAGCGTAACCTTTAACTCGTGGATATCATCTATTGTTGGCAGGATCTCCTGAAAGAATGACTCAGGGATACGTACCAACCTTGATTGGGCAGGGAAACCCTTAAATTCTGGTGTGTTCATTGCGATAATCTGGTCGTTCGGCATTTTCAAATTTAGCCATGGTTTCTATAAACACCAACTCAATCCCAGCTTTGGTTGGTCCGTTGCGATGTTTGCCAATGATGATCTCGGCAATATTTTGCCGCGGGTTGTCTTTCTCCAGCGCATCCGGGCGATGGATGAACATGACAATATCTGCATCCTGTTCAAGGCTGCCCGATTCTCTTAAATCAGAAAGTATTGGCCTTTTCCCCTCATGTTGTTCTACGGCGCGTGAGAGCTGAGCGGCTGCCAGAACCGGAACATTGAGCTCACGCGCCAGCACCTTCAGGTTACGGGAAATGTACGACACTTCCTGTACCCGGTTTTCCGTGCGTGTATCCCCGCCCATTAGTTGGATGTAATCCACGATAACCAGATCAAGCGGAAATTCCATGCTCATCCGCCGGCATTTGGTGCGTAATTGCAACGGGGTGATGGCGGGGGTATCATCCAGGTAGATGTGTGTATCGCTGAGCACTTCGATGGCGTGCGTAAAGAGTGGCCAATCTTCATCTCCTAAACGACCGCTTCTCAATTTAGATATATCGATGCCTGTCTGTTGTGCAATCAAGCGCTGCACGAGTTGCTCACTGGACATTTCCAGGGAAAACATGGCGATGTGCTTTTTATGTGTTAGCCCAGCATTTTTCGCGACGGTCAACAGGAAGCCGGTTTTACCGGAACCCGGGCGACCGGCTACGATCAGGAGATCGGATTTTTGCATGCCGCCGAGCACTATATCAATGTCGATCAAACCGGTTGGAACGCCGTAAATTTCATCGGTAATCTTAGAACGTTCACCGACCCGGTCATAATAATCAGACAGCACTTCCCCGATCGGGCGCAAATCACTGCGCAGGCGTTCCTCACTCAAATTGAATACGGATTGTTCCGCCTGGTCAATGATGTTTTGAAGCGGTTTCTCTGTATCGTAAGCGAGATTGGCAATTTCATTGGCAGCGATCAACATGCGACGGCGAATGGCGCTCTCCTGGATGATGCGACCATATGCTTCCGCGTGCAACGAACTCGGCACTTGATTGATCAATGTCGTCAGGTATGCCGGACCGCCAATTTCAGAGAGTCTATTGCCCTGTTCCAGGGTTTCGGTGACGGTTAACAAGTCGATCGGGGTTCGGTTTTCCTGCAAGTGGGTGAATGCATCCCAGATCCAGCGATTGCGGTGGATATAGAAATCCTCGCCCCTCAGAAACTGGGCAACATCGTAATAAGCTTCCGGGTTGATTAACACTGCCCCGATGACTGCCTCTTCAGCTTCACGGCTGAAAGGCAGGGTCGTGCTTTCGGGCGGGGGTGTTTCGAGAGGTAAAAAATCGCTCATGCTTTTTTGGGTTTCCTGGGCTTTGGTTTGTCTTCATCCGAACTGGTGCCTTTACTGACATCATGCGCATCCAGCTGGTCAATGAAATCCTTGAAGATGGACAACCGGTCATTGGATGATTGAGAAGGTTTCCCTAGGTCGTCGATGGATTTTTCAGCAGCCTGAGATGCAACTGGCTCCTCTTTCTCAGGCATTATGGCTGCCGCATCCATGACCTCTTTTGCCACCAGGATGGATACATGGCAGCGAACTGCCATGGCAACAGCATCCGACGGACGGCTGTCAATGCGCACTTCCTCCCCATTCGCTTCCAGGACAAGGTTAGCAAAATATACATCATCCTTAAGCGTCGTGATTTCGATACGTACCAGCCTGGTATTTAAGGTATGCATTACGTTCTTGATAAGGTCATGTGTCTGAGGACGGGCAATTTCCACTTCCTGCAGGGCGATCGTGATCGCTTCCGCCTCATAGGGTCCTATCCATATCGGGAGGTAACGTTCCTCATTAACTTCTTTAAGGATTACGATGCGCTGCTGGTTGGTCAGACTGACACGCACACTGTCAATCACCACTTCGATCATTTTTGCCATGCGACCCTACCTTTATTAGGCTATAGAATATTTTGATTAAACAAGGTGTACTCATTTTAACACGGTGAATAGACCTTCGCAATAACAATCATCCTCTATCCTTAAAATTTTAAGGTATAATATTTTCGCGATCCCGGCAATTGGATAGGAGGGGAAACCTCCATCGTGATCGAATATCAGAGATGGCAAACAAACACACTCTCAAATCACACCTTGTTCCTGTAAAAATCCTAGTGATCGAAGGAAACCGGGTGGAACATGATTCATTCGTTGAAGGGATGCGAAAGAAGGGTTTCATTGTCGCTTCGGCAATGAATGGCGCTAATGCTCTCGCGCAGATCAAAGAGGTTAACCCAGAAGTTGTGGTTATTGATGCTCCATCTCTGCGCACAAATGGAAAACGTATCTGTCAATCTCTGCGGAAAGAAGACCCTAAACTGGCGATCATCCTGGTCGTTGATGGTTCACAACCAAGGCCAACACAGGTTGAGGCAAGTGAAATTCTGGCACTGCCTTTCACAGCTCAGAAACTTGCCAACCGGGTTCGCACCTTGCTGCCTGAAGGCAGCCGGAACGTTTTAAGCGCCGGACCAGTCAAGCTGCACCTCGATCAGAATTTAGTGCGCTGTTTGAATAAACGCGCAGTGTTGACTCCGCGGTTAGTTATCATATTAAAGTTACTAATAGAACATAGCGGTGAAGTGATAGACCGTGAGACATTATATAAGAAGGCCTGGGAAACCGAATATACAGGCGATACGCGTTCTCTGGATGTTCATATCAGTTGGTTGCGGCGAGCCCTCGAAGCAGATCCTCGTAACCCACGATTTCTTAAAACAATTCGCGGGGTGGGGTACCGCCTCGATGCGTGAGCCCTCAGGGGCTCTTTCGTTTAAGAACGCATTAAGGAGCGATTGTAACAAAGACCTGGTCGCCAAATGCCACGAAAATGGTACGATTGGGACTGACCGTGAAGGCCGTCGCAGTGCTCTTTGGCAGACGGTTTGATCCGGTCATCTGAGGTTTGATCACACGATGAAGATTTAATTTTAAACTGAAGTGGTAGATCCCGTTGGTCTCCTCGTCAAATAGATATATTGACGGGTCGGGCGGGGGGATATATTCCACCTGACTGAAAGCTGTTCCAGAGAAGATCATGGGGTTGGGTTCACGCCCGGGACGCGTGTCGGAAAAAGTGGACGGATCGCTGCATTGGGTCGGTGCTGTAGTGACATAGCTGATTGTGCAAACCGCCAGATGCCCGTCGTCATGTAGAAGGTATAAGTCCGGTCCATTCACAGTCAGATCGATTGCGTTTACCAGGCTTATCGCTGTGGTGGTCGTCAGAGAAGTTGGGCTGTCCTTAAAAATGCCATCCTCGCTAACGTAGATCCACAGGGAACTATTGGAAATATCCAGCAGATATAAGTTACCGGAGTCGTAGGCAAATGCAGATACCTTTCCTATACCCTTTGAAGGTCTTGTCAGATTGATTGCATCCGGCGTCTTTTCAGGAGAACAGAAGAGAAGCGTGCCATGCTCGTCTATCCCCAATAGGGTGGCTTTGTAAATGTTATTCACACTGAGCGGCGCAATATCCACAAGCGCGCCGATGAATGGGCTTGGCCCACAGGAAAAACCGGCATCGAGCTCATATCCGCGGCCGGTCAGGGTGGCACGATAGACCTGCCCCTTGCGAGTGTCGAGGAGATAGAGTTCCGTGGCAGTTGCGACGATCTTGCCAATCTGGGTACCGGGCGGGAGGCTGTTGGTAATGGCAGCCCGGTATTCCAGGCGGATGGTTTTATCGACCCCATCCACGGCATTTTCAGCCTGGCGACGAAGGGTCTGGGTTAGCTCTGTCACCTTGTAGTTTTCCGCTTTATCCAGGTAAGCGACAGCATTGGTCCAGGCAGAATATTGCATCTGGGGATCAGTCTGTGCCTGGGCTTCATTTACGGATGCCTGTGCCATGGCGGTGTAATACAGGCTTTGTTGGGTCTGGCCTTTATTTATATAGACCAACAGAGCAATGGTGCTGATCACGATCGGAATGCCTACTGCGATCAGTATCATTGTCCCGTTGGAGAGCGTGGCAGCCTCTTTGAGTCCGGTGGTATTGATATGAATTTGTGGTCGTTTGAAGTGAAACAGGGGTTTTAACCGCTCCCAGACTTTTATTGGGAGACGAGAGATTTTTTCAAAAAGTGTGATAAATAACGGATCAACGTGTTTGATCTTTTCAACCTTATCTTTATGGATATCCGTTGAGTAAATCGGTTGCGATGCATTTTGCGCTGATCGTTTAGGTATATTTTCATAAACTGTCGGAGATGGAGCGTTTTTAGGCATATCCAATATCGAATCGTCAACACTGATGGAAGGACCGCTAATGGGTTGCCGCAGGGGTTTATAGGTTGATTGGGGAGCTAAATCCTGATATGGGAGAAGTTTGAGTATTCCTCCGCCCAGCTTTAGCTGAATCAGTGCACCCTCGAACACCGAGGGAAGCTGTGTGATGACCTTATTCTGGATGGCGTCGATGGAAACGATAGGTGAGTTTGGTCGGTTGAGCGCCTCCCAATCAGAAGAGGTCTGGTCGGCAAAGAATAGACGACTGGATTCACCTACTTCGGACTGGAAGAAGCTCAATTCGGGAGTGGTCTGCAAACCCAACCGGGTCGCCTCGGGATTGAGGGTTGTGAAATGCTCACAGCCATGATCTGTGATGATCAGAGCGTGGGTCAGACCTGCCTGGGCTGCCACCATACGGAAGCCGCGCAATGAAGTGCCTGTGATATGCCCATACAGTTTCATTGCTGCAGCAGATCCTCTTTGGTTGCGTTCGACAAGCGATGTATTGATCATCTGAATTGCAGCGCGTAATGCTGCGGTTGCCGAACCGGAGGTTTGATAATAGGTTTCCGCTGCCTTCTTCAGCAATAAGCGCGTGGTTTCCGCGATGGGTGTGTTCTGGCCAGACAGAGTCAGGAAGAGAATCAATTGTTCCTCCTCACGACCACGCACAACCCGTTTGGGAGGATTAGTCACATAGAGACCGGGAGTATCCGGGTGGAGCGTACTTTTGATTATGCAGATTGGTGTGTAATTCAGATCAAACATTTACTTCTTTCCGTGACTGGGTCATGTAGAGAATATTGTTCATAACACGCAGAAGAGAAAATCTGGGATAATTGGGTAAATGAATGGATAAACAATCATCATGATCATGTATAAAAAAATCAATTCTTTGCCCGAGTTTGACGTCCTGGCAGGCCCATGGAATTCTCTATTGGATGTGAGTGCAAGTCATGTGCCATTTTTACGGCATGAGTATTTAATGGCATGGTGGCAGACTCTTGGAGGTGGGGAATGGAGCAAGGCAGAACTTAATATCATCATCGGTTCAGAAAATGACAACCTGATCGGCATTGCCCCACTTTTTTCAACCAATGAAAAAAGTGGAGAGCCTGCCCTGTGGTTTATTGGTTCCGTCGAAGTATCTGATTATCTGGATATCCTGGCCCGCCCTGAAGACACCGGAAGGTTTTGTGAAGGGCTTTTAAGATACTTGGCGACAGATCAAGCAACACTCTGGGAGAAACTGGATTTATGCAATATTCTGGATGATTCTCCTTCTCTGACGGCATTCTCCACAGCTGCCAGAGAAATGGGCTGGCAGGTTCATGAGGAAGCACTTCAACATTCTCCCTACATCCCATTACAGGGCGATTTTGATGGTTATCTGGCTTCCATCGATAAAAAACAACGCCATGAGATAAGGAGGAAGCAAAGACGCCTCGAGTCCTCGGGAGTAAACTATCGCTGGTATACAACAAGTGAAGAAAACAAATTGCCGGGAGATATCGACTCTTTTCTCGGGCTGATGGCGTATGATGAACAGAAGGCAACCTTCCTGTCCCCACAAATGCGAACGCACATGGAGAATGTAACTCGCTGCGCTTTCCAGGCGGACTGCTTGCAGTTGATGTTTCTTGAGATCGAGGGGGTAAAAGTAGCCGGTAGTCTGTCGTTTGATTATCTGGACCGGTTGTGGTTGTATAACTCAGGGATCAATCCAACCTACGCCGAGTATTCCCCGGGTTGGCTCATGCTGGCTGAGCTCATCCGTCGGGCGTGTGAACATCAATACAGTGAGTTGGATTTCATGCGCGGGGATGAGGAATACAAATATCGTCTCGGCGCCCGTGACAGGTTCGTCAAACGGCTGCAGATCACTCGTTAAAGTATTCTACTTCGATACCAGGCGGAAAAACTTTGTATTCTTGGTTAACGAGCGATAGAATGACTTTTGAATTTTCGGGACTTGCAGGCTGCGGGATGCCATCTTCGATGACCATCGGGTACCATGTCTGAGATACTATCCCGGATTTTGCTAACCTGACACTCAACACAGCCGTCAAGTTGGAAGCTTCGTCAAATCCATCGAAGATAAAATTCCCCAATCCATAGATAATTAATCCGTCTTTATAATGTTGTATCTCCTGCAGGCGGTGCGTGTGACTGCCCAGGACGAGCACTGCACCGGCATCGATTGCACCGGTTGCCAACAGATGCTGGGTTTGGCTGGCATGATCCCAATTCTCAACCCCAAAATGGAAATATACAATGATCAGGTCTGCCTGCTCCCGGGCTCTCGCTACATCCGCTCGTACATCGGGAAGGTTTGCCCAGGCAAGACCGGCATGCGAATTGTCAGCAATCCAATCGCGTGTATCGAAGTAACTGGAAGACTCGATTGGGACATCGGTATAAGCCAGCAAGGCGATGGATAGTCCATTTTTCTCCAGTATTAATGGTGCATGGGCTGTCTGTGCATCGCTGCCCAATCCAAATGATTTGATGTTATGCAGTTGCAGAGCATTGAGCGTGTCGACCAAACCTGCCTGACCGAAGTCCAGAATATGATTATTGGATAGATTTACGACATTAATTCCTGCTGCTGCCAGGCCTGCGGCAGATTCAAGCGGAGCATTAAAGGTGTAACGCTTTTTTTCGGGTTGGGTGGAATTGGTTATCGCGCATTCCAGGTTGGCTACCACCCAATCTGCTGTTTGAAATAATTCATCAACCTGTGAAAAAGGCGCAGAGGGACCATTCTTAAGGATCAGTTCGCCAATGGAACGGCTTAGCATGACGTCACCGACCGCCATGAGAGTCACCTGCCCGCTTGGAGGAAGGGTTATTTGAGGGGTTGCTTTTTCAGTTGGTTTAGAAGTAACGGGCGTCACGATCAGATTGTTTGTGGGGGATGCGATTTGACTGGTATCGGGGGATAGGTTTCTAAAACAGCCGCTCAGCGCCATTAAAAAATAAATGACCACGACTGTCATGAAAACGTCGAAAGGGTTATGCCGGTGTGTAGTATTGGTTATTTTCAATCAGCGACTCGGATCGGTGCCAGTCTGTCAGAAACCTGTGATTTTCAAATGCGTATATTATACATGGAGGTCATTAAATGACTGATAAAAAACATGCTCCCTGGTATCTGTGGCCATTTTGGGCACTTTGGAAGCTGGTTGCCTGGATCCTCGGATTTACCGGTCGGCTGGTGGGCGTGATACTGGGATTGGTTTTGCTCATTGCAGGCATCATTTTGAGCCTGACCGTTATCGGTGCCATTGTAGGTATCCCACTGGGTTTGATCGGGCTGTTATTAACCGTAAGATCGATCTTTTGAAGACGTCATAAAGTCAAGCAGCATCCCGTTCATTGACGCAGGCACCCGGGCATGATAAAATCGCTATCTCTCCGGGTGCGTAGCTCAATGGTAGAGCAGTGGCCTTTTAAGCCATTGGTTGAGAGTTCGAGCCTCTCCGCACTCACAAAATTCGCCGCAAGGCGATTTTTTTATTGTCACTGACTTGTCGTAAATCGGCTGGATAAATTGGGTGTCCGGGAGCATTTTTGAAAGTTTATTAAATTCCATTCCACCAAGTGATTTGTGAGATCACAATTTCATGATGTGCATCCTTCACCATAAGGTTGATTAAGGTATACTGTAACCATATCTCTCAAATACATGTGAGGTGCTGATGACAGTCCAGAATGAATTGAAACGGTGGGAGGAAAAAACCGTCAAGCCTTTGACAACAAAGTATCCCGAAAGAAAACCAGAATTCAAGACCAGCTCCGATATACCTGTACCGGTAATTAGTACAGGAGAAGAAAGCGTGTCGGATTATCTTGGCAAGCTGGGCTTCCCGGGCGAGTATCCATTCACGCGTGGTGTCCAACCGACCATGTACCGCGGTCGTTTCTGGACTATGCGACAGTATGCCGGTTACGCCAGCGCCGCAGAATCAAACAAACGTTACCGCTACCTGCTTGACCAGGGTCAGACTGGTCTGTCGGTGGCATTCGATCTGCCTACCCAGATTGGTTACGATGCGGATGATCCCATCGCCGCAGGCGAGGTTGGCAAGGTGGGTGTTTCCATCTCGTCATTGGAAGACCTGCTGTCCCTTTTCAAGGACATACCGCTTGAGAAAGTCTCAACCAGCATGACCATCAACTCGCCGGCTGCCATTCTATTAGCGATGTACATCGCTGCCGCCAAACGGCAGGGTGCCGACGTGAAAAAGCTGCGCGGGACCATTCAAAATGATATTCTCAAGGAATATGTGGCGCGTGGGACGTACATCTTCCCACCCAAACCTTCGATGCGCTTGATCACAGATATTTTTGCTTACTGCAAGAATGAAGTTCCACAATGGAATACGATCAGCATTTCCGGCTATCACATCCGCGAGGCAGGCTCAACCGCCGTTCAGGAAGTGGCATTCACGCTTGCCAATGCCATCGCTTACGTCCAGGCAGCTATTGATACCGGCTTGCCGGTGGATGAGTTTGCCAGCCAGTTATCATTCTTTTTTAATGCCCACAACAACTTTTTTGAGGAAGTTGCCAAGTATCGGGCTGCGCGGCGTCTATGGTCATGGATCATGCGTGAGCGGTTCAAGGCGGCCGACCCAAAGTCTTGGATGCTGCGTTTCCATACCCAGACTGCGGGTTCCACGCTTACCGCACAGCAACCCGAGAACAATGTGGTACGGGTTACATTGCAAGCACTGGCAGCCGTGATGGGAGGCACCCAGTCCCTTCACACCAATTCGAAAGACGAAGCCTTGTGGCTGCCGACCGAGAAATCAGTTCGCGTGGCGCTGCGTACGCAACAGATCATCGCCAATGAATCGGGCGTGGCAGATACGGCCGATCCGCTTGGCGGTTCCTATCTGGTCGAATATCTGACCGATGAAATCGAAAAACGAGCTAAAGCCTATCTTGATAAAATTGATGCCATGGGTGGGGCGCTGCCCGCCATCGAGGCCGGTTACATTCAAAATGAAATTCAGGATGCTGCCTACGCCTACCAGCGCGCGGTGGAAAACGGTGAGCAGATCGTGGTGGGGATCAACCAGTTCCAATCTGAAGAAAAGGTTGAACTTGACCGGCTGTCTGTCAATCCCGCCATCGAACAGGAACAACGTAAGCGATTGGAAACGCTACGACAAAAGCGGGATTCGGCGAAGGTCAGTGAATTGCTCTCCAGGCTCGAGCGCGGAGCGCGCGGCAGCGACAATCTTATGCCTTTGCTGGTGGCATGCGTCGAAAATGATATCACCCTGGGAGAGATCTGTACTTGCCTGCGAAAAGTGTGGGGTGAGTACCAACCATCAACCATGTAAACCAATCAGACCTGGAGGAATGGATGGCAATCATAAAAAAGATCAATCATGTGGCAGTAGTCGTGGCGGATATCGATGCATCCCTGGCATTCTGGCGTGATGCGCTGGGATTACCCCTGCATCACATCGAGGATGTGCCTTCCCAGAAGGCGCAGGTGGCATTTTTACCTGCGGGCGAGGGTGAAGTGGAGCTGGTAAAACCGACTAGCGAGGATTGTGGAACGGCCAAGTTCCTGAGCGAGAAAGGGCCAGGCATGCATCATCTGTGTCTGGAAGTTGACGATATTGAGGGTATGCTGGCACAATTGAAAGCCAAGGGGGTTCGCCTGATCAATGAAACACCCCTCGATTTACCGGGGCGCAGAATGGCGTTCGTCCATCCCAAGGCCGCCGATGGTGTTTTGGTGGAACTCTACCAACTGACCTGAAACACACAGGAAACAAAAAAAGAGCTGCGACTAATGAACTGCACCCCATAAGTTGGACACAATCCAACGAATGGAGGTGCAGATTTTTATGACCAAATACTCAAGGTCTGAACGGCTGGCCGCAGCCCTGGCT
>Ga0209182_10000092_pt1 | contig 20645 bp, 22 predicted proteins | sample LakBais05cmmetaG_FD_185474 | JGI IMG/M metagenome (GOLD analysis project Ga0209182, IMG submission 185474) | Lake sediment microbial communities from Lake Baikal, Russia to study Microbial Dark Matter (Phase II) - Lake Baikal sediment 0-5 cm... | ecosystem: Environmental > Aquatic > Freshwater...
TCTCTCACGATCGCTTGCGCCAGAGCTTCGGCGGCATAGGCACCCACGGTGCTCACATCGGCTTTCTTCCGGCCGGTGGCGAGGGCGAATATCGTGTCGCCATCCAGCATGGTATGTGCTGGGCGGACCGCCCGTGCCAGCCCGTCGTGCGCCATCTGGGCGACTTTAGTGGCTTGTGACTTGTCGAATCTGGCGTTGGTCGCCACCACTGCGATGACGGTGTTGCCGCCGGTGGCGAAATTTAATATTGTCCGCCCGGCGAGAGTCTGCATCACCTTCAGCGTATCGGCGAATTGACCAGAACCACCCAATTTCACCGGGCCAAGTTTGGCAGGCCGCGCCCCGGCGATGATCTGACCCGTCGCCGGATCCAGCACGTCGCCGAAGGCGTTGACCGCCACAATCGCGCCGACCATCACGCCGCCGCCAATCTCGATGCTGGCGGTGCCGAGGCCGGATTTCATGGCCCCGGCCATGCCAAAGATCTTTCCCAGCGTAGCCCCTGTCCCTGCGCCGACGTTGCCCTCGGCAACCGGTCCCGCTTGCGCAGCGGACACGGCGGCATAACCCATTTCCGGGTCCGGGTGGCGGGAGGATTTTCCCAGCCCCAGGTCAAAGAGGATCGCAGCCGGGACAATCGGGACGCGCGTGGCGCCCAGTCCATATCCAATTTTCTGCTCGGCCAGGTATTTCATCACGCCCGAAGCAGCATCCAGCCCAAAGGCCGAGCCGCCCGCCAGCACCACCGCGTGAACTTTATCCACCAGGTTAATGGGATTCAGTAGATCGGTCTCGCGCGTGCCGGGGGCGCTGCCGCGCACGTCCACCCCACCGACCGCCCCCTTACGGCAGAGAATGACTGTGCAGCCGGTAAGGGCCTCATCATCCTGGGCCTGGCCGACTTCAATACCCGGGATGTCGGTAATGGCATTGTTTCGTTTCATCGATTTACATAAGGCTGTGGATCAATTCAAGGAATTCATCCCACTCTTCTTTGAAAAAGTGCAGGGTGACGTTGTTGAGTTCCAAGTGATAAGTGGTTTCACCGTCGGGTTCGTCGGCTTTCCAGGCCAGGTAACTTTCGGTCTCGGCCAGGGTTTCGGTCTTGGGTTCGGGGACAGTCTTGGGCATATAAATTCTCCTCTTCGATACTCTCATTATACGGACTTCTTTACCAAAATGTACATTAAAAACCGAAGTTACTTGGTTTTCTCGGTGTCTTTGAGAATTGGTGGTTCTAATTTTAACAGGTTAGTCTCCTTAGCCCGGCGCATCCGCCACCAGGCACGGATTTTACGGAGCCATTTCGGCACATGCGGAGGCGGGAGGATATCTTCTTCTGGTGGCCAGGGGTCTTTATCCAGCAGTTTACGCATTGTGTACCGGCCAATGAGCTGCAAGGTTGCCAGCAGAGGCGCGGCGATGATGATGCCCAGGATGCCAATGAGGTTGGCTGCGATGATAGCAGCAATCAGCACGAAGGCTGGATGGACTTTCAGTGTATTGGCCATGATGCGCGGGGCCACCAGGTTGTCGAAAACCTGGTCAATGACCAGGGCAATAATAATGGCGACAACCGTATAGGTCAGCGGCGACAGCCCGAATGGGTTGTTCCCCTGGAAAAAAGTGACCAGACCGAGCACGATCCAGTTGATGGCCGGACCGATATATGGCAGGAAACTGGCAAACCCGGCGATGAGCGCCACACCGAAAGCGTAGTGGACTCCCAGAATGCTCAGAAAAATCGTATAAGCGATCACCTTCGAAAAGAAAATAATGATCTGCCCGCGTAAGAACGCGTTCCATATGCGCCCCAATTTTTGACTCAGGCGGCGGATATCCTCGGCATAACCGGGAATGTCTACCTGGATGATGCGCGCACGAAAACCACCGCTATCCAGCAGGAAGAAATACGAGATGACCACCACAAACGCTGTCCAGCCTAGAGTGGAGGCTGCACTGCCTGCCAGGGTCCCGACCAGGCTGCCCAATTTTCCCAGGGCAGGCTCCACGTAGGAAAGGATCTGCTGACCGATGGTCTGCCAGTCAATTGTGGAGAAGTCGAATCTGAATGGCCCAAGTACATATACTTTGTGCGAGAGGCTTTCGATAAAAACCGGTAACTGATTAGCGTAATTCTGAACGGCGGCGATCAGGTTCGTTACCTGCCCGACCAGGCCTACACCGCCCCAGGTCAGCAAAGCCAGCAGGATGAGAACAAACACCAGATAGATGAGGTTGACTGCTACCGCCCAGGAGAGAGGCGTTTTCTTGCTCATCAGCGAGGCCAGCGGCAATAAGAGATAGGCCAGGATGAGCGCCATCAGCACCGGGCCGATGACAAATTTAAAACGCACCAGTAAAGCGCCCAAAATAACCACCAGCGTCAGCGTCACCACGAGTTTGGCCATGGCGCCCCAGCGCGGCGAGGCGGGAGGCTGAGTCTTTTCCATATTTTTTCTCCTCAGTTATATTCTATCGTCAAGAGAAGGAATTTACAACCCGGGCGCGCTTATAATACCCTCCATGCACCACTCCAAGCTTACCCTGCTCCTGCTCGCTTTTTTCCTGATAGCCTCCTGCGTCCCCATCCAGCCCGTTGAACAATTCACCGTCATTTCTCACCCTGATGGGCCTCTTTACGTCGGCGACCAAATCAGTTTCGAGGTCCTGACCCCCGCCGCGACAGGCGGCAAGAGCGACAGCATCGAAGTGACGTTCGACGGTCAGGAACTCGGTAGTGCCGGATTTGCTCCCTACGGCATTGGCGGACGCAGTCAGGCCACCCTGTGGTGGGTCTGGAATACGCACGACCTGAAACCCGGCAGCTATACCCTGACATTCACCCGTCTCCCCGATAACACCACCTGGACCGAAACCTTCTCACTCCACCCGGCAGGGCAGATTCCGTTGCCGGAACCTGAGGCGCACTGGGTTTCAACTGCCACCGTCTGCTGCAATCTCTACTATATCACCGGCACCGCCGCCGAACGCGACATAGTCACCCTCAGCCAGGAAGCCGACAAACAATCAGCGGCCGTTTCCGCTCAAATGGGTTCCAGCCTCAGCGAACGCATTGATATCATTTTTATGTCGCGCGTGGTCGGTCATGGCGGTTTCACCTTGAGCGGTATCTACGTCTCTTATCTGGACGACAATTACATTGGCAACGATATGTCCATCTTGTTCCACCATGAGTTTGTCCACTACTACGATAGTGCATTGGGCGGTGTTTATCTCCCGACCATGCTCCAGGAAGGATTGGCTGTCTATCTGACCGGCGGACACTTCAAACCCGAGCCGCTCGGACCGCGCGCCGCGGCTTTGCTCGCCCTGGGCTGGTACATTCCCCTCACCACCATTGCCAACGATTTCTCCAACCAACAGCACGATATAAGCTACCTGGAAGCCGGCGCGCTGGTCCAGTACCTGGTTGAAATCTACGGATGGGGTGCATTCATCGAGTTCTACCGTACCATTCCTGTGCCGGAAAACCAAACGATTTCCGCGGTGATGGACACTGCCTTGAAAGACCACTTCGGCATCTCTTTCGAGGACCTGGAAACTGCTTACCTGGCATCTCTGCAATCCCAATCCTTCACGGAGGATGTGCGCACCGATCTGCAACTGACGGTTGCCTTCTTCGATACGGTCCGCCACTATCAGGAGGCGCTGGATCCATCCGCCTACTTCCTGACTGCCTGGTTACCCGACGGTTTGGTCATGCGTCAACGCGGCATCGTGGCGGACTTCCTGCGCCATCCAGAAGGATGGGGGAACCAGCTGTTCGAATCCCTGCTCATCCGCACTCAAAGAGAATTATTCAGCGGGGACTACAAAAGGGCCGGATCCACCTTAAGATGGACAAATTGGTTAATGAACGTTGTTACACCTTAAATAATATCAGGCGGCAAAAGATACCGCCTGAGTTGGTTCTCAATATGTGATCTAACAAAATGAATCTACGCGCAAGTCCTGCCGATCAACGGAACCAGGAAAGGAAGTACTTGACACCATAGATTGAGTTGGTCAATCCAAACAAACAAAGCTGGAATACCAAGTGTGAGTCCACTGCAAAAAGGTCTTTAACACGAAGGACACGAAGTACACAAAGGATAAGTGATAAAGGCTTTTCCTTCGTGCCCCTTCGTGACCTTTGTGTTTAGATGGTTTTTGCAGTAGAGTCAAGTGTAATACAACATATTAATGCACACAAAGCCATGACTATGATTATCAGGATAACTATCAATCTGATTATTTTATTCTGGCTTGAGCTTTTATAGGCTAAGTTGTGTACATTCAAGTGAAGTTTCTGCTTGTTTTTCGTAATAAACTCATAAAACTGCTCTATGTAGATTACTTTGACACTGATTTACGGGCATGTGCTAAAACCAAACAGTGGACCGATAAAGTTGATAATCAAGTTCAAGGGGAATGTGCACCAGCGGGCGCCGCTCTTGTCAGAATCTACCCAGAAGAGGATTGCGATGCAGGCCAGAATCAGGCACACCAATAGCAGGACAAGAATAATAATAACGACTCTGCCTCCACCTTTCTTTGCTGGGACAATCGCCATCGGCACCGGACCAGCCGGCACTTGGCCGGAGTAAGCCTGTAAGGGAGCGGGAGCCGGAATTGGAGCGGGGACCGGAACTGGTCTGTAGACGGGTGCAACTGTCCTGGCGGCCTGGGACGAAGCGATGACCGTCGCGTTCGGGTCGAAAGCAGCCTCATACATCAACACGATATTTTCACCAAAAGAGACTGTATCACCCGGGTTCAGCACCTGCGTGCCGGTGATGCGCTGTCCGTTGATGAATGTGCCATTGGTCGAGCCGAGGTCCTGGATCACGTAAGCAGAGCCATGCAGGCTCAGTTTTGCGTGTTTGCGCGAGACTTCGGCATCATTGATGGCGACGCCGTTGCTCGCGTCACGTCCGATAATAATTTCGGGCGCTTCAAGCGGATAGATCTTTCCGGTAGTTGGTCCGGAGCGCATAACGAACTGGAATTGAGCAGCCATGGTTCCTCCTGAATGAATCCTGTTTATCGAAATCTGCTCTTAGTGTACAGAGTTTAATGGAAAATGTCAAATCGCCCGTTTCACCTATTGGCTTCGAATGGTTGCAGCATGTTCAGCAGGTATGGTTGGAGAGCATTCCGTCTTTGAGAAGAGTTGGTTATATTGATTCTCGGGGATTTACCGTGGTACATTCCCGCCCGTAGGGGCAAGTCGGAGCTTGCTCTGCAGGGGATGTTCGTCCAAGGCAGACACACAGATCTCCCCTATTTCCCAATAGCCATTATTTTCTCCAAGCTGTATTACATCCTCATCATAAATTACCGCCGGTTTTTGGCGCCTCTGCAAAAAAAGATGGCGGAAAGAATGTTCAATACTCTGAGTTACGCCCTGATGGACTGACCGGTACGGAGGCTCGCGAGAAAAAGGTCATTATCATCGAAGATATGACGAATCATCCCCTCTACAAGGGTATGCCAAAAACCCGGTTCGGTTCGATCATTGGTATTCCATTAATGATGGGCAGCCATATCATCGGTGTGATGAATCTAGCGCGTACAAGCGCGTGAGAATTTAACCAGTCCGAAATCCGTCTGCTAACCCTTCTGGCTGACCAGGCAGCCATCGCGATCATCAATGCCCGCTTACATGCGGCGGTTAGCCACCAGGCACGCAGCGATTCATTGACTGGTCTACCGAACCAGCGCGCGCTGGATGAGCATCTCGAATTAGAGATCAACCGCTCCAAACGGTCGGGCATTCCTTTTTCTGTTGTCATGATGGATCTGGATGGTTTCAAGATCATCAACGATACGTTTGGCCATAAAGCCGGCGACGAAGCCCTGCGCGCCATCGCTTGAGGTGGTTCCCGGAGCCATACAAGTGGTACGAGGGTAAAAAAACAGGCAACGAGCGACGAGAAACGAGTACAATAGCAACACACTCATTTCTCGTTTTTTATTACATATGCCTAATCTCATCCAGAGTATCCAGGATCGCGACATTGGCTATTTGCGTATCGTCGCCCGGTTGTGGGGGATTGAGTTGACCGCGTTTGCCACAGACACCGCGCTGAAAGAAATTGCCGCAGCAATGCTCGATCCGAAACTTGTCACTGAGATCGTTGACTCGCTCCCTGCCGACGCCCGGTCCGCGCTTGAGACGCTTGTAAATGCAGATGGCAAGCTCCCTTGGGCGGTTTTTGCCCGCCGCTTTGGCGAAATCCGCGAAGCCGGTCCTGGCCGGCGGGACCGGGAAAAAATCTACCTGGACCCGGTCTCAGCCGCAGAAGTGCTCTTCTATCGGGCTTTTCTGGCAAGAGCATTTTTTGATATGTCCACCGGACCGCAGGAATTTGCCTACACTCCCGATGATTTAATTCCACTGATCAACTGCGAAAAGCATGGAGGAAACAAAAAAATCTCTGTGGACTCCACAGAGATTGCTGAACCTTTGGGCCGTCCAGCCTCGCCGAAGGAACGCGAACATCCGCTCGCGGCCTCAGATCGTCTTCTCGACGACGCCACCACGCTCCTCGCCGCTCTGCGGATGGGCCTCCCGCCCCCGGAGACGCGCATCCCGGTTCGTGTGGTAACGGAATTCCTGTCAGCGGCAAAAATTATCATGGACGGTAAACCGCAAATCGAGCCGGTCCGTCTTTTTCTGGAAGCCCCGCGCAAGGACGCGCTGGATAAACTGGTCAATGCTTGGCTGGAGAGCGAGACTTTCAATGAACTGCGCCAGGTACCCGGCCTTGTTTGTGAAGGCGAATGGAGCAACCAGCCGCTGGTTACGCGTGAATTCCTGCTCACCCTGCTGGAGGTGGTCCCCAAAAACATCTGGTGGAGCCTGCCGGCATTTATCCGTGCCATCAAAGAGAGGTATCCCGATTTCCAGCGCCCAGTCGGGGATTACGATTCCTGGTTCATCAAGCGCGAATCAGATGGTACCTATCTGCGCGGTTTTACCAACTGGGATGCGGTGGACGGCGCGCTCATCCGCTATATTATCACCGGACCACTGTTCTGGCTGGGGCAGGTGGAACTGGCAACTCCAGCCGGTAATGAAGTTGTCAGCGCCTTCCGCTCCGCGAATAATAAATCTCGAACACCGAATGCTGAGACTCTCAGACTTCACGTTTCCTCACAGGGTAATATCGTCGCCCCAAGATTATTGCCGCGCGCAGCCAGATACCAGATTGCCCGCTTCTGCGAATGGGATGAAGAAAAGCCGGACGAGTACTGCTACCGCGTAACAACTGGTTCGTTGAAAAAAGTCGGGGAGCAGGGACTGAAAATCAATCAATTGCTCAGCCTGCTGGCGAAGAACGCCACCGCAGAAATCCCCCCAGTCTTCGTCAAGGCGCTCAAACGCTGGGAACTCAACGGGACGGAGGCACGGGTGGAGGTCCAGACCATTTTACGGGTCAGCAAGCCAGAGGTTTTGGAAGAGTTGCGCAAATCGAAGGCGAGACGTTTCCTGGGGGAGATCCTCGGCCCGCTGACGGTCGTTGTCAAACCGGGGTCACAACGCAAGGTCCTGGCCGCGCTGGCCGAGTTGGGTTTTCTGGCGGAGGAAGTGCATGAAGAATAGCGCCGAGTTCGATGTGGAGGTCCTGGCCGAAAAGACGGTGGAGATGCTCGCGGTTTCACCCGGTCAGGTCATCTGGATCTGGGCAAACGTTTATTCGCTTGATTTTATCGAGGCGCTGGCCTTCCGCATCCGGGCACGAGGTGCGTTCTGGACACTACGGCTCACCAGTGAGCCTTTGCTGCGCAGGATCGGGCTGGAAGTTCCCGAGCCTTACTTGTCACTGATCCCTGAACACGAAGTGCGCTGGATGGACGATATGGATGCGATCATCGAAGTCCGCGACCACCCCCCGACGATCCCGGATGTCCCCTTGCCGCGCCGGCGGGGGATGGGAGCTGAATGGCTGGCGCTGATCGAAACAGCGGCCCGCAAAGGGGTCCGGCGTCTGATGGTGTTTAATCCAACGGCCGCGCTGGCCTCGGCGTATCAGCTGCCTTTGGAGGAGTTGCGCCGGAGGTTCTGGCAGGCTGTCAACACCGATTGCGGCCTCCTGGATCGCCGGCAGGAGAATATCCAAAAACGACTTCAAGGGACGCGGAACGTTCACATTTCCTCCCCCGCAGGGACCGATCTGCATTTACGGGTGGACCAGCGACCCGTCCTGGTGGATACCGACAGCATTCCTTATGGCGAAGTGTACGTTGCACCCCACGAGGAGTCCGCCAAGGGGCTGGCAGTTATCAACAAGGCATTCTTTCGGGGGAGGTTGGTGGAAAATTTCCGGCTTACGTTTTCAGCCGGACGGGTGGTGGAGGCCAGCGCTCCCAATCCTGGCGATACCCGGGCCTGGCAGGAAGTCATGGGCGCCTCCAACGGAGACAAGGATGTGATTGCCGAACTGGGTATCGGCGTCAACCCGGGCGTGGTGGAACCGGTCGGCAATATTTCCCTGGACGAGAAGATCGGCGGCAGCGTTCACATTGCGGTTGGCATGAATGACCGCTTTGGGGGGAAGAATAAATCCAATCTGCATCAGGATTTTGTCATTCTCAAGCCCACCATCTGGTTCGACGGCAAAGTCGTGATCGAGAACGGCACTTTCAAAGTGTAAAAATGGCGGTTGTTACGTTCAAACGTGACAACCGTTTTACATAAATTGTTATAATGAATTTCTAAATTCCATGCTCTCTCACCAGGCTTACACTTTTCTCTGTCAGGTAGGTTATAATTTCTGTAAGAATTGAGTCGTCTGGTTACTATAAACCTTTTCCGATCATAAAACATTCCTTCGATCTGAAATGACAAAAAAGCTGGCTGTTCGAAATTATTATTTAGCTCGATCTTGCTCTATTAAGGGTTGTTAGCGTGATCTTCGGAATCGGAACAGATATTATTGAGGTAAAAAGAGTAGAGAAAATGGTTGCCAAAGGGAGGCAATACCTGGAAACCATTTTCACTGGAAAAGAAATGGATTATTGTGAGGCCAAAGTCAGGAAATCTGAACATTACGCTGCACGGTATGCCGCCAAAGAAGCCATCCTGAAGGCATTGGGCACTGGGTGGCGAGGCGGTCTTGCTTATACAGATATTGAAATAAACAACGAAGAATTGGGCAAGCCTAATGTTTTTGTGCAAGGTGAAGTAAAAAAAATTTTTGACCATCATCAAATCAAGCAAACTTCAATTTCTTTGTCACATACCAAAGAAATTGCCATTGCTTTTATCGTCTTGGAAAAATAAAAGGAGTATCCATCTATGTCGAATATCGGATCATACGAAGAAAGGGTTAAAAACTTCGATTGGTCAATTGCAGAGAAAGAACTTGGATATAAAAAAGGGCAGGTGATCAATATTGGTTGGTATTGCTCAGATCGCATTTGCGAGATGGGCAAAGGGGAAAACCTGGCGCTTCTATGGGAAAATGCGATAGGTGAAGAAAAACGCTATACATACAACGATATTCGCGTATACAGTAATACGATTGGCGCCTTTCTCCGCAGTTTGGGCTTAAAAAACGAGGATCGCGTCTGTCTCTTCATGGATCGTATTCCGGAATTGTACATCGGCCTGGTGGGTATCTTGAAAATTGGGGCGATTGCACAACCCTTGTTTTCCGCATTTGGGGATGAATCCCTTTTTGTGCGTTTGGAGAATGCGGGTGCATCTGCGATCATTACCCAAAGAAAGCATGCACTCAAAGTCCGCAAGATCATTGACCGGCTGCCAAACCTGAAACATATCATTATTGTTGATCACGATGTGAAGAAGGAACTTAAGGAACGGGAAATTGCCTTTTCGATGGAAGCCGAAAGAATTGATGCCTTGGAAATTTTTCCGACAAAAGCCGAGTCCCCTTCCTTATTGCACTACACCTCCGGAACAACAGGTTTGCCCAAAGGTGTACAACACGTTCATTATTCACTTATCTCCCAGTACCTGACTGCAAAATGGGTGCTGGATATCACCGAAGATGACATCTATTGGTGTACTGCCGATCCAGGGTGGGTTACCGGGACCTCATACGGTATTATCGCGCCATGGGCATTGGGAGTAACCCAGTGTGTCCTTGACTCGGGGTTTTCAGCTGAAGCCTGGTATCGCTTCATTCAAAAATACAGGGTCACTGTCTGGTATTCGGCGCCGACTGCGATCCGCTCTTTGATGAAAGCCGGTGATCAGATCGTCAGACAATTTGACCTGTCCTGTTTGCGTCATTTGATCAGTGTCGGTGAACCTCTCAACCCGGAGGCGGTGGTATGGTCTAAAAAGGTGTTTGGCCTTGCTTTCCATGATTCATATTGGCAAACTGAAACCGGTTCGATCATGATCGCGAATTTCCCGGGGATGAAAATCAAACCTGGTTCCATGGGTAAAATATTTCCGGGCATTTATGGCACGGTGGTAAATGCACAAACCTTTGAACCCGTAAACGATCCAGGTGTGATCGGTCTGATCGCTTTTCGCCCCGGCTGGCCAGCCATGATGAGAACCTATTGGAAAAATGAGGCGACCTACAAAGGCAAATTCAAGAACGGCTGGTACCTGCCTGGTGACCGGGCGCGGATTGATAACGATGGTTATTTCTGGTTTATCGGTCGGGATGATGATATCATCAATACGGCAGGACATTTGGTCAGTCCATTTGAAGTGGAATCGGCATTGCTGGAACACCCTGCGGTTGCAGAATCAGCAGTCGTTTCCAAGCCGGATGAAATCAACATGGAGGTTGTAAAAGCCTTTGTGACCTTAAAGCCCGGTTTTGAGGTATCGGAAGAACTGGAACTGGATATCATGAACTTCATTCGCAAAAAGCTATCGTCCCTGGCAATGCCACAAGAGGTAGAATACATTGACTCGCTGCCGAAAACACGCAGTGGTAAAATCATGCGCCGCGTGCTGCATGCAAAGGAATGGGGTGAGGAGATCGGGGATATCTCAACCCTCGAAAATGAATAACGATACTGACCTGGATAGGCACTTTGAGATGCTGGGCTCGATCCACGGCCTATCCTCCCACGATAAAAACAAAAAAGGAGATGAAAAAATGGACGACTTGAAGGATGTTATTCTGGAATATGTTATCGAAGAGTATGGGGACGAAGATGATAAAATAACCTGCGAAACCCCTTTGATTTCAGGCGGTCTGGTGGATTCATTCTCCATGGTATCGCTGAAGCGTTTCCTGGAAGTAAAATATAAAATCTCGATAACGGATGAAGACGCCTCGCCAGAAGCTTTCGATAGTGTTAATAAAATCGCCGATCTGGTAAGGCGTTTTATATCCTGAGACTCAACCAGTAATAAATATTTAATATCACTATGGTACCATCCGGTGATATGTCAACATACAGGACAGTGGAATAATTGAGGAAAGGAGAGAACAATGAGTTACAGTGAGCGCACGCGCGGAGTATATCAGCAGCAGCTAAATGACATTCGTGAGGCGGGGTTATTTAAACAAGAGCGGTTCATCCATTCTCCACAGGCCGCCGATATCGAGGTCGAGTTCCCGAGTGGGGCAGCCCTTAAAAAGGTGATCAATGTTTGCGCCAACAATTACCTGGGGCTCTCCAGCCATCCGGAAGTTGTCAGGGCAGCTCACGAGGGTTTGGATAAGCGCGGATATGGCATGTCTTCGGTGCGGTTCATCTGTGGGACACAGGATATCCATCGGGAACTTGAAAAGGTGGTCAGTGAATATTTGGGCACTGAGGATACGATCCTCTTTCCATCCTGCATGGATGCCAACGCCGGTGTATTTGAAGCGATCCTGATCAAGGAGGATATCATGATCTCCGATAGGTTGGTGCATGCCTCAATTGTCGATGGGATGCGCCTGTGTAGCGCCGAGCACGACACCTACAAACACGGAGACATGGATCATCTTGAGAAAAAGCTTCAGCAGTTTCAAGATAAACGCCTGCGCGTGATCATTAACGATGGTGTTTATTCGATGGATGGTGACACTGCCAAGCTCGACGAGATCGTTCGGCTTGCGGAAGCCTATGATGCGCTGGTTTTTGTGGACGAATCGCATGCATCCGGTTTCATCGGCAAGACCGGGCGTGGGACGCATGAAAAATGCGGTGTTGTCGGAAAGATGGACATCATCACGACCACCTTTGGGAAGGCTCTGGGGGGTGCTTCGGGCGGCTGTGTTTCCGGGAGGAACGAGATTGTTGAAATGTGCCGACAGAGAGCCCGGCCCTATCTATTCTCCAACGCCATGGCGCCTGTGATCATTTCAGGTGTGCTGAAAGCCTTCGAAATCTTGAAGCGAAGCACGGAATTGCGCGACAAACTGGAAGAGAATGCTCGCTACTGGCGTAAAGGTCTCACCGAGGCCGGCTTTATCCTTAAGAAAGGCGATACCCCGATCGTCCCGGTTATGCTCTTCAATGCGAAGCTTTCGCAGGATTTCTCCCGGGATTTGTATGGAGAGGGTATTTACGCCATCGGGTTCTTCTTCCCCGTGGTTGCAAAGGGCCAGGCGCGCATTCGTACGCAACTTTCGGCCGGTCACGAAAAACATCACCTCGACAAAGCTCTTGCGGCGTTTATCAAGATCGGGAAGAAATATCAGATTCTTGGCAAAACCGAAGAAGAGATCATCGCGATGTACGGGTTGTAAAACAAAGAACCCAAAATATTGATGGGTCAAGCATCTCCTGGCTTTGAAGGAGATGCTTTCCTTTACAAAGTAAGAAATCCTTTATCATTGAGGTGCAGCATGTCAACACATTTGGACTGGTTGCAGGACGAGTTGCTGGCAATGAGGGATGCGGGCCTTTATAACCATATTCGAACGATCAGCTCCCCGCAGGGGGTATGGTTGCAAATCGAAGGTCGCACGGTCTGAATTTCTGTTCGAACAAATACCTTGGATTAGCGAACCATCCCCGCCTGGTTGAGGCGGCCAAGAAAGCGATCGACCAGTATGGCGTTGGCCCAGGCGCAGTTCGCATTATTTCAGGAACCAACGGTTTACATATTGAATTTGAGAAAAGAATTGCGAGGTTTAAGGCCGTTGAATCGGCTCTCTCCCTCCAGTCTGGGTTCCAGGCCAATGCAGCCACTATCCCGGCACTGGTGGGAAAGGAGGACGTCATATTCTCCGACCGCTTGAACCATGCCAGCATTATTGACGGCTGCCGCCTGTCGGTCGGGAAAATCATCCCCTACGACCACTGCGATGTGGCCTCGCTGGAAGGGGTCATCATGGAGAACCTGGCCCAGTTCCGGCGTTCCATGATCATCACTGATGGCGTCTTCAGCATGGACGGCGACATAGCCCCGCTTGATAAGATCTACGAGGTGGCGAAAAAGTAGGACATCCTGTTGATGGTGGACGATGCCCACGGAGAAGGTGTACTAGGCAAGGGCGGACGCGGTATCGTAGACCACTTTGGCCTGCACGGCAAGGTGGATGTGGAGATCGGGACAATGTCGAAAGCCTTCGGTGTGGTTGGGGGGGTGGTGGCCGGGAAGGCGATAATCATCGAATGGCTGCGCCAGCGCGGCCGCCCATTCCTATTCTCGTCTGCTTTCACCCCTCTGGATGTGGGGGCCTGCATTGCCGCCATTGATATCCTCGAGGACTCAACCGAGCTGGTCGACCGGTTGTGGGATAACGCCAGGTACTTCAAGGCTGAAATGAAGAGACTCGGCTACGATATGGGCGTCAGTACTACGCCGATCACCCCGGTCATGATTGGCGAAGCACCGCTGGCCCAGCAGTTCAGCCGCGAACTTTTCGAGGCGGGTGTCTTTGCAATGGCCACAGATTTTCCGATTGTGCCGTTGGGCAAGGCGAGGATCCGGGTGATGATTTCCGCCGCACACGCCATGGGCGATTTGGATAAAGGGCTGGAGGCGTTCGCGAAAGTGGGGAAGAAGTTGGCTGTGATATAAATTGTCTGATTTGCGGTACAATTTTCAGGGCAGTCAAACGATTGCCCTGTTTATTTTATATCCGCGTCTTCAAGAAGATTTCCGTCCAGGCCCGGGAATATTCGCCCCCGGACCCGTCTTCTGCCATGTCCCACCAGGCCGAGAGCAGGCTGTGACAGACCGCCCACCGCCACATCCGCTGACGGTCGAACCCCAGCCGCTCAGATAGGATGGCGATCCGCCGCTGTGTCCGGAGGATAGCTTCGGGCTCGTCCGGCATTTCGCTCCACGGATTCATCAACAGCGGCCCGACCTCGTACTCTGCCGGTCCGGCCACGCCTTTGGGGTCAATCACCAGCCAGCCGCGTTCAGATAAGAGAATATTGAAATGGTGGAAATCACCATGTAATAGCACCTGCGGACGGTCTTCGGTGAATAGGTCGCGGATCAGTGCCTCGACGATCTCGACGGTTTTCTCCGGGAACGGGCCTGTCCTGCCATCGAAGAGAGGGCGCAATTTCTTCAATTCGTCAAACCAGCCGCGCAGGCTGAGGAACCCATCCCCTTCCGGTAAGGGGTGTTGAATAGCCTGCATCACCTGCGCAGCGATTTCGGTGGCGCGATCGTCGTCTTCTAGCGTGGCGAGCATCTTCCCAGGCTGGAGGCGCTCCAGCAGGAGCAACCCCTGGTCAGCATCCGCTTCCAGCAGGCGGCAGGCGCCCTGTCCGGCGTAGACGTGTAGTGCCTTGATCTCGCTGGTGAGTTCGCAGTTGGGAACGCCGAGTTTAAGCACCGCGGGCGTACCATCCGACCTTGTAACAGCGCAGACGTAGTTGTAGGAAAGCTGGAATGGCTCGCCAAGGGTCAGGTCCCAGCGGATGGCGGCATCAGTCAGCAGGTCCGGAAGAGCGGCCAGGTAACGACGACCGGGGTCGCCGAAGGCTTGGGTGATGTTGTTGACAAAGACGGACGGCAGGTTCATAGATTGTGCAGGAATGCTTGGGGATCTTGCAGGAAATCGCGCATCAATCGAACAGGCTCCAGTTCGTCGTATTCTGCCGGGTGTATCTCGCCGCCGTCGAAGTTCAGGATGGTGGCGTCAGGGAAGGCCATCAGGATAGGCGAATGGGTGGCGATGATGAACTGCCCTTTCTGCATGACCATGTCCTTGATAACGGCGATGAGCGCTAGCTGGCGGATGGGTGATAGCGGGGCTTCAGGCTCATCGAGCAAGTACAGGCCGTCGGGTACAAAGCGCGCCTGAAACAAGGTCAGGAAACCCTCGCCGTGCGAATGGGAATCGAGCCCCTCACCTTAACGCCGGCGAATACTGCCCAGTTCGTGGGCAGTACTCATCTTTGCCAGATCGCGAGCATAATCGCTGCGGCCTTTGTATTACTTGTCGATTTCATGCAGGTCAAATTCCATCTCAGCGCGCATCTGGTTGACACGTTTGGCATAACCGAAGAAATCCTCGGCACGCAGGAAAAAGCCCCGGTGAGTGCGCTTCGTCCATGAGAGCTTGAAATATTTCGCCAGTGCACGGGCGTTGGGAAGACTCTTGTCGCTGAGCGCGTTTTCACTACCCACCACGACCATCTCTGCCGCGCAGACCAGCCCTTCCAGCAGGGGGTGGACTTTCCTGTACCGTTCTCGCCCACCAGCAGCGTGACCGGTGTTTCGAAGGGCAGTTCCTTCAGTGACTGGAGCACCGGCAGGGAGAAGGGAAAGGTGTGGGTATCAGGCAGTGGGCGCAATTGGACAGATTGTAAGTGGATCAAGGCGGTCATTTCGCTTCCTGGCTGTTCGCCTGGCGCTTGTTTTTTTTGTACCCCTGCCAATGGACGCGCTTTTCGTCATACTGCGTCCTCGCCGGTTTCTCCTCCGCTGGGTAGCCAACATAGAGCAGTCCCAGCGGTGTGACGTGTTTCGGCAATCCAGCAATCTCGCGCACGACACGCACGAACTCAGCCACCGGATGGACGCCCACCCAAACCGTCCCTAATCCCAGGCTGGCCGCTGCGATGAGAATGTTTTCAGCGGCAATGGAACAGTCCTGAACCCAGAACAGCCGCGCGGCGGGATTGGCCGAAAGTGACGGGTTGCCGCATACAACAATGGCAGCCGGGGCATTGCGGTTGCCGAAGATGAGCCGTTTGCGGAACTGAGCCAGTTTATCCGGGTCGGTGACGACCACGAACTCCCAGGGTTTGCAGTTCATTGCCGAAGGCGCAGCCATGGCAGCTTGCAGGAGTGATTCCAGTTTTTCCAGCTCGACCGGTTGGTCGGTATACTTGCGGATGGAACGGCGACGGAAGATGGTTTCGAGGGTGAGGTTCATGTCAGATTAGAATATGCAGGTTCAGGTCAAGAAAGTGTCTGGGAATGGTTAATATGTCATGGGAAAACCATTAACCATTCCCCTTTCACGATTACCCCGGAAACAACTTCTCATACACCTCCGGGCAATACTGTTGTACCATCTCGGATGTCAGCCCGTCCTCCATGCAGATGGCCGCATACAGGTCCGCAGAAGGGCGCTTGGTGCGCTGCTGGGTCTCGATGTCAATGCCCCACAGGCCGAAGCGCTGGGTCCAGCCGCGCTCCCACTCGAAGTTGTCCACCAGCGACCAGTGGAAATAGCCGCGCACCGGCCAGTTGAAGTTGACCGCCCGCCACATGGCATGGACGTGCTGGGCGAGGTAGCGCGGCCGGATGCGATCGGTGCTGTCTTCGATGCCGTTCTCGGTGACGATGATGGGCAGGTTTGGGTAGGCTTTGACCACCCACTTAAATGCCCAGAAGAAGCCTTCCGGGGTGTTGGAGTTCATCCCGGCGTCTGCCAGGTCGGTACCTTCGGGGAAGAACGAGCGTGAGAACAGTTCGGCGCGGTTGCGCAGGTTGAAGGCCACTGTGTCCACCGAGTAGTAGTTCAGGCCGAAGTAATCCTGCGTCCCTTTGGCTTCCGGAACCGGTATCTTTCCCAGTGGCGACTTCAGCACACCGGTCGAGACGGCCGACGGGAAGGCCAGGTTGATACCTTCAAATTTAATGTTCCGCATCAACCGGTCGAGCAGCGACCACGGGCGGGCCGGTTCCTGCGGCCGGAAGTGCAGGGCGTAGCCGGCGCGCCCCTCGGGTTGGAGTTCGTGGATGGCGCGATATGCAGCAGCATGTGAGCGCGCCATATTGGCCTGCACCCGGATACCCAGTTTCAAGTCTTCCTTCCCGGGAGGAAAATTACCGCGCAGGTAGCCTTCCAGGGCGTAGACATTCGGCTCGTTGGTGGTACACCACAGCGAGCAGTACTCTTTCAGCGCTTCCACCACTTTGCGGGTGAACTTCTCAAACAGCGGTACGACCGCCTCGGTCTCCCAGCCTCCCAGCTCACCCAACCAGAGCGGGTCGGTGAAGTGGTGCAAGGTGACCATGGGCATGATGTTCCGGTCACGCAGGCCGCGCAGCATGGTGCGATAGCGCTCCAGGGCTTCTTCGTCCCAGCGGTCGGGAGTGGGCTGGATGCGGCTCCACTCCAATGACAGGCGATGGGCGTTCTGACCGGACTCAGCAGCGCGGTCAAAATCTTCCTTCCAGCGACCGCCCCACCAGTCGCTGGCTAGCCCGGATTGGTGGATAGTGTGCCCCTCCTGTTCCCACTTGTACCAGTTGTTGTTAGTGTTGCCGCCCTCCACCTGGTGCGAGGCGGTGGCCGTCCCCCACAGGAAGCCTTTCGGGAAATGGAATGATCCAGATGGCATTGTCTTCTCCAATGTTTTGAAAGGGCAGATTGGATCATGCCCTTAGGATTTGTGACGGGCTAGGTACGCCAGGTACAGGGCCACAGACCCTGCCACAGCGGCATTCAACGATTCGATCTGTCCCTGCATCGGGAGACGAAGCAGGAAATCACAGGACTGGCGGACCAGCGGACGGATACCTTCCCCTTCGCTGCCCACCACCACCGCCAGAGCGCCATCCAGCCGGACCTCGGACTGGTCTTTGGACTCCGGACTTTCGTCCAGACCGACGACCCACGCATTGGCTTCCTTCAGCTTAACGATGGCCTGTGCAAGATTGGCCCGCGCCACCAGCATGTGTTCGGAGGCCCCCGCCGAAGCTGAGACGACCGCCGGGGTAATCTCCGCTGCCCGGTGGGTCGGGATGAGCACACCATGCACCCCGACCGACTCCGCCGTGCGGATGAGGGTGCCCAGGTTCTGCGGGTTTTGCAGCGTGTCGAGGATCAGCACAAAGAGCGGCTCGCTATGCGTTTTTGCGTTCTCGAGTATGTCTTCCAGTTCAACATAGGGATAGGCGCTGACCTCCAACGCCACACCTTGATGGCTTTCGCTGAGTTTGTCCAACCGGGTGCGTGCTACGCGTTCCAACGGGATTTTGCGATTGGCGGTCAGATCGAAAATCTCGGTCAGGCGGCCTTTATCTTGTATACCTTCGGCAACTTGCAGGCGAAAAACGTCACGTCGTTTGGCGCGCAGGGTCTCGTAGACCGGATTACGTCCGTAGATGAATTCCTTCATAAGATGTATTTTAACCCTTTGAGGGGCACAATTGTGCGCCTCGGTGATTCTCATGTTGAAAGTGCTTTTTACTCATTGAGAGTCCACGGACCATAGACTGCCTGTTCCAGCGCGTCCATGATGACTTTGTCCGCCTGGCTGATAAAGTTCCCGGGCAAAACAACGTTGCTGTAATAATATCCTGCCGGGCCGCAGGTGAAGTCCAGGCCGGGGTAGAGGTTGGCAAGCTGCTGTTTTGTGCGTGCACAGTTGGCTTCCAGATTCGTCTCTGCCGGCACCCTGTAACTGCCGATGGTCACGCTGACAGGTGCCTCATCGTACTGCCCGGTGCCGACGGGGAACCCGAGCGTGAAGCAGCGATAGGAGCTGCCTGCAATGGACGGCGACTTGGCGTTATCCAGGCTGTACGACTCGATCGGAGCCTGCACGCTCCCCGCTGTCAGCGTAACTCCAATCGGGTTCCAATCCTGTGTATCGGGGTACTGCGCACAAATGTGGATGTTGGTATATGCGGTATCTTTTTCCACGCTGACCAGTTCAAGCGAGATGATGCCTTGGGAGGAGGAATTGTTCACCGCCACATCCCCGACCGTGTATGTAACCCAGATATCGTACCCGTCGCCCGAAACAATCTGATCGGTGGGAGTCTGCATCTGCCAGTGGAACGAGTACGTGCCGTCCGCGGCAGGGGCCTGCGGGTTGACCGACACATCCACCGTTTCTACCGGCTTGACGCTCTTTGTCAGGCTGATCTTTTCTGGCACATTCAGGGTTTGCCCCAACGGGTAGGAGGCAGTGGTTAGTTTAAGGAAATAGCCGGTCGTCCAGGTGGTGGTCCCGGCATTGCAGAAGGTCCAGGTCTTGGTGAACGACGTCCCGGCAGGGGTGTTGGTCCAATCGGGATAGGTTTCGCTTATGAATTGAGCCACATCGTTTGTCGAGAGAACCAACGTTGTGACAGCCGTGGGTTTAATTGTCGGGGCTGGTGTGACAGTCCTGGTGAGGATTACGGGACCTACCACTTCAGTTCTGGTCGGTAAAGGTAGAGTGAGATCAGCCTTTTGCCCGGGGATTGCAAAGACGGCCACCAAGACGATAAGAGTGGTGGTCAGCAATATAGTTCCGATGATATAAAATGAGTTTTTCATGAGTATACTCCTCAGTGAAAAGGGTTTGCTGCTATTGTCAGCGGTAATAAAATCCTTTTCTACTGCGGATTCCCGTAACTTCCCCTGACCAGTTGCGCCTGTGGATTCCCGCAGGCCGGTTTCGGAGAGTTTCAATACGGCCTCGGTGCGGGAGGTTATGTTAAGTTTGGAGTAGATGTTACTCAGATGGAATTCCACGGTGCGATCGGCAACGTGCAAGGCCAGGGCAATCTGCTTGTTGCTTTTGCCCTGCAAGAGCAGTTCGATGACCTCTTTTTCACGGGCGCTAAAAGTTTCTTCTATCATAAGTTAGTGGGACGATTCTACGATACAAAAAATACCTGCATAGGCTGAGACCTGCGTGTATTCTACCTTCAACCCCAGGTTTTCAATAGCTGGGATTGTCTCATCCACCAGCCAATAGAATTCGTCCTCCCATTCATCCCCGATAGCGATTTTCATCTTTTCCCGGGTCGCGGCATCCGGGAAGGCGATGTCGCCGATGACTAGTCGCCCGCCGGGAGCGAGATGGGGGAGCAGATTGCCCAGGATACAGACTTTCTCGTCCAACTCGAAGTGGTGGAAAACGTAGGCAGAGACGATGCGGTCAAAGGGACGGTTTAACTCTGGCGGCCAGTCGCCGCGCAGGTTATGCAGGATAAAATGAGCCGCGGGAAGTTTTGCACGCGCTTTTTCCAGCATGGGAGCCGAAAAATCAGTGCACCACAGATCGCATCCCAGAGCAGCAAAACGCAAGGCTAAATTGCCGGTACCGGTGCCCAGGTCCAGGACGGACAGGCCGGGGTTGGCATCCGCCAGTGCGACAAGCTTATCCAGAAGTATTTCGTAACCCAAAAAAGGGAACTGGTCATTGGCAACGGACCGATCATAGGTCTCCGCCCAGTCGTCGAATTCAGAGGAGGGGAAGGGGTCATGAGGAAGCATATTTTTCCCTCCGCATTTGTACAACTGTTTGTTCACATCCTTTCTCTATATAATATTGGCTTCACACTCAGC
>Ga0209182_10000095_pt1 | contig 20062 bp, 19 predicted proteins | sample LakBais05cmmetaG_FD_185474 | JGI IMG/M metagenome (GOLD analysis project Ga0209182, IMG submission 185474) | Lake sediment microbial communities from Lake Baikal, Russia to study Microbial Dark Matter (Phase II) - Lake Baikal sediment 0-5 cm... | ecosystem: Environmental > Aquatic > Freshwater...
CGTATCGCAAGAGGTCATGGACTGAACGACGACCGGCGCATTGCCGCCGATCCGGACACCCCCGAGGTCGATGGATTTCGTTTTTCTTCTGCTGCCCGGACTCACTGACGCACTCCACGGATTTCACTTTTAGCGACCGCGCCAGCAGTAAAGACAAAGATCTTTCTCCGGAACACCGATCGCTGCGATCATATCTTCGATATGGATGTATTTAAGAGAGGTCACATTCAGATCCTGCCGGATCCACTCGATCATTCTCCGGTACCGTTCGGAGGCGTGGTCCTGATATTCGTCGATACGTTCCATATTCTCGCCCTCGAGGGCGCGGATCGCCCGGTGGGAAGCCAGTTCGGCGGTCGTTCTCGTGGAAGAGGCGTATCGGCAGGGAAACATCAGCGGTGGACAGGCTGGGCGGATATGGATCTCCTTCGCACCGTTGTCCCATAGTTTACGGATCGTGTAATTCTTCAGTTGTGTTCCCCGGACGATCGAGTCATCACACACCACCATCCGGCTGTCCCGGATCACATCCCGCACGGCGCTGAGCTTCATCGTGGCCACCAGGTCCCGGATCTCCTGGGAAGGGGGCGTGTAGCTTCTCCCGTACCCCGGCGTGTATTTGACCAGTGGACGGCGATATGGAAGGCCGGACTCCATCGCATAACCGATGGCGTGGCCGACACCGGAATCGGGGACGCCCGTGACAAAATCGGCGTCAACCTGATCGCCGCGGGCCATGGCCCGGCCGCACCGCTCGCGGGCGTTTTCAACGCTGATTCCCTCATAGATAGAGGCCGGATCTCCGATATAGATCCAGAGGAATGCGCAGACGCGCTTCTCTTCTCCGGGTTTCTGTTCCGTGTGAATCCCGTGGTCATCAAGGCGCACGATCTCCCCCGGTCCAAGGGAGTGGCTCAGCTCATAGCCGAGGTTCGAAAAAGAACTTGATTCGGTCGCGACCGCAAAGCCCGGCGTTGATCCCGATTCACTGATCGCCCTCCCGATGACCAGCGGAAAGCGGCCGTAGCGGTCCCGTGCCGCATAGATCCCTTCCCGGGCCATCAACAAAAGGCAGAGCGACCCCTCAATGGACCGCTGCATCCGGCCGATTCCATCAACGATGCTTTCGCCGCGGTTGATCAGTTTTGCGACCAGCTCGACGTTGTTGATGCCGCCGTCCTCCATCTCGCTGAAGGAGGCGCCATCCCGGAGAAGATCGTGGGTCAGTTCGTCTTTGTTGGTGATCAGTCCGATTGCGGCCAGCGCATAGGTCCCGAATTTCGAACGGATGATCAACGGCTGGGGGGATTCGTCATCAATCGCCCCGATGCCCATCCGGCCGACCATTCGCTTGTAATCCTCTACAAAACGGGACTTGAACTGGGCCTGGCTGATGCTGTGAATGGTGTGGCTGAACCCCCCATCGCCCCAAACGGCCAGCCCCGCATTTTCGGTCCCGAGATGGGAGTGGTAATCCGTTCCATAAAACAGGGCCTTTGCACAATTCCCTTCCGATACAACGCCGAAGATCCCACCCATGTTTTGCACCCTCAGAAATGCCTGCATTCAAACTATAGCCGTGTGGAGTCCGGGTTTCCCCTTCCCTGCCCTGTGGCGTCAGCGAAGTTTCAGCAGGGCCAGCCTGATCCGTTCGACCCCTTTTTCGATCTGCTCCATCGAGGTCGCATAGGAGATGCGGATGTGGTCATCATGGCCAAAATCCCCTCCGGGAACCAGGGCAACGTTCGCCTCATCCAGCAGGTAAGTCGCCATTTCGGCCGAATTGCGGATGACCTTTTCCCCAAATGAGCGGCCGTAATAGGATCCCACATCGGGAAAGACGTAGAAGGCCCCTTTGGGTTTGAGACAGGTTACGCCGGGAATGGCCGTCAGCCTCTCGACAATGAAATCCCTTCTCTTCTGGAACTCCCGCGCCATCATTCCCACGCCCTCCTGGGGTCCGTTCAGCGCCTCGACAGCCGCCTTCTGGGCAATGGAGGTCGGGTTGGATGTGTTCTGGCTCTGGTATTTCGTCATGGCGGAGACGATCTCCTCGGATCCGGCGGCATAACCGATCCGCCAGCCCGTCATGGAATAGCTCTTGGAGACCCCGTTGATCACGATGGAGATGCGCTTCAGTTCATCGCTGAACGATGCCAGCGTGAAAAAAGGCTGATCGTCATAGATGATCTTCTCGTAGATATCGTCGGAGATGATCATGATCCCCTTCCGGAGGATCACCGCGGCCAGTTCCTCCAATTCGCTCCGGCTGTAGCAGACGCCGGCAGGGTTGGATGGAGAGTTGATGATGATTGCGCGGGTCCTCGGCGTGATGGCCGCCTCTAATTGCCCAGGCTGAAGCTTGAAGCCGTCGCCGATATTTGTCTTGATGACCACGGGTTTCGCGCCGGTCAGGTAGACGATATCGGTATAGGAGACCCAGTAGGGCGAAGGAATCAGAACCTCATCCCCCTCCTCGAACAGGACCTGGGCGACATTGAAGAGCGAATGTTTAGCCCCGCAGGAGATCACGATTTCCGGCCGTCGGTAGGTCAGTTGATTGTCCCGCTGGAGTTTTGCAATGACCGCATCCTTCAGTTCGTCCGTACCGCCCACGGGGGTGTACTTGGTAAATCCCGCATGGATGGCTCGGATGGCGGCCTCTTTGATGTTCAGGGGTGTGTCAAAGTCCGGCTCTCCGGCCCCGAAGCCGATGATGTCCCTTCCTGCCGCTTTCAGCGCGTTGGCCTTGGCCTGGATGGTGAGCGTCGGCGACGGTTTGATGAGCGCAATTCTGGATGCCAATTTCATACGATTCCCCTCTTCGATGAATATTTCTCAAGCAATTTCTGATTAACGATCTCCGGCACGAGCCCTTTCACGGAACCGCCCAGGCTGGCCGCTTCATTGATGATCGTCGAACTGGTATAAAACCACTTGTATCCGGTCATCAGGAAAATGGTCTCGACGTCGCGGTTCAACCGGCGGTTGATGAGGGCAAGCTGAAATTCATATTCAAAATCGGAGAGGGCTCGGAGCCCCCGGAGAATCACGTTCGCCCCTGCTACTTTCACATATTCCACCAGAAGACCGTCGAAGCTGTCGACACGGACATTTGTAAAGTCCCGAATCACCTCCCGGATCATCTCCACCCTTTCCTCCAAGGAAAAGATCGTTTTCTTGTTCGGATTGTAGGCGATCAAAACGATGAGTTCATCAAACACCCTGAGACCGCGTTTGATGATGTCCACATGGCCGTTGGTGATCGGATCAAACGAACCGGGGTATACCGCTATCTTATTCATAGTTCATTCCTTTATGGGGACAGATTTCAAATCTGTCCCCTTTTAAGATTTGAAATCTGACGACCTCGTAAAAAGTCGATTTTGCCCTGTTTTGTCATTCCGTGCTTGACACGGAATCCAGTGTATTCAAATAGTTCTGGATACCGGCTTTCGCCGGCATGACGGTTTGGGGAACTTTTTACTAGGACATCAAATCTGTCCCCTTAAGAAAGGACAACACCGTGTCGCCGTACCGTCTCTGATCCGCCACCATCCATGACTGCGCCTGCAATCCTTCAGGTTTTTCCCTTACCGAATGCTGGAGCACGATGACTCCATTCTCGGCCAGGACTTTTCTCATACCGGGCCACGCCAGCGTCCCCAGGACCAGCCCCTGATCGTACGGCGGATCGGTGAAAATGATATCGAACCGATCCCCCCTTTGAACGAGACGCGCAAGTCCCTTCTCGGCATCCGCGGCAATGACTTCCGCCCTGGCCGCGAAACCGAGTTGAACAAGGCTCTCCTCGAGCGCACGGACCAGGCGGATATCCTTTTCCACGAATGCCGCAAAACGCGCCCCCCGGCTGAGCGCCTCCAGTCCGACATTCCCGCTGCCGGCAAAGAGATCGAGGAAAGAACTTCCCTCGACGGAATGGAGAATATTAAAAAGAGATTCCTTGACCCGATCGGCGGTAGGCCGGATGCGGCTTCCGGCGGGAAGACGGACCACCCTTCCCCTGGCCTCTCCCCCGATGATTCTCATAAATATTTGCGGATCAAAATCTCAGCAATCTGAACGGCGTTCAGCGCGGCGCCTTTCCGGATATTGTCCGCGACAACCCACATGTTGATGCCGTTTGGAATGGATTCATCTTCCCGGATTCTTCCGACAAGCGTCTCATCATGGCCGGCGGCATCAATCGCGAGCGGATACTGATTCCACCGCGGGTTGTCGACCACCCGGACGCCCGGCGCCGTCGAAAGGAGACTCCGGACCTCATCCGGGGTAATTTTCTTCTCCGTTTCGATGTTGACAGATTCGGAGTGGGCGTAGAAAACAGGCACCCGGACCGTCGTCGCCGTCACTGCAATCGAAGGGTCGTTCAGGATCTTCTTGGTCTCATTGACCATCTTCATCTCTTCCTTTGTATAACCGTTGTCGAGGAAAACATCGATATGCGGAAGGCAGTTGAAGGCGATCCGGTGCGGATAAACCTTGACGACCGGTTCCTTGCAGTTCATCAGCGCCTGCGTCTGGAGGGAAAGCTCCTCAATCGCCTTTTTCCCCGTACCGGAAACGGCCTGGTACGTGGAGACCACGATCCGTTTGATCCGAACCGCATCATGGATCGGTTTCAGCGCAACGACCATCTGAATCGTGGAACAGTTCGGGTTGGCGATGATTCCCCGGTTTTTGTAGAGGGCAATGGCCTCCGGATTCACCTCCGGAACAACCAGCGGGATCTCGGGCGTCATCCGGAAAGCGCTGGTATTGTCGATAACCACGCATCCGGCCCGTGCGGCGATGGGTGCGAACTTTTCACTGAGGCTCCCCCCCGCGGAGAAAAGGCCGATCTTGATCCCGGTAAAGGAGCTCTCGGTCAGCATCTCCACCGGCAAGGATTTCCCCCGGAAGGAGAGCTCCTTCCCGATCGACCGCTCCGATGCAAGGAGCGTCAATTTTTCTACCGGAAAGTTACGCTCTTCCAAAATCCGGATCATCTCATTGCCCACGGCCCCCGTGGCGCCCACAACAGCAACATTGTAATTTCTCATACCGTACTCCTCCAAAAATCTTTGGGGACATCTTGCCGCAAGGTGTCCCCCCTAACAGCATGATGCCTCATCGTGTCCCCGCCCATCCTTTTTTGGGGACACCTTGCGGCAAGATGTCCCCAACACGATGCGGCATCATGTCCACAGCTCGGAATAAGCCCTGGCCCCTAATTGCCCCTTACTTTTCTACAGCGGATGATTCGGGCATTGCGACTTTCTCGCCCGGAATTCAACCAACAACCTGCGGCCAAGCTTGAACAGGGCCCATGTCGGTCCTGAAAAGCTGTATCCGAAAGCGAACGTGAACAACATGATCTCAGGGTTGGCCACAACAATCACCAGGATCAGCACAATCAGCATGAAGGACATAAACGGTTGTCGGGAGAAGAAATTGAGGTCCTTGAAACTGTAGTACTTGATGCTGCTGACCATAAACAGCGCTATCGCGACCACGCCAATCATAATCGACCAGCTTGGGAAACGCCCTTCACCCCCAAGAAAGTAAAAAAGGATTACCCCCGTCGCCAGAACGGCAGCGCCCCCCGGGATGGGAAGTCCGTTGAAGAACCGGCTGTCGATGACGCCGATCTGGACATTGAATCGGGCCAGACGAAGCGCACCGCAAACGACAAAGAGAAACGCCACCAACCATCCCAACTTGCCGAATGACAGAAGCGACCAGTTGTATACCAGAATGGCCGGCGCCACACCGAAGGTTACCAGATCACAGAGGGAATCATACTCACCGCCAAACTTGCTCGTCGTATGGGTCATGCGCGCAATTCTGCCGTCCAGGCTGTCGAGAACCACCGCGATCAGGATTGTGACCGCCGCGATCTCATACATCCCTTTCATGGAGGCAATCGCGGAATAAAACCCGCAGAAAAGATTGGCCGTGGTAAAGAGATTCGGAAGGACATAGATCCCCTTTTTCATGCGGTCCCGCCTGAATGATGCACTGTTTCTCATGTCAGCTCTCCTATGGGCGTTTCCCCTGCCCGAACCTTTTCCCCTGTCCGGACAAGAATCGTCGATTCGATCGGCAGAAACAGTTCGACTCGTGAACCGAACCGGATCAGACCGAATCGTTCCCCCCTGTTCACCTGCATCCCTTCCTTCAGCCAGCAGACAATTCTCCTCGCGATCAATCCCGCGATCTGCACGGTCATCACTTCACGTCCATCCGCCGTACGCAGAAGGACGATATTCCGTTCGTTGAGCGCCGAGGCCTTATCGAGATTGGCCGACAGAAATTTCCCCGCCCGGTAGCGGATGAACCGGACCTCGCCCGAACAGGGGATCCGGTTGACATGAACATTGAAGACATTCATAAAGATGCTGATTTTCTGAAAAGTCCGGCCGGGCTGTTCATCGCTGGTCGTTTCCTCAATCCGGATGACCCTCCCGTCCGCCGGAGAGATGACCAGACGCCCATTTTCCGGCGCCGTCCTCTGCGGATTGCGAAAGAACCAGACGACAAAAGCGGTCACACCAAAAAGAACAAGGCCAACCCCGTTGAAACCGGAAACGAAGGCGATGACCGTTGCCACCGCAAGCGGGATGATGAAGGGAAGACCTTCGCCAACAATGTAGCTGCTGTGATCGCTGTCGTTCGGCAAAATGCCAGCCTCCCGTAAAGTGTGCTGCAAACCGGTCCTTCCTTCAACCGGTATCTCTACCCCTGACGATACTTGTCCAGTATAGCGAAAAAATGACTGCTCCTGTAACTGAAGTAAATGCTACCGTAGTCTGATCCATATGTCAACCTCTTGTCTATCGACGAAAGTGAGAGCTGCCTCTTGCCTAATTCTTGCCATTATTCTCCGCTGGAGACACCTTGCGTCAAGGTGTCCCCGTTGGGCGAAGGTAGTTTGGAGAGAAGGTCAGCGGATCCTCGATTCGCCCGTGTTGATAACGGTAAAGGCCGATCAGCCCCACAGCCGACGCGTTGAGCCGAGAGAAATGGCAGGTCTTCAGGGCGGATTCCTGCGCCCCCTCTTCGCAGATCTGCTTCTGATAGAGAACGGCGGCTTCGCCGACAAAATCGACCTCTTCAGCAGCCAGTGTTACTACCAGAGATTCGATATCGGTTAATCGGTCCGGGGCAACGGCTTCCGGGAGACCATCCGGACCCATCCGGTAGAGACCCGCATAAACCTGATTCTTCCGGGCATCTAAGAGTGGACAGATCAACCTCCGGGAGGGAAAGACGTTCATGGCCAGAGCCTCAAGCGTGGAGACCCCGACGATCGGCTTCCCCGTAGCGAGCGCCAGGCCTTTGATGGTGCTCACCCCGATCCGCACCCCTGTGAAGGAGCCGGGTCCGGTCGTACAGACCAGAAGATCGACCCGCTCCGCCGTCAGCCCCGTCAACAAAAATAGCTTTTCCAGAGCCGGCAGCAGAACCTCAGTGTGGCGTCCTCCCGCATCCAGATAGACTTCGGCGAGAATCTTCTTCTGATCGAGGAAGGCTATACCCACCGTTCTGGTCGCACACTCAATCGCCAGGGTGATCATCGCTATCCGGTAAATGTACGAATAAAATCGTTAATAAACTTGATGTTCAACCGCTCAATATCGAGCATGAAAACAAAAATCATCAGCAGAATCAGCAGCGCAAAACCGACCTGCTGGGCCATTTCCCGCCAGCGGAGATTGACCTCGCGACCGGTTAGAGCTTCAATTCCGTAGAACAGGAGATGGCCACCGTCCAGTACCGGAATGGGCAAGAGGTTCAGGATCGCCAGGTTGATGCTCAACATGGCCATGAACAGCAAAAAAGGGACGATCCCCTCTTTCACCTGTGCGCCCGCGATCTGGGCGATAAGGATCGGTCCGCCCATCGTCTTCGGCGAAATGACCCCCTGAAACATCTTGACGATGCTGATCACGGTCAGTCTGCTGATCATCCATGTCTGGCGGATGCCTTCCCCGAAGGCCGACAGCGGATTGCGTCTCAGGACGACGGTATGGGGCGATGGGGAAATGCCGATCTTGTAGGATTCCACCTCTTCCCCAAAAAGATTACGGCTTTTCATCGCTCTGGGCGTGACCGTGACCTCCCGGGGCAAACCGTCTCTCTGCAACGTGATCAAAAGCGGCATTCCGTTGCTATCCGATACGATTTCGGAGATCTCATCCCATTTCGTCACGGACTTTCCGCCGATGACCATGATTCGATCCCCAGCCTTGATCCCGGATTCCATCGCTGCGGAACCCGGATGCGTCATGCCGACTTCAGCCGTCAGTACGGGAAGTCCGGTCATGTTGACGAGGGTGAAGATCGTCAGCGCCAGCAGGAGATTGAAGACCGGTCCTGCCGCCACGATCGCGATTCTTTTCCAGACCGTCTGTGTCAGAAAGGACCTTTTTTGATCCGCCTCGGCCAACTCTTCCCCGGGGGATTCCCCGAGGAGCTTCACATACCCGCCCAGCGGGATCAGCGAGAGGAGATATTCCGTCTCCCCGACCTTTCTGCCGAGGATCCGCGGACCGAAACCGAGGGAAAATTTCAGGACTCCGACACCCGCCCGCTTGGCCATCAGAAAATGGCCGAGCTCATGGGCAAAGATCAGGACACCCAGCAAGACAATCACTGATACAATACTGATTCCAATCAATGTTTTATTCCTTTTATTATATTCCGGGCCTCTTCCCTTGCCTGCCGGTCCGCGTCAAGGATCTCCGAGATCCGCGGTTCCACCCGAACGCGATGTCGGTAAAGGACCATGTCAACCAGATGGCTGATCTCGCTAAAGCCGATCTCTTCATCGATGAACGCCTTCACCGCGACTTCATTCGCCGCATTCAGAACGGACGGCATCGTTCCGCCGGTTTCCGCCGCCGCGTACGCCAACCTCAACGCGGGAAAGCGAACCGGATCGGGTTTAAAAAAAGTGAGCGCGCCCACGTTCACAAGATCGAGGCCGGCTTCACCCCGGATCATGCGGCGCGGGTAGGAGAGGGCGTAGGCAATGGGAACCCTCATGTCCGGAACCCCCAACTGGGCGATCACGCTCCCGTCCCGGTACTCGACCAATGAATGGATGATGCTCTGGGGGTGGATCAGGACATCGATCTTCGACACGGGCAAGCCGAAGAGCCACGAGGCCTCGATCACCTCCAGCCCCTTGTTCATCATCGTCGCCGAATCGATCGTGATCTTCTGTCCCATGGCCCAGTTGGGGTGCCTCAGGGCCCGCGCCGGCGTAACCTCCGCCAGCTCTTCGGCAGAGGCATGGAGGAATGGACCGCCGGAGGCCGTCAGAATGATCCGGCGGAGATCTTCCCGATTGTGCCCTTGCAGGCATTGGAAGATCGCGCTGTGCTCACTGTCGACCGGGATGATCGCCACCCCTTTCTGGGCCGCGTTGTTGAGAACGATGCCGCCCGCCATCACGAGCGTCTCCTTGTTGGCCAGAGCGATGTCCCTTCCCGCCGCAATCGCATCCAGGGTCGGGAGCAGGCCGGCTGCTCCGACCATAGCGGAGACCACCATATCCGTACCTTCTATCGCAGCCGCTTCCCGATACCCCTCCGGTCCGGAGAGAATCCCGAGGGTCGCCGCACCCAATAGAGCCCGGAGGTCGCGCGCATGCGTCTCGTCGATCACCGCAACCAGATGCGGGCGAAACCGCTCGATCTGCTGCTTCAGCAGGGCGATGTTGCGGCCTCCGGCAAGGGCGGTGATGGTAAACTCCCCCGGATGGGCGCCGACGACGTCCAGTGTGCTGACCCCGATTGAACCGGTGGAGCCGAGGATGGAAATCCTTTTCATCGGATAACAAATTCCTGATAATAAAAGACAAACGGCGTAATGAACATCAGGCAATCCAACCGGTCAAGGATACCCCCATGACCGGGAAGGATTACGCCGGAATCTTTGACCCCCGCCGCCCGCTTCAAGGCAGACTCAGAAAGATCGCCAAGCTGTCCTAACACGCTTCCCGCCAGTCCGAGAATGGCGGCATGCATCACCGTCAACGCGGGGAAAAACCATTGTCGGAAAAGAAGGCACCCGACGACGCTGCCGGCAATCAGACCGATTGTCCCCTCGACGGTCTTTCCGGGACTGACCTCGGGGAGCAGTTTTCGTTTTCCCAGCCGCCGTCCCACATAGTAGGCGGCAACATCCCCGGCAAAGGCCAGGACCAGAATGAAGAAAATCCACAGGACGCCCGACTGCGTCCGGCGGATCAGGATGAAGTGGGACATCAAAACAGGGATGTACAATATCCCCAGGAGCGCCCGTCCTGCAGGCGCCATGTCCAATCCCTTTTCCCGGATTCGAAGGAGGTTCAGCATCAGAACCGCCATGACGGAAAAGACGAGCAGGGATAAAAGGAGCGACCTATCCCCGGAAACCGCCGTCAGCAGGATCAGCAGGGCGCTCGCCATCGTCACTGTTTTTTCTGCGGAGAGACCTTTGCCGAACGCCATCTGGTTGTACTCGTACATCCCTGCAAGTGAGACCACCATGATCAGAACGGCAAAGGATTCTCTTCCGCCGTAAGCGATGATCCAGAACAGGATCGGAACGGCGATCAAGGCCGTGATCCATCTTTTCACGTGAGGAGACATACCTTTTCTCTCAGGCGCGGACGCCGACCACATCATGAGGCGGGGACTGATTTGAAATCTGTCCCCTTTTCGGCCGTCTGGGCGGACGCATGGCGCTCATCTATTATGTTCTGCGGAGCTGCTCGCTCGTTCGGCCGAAACGGCGTTCCCGCTGTTGATATTCGGCTATCGCCTCCATAAGATCGGGTTCACGAAAGTCAGGCCAGAGGATATCGGTAAAATAGAATTCCGTGTAAGCCATCTGCCAGAGAAGAAAATTGCTGATCCGATATTCTCCACCCGTCCGGATGAGCAGGTCCGGATCCGGGAGCGCTCTCGTATAGAGATAGCGTTGAAAAAGTTCTTTGGTGACGTCCGCCGGTTTGATCTTTCCGGCCAGACTGTCGCTTACCATGCGGCCCGCAGCCGTCGCAATTTCGTCGCGTCCTCCGTAACTCAGGGCCAGGTTCAAGACCATTCCCTGATTTCCGGCCGTTCGTTCAATCGTCTCACGGAGTTTCATCAGCACGGGAGCTCCAAGTGAATCCAGGTTTCCGATGGCCGTCAAACGGATGTTCTGATCCATCATCTCCTGAACCTCATTCACCAGATATTCCTTGAGCAGTGTGAGAAGGGCGCGGACCTCCGCCTTGGGACGAAGCCAGTTCTCCATCGAAAAGGCATACAGCGTGAGGAAAGAGATCCCGATCCTGCGGCAGCTCCTCACCACAACCCGCACGGATTCGGCGCCCTTTCTGTGCCCAAGGACCCTCCCCATGGCATGCCGCTCAGCCCAGCGACCGTTTCCGTCCATGATGATCGCGATATGCTGAGGTAGTTTATCCGTATCGATCTCCTTCATCATCCACCTGACATCTGATTATCTCCCTCGTGAACCGACTAACACATCGAGCACAACTTTTCAAGACGGATCGAAACAAAACGGGGAGCCCGCAGACTCCCCGTTACAAGCCGAATCAGGCGACCCATCAGATCTCCATGATCTCCTTCTCCTTGGCAGAAAGCAACTTATCCGCCTTCTCGATATACAGATCGGTCAGTTTCTGGACCTCCTCCTGAAGGTTGTAGAACTCATCCTCCGGGATCTCATTGTCCTTCTTCAGGGTTTTGAACTGCTCATTGGCGTCCCTCCGGACGTTGCGCTCCTTGACCTTGCACTCCTCCGCCATTTTGCGTACGACCTTCACCAACTCCCGGCGTCTCTCTTCCGTGAGGACGGGGATCGACAGGCGGATCAATTTGCCGTCGTTGCTGGGCATCATTCCCAAATCGGATTTCTGGATTGCCTTTTCGATCGCCCCCAGAACCGAGCTGTCCCAAGGGGAGATAACGATCATCCGGCTTTCGGGAATGGAGAGCGAGGCCAACTGGTTCAGGGGTGTCGGCGTTCCATAATACTCGGCACGGATTCCATCTAACAGGGAGAGTGACGCCCGTCCGGTTCTGACCTTGCTGAAGGACTTCTCGAGAGCTTGGAGCGCCTTCTCCATGCTCTCCTTCAGTTCCTCAAAAATCAACTCCTTCATGACCTTTAGCCTCCGACCATGGTTCCAACGGGCTCCCCGCAGATGACCCGTTTGATGTTCCCCGCCTTCTGCAGATTGAAGACGTTCAGAGGAAGTCCGTTGTCCCGGCAGAGGGATATTGCGGACGCATCCATTACTTTAAGGTTCTTTGTCAATACATCGGTATAACTTATCTTTTCGTACATGACCGCATCGGCATACTTAACGGGATCACGGTCATAAACGCCATCCACCTTTGTCGCCTTGAGAATGATATCGGCCTTGATCTCAACCGCCCGGAGGGTTGCCGCGGTATCTGTCGTAAAGAAGGGATTACCGGTTCCGGCAGCGAAGATCACCACACGTCCCTTTTCGAGATGGCGGACGGCGCGCCTCTGGATGAACGGTTCGGCGATTTCTCTCATCTCGATGGCCGTCTGAACCCGCGTGGGGACGCCGACGTGTTCGAGGGCGCTCTGGAGGGCCAGGCTGTTGATCACGGTGGCGAGCATTCCCATGTAGTCCGCGGTGGTCCGATCCATCCCCTTCGCGCTGGCCGTCATACCGCGAAAGATGTTGCCTCCGCCGATGACGATGCCGAGCTGCACCCCGAGGGCGGCTACCTCCCGGATCTCACCCGCAACGACCTCCACAACCTCCGGATCGATGCCTGAAGAGAGATTTCCCATGAAGGATTCCCCGCTCAATTTCAGCAGAACCCTCCTGTATGCCGGGCGATCCATGATCCGCTACTTGACCTCTTCACCCAATTGAAACCGTGCAAACCTTCTCACGATAATGTTTTCACCTGTCTTCGCGATCATGTTGCTGACCAGCGTACCCACCGTAATGTCCGTATTTTTGATGAACTTTTGATTCAGCAGGCAAACCTCTTCAAAGTACTTCTTCAGTTTGCCTTCGATGATCTTATCCCAGATCTTTTCCGGTTTCTTCTCTTCAAGAAGCTGGCTCCGGTAAATCTCCTTTTCCCTCTCCAATGCCTGCTCCGAGATCTCTTCCGCCCGGACATACAGCGGATTCGATGCCGCCACCTGCATCGCCAGATCCTTCGCCATGGCCTGGAAATCTTCCGTTTTTGCGACAAAATCGGTTTCGCAGTTCACCTCAACCATGACCCCGATCTTCCCCCCCATGTGGATGTATGCGGCAACGGCGCCGTCCTTTGCCGCCTTGGAAGAACGCTTCGTTGCGGCCGACATTCCTTTTTTCCGAAGATAGTCAACCGCCTTTTCAGGATCGCCATTTTCGGCCATGAGCGCTTCCTTGCAGTCCATCATGCCGGCGCCCGTCTTGACCCTTAGCTCCTTCACCATCGCTGATGTGATATCCAATTTATCTTCCCTCCTCTACACGATCCTGCGCTCCGGCGGTCTCGGGAGCTTTGCTGTCTTCAGATTCCGCCCCCTTGCTCGCGATACTCTCAGGCACATCGGCCTCACCGTCTTCTACAGCAGCTCTCTTCACGACCGTCACCGTCGGGCGTTCCTTGTCGCTTTCCGCCTGCAGGCGTTCCTCAAACCGCTTCTTTCCATCAAGAACGGCATCTGCCATTTTTGTCGAAAACAGCTTGATCGCCCGAATGGCGTCGTCATTGCCGGGAATGATGTAGTCGATCAGATCGGGATCGCAGTTCGTATCCACCATCGCCACGATGGGGATCTTCAATTTCCGCGCCTCGGTGACGGCGATCATCTCCCGCTTCGGGTCGACGATGAAAAGACCTTTCGGGACACCCTTCATGGACCGGATCCCTCCCAGGACCTTGGTCAATTTTTCGCGATCCTTCTGAAGTCCAAGGATCTCTTTTTTTGGAAACGCCTTGATGCTGTCATCGGCGAACATCCGGTCAAGCTCATTCAAACGGTCGATACTCTTCTTGATCGTCGCGAAATTGGTCAGCATCCCCCCCAGCCAGCGCTGATTGACATAGGGCATGCCGCATCGATCGGACTCCTCCCGGACTGATTCCTGGGATTGCTTCTTGGTGCCGACGAAGAGGATCTCCCCGCCCTGCGCAACCGTATCCACGATGAACTGGTAGGCCGTCTGAAACATTCCGACGGTCTGTTGAAGATCGATGATGTAGATCCCGTTGCGGGCGCCAAAAATATAGGTCTTCATCTTAGGGTTCCACTTGTTCGTCTGGTGACCGAAGTGAACCCCCGCCTCAAGCAACAACTTCATTGAAATACTGGCCATACTGAACTCCTCCTGTTTGTTTTTCCCTCCACCCCCATCCACTTGACCGGGAACCTTCTTAAAAGGCAACGTCCGTCAATCCGGGGGTGTGCGAATTTGTGCAGGCTGATAGCACAAAGATTTTAATTAATCAAGCGAAAATCCCGTCCGAGAAAGAGGGGACGGCTTCGTAAAAGGTCCGCAGGCAAGGCGCGCGAGTCCTGAGGAGTGAGGCGTACCGTATCGTACGCCGCAACGACGAAGGATGAAGCGCAACACAGCATCCGGACTTTTTACGAAGTCGTCATGTATGATAATGGGCGTTGATCTTGACATAATCGAATGTCAGGTCGGACGAGCAGACGGTCCATGCCCTGCACCCCATCCCCAATTCGAGTCGAACTCGGATTTCCGGCTGCTTCATGATCGCGGCAAGCTTCGCCTCCCTACCGCCGATTCCCCTGCCTTCCGCAAAGAGGGGTAGATCCTCGATGAAAAGGCGGACCTGATCGACGGGAAGATCGATACCGACAGAGCCGGCCGCGGAGATGATTCTACCCCAGTTCGGATCTCCGCCGAAAAAGGCCGTCTTGACCAGATTTGAATTGGCGACCCCGTATGCGACGCTCTGCGCATCCCGGAGCGTCCGCGCCCCTGTAACCGTGATCTCGATCACCTTGGTCGCCCCTTCGCCGTCGCGGACCAGCCCTCGTGCAAGTTCGGAGAGCAGATCCGAGAGAATCCCTCCGAAAGCCCCCAGAGATCGGGAACCACGTCGGATCGGATGATTCCCGGCAACGCCGTTCGCAAGGATCACGGCCGTATCGTTCGTGCTCATGCAGCCGTCTACGCTGATCGCATTAAAACTGCCGGCGACCGACTGCCGAAACACCCGATCGAGGGCATCCCGGTCGATCGCGGCGTCGGTCATGATGAAGGCAAGCATCGTCGCCATATTCGGCTGGATCATCCCCGCCCCTTTGGCGATGCCGCACAGGATAACCTCTTTCTTTCCGATGACCACTTTCCGGGAGGCGATTTTGGGAAACCGGTCCGTCGTCATGATCGCCGCCTCCGCATCCGGAATCCCGCCCTCGTGGAGGCCGGCCGCCAGCCTCTTCACCCCGCCGGTAATCTTTCGCAGCGGCAGGCGATGGCCTATCACGCCGGTGGACGCCACCAGAACCGTTTCATCGGCAATCCCGAGCTCACTGGAGGCGGCGCGCGAAACGGTCAGTGCGTCCGCAAGACCCTCCGCCCCGGTCGCTGCGTTGGCAACACCGCTGTTGGCGATCACCGCCTGCGCCACCCCGGAGCGGATACGCTCCATGTCGAGAAGGACCGGCGCCGCCTTGAAACAGTTCGTCGTAAACACCCCCGCCGCTGTCGCCGGCCGCGTCGAAAAGATGAGCGCAAGATCCCGGCCGCCGTCCGTCTTGATTCCGGTGTGGATTCCATTTGCGAGAAATCCGGGAACCCGATATTCATCCGATGGTTTCATACGCCTCCGCATGGGGACACCTTGCCGCAAGGTGTCCCCACAAACTACACCTTGCCGCAAGGTGTCCCCATTCCTTTCTATTGGCCGCAGCACTTCTTGTATTTCTTCCCACTGCCGCAGGGGCAGGGGTCGTTCCGACCGACCTTGGCCGCTTCCCTTTTGACCGTCCTCGCCGCCGGGGTGTCTTCCCCCCGCGACATGATGTAATTCTGCCGCTGCTTCTCCTCGATCCGCTCCACTTCCTCCTCGCGGCGGATCTGAACCAGACAGAGTTTTTCGACGCTATCCTCCTTGATGCGGAGGATCATGTCCATGAACATGTCGTAGCCCTCTTTCTGATACTCGCGGACCGGATCCTTCTGACCGTATCCCCGCAGACCGATCCCCTCCTTGAGATGGTCCATCGCAAGGAGATTCTCTTTCCACTGCGAATCAATGGACTGAAGCATGATCACCTTCATCAGGTAATCCATCAACGGTTTCCCGTACTCCGTCTCCTTGTTCCGGAGGAGCGTCTTGACCTCCGCAGTGATCCGCTCCCGGATCGCATCCGGACCGAGGTCACGGCCCGTCTCGGCGAGATTCAGCTTCAGCGTGAAATGATGGAAGATTCTCTCGCCCAGACCCTGAAGATCCCACTCTTCCGGATGGCGTTTCTCATCGACATACTCCGGAACCATCCCTTCAACCATCTCTTCGAGCATCTCTTCCACATCGTCCCAGAGCGCCTCTCCCTTGAGGACCTTCTTGCGCTGCTCGTAGATCACCTGCCGCTGGCGGTTCATGACGTCGTCATATTCCAGCAGGTGCTTGCGGATATCGAAATTCTGTCCTTCAACACGCTTCTGGGCGTTTTCGATCGCCTTTGAGATCAGCCGGTGTTCAATCGGCTGCCCCTCTTCCATGCCGATTCGGTCCATGATGCCGGAGATCCTCTCTGCACCGAAGATCCTCAGGAGGTCGTCTTCCAGAGAAAGGTAAAAGCGGGACGATCCCATGTCGCCCTGGCGTCCCGAACGGCCGCGAAGCTGGTTATCGATCCGGCGGCTTTCATGCCGCTCCGTTCCCAGGATATGGAGGCCGCCGATCTCTGCCACCCCTTCACCCAGCTTGATGTCCGTTCCACGCCCGGCCATATTCGTGGAGATGGTCACCTGGCCTGGCTGGCCGGCCTGGGCGACGATCTCCGCTTCCCTTTCGTGATTTTTTGCATTTAAAACGTGGTGTTTGACGCCCGTCCGGGTCAGGTATTTGCTCAGGAGCTCCGATTTTTCGATGGAGATGGTTCCGACGAGAACCGGCCTTTTCGCCTCATGCAACTGTTTGATCTCCTCGATGACCGCCGCAAATTTCTCCTTTTCGGTCTTGTAGATCACATCGGTATGGTCCTCACGAATCATCGGCATATTTGTCGGAAGGACAAGGACCTCTAACTTGTATATCTTGCCGAATTCTTCCGCCTCGGTATCGGCCGTGCCGGTCATCCCCGCCAGTTTTGCATACATACGGAAATAATTCTGAAAGGTGATCGATGCCAGGGTTTGATTTTCCTGCTCGACCTTGACCCGCTCCTTCGCCTCGAGGGCCTGATGGAGACCATCGCTGTAACGCCTTCCCGGCATGACGCGGCCGGTAAATTCATCCACGATGATGACCTTTCCCTCCTTGACGAGGTAGTCGACATCCCGTTTGAAGAGGGTGTGGGCGCGGAGGGCCTGGTTGACATGATGGAGGAGATCAATGTTCTGCGGTTCATAGAGATTCTGCACCTTGAGATACCCCTCGACCCTTGCCACCCCCTCCTCCGTCAGGACGACCGTGCGGCTCTTCTCATCAACAGTGTAATCCTTCTCCCGGCGCAGGTTCGGGATCACCTGGTTGACCCGGTTGTACTTGTCGGTCGACTCATCGGAAGGTCCGGAGATGATCAGCGGCGTCCGCGCCTCGTCGATGAGGATGCTGTCCACCTCATCCACGATTGCGTATTGGAAGTCGCGCTGCACATACTCATCGAGGTTGAACTTCATGTTGTCGCGGAGATAGTCGAATCCGAACTCATTGTTTGTCCCGTAGGTGATGTCGGCATGATAGGCGGCGCGCCGCTCGTCATCATCCATCCCGTGAACGATGACGCCGACACCCATGCCGAGAAAATCGTAGATCGGCCCCATCCACGCGGCATCCCTCTGGGCCAGATAGTCATTCACCGTCACGAGATGGACACCCTTCCCGGTCAGCGCGTTCAGGTAGAGGGGCATCGTTGCGGCCAGGGTCTTCCCCTCGCCGGTTTTCATCTCGGCGATCCTCCCCTCGTGCAGAACCAGTCCCCCGAGGATTTGAACATCAAAGGGTCTCATCCGAAGCGTCCGTTTCGACGCTTCGCGGGCGACGGCGAAGGCCTCGACGAGGATGTCGTCCAGCTCGGCCCCGTTTTGCAGCTTGTCACGGAAATAAGGGGTTTTGGCCTTGAGTTCGTCATCGGTCGCCGACGCCATGGCCGGCTCAAGTTGATTGATCTCATGAAGAATCAGGGAGAGGCGTTTCATCTCCCTGTCGTTTTTGCTTCCAAACATCTTCCTGAGAATTAAACCGATCATAACCTTCCTTAAAAAAAAACCGGCGCCATGACCGGTGGATTTGGTTCTCTAATGGGCGGACATCATGCCTCTGTCGGACCTCAATTCAGATACTTCCTCGGATTGACCGGAACGCCGTTCAACATGACGGCATAGTGAAGGTGGGATCCGGTGCTGCGGCCTGAATTTCCCACATACCCGATCCGATCCCCCCTGTGGACCGTTGCCCCGGCCCGAACGACCGCCTTGGAGAGGTGTCCATAGTACGTTGAAATGCCGTGGCCGTGATCGATCCGGACCATCTGCCCCACGTCATGCTGGAAGGCCACCTCCGCAACGATGCCATCGGCCGGCGCCTGGATCGTCTTTCCAATCCGCGTCGCGATATCAATCGCCTTGTGAAATTCCCTATCGCCGCCGAATGGGGATGTCCTTTTACCGAATTCGGATGTTACCCAGCCTGCCACAGGCCAGATGGAAGGGGTCGAGGCGAGGAGCGATTTCTTCTCCTTCAGGTGGGCGAGGAGGTCTGCAAAACTCTGTTCCCTGGCGAGCGCATCATCCGTCAGGCGGTCCACTTGGCGGCCAATCCCGGCGATCATCGCCTTGTCATCGGCGGCCATTCGGGAGCGCAGGCGATTCTCCTCGCTCACGGGGCCTCCGATCCCAAGGAGTTGTTCCTTATCCTTGCCCGTGACCAGCTTGGCCATAATTCTTATTTTCTTATCGACTTGCCTCAACTCGTCCATTTTTACAGCAAACTGGTCCACCTTCGTCACGAGCCCCTCGATCTGCTTTCTCTGTTCCGCCGTCTCAAGTTTCAGGCGTTTCAGTTCGGCCTGTTCCCTGCGAATGTGGATATAATCATAGGAAAAATACATCACGAACAGGATGAGGCCCATCACGAATATAGCCAAGCCTTTGACCAGCGTACTGGATAGGCTTATTTTCTTTGCGGTACTGTCTTTTTTCGGAAGAATCAGGAGCGTATAGAAATTCTTCGGCATCAAAACTCCTCTTTACCCTGTTCCTTATGAGCGACGGCAACACGAAATAGATCTGGGAAAATATCATAATCTCCTTTAAAGTCAAGCGTTGATTTTGTACCAGATTTTTCTTGACTTTGAAGCGACGGTTAAGCTAAAGACCTCAAGCACATAGAATCGAAGATTCTCAGTTCAGATTCCGTGTCATCAGAAAGGAGAGTTCATGGCAAAATATGAATCAAATTCGATAAGAAATCTGGCCGTTCTCGGCCACGGTGGGACGGGCAAAACCACCCTGTGCGAATCCATGCTTTATGTCGCCGGCAAGACCGACAGACCAGGCCGCGTGGATGAAGGAACCTCCTCCATGGACTATGAACCTGAGGAACAGAAGAGACACATCTCCATCAGCGCCGCACTGAACCATATCGATTGGGATAAGCACCGGATCAACGTGATCGACACGCCGGGTGATTCCAATTTTGCATTTGACACAAAAAGTTGTCTCCGGATCGTGGACGCGGCAGTGGTCCTCATCGATGCCGTCGGAGGCGTCGAATTTCAGACGGAAAAAGTATGGGAATACTTAGAGGAATTTCGCCTTCCCCGACTTCTCTTCATCAGCCGTATGGATCGGGAGCGGGCGGATTTT